>Ga0316217_10000768_pt1 | contig 44201 bp, 35 predicted proteins | sample 1anoAmetaG_FD_203633 | JGI IMG/M metagenome (GOLD analysis project Ga0316217, IMG submission 203633) | Freshwater microbial communities from Trout Bog Lake, Wisconsin, USA - 1anoA | ecosystem: Environmental > Aquatic > Freshwater > Lake > Hypolimnion/Profundal zone | place: USA: Wisconsin...
TTATATAAAGATTAATACATGATTTAATAATATCAATTGAATACATTGTATATTTTTATTTATATATATTATAGATAAAAAGTTAATAAGAAAATAAACACAATTTTAAACTGGACTTACTATAATTCTAATTCTAAATTTTTAATCGTATCATAAGTTGAATTATTAAAAATTTTTTTATCGTAAAAATTTTTTAAAGCAATTTTATCCGCATATAAATTTGATACAAAAATACTTGTTTTTATAATGGATTCTGTTGAATAAGGATTAAAGAAAATAATCCGTTCCTTATTAAATATTTTTTCATCAATTTCATCAAATGGACCAAAATAAATTGGTATTGTTGAAGCCAAACAACAATTCATTAATTTTTCTGTTATATATCCATTAAATTCACATTTTGTATTTTCAGGACATAGATTAAATAAATATTTATTTATAAATTTAACATTTCCAATTGAATTTAACTCAGTATTAGAACAATTATTAAATAATTGTCCTGGACAATCAATATATGAAATTTGTTTAAGTTGATTATACATATTTTTTCTTGTGTCAAATTTATCATGACTATTGATTAGTGTACAAAATTTTTTATTTTCTAAATCTATTAAATCCATTTGATTATTAATATTTTCAAATTCATTATTTTCATATTGATTGTATGCATATAATATATAAAGAGGATATTTGTAATAACCCATACTAATATTGTTTTCAATACATCCAAAAACTAAATTAAAAATATTTTCTTTAAATAATTTATATGTATATTTGTACATAACATCAATTGGTTCAGATATCCAAAGAATTTTTATATTTTTGAAATTTAAAACAAAATCATAATCTTTTTCATTAACAAATGAACCAACAAACAATATATCTGCTTCATCTATTTGAGATATTTTAAATTCAATATTATATTTTTTTAATAAATTAGTAATAGCGTTATTATTATAATCAAAATTGCCCCAAAAACTAATTAAACATATTTTTTTCATTATATATAAAATCATTAAAAAAATATGGTAATAATAGTCAAATTTTGCTAGTCAAAAATATTTATTTTATTATTATATATATTTTTATCTATCAAATATAATATAATTTTAACGTAAAATTATTTATAAGATGAATTTTATTCATGTGATATTGTGTGGAGGTAGTGGGTCAAGATTATTTCAATTTTCAAAAACAAATTATCCTAAACAATTTGTTAAAATTTTAAATGAATATTCTTTATTACAAAATACCCTAATAAGGGTGTAAATCAAATTCTAATATTGTTTTAGTATCAAATCAAGCACATAGATACATTATAGTAAATCAAATCAATGAGCTAATCGATAATAATATTATCGGAAAAGAAACAACAATAACAATTTTTTTAGAACCAATTGGAAGAAATACTTTACCTGCAATAACTATTGTTTGTGAATATTTTATCAATTCTAAATTATTATTTGTACCTTGTGATCATGTTTATCGTACATCCAGTTTATTTGATGCTATTAAATTGGGTTTGGATACAAATAATAATATTGTGACATTTGGAATTAAACCAACTTATCCAGAAACAGGTTTTGGATATATTGAATCAGATTTATCCGATGGATTTGTCAATAAATTTATAGAAAAACCAAATAAGGAAAAAGCTATTCAGCTTATTAAACACAATAATATTTTTTGGAATTCTGGAATATTTTTATTGAAATCAAATAATTTTGTTGATTTAGTTGGGAAATTAAGACCGAATGTATTGGAAACAATTAATGGACTAACAAATATTGAAATTGATGAAAATAATTTTATAAAATTTGTTCAAATAGATTTTAATTATTCTAAATGTGAAAATATTTCTATTGATTATGGAATTATGGAATTACTTGAACCAAAACAAATTTATATGGTTGCATATAATGATTTATGGAATGATATTGGTTCATTCAAATCAATCCATGATATATCCGAAAAAGATGATTCAAATATAAATATGGATTCTCATGTATTAAATCTTAATTCTTCTAATTGTTACGTTAAATCTGATAAACTTGTATTATTAAATGGTGTTACCGAATTATCTATAATAGAAACACATGATGTTATTCTTATTTCTGATATAAATAAATCACAAGAAGTAAAAAAATTATATGAATTAGCTATTAGTTTAAATAAAAATGAAATATCATATGGTCATTTTGATTATAGACCATGGGGTTTTTATGAAGTATTAGCAGGTGGAGATAATTTAGGATTTAAAATAAAAAAAATTATTGTTTATCCTGGAAAAAGATTGTCTTTACAATCACATAATTTTAGAAAAGAATATTGGTTTTGTTTAAAAGGATTTGGTCAAGCACAAATTGATTCTGATCTAATAAACTTGTCTATTGATTCAGAGTCAATAGTTTTTATTGATATCCAACAAACACATAGATTATCAAATAATTCTGATTCCAATTTAGAAATTATTGAAATACAATTTGGTACATATTTAGGAGAAGATGATATTATTAGGTATCAAGACGATTTTAATAGAAACTAAAAATTCCTAAATCTTATTTTATGACTTTTAGATTTTTTCTCAGACTCTATAATATAAATGGTCCAAATAATTCTAACCAATATGAAAATTGATGAAGAATTAAATAATAAAATAATTTATAAACCAACAGTTATTAAAAAAAATTTAGAATATAAGATAATTTTTAAATCAGAAAAACCTATCCAGATTCAATTTATTTTATATGCAAATTTTATTAATAGTATTGGATTTGAATTTGAATTTGAATCTGATAATAATACATTAGAACCGGATAAATTAGAAACTGTTCCACATCAAGGTTTATCAGTGGGATTTAAAATTGATAAAAATAATGGGGAATTTGTTATAAATATTAATCCGATTGATTTGTGTACAAAAATAACTTTAAAAAATCTAACTACTTATCCAATCGATAATTTAATCCAAATAAAATGGGATAATATATTTATTATTAATTTACCAAGAAGATCTGATAGAAAAGAAGAAATGATTAAAAAATTATCTCAGGCAAATATAACCAAATATAATTTTGTAGAAGGATTTGATGGATCTGATCCAGAATTAGCAAACAAATTTACCCAACTCAAAGCAAAATATAATAATCCAATAGTTACATCAGGTCATTTTGCTTGTTTACTATCTCATATTAAAGCTATAAAATTGGCAAAACTAAGCAAATATTCAAATATCATGATTTTAGAAGATGATGTATTTTTTTTAGATAATTTTTTAAATAAACTTAATAATTTACGTGTTCCTCAATTTGATATGTTATATTTAGGAGGAATAATATCTAAAAAAAAATTATTTTTTAATGATTGGATTTTTGCCAAGGACAATAAAATTATGGGTGCTTATGGTTATATATTGGATAATTTGATGTTTGATATTATATTAGATAAATTAGAAAAACTTTCTGATTATGTTGATTTATCATACATTCAGGATATTCAGCCTAATCATACTGTTATATTATTAAATGATTATATTAAAACAAATTTAACATCCACAGACACTTCTCACAAGTCTAAAAAATTAACTAAGAGATTGGAATATATAAAATAATTAATTAATTTATATTGGAATATTTAAATTGATTATTTTAATATAAATTAATAAAATCCACCCAATCAAAAAATAATTTATAATTATAATTTATAATATACATGAGTCCAAAAAAATGCAATCACAACAAAAATTTAATTAAATTATATTCGTCAACGAATTTTGTTCCTCTTATTTCAGATACCAAACCATTAGGTAAATGGGATATATTTGATGAAAAAATTAAATTTAATTGCAATTTTATCAGCAAATATAGTTCTAATCATGAGTTTTTTAAAGCTGTCGTTACTTTTGATGTTGTAAATGTTAATAGTGTTTTAACTAATAAAAATATCACAGTTAAAGATATTTACTTTAAATCCGAATTTAATGTTTCTACGAGTTCCCAAACTAATGACTATCATTACTTATATGAAATTTCTAGTTCATCAGCAGATAATTCAGATTCAGAATCAAATTCTTCTTCTTCCGCTTCCATTACTTCTATAATTAATAAACGTGTCGAAAAAGAACTTTGTGTCGCTATTAAAGCTTTTTTCGCAAGTCCTGGAAATGTAACTGTTACTTTTGTAGATGGAATAGCTTCACTTACATTAACGGCAAATGAAAATTTTCCATCTGCAAAACTCATTGCCAAATATAAATTTGTTTCTGATTCATCATCCAAATCATCATCTGAATCATTTTCATCTTCATCTTCATCTTCATCTTCATCTTCTAAAACAAGTGTAGGAAAAAAAATAATTAAAACTTTGATTATTGCTTCAGTATCATTATTTGCATTAGTTTTATTAATCAAATTATATAAAACACATAATTGTACTGGATATGATAATATTTTTAAAAATGCTGAACAACTTAAAAACAAAGCTGGTGATTTTACTAATGAGATTATTAAAAAAAGTAAAGCCCTTTTGGGTTTAAATCAACCTGTTTATTATCCTGTTGTTGAACCTATTGTTGTTGATCCTATTGTTGTTGATCCTACTGTTATTGATCCTACTGTTGATCTTACTGTTGTTGATCCTACTGATAACTAAATAAACAAATTTAGTTTATGGTTAATGCTTTAATTAAACAATTACAGTTAATTTGATAAAAAATATTATTAAATAATATTTTTTATTAATCAAATAAACATTTAATATTAAATAATTTTTTTTTTATCGTGATTATTATATTTATAATGAAAATTTATATAATATATATATTTAAGAATGTACGGGATATCTGATATGGAATCAGAAAATGAGATATCTGATGATAACAATAACAATAACAATAACAATAACAATAACAATAATAACAATGACTATAACAAAGATATAATTAAAGATTTTTGGGAAAATCAAATTTGGAATACCAATATAAAATCTATTTCAAATCAAAATATATTGGATATATTTACACAATTGGAAAAATACAAACAAGAATTAGAAGTTAATAAAACATTATTTAATATTGATATAAATTATGAAGTCATGATAATTAATAATAAAAAAATAATTAAAAAAAAAATTAATAAATTTAAAAAAGATAATTTAAATTTATTAAAAACACACGCTGATTGTTTTTATGAATATCACATTAAAATATCAGAATTTATAGAAAAAAAAAATTTATCTTGGAATTTATTAAATCCAAATCCAAATCCAAATCCAAATCAAAACAATATACCTTTTGATTTGAATTTGGATAATTTATCAAATCATCTTGATTTTTTTGCAAAAAATATTTCCAATACCAATACCAATACAAATACTGATTTATATGATTTTTCCGATTATAAAAACACATTGTTAAATAAATTAAATATTAACTTGGACAAATTTAAAAATGATCTTATAAATTTTACCAATATAAATAAATTAAATAATAAAACATATTTGATAATTGACATTGAAAATATACTTAAATCTTTTAAAATACAGCATTTTTTAAAATCAAAATTACCTGAAAATGAATATCAAGATTACTTTAACATTTGGTTCAATGGAGATTTTCAAGAGGATGGGAATCTCAATTATACTAATGATATTTCTCTTAGTCAGTATTCTTCAAACACTAAACACATTGAACCTTTTACTTCTTTAAATCTTAATATTAGAATTAAACTAAAACTAATTAAAATAATAATCAATAATTTATTGTCAAATTATAATACCATTAATATACTTACTACTAATAAAAAATCGGATAAAAAAGATTTATTCTATGATAATTGTTCAAAAACAACAAGTATAGTGGATGAATTGGAAAATCATTATTTTATATCGATTGTGTATAGGAAAAATGATATAAGAGAACAAGATGATCATGTTATATTATTCATATATACTTTACTTAAAAAATACAATTATGACGTTTTATTATTATCAAATGATAAATTTAAATGGTATTCTGATTCAGATCAAGTAAAAATTAAAAATTTTAAATATTTATATGATTTTGATAATTTAACAAAAGAATTGGTTATTGATGATGCATATATCCCAGACACATATAAATTTAATTCAAAATACCACTTATTTCCATTTATAAATTATCCAATTATCTTGGATAAATATTTGAATAAAAATATATTTTTTTCTGAACTTAATCCTATTAAACTAATAACTACAGATATATTGGATGAATTAAAAAATAAATATTCCGATACATACTATGACAATATTTTTAATTTTTTAATTCATCAAAGTGTGCAAGAAAATAATATTAATATTGAAATCAATAAAAATCTAATGAATTTTATAATTGACTATTCTAAAGAAATAAAAAAAAACCTTAATAAAATTTTTTATTTTTTAAATTCCCATACAAAAAAAGAAATATTTAAAATTTCAATTGGACCAATACAAAAACTATTTTCCCAATCACAAATTGATTTATTATTATTTTGGATTGGGAAATTTCAATTACAAATTGAAATGTTTCAAATTATTAAAGTTATTGGAATAAAATTTTATCCTTATGATGAAATTTTTATCCAATCAATCACATTATTATTTTCTAATATTATTGAGATATATGACGGTATACATGATAACCTATATAAAATAAGAAAATTATCAAATTCAAAATCTAATTTAAAATCATTATTTTCTAATCTAAATATTTTGTTTATCTATATAAGAAAACAAGGATTTTTTAAAAAAAATATATATTAAATTTTTATTAAATTTTTATTAAATTATTTATTAATTAAGTTTGATTCAAAAAATACCAATGAAAATATACGTTTAAAATACACTAATATTTTCATCAGAATTAAAATCATTCGGAATAACTTATTGACCAACTTTATATTCAAAACTATTTTTTCTATTTATTTTATATATATATATGAAAATGCTGACAATTTTTTAGGAACAATACTTATTTTCTCATCTCTATTTGCTAATTGAATATCTATCATAATTGCTTTATCGCATCTTTCTTTACCATATGTAATAAAATATTTTTATCAATAGGTCTAACTATTTTATAATCATACCCAATATATCGTTATTTTAATCAATTAAAACATTATATAAAGAAAAATGAACCAATGAGTTATGATTTAATAAAAACATTAATTAAAAATTCTATTAGTAAAATATCAAAAGAATCATATATACATTATTTTAAATCATCATTAGAAAAAATAAAAAAGATATAGAATTATCAAAATCAAAATATATAAAAAAACCCAAAATTTATAAAAACTAAACTTTTATAAATCGTGTCATTTAAAAGTGGTATCTGCTGTAATTTTTTTCCCATTCATAGTTTTAAATTTGTTAATTGATTTTGACAAATGAACTAAACAATTTGACATGATTTATTATTATTGTTTTATCTAATGTTTTCTTATATAGAATAAAAATAATTATTAAAAATATCAATTGCAAAAACTAATTGTTATTCAAACAGTTACTTAAACCAAACCAATCCAATATAAAAAAAATTCAATCCAATATAAAAAAAATCCAATAACTATTAGATGTTTTAACTTAATATAAATTAATTATTCAATAATAAAAATAAATTTATTATATTGTATTTTAATATATAAACTTTATGTATTTTTTATTTGTATTTGTTTTAATACTAATCATAATTGCATTATATTTAAATCAGGATTTAATGATAGAAAATTTTCAAATGTATCAGACATTCCAATCATTTATTCCAGTCAATACTTATAAATTTGCAGGATATCCAATAATAAATCCTGCAAATTCTCCTTGGGCAAATGGATATTATATTCCTTGGTCAAATGGATATACAAATTTACCATGGGGAAACACTAGTTTAGGAAATACTTCATCCATGTCATATGATTTGAGAGGTGATCCTTTAATTATTCCAAGAACTAACTTTATTTGGAATAATGGTACAAATTTTCCTATTTATAATCAAACCATTTAAAATATTTTATAATTTGATAATAAAAATCATGTTTTATTTGTATTAAAATAAAACATTGTTTTATTTTATGCCAATACTCTTGGTGGTTTTTTTCTTTATTTTTATTCCTTCATTATACATAGTTGTTTTAAAAACATTATAAGTTTTTTTTTTGAATTCTTCACATCTTTTTATTTCTTGTTTATTATCGATAATATTTTCATCATCGTTCACATGTTCTAATTTTAATTCTTCTAAATATTCATCATCATTTAATTTTGTATATTTGTTTATTGTATTTAATCTATCTATAAGTGGTTTATTATTTGGATGTGCTGATCTTATTTCATTATTTTTATCATGTGAAAATTTAACTACTTTATCAATCACCTCGGGAATTTTATCATCAGGGGAAAGTTTCCACATTCCATCATCATATATCATGCATTTCTCACGATTAATATCTGAAATATAAATATTATTAAGTTCTGGATATGCTGGATTAAAATGGATCAATTTGAGAATTTCTTCAGGAATTTTTACCCCACATATTTTATTGTTCTTAACAATATTATTGATAAAATGTTTAATATCTATTTGATCCAAATCTTCCTTTCCATAATTAACTAAATTAAAAATAATACCATTATTTGTGTTAGTATTGGAAGAATTAAAAGTATTATTTGCAATATTATTTATAATTTTTTTGTTTGTTTTATTTGTTTTATTTGTTTTGTCTATTTTGTCTGTTTTGTCTGTTTTGTCTGTTTTGTCTGTTTTGTCTGTTTTGTTTGTTTTGTTTGTTTTGTTTGTTTTGTTTGTTTTGTCTGTTTTTGTTATTTTTGATATTTGTTCAACTTTTTCTTCTAATATACATATTTTTCCGATTAACGTTTTGATTTGTTCATCCTTATACTTTATTGTATTTTCTTGTTCCAATAATTTTTTAAATATATTTTCTTTTTCATCATCATTTTGTTTTTTTATTTTACAATAATCTAATATATGTCTTTTAAGAACATCAGATCTTGAAAATACTTTTAAACAATATTTACAAGTTAATTTATTATCATCAGAATTGGACAGTTCTATTTTATCCAATATATTAGGTATGGATTGAGATTGTAAATTAGGTATGGATTGAGATTGTGATTGAGATTGAGATTGAGATTGAGATTGAGATTGAGATTGAGATTGAGATTGTAAATTAGGCATGAATAGTGGAATTTCTGCGTGATAAATTGAATTTTTAACGTTATTTTGTGGATTTCCATGTGGGTTTCCATGTGGGTTTATATATGGATCAATATCTAAAACATCATTTATCCCACATGGAAATTTTTTATTTAAATGTGTTATATAATGAGATTTTTTATTTCCAAAATTTTTACCACATAAATTACATGAATAAACAACCATAATTAATTATTCTATATATAATAAATATATATTTAAATTATTTTTTAGTCATTTATTTGGTCATTTTTGGTCATTTTTGGTCATTTTTGGTCATTTTTTGGTCATAAAGTATTGGAAAATGTGTAAAACAGTATTTTTAAGCATATATGTATACTTTATTTTTTTTAAATGATATTGAGAGAGAGTTGGGTTTTGGTTGAAAATTCCAAAAGTCCATAAATATAAAAAAAAATTTAATTTTGTAAAAATCAATTCAATATTTAACAAAAAAAAAGAAGATTTTAATCAAGATGATTTTTGTGGTATTATAATTATTGATGAAAAAAATAAAGAAGCAACTATACAATCAATAGTAAGTCCAGTTTAAAATTGTGTTTAAACTGGACTTACTATAAAAGAAAACATATTAAAAGGTGCTTATGAAAGACAATATTATTATATTAAAAAAACCTCTAAAACTAAGAAATACAAAAATTATAAAACATAAATTATATAATAAATTTGACATTTAAAATCGGCATTTTAAATGTTAAAAGGTGTAAACAAATTGATTTTCTTGAATATTTAAGTGTGAAAACCGGTTATAACTTTATTGGAATTGAATTGACAGAACCACATGTATATCAGGATTTATTAGATATTCTTGAAAAATTCGATATTAAATGTCCGGATCCTTTAACTGTACCTAGAATATTAGACAAATTAGCCGGACATTTTATCGAACCCGAATGTATTTGTCCAACTTTTATTACACATCATCCTAAAATTATGAGCCCACTAGCTAAACCTCATCGCACAAATCCACTTGTTACTGAACGTTTTGAATTATTTATTTGTGAACACGAATATGCTAATGCATACACAGAATTAAATGATCCTTCAATTCAAAAACAAGCTTTTATTAAACAATCCCAAGACAAAATAACTGGAGATTCTGAAGCCCAACCAACTGATATGGATTTTGTCACAGCATTAGAATATGGGCTACCTCCAACAGGTGGATTAGGTATTGGAATAGATAGATTAGTTATGTTGATAACAGGTCAAGAAACTATAAGAGAAATAATAGCTTTTCCTACCATGAAATAAATAATTCATTAAAATAATTCATTAAAATAATTCATTAAAATAAATAAATAAATATAAAAAATAATCATTTTAATTAATCAAATAATCATGAAATATACTTTATTTTTACTAATATTAAATATATGTTTGTGTGATGTTTTTTTATTTATCTTCAAAAAAAATTACATTAAAAATATTATTTTATCTAAAACAGTTTTATTTAAAAAAAAAGATAATAAAAATAGATTAAATTACAATGATTTAATTTTTAATAACAAACCAAAAGAATTGGAATTTTTTGATTTATCACAATTTGACATAGTTGTTAAATTAGATGATTTAAACAAATATAATAAAAATAATAAAAATAATAAAAATAACGATAAAAATAATAACAAAATTCGTAACACTCGATCAGAAAATTTTGAATTGGTAACAAATACTTCAATGACTTTTAGTAAAATTGGAGGTTATTTAAATATCAAAAAAGAATTAGAACAATGTGTTGATTTGTTATCCAATTATAAAAAATATTCAGGCTATAATGTAAGAATACCTAAAGGTCTAATTTTAGAAGGACCTCCAGGAAATGGAAAAACGATGTTAGCAAAAGGATTAGCTGGAGAAGCAAAAATTAATTTTATTTCTGTGTCTGGTGCCGAATTTCAAGAAAAATATATTGGTGTCGGAGCATCAAAAGTAAGAGAATTATTTGATTTAGCAAATAAAAATAAACCATGTATTGTTTTTATTGATGAAATTGATGCAATTGGACGTGCACGTTCTAGTGATGCTAATTCTGATTCAGGTTCATCTGAAAAAGATAGTACATTAAATGAATTACTAGTTTCTATTGATGGATTTAAAACAGAAAATGGTATTTTTTTAGTTGGTGCTACAAATCGAGTAGATTTATTGGATAATGCACTATTGCGTCCAGGAAGAATTGATAAAAAAATATATATTGGAAATCCTGATATTTCAACACGCAAAGAAATAATTCAAATTCATATTGGAGGCAAACCTCATGATCGAACAATAAATCTTGATAACTTAATTGACTTAACAGAAGGATTTTCTGGAGCTGAAATAGAAAATTTACTTAATGAAGCAATGTTAAATGCATTAAGATACAATAAAAAACAATTTTCATCCCAAGATATTGATGAAGTATATAATAAAATTATTGCAGGATATCAACCAAATAAACATATATTATCTGATAATATGATTGAACGTATTGCAACCCACGAGATTGGACATGCAATAATTGGATTATTATCAACACAATATTCAAAATTATTAAGAGTATCTATAAATTTATCATCACCAAAAAGTCCAGGATATACTGTTTTTAAACAATCAAATATAAATATTCACACACGAGAATATTTATTTGAAAATTTAATGATATTATTAGCAGGTCGAGTTGCTGAAGAAACATTTTATGGATTGTCTGTGTTAACCGGTTCAATTGATGATTTTGAACAAGCACATTTATTGGCTAAACGAATGATTGGAAGTTATGGTATGGGAACCAATTTAATTTATCCAAATTCAAGCGACAAATATAAAGAAATAACTGATACTGAAACAATTAATTTAATAAATAAGGCATATGGGATAACAAAAATGTTAATTGGTAAATCAAAAGAATTAATCAGTGAATGTGTACAATTATTGATAATTACAAAAACAATTAAAGCTGATGAAATTGAAAAATTAATTAATGAAAAATATCCTTACATCCTATCTCTTGGACAAAAAAATTATCTTGATCTTGATCTTAATCTTAATCTTAATCTTAATCTTAATCTTAATCTTAATCTTGAACCCGATAAATAATTAAAGTCTTATATCGTTTTTAGTTTTGTTTCTTAGTGAATATTCCAATCATTTGAAATATTCGTTAAAAATTCTGATGTTAATCCTGCAAATAATTCAGTTTCTTCTTTTTTTTCCACACAATAATATTTGTTAAAAATATTTTTATTAATTAACATTTGATTAAAACATGTATGAACTTCATAAGGAATTTTTACACCATCAGATATTTCTATTCTTAATCGATTATCTTTGGGATAACCAATTGAAGGAATTTTAGTTGTTCCGGTTATAACAAGCAATAATTTATCAATATAATCTGGATCTATTTTAATATTATCTGAAATTAATTTTTTAATCGAATTTATTTGTTTGATATCGGAAAAATTATTAAATTCAAGATGCTCAATTAATAAATCATAATTATTTGTTTTAATCCCATAAATAAGTTCATTAAATTGTTTTAATGGTAATCTATTTAGTTTAGTAATTTCTATATCAATTTGAGATCTAAATCCTCTAACAAAATTATCAATCTGATCTTTATTTGATTTATTTGTTTCTATTATTTTTTTTGTTGTTTCATTTGGAATATTTGCCAAATCAATTTCAATATATTCACCTTCATTATTTATGGTAAAATTACATGATGGTTTTGATTGAGCTATATTCGAATTATAACATGCATATGGATAATTCGAATTTAATAATGTAGAATCATAATCATTGATAATTGATTTAATTTTTTTTGTATTGGACCAATAAAAATCATCATTTGCCATTTGATAAAGTAAAAATAAATCCAATTCAATTTCAATTAACTGGGATAATTTAATAGCTAATCCAAATAATTGACCTATAAAATAAATTTTATCAATTTCTTCCTTACTTGGTTTTTTTGTAAATGCTTTTAATGTATATAATTTAGTATCAGAATCTTGGGTAAAATATAAATTTGATTTGGTTTTACCAAAATATTTTGATAACAAATAAAAAACATTTTTTGTTAATCCTCCTGAATCAATTGCATCATCAAAACTTTTATCAGTTAAATTATAGTATTTGAAAAATGGTTTTGAATTTGGTATTAGTAATATTTCTTTATACTCGTATAAAATTTCAAATATATTTATTTCATCCTGTAATAATTGTTCATTTGTTTCTATATCGTAAAATTTATTTGTGTATTCAAATATTTTTTTATTATCTGTTGACATTAAATAATAACATATTAATGGTTGTTGTATATTTTCATCCGGGTTAAATTGTAAATTGTCAAGAACTGTTTGGATGTTTACAATTTCATTAGTATTAAAACGATCATATTCATCTGATTCTGATTCTGATTCTGATTCTGATTCATTATCATCCGTAAAATTTAAATTAGATTTTATTTGGAATTCATCAGGATCATCAGTATCATCAGGATCATTAATATTATCATTACCACCTTTTTTGATTGGGATATTATTTCTTAATTGTAAATATTTAATTTTATATTTTAAATATTTTTTTTTAAATTGGATATTATCAATAGATTTGGTTAACATTATTTGTTAATTATATAATATTAATGTGATAATATTTTTTATATTGATTTTTATTTTATATTTACTTATTCTAAAATTAAAACAAATACTAATAATTATTTTGGTCCATATTGTAAAAAATTACATAAATTAGATAAGGTTTAATGATACAACAGAATTGGATAAGTATATAGGAATCCAAATCGAGAACACTATTGCTTTGGATTTAACCGATAATTAAAAAAGGAAATACTAATAATTTTAAACAAGATATATATATGGACACATTATGATTTAGATATCCAATATACCAATCATTTTAATATTTTATGAACTGTTATAGTCATCATATAAGAGTTAAAACATCAAATAATTATAATAATTAATTTTAATTTTAATTTTAATTTTAATTTTTTTTTTATAAAGTAAATTTTTTTTATATTTATAGGCTTTGGAAATTTTCAACCAAATCCCAACTCTCTCTCAATTATATCAAAAAAAAATAAAGTATATCAGGGTATGGGAAATTCAGATTTACACATTTTTCAATACTTTTAATGACTAAAAAAACACAAATGACTAAAAAAAACCTAAAATATAAAAAATAATATTTTAGTATTTGTGACAATTTAAATATATTAGATGGTATAATATTCATGTTTAATTTGTGTTAAAAATTTTGGAAATAAAAAATCTCATTATATAATACAAATTAAATAAAAAGTTTCAATGTGGTGAAAATAATGTATTAAATGCAAATCCACATTTTTTCACAAAAAATCCAAATTATTCCACTAAAAATCCACATTTTTAACCTAATTTGTTAAATTAAATCAATGAAATGGAATTTGTTAATGATACAAATAATAATAAAAAATTAACATGCAAGTATTATTTAAAAGTATTTTCAAGATATGATGTTCTTAAAAGACATATATTCGATTATTGCAAAATAAAAAAACAACAATATGAAGAAAAAAATAATATTCTTTGAAAGCAATAAATTAGAAATCAATAAATTATAAACCAATACGTTTACACCCGTGAAGATTTAAAATGCCGATTTTTTTAATAAGACTTGAATATATTAAACCAGTATACTTTTTATAGTTTAAAAATAAATAGTTAATTATATATACATTTATATAATTAATGTTTGATAAATTGATAGATTTATGTTTAATTGATAGATTTATGTTTAATTGAAATTAATAAATTAAATTTAAAAATTGACAGAAAAAGATATAAAATTAAATATAGCGATATATATTATTTAAATTTTATTTTATTTATGTTGAGAGACATTAATAGTTGGTTTTTTATTTATAAATTAAAAGATTACAATTCTAACTTTAAATATCATTATAAAACAATTTATAATAAGTTTCTTTATTGGAGTAAAAAAGATGTATTTAAAAATGCTTTTTATAATTTTTATTTTAAGTCAAATACTAATTTATTATTAATTGATGCAACTTCAATTAATAATAAGTATTGTAGTGAATCAATAGTTATAAATCCTGAATATAAAATTAAATTCATTACTAAATTATCAATCATTAGTAATGAATTTAATTTTATCCATTCTGTTGAAGTATTTGATTTAAAAACAAAAAATGAAAATTATAATACTTATGTTCATGACGTTAAAATGATAAAAAAATCATTAGAAAAAATAAAAATTAATAATAATTCAAATTACTTTTATTTATTAGGTGATAAAGCATATAAAACTAAAGAAACATTTAAATTAAATAATAAAATAGTAAAAATTGTAACACCTGATAAATCAAACACTAAAAATAAAAATTCCAATTATATAATTAAAAAATTAAAAAAAAGAATAAAAGTAGAAAATGTAATTAATAAGATTAAATTATTTGAAAGAATAAAAACAAGAAAAGATAGAAATAAAAATACTTATTTAATCTGGGTTTATATTTCATCATTAATAAATAATTTAAATGTTAATAATTAATTATTGATATTTAACAGATTTCTAAATTACCTATTTTTTTACATATTAATAAAATAACTTAAAAATAAAACACTATAATTATATTTAACATAAAATTACAATGATTAATAATAACGTCTATTAATAAAAAACATATATACTTGATAATTAAAAAAAATGATTTTTTAAGTGTATATGTCTAATATATTATAGTATTCTTATATATCAATTTTCACCATTATTTTCTATTATTATTTGTGTTGGTTTGTTTTTTTCTATTTGTTTGTAATACATTGTATTTTCTTTGGTTTTTTTTTTTAAATTTATATAATTAATTTTAATTGAATTAATTTATCAATGAATATATATATATATATATAAATATAAATAATGGATAAATATAATTCAACAACATTAGGTAATAATATTTATAGTAATTTATGGTATACATGCAATATAAATAAAATATGTATTTCTTTTACTCCCAGAGGAGGGTGTTCTGTATCTTTTAAATGTTATTTAGATTTAATTGGTTAATTAGAGGAAGCTGAACAATATCATGATTTTATTCATTGTTATCGTTGTGAAATATTTAATAAAATGTTAACGATGATAAATATAGATAATTTAATAAATGATGATTATATTTTTATTAAATTTATAATGAATCCATATATAAGAGCTGTATCAATTTATTTAGCTCAAACTTCACATAATTTATCATTTAGAGAATATTTAAAACAATTAAATAATAATGAAATTGATTATTTTAATGATAATGATAAATTTCATTATCATCAACAATATATTAAAGATGAAGAAAAAATTATGACAAAATATATAAAAATAAATGAAAATGAAAAATATACAATAAAATTAAAAAATGGAGATGATTTTATATTGGATGTAAATAAATATAATTCATCACATCATCATATAAAAAATGAAAGTATATTATATTTTATAGGTGATGTACCGAAAAATACAATAAAAAAAAATAATTTAATTCCGAAATCATATAAGTATTTTTATGATGATGAAATTAAATTATTAGTTGAGGAATTTTATGGTGAAGATATTAAAATGTATAATTTTACATTTGATTTTTAAATAATACCAAATAATCTTTCTAACCAATGAATAGGTGAATTTACTATATTGACAATATTAGAATCATATAAATTATTAGTAAAATATTGTCTAAAATCATTTAATTTAATAAACTCAATTATTTTATCAAATATATTTTTATTACAATAAAAAATACATCCTTTTACAAAATATTTTTTATTTATTTTTTTAGAATATTTATTTTTAAAATATGTTAATATATTTGATTCAAATGATTTAACATCATTGATATCCAAATAATAATTAGGATGACCAATACAATTACAATTATTATTTGATTCATAATTATGAGAAAATAAAAAATCATTTAATTCATTAAACCATTTATTATTAGATTTAGTATGTGTTTTAATTACATATTCAAATTTAATTTTTTTATTCAAATACCAATATAATTGTAAAGTTGGGATTATATCATTACCATAATTTTTACTAATACAAACAGTACAATTATTAAAATTATTCATAATTATATTTTTTAATTTCAAAAAAATTTGATAATTATTAAAACAAAACCCAATACAATATTTTTTATTAAAATTAATGATTTTATCAAGTAATTTTATTCCAATTGTTTCATTTCCAATAAAAACTAAAATTAATAATTCTGAATCTGTAATATTTGAATATTCAATATCGATAAAATCTTCCATAAAATTTTCAAATGTCTTATTGTAGATATTTTTTTCAACAAATTCTTTTAATTCTATTGAATCAACATAATATAGATTTTTATAAGAATATATTTGTGTTTCTGGATATAAATTATTAATTTGTTTAGGATGGTAAATTAATCCATTTGAAATTCCATATTCACTAATATGTTTTAATGTTGAGTTAAAATCTAAATTAATATTATTTGTATATTTATAAAAATCAACATCAACATTAAAACAATTATCAAAATATATAATTGGTTCTATTTTTTTTAAAACATATTTGTAAGGTAATAATTTATTAGAATATTTTAAATATTGAAATATATTATCATTTGGATAATATTTTATTTTAATCTCAATATTTAAATTTTTTAATAAAATATTTTTTGTTATATTTTGTAAATAAATTTTATTCTTATCTAAACTATTTGTAAAATTATTATAATTACTTGTTATTAAGTAATAATCAATCAAATCATACATTAGATTAATATTTGATAAATCTTTTTTAATAACATCAAAAAAAACTACCATATTTGAATATATTTTTTTATTTTGATAATCATAAATATGTGGATTTTCACTGATTACTATTTTATTATAATTTAAAACTTCATTTATTATACATGTTTCTAAAAATGCTTCATTATAATAATGTAAATTTAAAATTATTTTTGATTTAGAAATATATTTTAAAAGTTTATCTCCATAAACACAATTAATAATTTTTATATTATATTTTTTTTTAACCAATTGTAAAATTTCACTTCTTCTTTCATTTAATATTCCGTAAAATAATATATCATATTTAATTTTATTATTGAACATTATATTAGTATTATAAAAAGGCAATGGACAATAATAAACTTTAGATAAATCAATATTTTTATTGTAAAATATTGTGTTGTATGTACATAATTCCCATGTTTTTTCAGCATTTAAAACAAAATTATTATTTTTAAAATAAGGAGATTTTAGTTGTTCTGTTTGATAATATATATATATTTTAGGCATTTTTGAATTTATATTAAATAAAATAATATATAAATCATCATTTGATAAATCATCATTTGTTAATTCATATATTATTTTAACATTTGTAATATTTTCAAGAATACTTTTAATATTATTTGCTATTGAATTAATAATTTTATTCGATAAAATTATTATCATATATATTAATATAATATATTATATTGATGGAAATTAATTTTTTTTGTTAAATAAAATATATAGAACATAATTATATATCTTAATGGATAGTTTAATTAAATATTCTTTAAATACACCAACCAATTACAATGATAATATTTTAAATTCAAAAATAATAAATTTAATTAAAAATAGCAATATGTCAGGAGGATCGTCAATTGATAATTCAAATTGTATAATAATGATTATAGGAATAGTAATAATGATAATTGGTTTTTATCTTTGTTCAAATAAAAACGATTGGACAAGTACAGATGCATTTGTTCAAAATAGTTCATGTGAATCAGATTCAGTATCAGAACCAGAACCAATATCATCAACATTATTATCAATGTCACCAACATTATTATCAATGTCATCAACATCAACCCAATGTAAAATTAATATAACATATATAGTAAATACAGTACAATATTCAAAAACAATTATAATAGATAAATCTGCTATTCCTACAAATTCTTCCATAACAATTTATTATCAAGAATCAAATCCTAATATTGTAAGATTATACAATTTTAACTATTCAATTATTGGAATAGTATTAATAATAATGGGAGCTTTTGTTTTAATATCTTCATTATGTTGTATAAATAATATTTCATCAAATTCATCAAATTCATTTGATTTAGACACAGAATCAAATTTATATACAAATACAAGAAATTCAGATGGAATTAAAATAGTTTATACAAAATAAAATAAAACAAATTAAACTAAATTTGTTTTATATATAAAATTTGACTTAATATAATTTTGTTATTAGTTATTGTTTTTTTATATAAAAATAATTAAAGATTCCAATCAATAATTAATGAAAAAATGGAAATAAAATTTTTATTTTCTGGATGATTTAATAATTTTTTATAATAATAAATATTTTCATTTTTATTTTCATTTTCATCATCAACTAACGGATACAAATAAATTCTTAAGATAAATGGTTTTTTACTTAACATTGCAGCTAAAGCCAAATAAATATCTAATTGATATTGATTAGATATAATTATTTTTGAATTTATCAATGTTGATTTTAAGAGTAAATCTGTATCTGAATTTAAAGTAAAAGCATATTCTAAAATTTTTCTAGAAATTAGGGTATTTTTAAATTTTGCAAATGGAACAGACCAAGACCATTTCCAAGTATTATTTTGAGGAGTATATATAGATAATGTTTCAACTCTAGATTTAAAAATAATATTATCATTTGAATCATAAAAGATATATTCATCATTAATATTACCACCATCAATAATTTTAATATATTCAATATTATCAAGAATTTTTTGTATTTTTGGTTGGAATTGATCATAATATTCCAATGAATTAAATAAAACAGAATCAATTATATTCCCAGAATCATTATTAGTCATTATATTTTGTTTTGTATCAGATTTATTTGGAACATTAAGTTTTTTCTTTATATAATTATTGTTAATCATTTAATAATATATATTATTTGATAATATATAAATAAATCTGATAAAATTATTATTCTTTTTTTCCGAGTATATTTTTTATATTTAAAATATTTAACTTATTAATAGTATTAACGTTGATATTGTCTTCAATGTTTTTTTTAAATTCTCTTTTTTTTTTTATTTCATTATTAATAAAAAAAATTGGAGGAAAACCACCTAATTTAATATTATTATTATTATTTTCATTTTCATCGAACATATCTGCCATTTTATATATGTTTATAAATATAAGTTATATAATTAAATTTATATTAAAAAAAATTACAGTTCAACAATAAGTTTATTTCTTTCTATATTTATATTAAAAAAAATTACAGTTCAACAATAAGTTTATTTCTTTCAGTATTTATATTAATTTTATCATTATTTTGTTTTTGTTCATCTTTTATATTTTTATCAGTATCTATTGTATCATCAATATTTTTATTATATACGTATTTTTTCATATGGGAAACATTACAACATTTACCTTTATTAGAACATGAAAACTTAAGATATTCATTATTTGATATATCTTCCACATAATTAATATATAATAAACGATGAAGAGCAATTTTTTTTTTGTTAAAATAAAAATTAATGTATGTTCCTTTTGATTTATTTTTTTCATTAGTTACATATCCAGCCCAAATGGAGCATTTATTTTTGTCAAAAATAGATGAAGATAAAAATTTACTAATTCTTTTTATATCATTATAATTTAATTTTTTATTAACAATTATATTTTTTAATTGTTTTCTTAGTAATTCTTTTAAATATACATTATTACCATCAACATATTCATTTTGATTATTTTCAAAAATATTCCCATCATTAATATTGGTATCTAATATATTGATGATGTTATTATGTTGTGTGTTTTTATCAATAATAATGTTATTTTTTGAAAAAATATAATTATTTGTATTGGAAGAAATATTATCGTTATTTGTGTTGGAAGAAATATTATCGTTATTTGTGTTGGAAGAAATATTATCGTTATTTATATTGGAAGAAATATTATCGTTATTTATATTGGAAGAAATATTATCGTTATTTATATTGGAAGAAATATTATCGTTATTATTTTTTATTTTTAAAATATCTTCTATATTATTTTTTATTTTTGAAATATCTTCTATATTATTTTTTATATCATCAAAAATTATATATTTTTTTTTTTTCATTATTTTGTAATTAAAATATACAAATATATAATTTTTAAACGCAATAAAAATCACTTATAATAAATTGATTCAACAAAATTTGGATATTTACTATCGATATCAATATCAACTCCTATACAAATAATGGATTTGTTTAAATATTTATTATTATTATTATCTGATTTGACTATTTTAATATCACCATTATTTATAAAATATTTTGGTATTCCATTAACAGTAATGACAATTGGTATATCATGAATATTATTAAGTATAAATAGTTCTAAAAATCCAAAATTATCTTCTATATTTTTCATTAATTTAACAATATATTTATTTATAATTAATTTAGGATTAGAAGAAGATTCGGGAGTTAAATCGATATTAACAATAGGATTTGCCAATAGTTTTTTAGTAGTATCAGATAGTTCTGTTAATAATTTAATATTATCTGGAATATTTAACCAATCAATAATAAGTGATCTAAACAGATTTACAATATCATTTTGTGAATCAGAATAATATCCTAAATTTCTAATGTCTTGGGTATATAATGTGTGTTTTATCCAATAGTATCCATTAACATACGATCTAATAATAGAATAATTATAAGGTATTATTGTTTGAGAATAAGCATCTTTAATATCTTTTAATGGATTTTCTAATTGTAAAGTTTGAATATCTGCTTCATATTTTTTTGATAAATGTCTTCTACCAATCTTAGGTACGTGTTCTTTTCCGAAAATATCTGATAAAATTTTTTGTAAATTTGTGTTTGAACTTTTAATAATTTTTTGTCCTGGTTTTTCTGTAAAATTATTATAGTCTACAATATCTTGTACAAAATATTTTTTTTCTTTTAAAAGTTCATATACTTTTACTTCTTGTTCACATAATTCAATAGATATTTTTTTAATAAACTCTAATAAATATTTTTCAGTAAGAACAAAAGTGCATTGGGCTGATTTTGCTGTTTGGGTTGATTTTGCTGTTTGGGTTGATTTTGCTGTTTGGGCTAATTTTGCTTTAGATACAGTAGTATCAACAATATAATCACAATGAGGATTAGTCAAACAATCGTTTTCATCTAATTTAGAACATATTTTTCTTTGGTTATTAATTTTATAATAATCAAGATCTGGTATGTCTTTAATTATTTTAACAAGTTCATTGGAAATTAAATCTTTATTAACTACAGTATCTCCAATTTTACTGACAGATAAACCCAATAATAATTCTTGGATACCCAAGCTATTTTTTGTTTCTATTAATTTTTTAAGTTTATTTTTGGTTGAATCATATTTTTTATCCGATAAAATATTTGATAATTCAAATCTAAATAATTGATAAGCTTCATCTAAATATTTTACCCGATTAACATTTTTAATTCGGTTATCAATAACTTGAAAATAATTTTTAGAATAATTTTCCAATTTCATATCTAATTCATGATATAATGGTCTATTTTGATAAATTACTTTATTTTTTTCTAATTCTTTTACTGGTATTAATTGTTTAGCAACAGGAACAAGATCATTATTAGATGTCATAATACCAATAATATTAGCAAAATTATCTTCTGAAATAAAATCATAAAATAATCCAATAGGTTTGACATTTAATTTTTTATTTGATATTTTATAAATTTCTTCAAGATATTTTTGTGTCTGATTTATATTTTGGAAATTAATTTTTGAAAAACAGTCTTGTTTATCAGAATATTCAATAGTGTTTAAACATATTGTAGGTAAATTATCAATGATTCCAGAAGGTATTACAGGAATTACTGCTTTTTCTTTTGTTATAAGATATTTACATTTAAATCTAGAATCAATAACTTGATTTGTCACTGTAAATTGTGGATTTTTTTTACTTAGTTCTTCTAAAATAAGATAAGTTTCTCTTGCTGAAGTATGTGATTTTACAAAATCAATTTGTACATCTTGAATTGTTTTTACAAAAAAATTTTTTATTAATTCAATAATTTCCAAGTCTGATTTAGAAGTTTTATTAAATAGTTTTTTAATTTCTATATTTTTAGAATTTTCATCTTGTTTAGAAATTTCGACTATTGGATAATAATATTTACCATCCTTTATCATAACCAATAAATCCTTATTCTCAAACATTTCTAAACAATATTCAAAATCCATAACCATTGTTTTATCAACCAATAAATAAAAATCTTCTTTAATTTTATCTTGGTTAACTCCCTTTTTTATTATGGTTGATGTTTTATTAAAAATAACTGAAAAAATTCCACGTCTAGTAAAAAGTCCAGGAATTTTTAACAAGTCTTTTAGATAATAATAATCAATATATTCGGAATCCATTATAAATCTAATAAAATCATTTATTCTATATTCTGATCTAATATCACCATCATTTAATGAAAAATAATACATTTCGTCAGTATCGTGTTTTAAGAAATCAACAATAATATTTTTAATATTTTGAATTGGTATATTAAGTACTGTACTCACAGTACTAATAAAAGAATAATTTTCTTGATCAATACCAAATTTAAAAAAATAACTGGGAGTTTTTAATAAATAATGATTTTTTATTTCTTTATTTTTTTCAAAATGAATGTTAATTATTAAATCTAAATATTTTGGTAAATATCCAATTCTTCCTTCTTGAATTTTATTTGTATCTTGTAATATATATAGGATATCACCAGTAAATGAATTAGAATGTTTTTCACCATCTGGTTTTTTTTGTCCTAAACATTGTTTATAAAAATCTAATGTTTCTTTTTTATCACTTAATAATTTATTTTTTTTAAAACAACAAGGCATACATTCTCCAAAAGGATTATTTGAACGGGTTAAAAAACCAATATACATATGAGTTCCGTTATCTTCAGGATTACAAGTATAAAATATATCATTTATTGTTCCCGTTGTTTCATCCATATCAGATACTTTAAGTGCTTTTAAAATCATTTCCATATCTTTTTTTCCTTTTGATTTTATAACTACTTTTTTTTCATAATCACCTGTTTTTTTATTTAAACTATAACCTTTTGCAAGTAGTTGTGACACATTACCTATAAGAGTTTGTTGTGGTCTTCTTTTTTTATCATTACCTGAATTTTGACATGATCTTGTCCATTGATTTTGTCCTTCTTCAGGAGTAAAACCAAGACGTTTTTTATCAATCAAAGTCATTTGTTTAACCGTTTTAATTTCTTTTTGATAATTAACAACTTCATCAACTTTACCTCTTCTCTTAGCAATATTTGTTAGTTTTTTAAGTTTATCTTTTATTTCTTGATATTCAGGATTTTTATTTATATAGGTTTCAGAATAAAGATAAATTAATATATTCATAAAAATTATTATTCTTTCTAATTGTGTTTGCTCTCTTGCACCACTAATTCTTATTTTATATTTTTCTGGTATTTTACCCTGAATATCAATTCCAATACCTGGAGGTTTAAATTTTGGTATTTCATCTGTTTTTTTAAGCATAGTTTTTTTAGTTTTTTCCATAGATGGAAATTTTGCTTTAACTTTTTGTATTTCTTCAATTGCTCTTTCAGATGTTATATTAAATTGTTTGGATATTTCTTCACCCAATATATCATCCTCAAAATCAAAATTTCTCATATATGATAATATTCGTTGTTCAATTTTAGCAACATTATCAAATTTACTTACTCTTTTGTATCTTAAATAAGAACCATATTTTGATTTTGTTTCATTTGGTGATGTTTTACTTACTCGTTTTCTTGGTTCAATTTGTAATGATATATAAGGATAGAAAAAAATACAAAAATCAGATAAATCATTATGATTAATTATTTTATTATTTGGAAGTTTAAATTTTTGAATACAATTTATAAATGCAAATCTAAATTCATAATCTTCAGGAATTCTTATTGATATTTTTCTTGGATGATTTAATAATGTTTCATTAATTTTACCTACCAATTCTTTTACAAATCCATATGTATTTATGATATCATAAATATTAGCAACATCTTCTTCTTTCCATTGTGTCTTATATTCTATTTTACCAATTTCATTAATATTAATAGCCATAAATTTATCTGTGAAATATCCATCTTTATTATTTTGTAAACGTATTTTAAAAGAAATTCCATATGGAGAATTTTCAAACCATTTCGTTATCATTTCAATATTATCTTTTGATTTGGAAAATTCTCCCATATATTCATCATAATATTTAAAAATTATTTGTCCATCAGGAACTTGATATTGAATAAAAGGATATCTCATATCTGGTGTAAAATCATTAAATATTCTAAATAAATCTAATTTTGGTAACATTACTGAACCATAATCACCTTTTATTTTATTTATTTTATTGATATTTTCCTTATTTTCTCTTTCTAATTGTTCATCATTAATATCTAAACTAACATGTATTACTGATTGAGTTATAAAATTTCCATCTTCAAATAATTTAGTGTAATCTTTTTTCTTATACATTTTAGTCGTTTCAATTAAATCTGTTATTTCTTTTTCTATTAATAAATCATTATAAGTTGCATCAAATGTATTTTTAATTTTAACCTCTTCAGTTTTCATATCCGTTTTATTTAAAAAACCCAATATTCCAGCAATATCATCCGTTTTTATTTTAGGAAAATATATTTTAAAAAATGTTTCTGTTATATTTTGTAATTGTTCTCCATTACATTTATATTCTTGTCCCAATTCATTATATATATCACACATATATATTGTGTCATTTAACATATAATTTGAATAATCATATAATATGTTATTTTCCTCATCTTCTCTTCTTATTTTTCCAGCATATCTTCTCATGGTATCACGTAAATTTTTTATATTCCCAGTTAAATTATCATAATTTGATATATCTAATGGCTCAATATCTATATCAAATAATTCATTTTTTTTTATCCATTTTTGACCAATCATAACTTTTTCTAATTTTCCACTATACAGGTATTCAGACCATAAATATATTCTTGATGGTATTAAATATGTATTGGGAGAAAATCTATTATTACCTTTTATTACAGCACATATTTTATTTTTTATATTTTTTATTGAATCATCTTTAAATATATATTGAGTATATACATATTTCTTTTTATAAACATTCGCTAAATTTTCATTATCAATATCAGTATCTTGAGTGTTATCAAATTTTATCATATAATTTGCCTTTTTTTCTACTATTTTATTATTGTCTAGGATATTTGATATCATTGTATTTGTCGCATTAATATTTTTATCAATTTCATCAGTCTGATATAATTTTTCTATCTCTTCGTAATTTACTTCCTCTTCATATTCTGATACTGAAGGTCCTATTTGAATTTCTTCTTCATCTTCATTTTCTGATATTGTTTCTGTTGGAAAAATATTATTTGGATCAAGATCATCTTCATTATTATCTTGTGTTTCTTCTTCAAAATTAGGTTCATTAGGTTCATTAGGTTCATTATCTTCATCAAAACCGCCTCTTAAAATATTTTTCCATCTATCCAAACCTGCTAACTCATTTCTATCAACTAATCCATTCTCGTATCCATTCTCGTACCCATTCTCGTACCCATTATCATATTCATCAACTATATCATACTCATCAACTAACCCATTCTCATCAATTAACTCATTATCGTACTCATTCTCATCAACTAACCCATTCTCCTCATCTGACATATTATTAAACCCTCCAAGTTGATCAAATTTTAATGAATTTAATGGATTTAATGGATTTTTTTTTGATTTTTCCTTCAAAGAAAAATTCATGTCTTCAATATCTTCTTTTTCAATTAATATTTTTTCTAATTTTTTTCCCATTTTAATTTTATATTGAAATTTTATTAAATCACCAAATGAATAATTTACCTTTTTATATACTATTTGAGATTTAAATTTTTCAATAAAATTATTTAGCCACAATGAATCATATTTTTTTAATAATTTTGTTTTTAGTTCTGGTTTGGATTCTAATTTATTAACAAATGAACTTATATGATATATATTAAAAAATTTTATCATCCATAATTCACCAAAACCTTCTATTAATTTCATTTCTTCTTCTTTTGTTATCTCTAATAAACTTTCATAAAGATCCAAATCTTCTATTCGATTTAATATTTTTTCATATTTTTTACCTAATATACCTAAAAATATATATGTTATGTATTGGGTTTTTTTATTAATGTTTTTATATTTATATAGTATTTTAATCGGTTCAATTTTATGATCTAAATTCTCATAAATATTTCTTGGTTTTTTATTCTCTTCTTTCCATTGTATCTTTTCATTATTATTTGAACTGTTTTTTTTTAAAATATCCGATTTTGATTTAGAAATATTAGAGTTTTTTTTGGATGATTTTTTTTTATCATGTTCTTTTATATTTTTTTTAATGTCATTTTTATTTGTTTTCATATAACAATATTATAATATTATTATATATAAAATTTAATATTTATAAATTTAATTTATAGTTAAGAATCTTATTCTTAACTATAAAAATATGGATTTTGAAAAATTATTAAAAACTATGATCGAACATACCAATTATAATTCCAATTCTGATTCTGATTTCAATTTAAATTCCAATTCCAATTCCAATTCCAATTCCAATTCCAATTCTAATTTAAATGATAAAAATGCAAATATAAAAAATAACATTAAATCCACAAAAAAAATAGTTAATGATGATAAAAAAAAATCATCCAAAAAAATTAATAATAAAATTAATATTGAATTAGATCAAAATACAAAAACCAATACAAAAACCAATACAAAAACCAATACAAAAACCAATACAAAAACCAAAACTGATGCAAAAACTGATGCAAAAACTGATGCAAAAACTGATGTAAAAACTAATACAAAAACTAATACAAAAACTGATGTAAAAACTAATACAAAAACTAATACAAAAACTGATGTAAAAACTGATGTAAAAACCGATGTAAAAACCAAAACCGATGTAAAAACCAAAACCGATGTAAAAACCAAAACTGATGCAAAAACCAAAACTGATGCAAAAACCAAAACCGATGAAAAAACAAAAACCGATGAAAAAACAAAAACCGATGAAAAAATAAATCCAAATCAATATATTGATAATTTTAGTTTAAAAAATGAGTTTAAAGAAGGGGAAAAAAAAATTAAAATATGCAGTAAAAACAACATAGAAACAGATATAATTGAAAAAAATTATAAGAATAATATGATTGAAGGTGATAACTTTATCCATGGTAATCAAAAAATTACAGGAGATAATTTTATTCATGGTAATCAAGAAATTACAGGAGATAATTCAATTAATGGTAATTGTTCAATTTATGGAAATGTTTATTTTAATGAAGATATTATGGTAAAATCAAATGTTTTTTTTAATAATAATATATATTTAAATAATTCAATTTGTTTACCGAATGAATTTATTAAAAATGTTGATTTTTTAAATGATACAGTTTCACTTAGTTCCTATAAATTATTATTAACAAATATTATTACTTCAATTAAAAGTATTAATTTTGACAATAAAAAGTATTCATCCATTAAATTTTATTCAGAAAAAAATAAATATTTAGCTCCAAGTATAATATCTGTCAATAAAAAATTTATTATTAATAATGACATAATATTAAGTACTGGATTATTTTATATTATATTTATTAAAAAAAATATATTGGTTGTTAAACCAATAATGGATACATTTGTTCTTATTGGTAAAAAATATAATTTAATTTCTATCAATAATGATATAGACTTTTTAAAAATTAAACATAATGTAAATTTAGAAAATATTAATGAGAAAAACTTAAATGATAATATTCCAGATAAAAAATTAAATTTTACATTGGATAATGAACACTCAGAAAAAAAACCCATAGGTTTTGATGCAGAATCTGATGCAGAATCTAATGCAGAATCTGATGCAGGATCTGATGCAGAATCTAATGCAGAATCTAATGCAGAATCTAATGCAGAATCTGATGCAGAATCTAATGCAGAATCTAATGCAGAATCTAATGCAGAATCTAATGCAGAATCTAATGCAGAATCTGATGCAGAATCTGATGCAGGATCTGATGTTGAATCCGTAAATAATTATATAAATAATTTAGAAAAAAACAATAATATTGATGGAACAACAGTATTGACTAAACAAAATAATACCAATACAATCGATACCAATACAACCAATACAACCAATACAACCAATACAATTGTTGCCAATACAACTGATATCAATGAAATAAATAAAAGAATGGTAAATGGAAATAAATTAGATTTAGTTAAAAAGTTAAGTAAAAAAAAACATAAAAAATCAAATTCAAATTCAAAATCAAATTCAAAATCAAATTCAATAAAATTAAATGAATTTATGAATAATGTATTTTTAAAAAATTTTGATGAAAAAACAATAAATAGTTTATTAAAAGAATTATCAAATGATAATATAAATAATAAATAATAAATAAAAAAAGTATAATATAATATTATATTATATTATAATGTTCACATATATAAATTGGATAATTTATAGTTTTTTGGTAATTTTGTCGGCTTGTATATTATTGCCTATTTATAAAAAATATTTATTTATATTATATGATAAATTTAAATTTTTATTTAACAAATTAATATTTCATAAAAAAAATAAGCAAATAGATATAATTGATAAAGTTGAAATTTTAAAAGATCACTATGGAATAAAATCAACTGAAAAAACCTCAGTAAATTTAAATTTATTGGTAAATAAACCGAGTCATTTAAATGTGAATAATATTGATAATATGAATATAAAATTTTTAAATGAAAATTTAAAAAATTTATCTAATGATCATAATTCGGAAAAAATAATTGAATCATATATATATAACAAACAAATTTATAATTATTTATTTACCGATAACAATGGTAATATAAAAATAACTGATTTAAAAAGTTTTTACGAACTCCATAAAAAATATTTTACGGAAAAAATAGACAACAAATACAATATTTTATTAAAATTTTATAATGATAATCATACGTACTTGTATATTTTTGTTAAAAATAATAATTTGATTAAAATAAAAAAATATGAGGAATATGATAAAATATGTGAATTGGTTGAAAATAACAATAATATATTTTTAATTAAATATAAGAAAAATATAAAAAATAACACAAATGAAAATTATATTACTCATAGTGGTTATATAAATTGTTCAATAACAAAACAAGAAATTAAAAATACATTTTTTCATAATTCAAACTCAGACAATAAAAATTACAAAATATTGACTGATTTTAAAAATATAAAAATTTTTTTTTATGTTAGTACAAAGATTAATTTTAATTAATTATTTCAAACTGATCAATATCAAAATTATCATATTGATCTTCAATATTAGTATTAGTATTAGTATTAGTATTAGTATTAGTATTAGCAATAAAAATTTTGGCTGAGTTTTTTTTTTTAATTTCTTCTAAATTATTTTCTTTAATAAAATTATTAATAATATCATCATCATTATCAGCTTCTACTTTAATTTTCATATTAGGTTTAATAATTATTTTATCATTATTATCAAAATTAAAATTATATTTTTCAACATCGGAATTTTCGGAACTTTCAGCATCAATTGTATAAATTTGTTCATCATCAATTAGTATATTTTTATTGTTATCAATTGGTTTATTTTTTTCTTGTTCTAACCAATCCATATAATGAATATTTGTTTGGTCTTCAAATTTAAAATTATCTTCAATATTATCAGATTCATTGTCATGTAAAAGGTAATAAACATTAAGAGGTTCATTAATAGAACGTCCAAGTCTTTGTGCTCTTCCTATAATTTGTTCTTCCATTTCTTTTGTAAATCTATGAAATATTATGATATCTGTAGCCGTTTGAAGATTCATACCTGCACCAAAAAATTGTGCATTTAACATTAATATAGGAACTTTTTTATCTTTAAAATCATCAATATATTTTTTAACTGTACTTGATTGACCCTTTAAAATATGATAAGAAATTGACAGTTCTTTTAATTTCATTTCAATTTTATTAAAAGTTTCCATATAACCGGCAAAAATCATAAAACTTCCATTTGGTTTATTTTGAACTAAATCAATTAATACATCTAGTTTTTCTTTCATGTTATATTTATTATTATCTATGATTGATGTATTAGTTGATTTTTCAATAGTATCCGATTGAAAAATATGAATTTGTTGTTTTGTTATTGCTTGACGACAATATGGACATTTATTATTTTTAAGTTCACCCATTGAAACAGCTAAACAATCAAAACAAAAAGTATTATTACAACATGAAACCATCACAGGATTAGTAAATTCACCCATACAAACAGGACAATTAGTATCATTTAATTGATATATTCTTTTTTTAATATCTTCATATTTATTTGTTAATTTTTCAATTTGATTTTCAATAAATTTAATTTTTTGTTCATGTTCTTTTTGTAAATTAAATGGATAATGTTTTTTTTGTTCTGCTTCTAATTCAATTTTTTTATTTGTAATACTGTCTAATAAATTTTTAGTGATTACTTGAAGAATATTTTCATTTGTATCTACATTACAATTTAATGCCTTAATTGCCTGATCTGAATTACCTGCATTAATCATCTGAAGTACAGACGGGGGTATTAAATCTTTAATAATTTCTAATTCTTTAGGTGTTATGCATTTAATTTTAAATCTTTTTGGATGTGGTAATATAATAGATTGTTCAATAAATGAATCATCATTTTTAATAACAAAATTAGAATTAACGTTAAAATTATCATCTTTAAATATTTTGCTAATAAATGATTTATTGGAATAAAATAAACCTTTTGGAGTACCTGTTATTAACCATAAAAAATTAAATTGACAACTCATATCTCTTGGTAATTTAATAGTATCTGCTTCATCAATTAATATTCTACTAAATCTATAATTAATACATGTTTTGTAAAAACGTTTGTACATTGTTTCTCCAATCAATACAACATCATATTTTTCTATTAAATTAGGAACTATTTCTTCAGTTTCAAAAATTATTTGTTCTTCATTCCAATTTTTTTTTAATTCTTTTTTAATTTGAACTAATTTATCAATTTCTTTGTTTAACCCAATAGAATAAACTCGCAAATTAGGTGAATATTTTTCAAAAGCTTCTTTCCACTGAGGTAATATTTTATGAGGAACTATAATTAAATTTGTTTTAATTAATGGACTTGATTGTTTTATTTTTACTGAATAAAATTGAGAACCTCCCATTTCCATTTGTCTTTCATTAATTATTTTTTTAATTGTTAATACAGTTATAATCATTAATGTTTTACCAGAACCAACTTTATCTCCTAAAATTCCAACATTTGTATTAATTGTTGCTTCAGTACCAGTTACATTAATCATATTTGAATATTTTTTCATTGAATAATCTGGTACTTTAATTGAACCTGCAGATTCTATTTCTAACATTTTATAAGCCATTGTTTTTTGATGATTCATTAAATCTATCTTTATAGAGAATGGTTGAGTGATTTTTTTATCATTATCAGTTAGTACAGTAAAACTCATATTTATAATAGTATAATTTATTGTTGAAATAATATTTATATTGAACCATTATAAATTATTATCAATTTTTTTATATAAAATTATAATAATACAATAATAATATAAGATTTTTACTTGAAAAATCTTATATTATTACTATATGAATTTATTTGCTTACTTCCTTTCTAATCCATTCCAATATATAATGAAGAGCTTTACAATCAATATAATTATATTCAACAATATAATACATATTATTGTTATAATTTTCATCACCTCCCATATAAATATTTCTGGCTATAAAACTTGACAATAATCCATCATCTAAATCAGACCAAGATAATTTAATTAATCCATATTGATTTAATTTTTTGACAATTTCTTTAATTCCAAATCCAAAACATTCTTTTATAATTATAGGATATCTATCATGTTTAAATATTTTCAATAAATCATACCAATTAAAATAAAAATCATTCCAATCCAAATTATATTCAGTGATTTTTTTATTAAATATAATAGGTTCAGCACCTGACCAATGGCATAATCTTATATTTTTTTTAAAAAATTCAATATCCATTTGTGTTGGTTTAAAAGATTTTATAAAATCCGAAAATTTTTTGATCAAATCTAATTCATTTTTACAAAATATACAATCTCCATATTTCACATTATCAAATTGAGTATTATTTTCAAATTCTTTTTCTAACATATAACAATTTTTATATTCAAGTATAAATGTTTTATGGACTAAAACATTTTTATTAATAAAATAACTTATTCCTATCATATATATTTTTTGTTTACTGTCAAATATATTATCCCAATCATTATTTTCATCATAAATAGCATCAATATTATATGTTTCAAAATCAACAAAAAATTCCCATTTTGATTTTGATTGCCATTCCATATGATCATTTAATTTGTCTATAATATGTATTTTGTCTGTGTGTAATAATTCTAACATTGAACTTACTATTGTTTCTTTACTTGAACCTTTAAATCCTAAAATTGTTGAAGTTAATTTTGGATCATCATAATGTTTAATACCATTAACCCAAGCTAATTTTCTATTTGACATTCCACAATTCCATAATAATGTTATTTCCTTGTTTTTAACCGCTATTTCTTTTTTTAATCTATGCCAATTTTTATCATAGGTATTTTTCATATTTGGATATAATTCATCTTTATTAATTGGATTTACCTTAAAATTTTGCCAATTTGTTCTTAAATCATTAATCCAACTAACAGCATTTATTATGGTATTTTTCCAATTATCGCCATTATTAAATTCTTTATTAAAATCAATAATTCCTAAATATTCAAATGGTTTTTTAATTATTATATTTTTAGAAACTGAATATTTATATTTTTTTCCCAAAATAAATCCATAATTAACATTATTATTTATACCATGTTCTTTTAATAATTCATTTAAGGCATCAGTATAAATGTATATTTGAGATTTATATACATTATATAATAATTTACTTGAAATATCTTCACCTTTATTAATTAAATTAATTGTTGATGATTTTATATCTATCACATACCATTTTTCACTATCCAAATTTAAATGTTGCATATTATTTTGAATATATTTTTCAATCCATTCGCCTTTTACCAATAGATCTGGTTTTCCCCATGTAAAATTTTTTTTATTTATTAATATTGAATTTAATATAATTGTATGTTTGTTGTTTATTATTGTGTTAATAGTTTGTTCACAGTTTAAATTTATATTTGTTTCAGTTAATTTAAATATTTTTTTATTTTCATTTTTTTCTAACATCATTAATTCTATTTGTTCCATTATATCTGATTCAAATATATAACCACTTTCAACAATATAATCAAATGATGATTTACTTTTCTTTTTAATACAATTATTATTGGGATTATCTGAATCATCTGGATCATCTGGATTATCGGTTATGGTTCTGGTTCTTTTTTTTGTTATTTTAAAATTTTCATCTAACATTATTTTATTTTCATCTAATAAATCTAAATAATCCAATATCATATCATTTTTTATATAATTTGATATTCTGGTTGCACTTATTAAATTAGCTTTTTTATTTTTAAAAGAACTTCTTGTTAGCATTTTTTTATTATTATTAGTAATATCCAATAGTAATAGTTAATATTTTATCATATTAATTCAAATTTTTTTAAATTTATTATACTAACTAATTTAAATTATTTTTATATAAAAATAATTCAGAGTTCTAAAAATTACATTTTTATGTCCAAGTATCTTATTATATTGTTTAAAACTAATACTTATTTTTTACTTGATTTTGATTTTGATTTTGATTTTGATTTTGATTTTGTATCGATATTATCTTTTGTATCATCACATATAATATCTTTTTCAATTTTATTATTTTTAATTTCTTGTTTAATTTCTTGTTTAACTTCTACTTTTATTTCTTCTTGTTTAATTTCTTCTACAACAACAACTTTTTTATCAACTACTTTTTCAACTACTTTTTCAACTACTTCTTCTTCTTCTACTACTTCTTCTTCTTCTTCTTCTTCTTCTTCTCCTTCTTCTTCTTCTCCTTCTTCTCCTTCTTCTCCTTCTTCTCCTTCTTCTCCTTCTACTCCTTCTTCTCCTTCTACTTTTTCTTTTTCTTCTACTTCTTTATCATCTTCATCTTCATCATCATTAGAAATATTATAAGAATCTAATTTTAATTTAATCTTAGAAGATAATTCATCAGATAATAAATGTAAACAAATTATTTCTAACACATTATTATTTAAAGTTTTTCTGTTTGCATATTTAACCATTTTTAATGCTAAATTTACAATATCGTATTGTAAACCCAATATCATATAACATATCATATTTTTAGATTCAGAATCTATCATTAATTTAGATCCGTGTTTTGTTTCTAATCCATCCATGACTTTTTTAATATTAAAAAAGATTGAATCATGATATTTAATTACTGAATTGTATTTTCTTAAATATTTTAAACAAAAATTATATTTTTCTGTCTCAAATAATACATTTTTTAAAATTAATGCATTAATTGTATATAAACCCGTTTTATCTTTTGTGACTGTTTTTAAACAATCTGATACAAGTTCTTCTAATACCATTACTAATGATATTATTAGTCCTTGAGAAAAAATACTCGGTTTAAATTCCCCATATCCTTGATCAATCAAATATGCTTTTAATTTTCTTTTAAGTTGACTAATACTTACATACTCATTTATTTTTAATTTATTATTGCATTCCATTTCTCTCTATATCTATTAATAATAACTATAATTTTAACTTGTTTTTTATTATATAGTAATAAATATTATTATAAAATAATACAATAAATTTTTATTTTTAAATTAATTTATTATGTGAATATTATAATAAATTAATAAAAAATTTTAAATAATTTTCCAATTATAATAATTTAACATAAAAAAGGAATTGTACTTGCTGCTTGATAACCTTTAATATAATTATCAATTTCCTTAATAACATAGTTTAATATTCCTTTGTATGATTTAGCGTCATTATTTGTTAATTGACTCCATTTGAATACCAAAGGAATATTTCTACAAGCTTCACCAGTTTTAGTATTATATTTGATTTTAATTAAATATGTTCTGTTATCAGTAGTTAATTCACTATCATTTTTTAATTTGCAATCTTTAACTTTAATTACTTTATATGCTTCATTTTTTCTTAAAACACAAAATAAAGTGTCAACGAAACATTCTAACCAATTGATATTTTCTTGGACTGGGTATTTTTCTACATGTTTTAAATCAATATTTGGTTGGACTGCATTAAGTTTATTTTTAATAAAGTTTAATACAACAATAATATCAGATATAGCTAACAATTCTTCTTTAGCACAATTATATTTTTTAACAAGTTTTTCACATTGTTTTCCACATTGTGCTTCACATAAATCAGAACTAACAGAATCTGATTTATTTGGACCAACACAAGGACATGTGCTTTCATATGAACTAGAACATGATTCTGTATCAGTAGTTTTATTGGTTGAATTATCAGAATATGTTGGTTCGGATGAATTTGAACAATGTGAACTAGAATTATCTGATGTGACAGAACAAGAATTGGAATTGGAACTGGAACTGGAACTGGAATTAGATCTTGAATCTGATTTATTTTGATTTGATGAAACACTTGAACTTCTTCCAGTGCTACTATAACATTCACTGCAAGAAGAATTAACGCTGATTCCTGTAACAGAAACTAAGGAACATGAATCACTACTTTCACAACTATAATTTTTTTTTGCCATTGTATATATATATATTATAAAATATATTTTTTTAATCAATAGAGAAAAAATATTATATAAAAAAAAATTATTTTATTATAAACGCAAAAAATAAATAAATTTATACCTTATAAAAAAAAATAAATTTATAAATTAATTTATTTTTGTGTCAGAAATTTTAATAGTTTGACATTAAATCATTTTCCAAACTATTTAAACTTTTAACGTCTGTCTCTAATTCATAAGTATTTTTATTATCTGCAAAATTATTTATCGAAGGTAAATTATCAATTTGGGAATCATTAAAACTCGATAATAAATCAAAATCATATTGTAATTTTACAGATGGTCTTTTTATTGTTTCTTTTTTATTTTTTTTATATTCTTTTTGATTGTTTGTAATTGGAACCAATGTATCCGTTACACACACGTTGGTATTTGATGGTACTACTGTTTCAATATAACATTTGTTTGGATTATATGTTAACTCATCACAATTTTGTTTTTTTGTGTTGTAATTTACTGTTTGTGAAGATTGGGCAGATTGGGTAGATTTGGATAAATTAGGATCAAAATTATCAATATTCATCCCATATATATAAATAATTACCAATAATACCACTAATACTATCATAAAATTTGTAGAATTCATTTTAATTATATTATTTATTATAGATTATAAAAAAAAATTACATTATAAACTTTTTTTTCTTTTATTGTTATATTTTGATTTATCTTTACGATTTAAATAATCCTTATTATTTAAATCATAATTATCGGTGTCTTTATTTGAAATTTTATGTCTATATTGGTTGTTTTTATTATCAAAATTATTATTGTTTATTGTATGGGATGATTTTTTATTGTAATTTGATGAATCTTCTAATGTTCTATGAATAATTAGTGCTTCTTTTATTAGAAAATTTCCTGAATTTTTAAATCTCATAAATAATACACTTGCTAAATCATCGTCAGAATACCCAGATAATTGTGAATTCATTAAATTGTATTTTTCCTCATTAATTAATGAGGAAATTATTTTGGTATTTGATTCAGACTGATAGTTTTGTTTTTTCAAATTATTTGGATTTGTCATATTATTGTCTTGGTTCTTTTTTATATTTTCTTTTTCATTCTTTTTTAAATAATTTTTATAATCAAATTGAATGTATTTTACCAATTTATCATAATTTAAAAATTCATGTATATTTCCTCCAATATACCAATTTGTTATATCTTTTAATTCAGTATTGGGTTCTTTCCAACCATCTATTAAAATATAATATGTTTTTTGATTAGAAGTTTCAACTTTTACATTCCATTTAATTCTAGTTTTTCCGTCAAAACTTTCATTTGATGACTTACCAAATTTATCCAATAAAAAATTATATGAACAATTTACTTCTATTGTTATATAATTATTATTTGATAAAATTATTTTATCATCATTGTTTACTTTTTTTAATTTATATTTTATTTTTTGAAATTTAATTTGTTTTTGTTCAAATTCATCGTTATTATTATTGGTTTGATTTTGATTTTGATTTTGTTCTTGTTCTTGTTCTTGTTCTTGTTCAAATTTATCGTTATTATTATTGGTTTGATTTTGATTTTTATTTTGATTTTTTAGATCTGACATTTTTATTTAAATATAGTTTGTATTTTGAATATTAAATAAATAAAAAAAATATCAATTTTTTTACAATAATATATATATAGAATATATATATTATTATGATAGAGTTAAATAACAAACATATAGTACTAATATTTATTATAATTATTGTGGGAATATTTATATATAATTATGATGTTTACGTTATATCTAAAAATGAACCCTTATGTAAACCAATATATATAACAAAAAGGGAATTAAGTCCTGAAATAAGGGCTGAATTAAATAAAATAGAATCAAATGTTTTAAAGGAAACTTTTGGTAATTTATCAAAATCTGGATATTTGGAAGGTTTTTCAAATATCTCAAATTCTGAATCAGAATCAGAATCAGAATTAGTAATCAAACAAAAACTATCTTCATTATATCCATCATCTCCATCATCTCCATCATCTTCCAATGAATATGATGTTCCTCCAAAATCTTTTAGTTCTTTTACTATTCCATCAATAACAAATCAATCAAAAATAAAAGTTATTGATAGTGTAATTAAAATATTATCTTATATTCCAACTAATTACTGTGAAACTCAAATAAAACAATTAGTTGAATATTTTTCAATTATTTATGAAACATCACCCGATTTGGAACATTTTTATAAAAATGTTTCATCAAGTACAAAAATTAAAGAATATCCTTATAATTCAAAATATTCTCACTTAATATTATTTTTAATGGGAAAATTTGATAATGATTATTCAAATTGTAATGGATCAACAAGTTTAAATGAACAATGTGCAATGAATGAATTAATTGGACAAATTATTCAACAAAATCCACATCAAAATCTATATCCAAATTCACAACAAAATTCACAATCAAATCCAAATCCAAATCCAAATCCAAATCCAAATCCAAATCCAAATCCAAATCCAAATCCAAATCCAAATCCAAATCTACATCCACATCCACATCCAAATCCAGATTATTTATCGTCAGAAATTAATGAATTAATTGAGCAAAATAATTTTACTCCAACAGAAGTAATGGATATTATTAAAAAAACAAAAAATAATCAAGAAAATCATGTTGTTTTAAATAACAATTTATCAAATTCTGAAATAATATTACCAACAAATAATCATAATCGACCAAATAATGAAAATATATCGAATTATATTGGAGAACAACATTCATTAAGATCAGAAGTTCCCCAATATAATCCAAAACAAAATCCAAATTATAATGAACAAAAATCAAATTATAATAAACAAAATTATAATTATAATAAACAAAATCCAAATTCAAATTCAAATTCAAATTCAAATCAAAAACAAAAACAAAATCCAAATTATAAATCTAATCCAACTAATTGTAACGGTTCAAAATGCACATATAAATGTGATTCAAGTTATATGAAAGCAATATCATATTTGGATGGAGAATTAAAACCATTAGAATCTTTTGGTAATATTAGTTCCGACTATGCACCTTTTTAGAAAAAAATTAATTTAATAGGACACAAAATTAATTTAATAAGACACCAAATTATTTTTATTAGTTAAACCAAAAATTAACTACATTAAATCCACCACCATATTGAACTTGTTTTTCAGATGTATAAAATAATGTACCTATTAATGTGACGCCAAATATCATAACCAAAACTATATTATTTGTTTGAACAAATGTTTTTATTAATTCTGATTTAGTTTCATTTGTTATTAATGGATCTTTTATCTGTATACCTAAATCTACCGTATATTTACTTTCATATAAAAAATATATTGCTAATAATATTATTATAGCGATATTCCATGCTAAATCCAATTTTGTAGTAAGAATAAACCACACATAAATTAACAATGTTATTATTACAATATTAACAGTATGGGATGATGATATTTCTATACCAAATGGATTTCCAAATAATATCATCAAAGACATAATTAATAAGATAAGAATAATATGTTGAACAAATCTATTAGATTCTATAGCTTTTTTTAATCCATTTGAAAATAAATTAGAGCAATAAGATGATGATATAATTATATATGTTAAAAGTAAGACTTTACCTATTGATAAATTTAACTCCATTTTGTCTTTATATAAAAAATGATAATATTTTATTTTTTTTATTATTTATTTATATATATTTAATTTATTTTTACACAATCTTCTATAGATTTTGATGCTTTCCAACCCAATTCATTAAATATCAAATTTACATTTGAATATGATGATTTCAAATCACCTTGCCTATCCAAACCAAATTTCCATCTTAGTTCAGTTTTATTAACTTTTTCAAAAGTCGTTATTAATTCAAGCACTGTTGTATCTAAACCGGTACCAACATTATAAATTTTTAATCCTGTTTTTATATCCGATAATAAATATTCACAACAAACTGAATGTGCATTTGCTAAATCTACTACATGGATAAAATCTCTTGAACAAGTTCCATCTCTCGTATCATAATCAGAACCAAATACAGTTAATTCTTTTAATTCACCATTGGAAACTTTTAATAAATATGGAAACAAATTATTTGGAATTCCATTTGGAATTTCTTTAAAATCTAAACCAATATGTCCGATTGGATTAAAATATCTTAAAATTATAATATTCCAATCTTTATTAGCTTTTGATATATCTTTTAACATTTCTTCTTGAATATATTTAGATCTTCCATAAGGATTTGTTATACCTATTCCTGTTTGTGTATTTTCATAATATGGAACTTGTGCAGATCCATACACAGTTGCTGATGAACTAAATATTAAATTTTTAATCCCAAATAATTCCATAATTTTTGTTAAATTTAATGTACTAATTAAATTATTTTGATAATATTTTATAGGAAAATCAATTGAATCAGACACAGCCTTAAAACCTGCCATATGTATTATAATATCAATTAGTATATTTGTTCTGGTTAAAATCTCATTCATTGTATTTAATAATTCATCATAATTAACTAAATCAACATTATAAAATGATATTGAATTATTAAATTTATTAAATTGACTAATTTTTTCTAATTTTTCTATTTGACTATTTGATAAATTATCAATTATAATTAAATTATAATTATTTGATAATAGTTCTATACAAACATGAGAACCAATAAATCCCAAACCTCCTGTTACTAAACAAGTTTTCATTATAGTCATTATATTATACAATAATAAAAATTTATTTACTTAAATTAATTAATTGTCTCCCTCTAATAAGAAAACAATCTTCATATTGAATATATTTAATTTTTTCTTTATTATTAAAACATTTAAATTCTAATGGTTCGTGTTTTATTATTGCATTTTTCTCAATTAAACTTTTTATAATTTTATCACAAAATTCTTTATGAATTATATACTCATACACTAAATTATTTGTTTTAAATAAAATTTTATTTATAGTTTCTTTTTCTTTTTGATTTAATTTTATTTTTTCTAAATCTTCAAAATTTACCTGATAATGTGTTATAGGTAAAGATGTACTTTTAATCATATTTCCTGATGTTTTTTTCTCTCCCAAATAAATTTCTATAGCGAACATTTCTTCTGATCCAATTTCAGCATTTGGGTCAATAAATAATGATGCTTCTTTTGGTAATAATTTAAGCGGTTTATTTAATATATAGTGTTTTCCATGAACTTTTCCATATTCAATTGTATGTCCTCCTAAAAAATCCAATGCATTATATCCCTTTGATATAATCAATGCATTAGTTAAAGCACTTATTTTTTGTATTGAAACTTTTCCTTCTGTTTCTATTTGTTTACGAATATAATCTTCTACACCATTACAAATTTTTTCACAATCACCAATACAAATAGGAATAGGAATAGGAATTGGATTATTAGATTTATAAACAAATGTTCTAGCACAATCTATAATATTTCCAGATTCAATCAATCCAACATCAATTTTAATAAAATCTTCTTCTTTTAATGTTTTTAAATTTGATTCATGAAAACTATCATGAGCTATTATCCAATTGATAGAAATACCTATTGGAAATGCTTTTAATAGATTATTTTCTTCTATAAATTTATTGATAAAATCATAAATATCTTTGTCTGTTATAAAAGTATCCATTGAATTTTGTAATTGTAACATCAAATCTCTATGGAAATTTCCTAATTTATTTAAAGTATTTAAACAAAAAATATTTTCTAACATCAATTTAAATATATAAATTTGTTAAGTAATAATATTTTAATCAATTTTATTATTTTACCAATCCTATTGTTTTTTTTTGAAAATACATATTTATTATAGTATCAAGATCAAATTCAGATGAATTTGTTACAGTTTGACCATTAAAAGTTTCATTTGTCTTTGCTGAATTATTATTGAGATTTGAATTATTTGTTTTAAATATTTTATTATTAGTGTTATTTAATATATCAACATTATGTTTTGGTTGTTGATGAATAAAATTATTATTTGAAATGGGATTATTTGAAATATTATTTTGTTTTAAAAAATGTTGATTTTGTGGATGTGTTTGTGGATATGTTTGTGGATATGTTTGTGGATATGTTTGTGAAAGTGTTTGTGAAAGTGTTTGTGAATGTGTTTGTGGAAGTGTTTGTGGAAGTATGTTTGAACAAATACTATTTGAATAATTATTTTGTTGTTGTACATTATTATGATTGGATGATGATGAATTATTTTGAATAATTTTAAAATCATTTTGATTTTGATTTTGAATTTTATTTTGATTTTGAATTTTATTTTGATTTTGATTTTGAATTTTATTTTGTTCAAAATTATTTTCATCAATAGTTATTCCATTTAATTTATTGACATTTATATTTAATCCTTTTAATTTATATTTTAATATTATTTTTAATGATAATATTGTATTAATATTATTTGTTAATTTCATTTTGTCGTTATAATAATAGATAATATCTTGTTGAGACATTTCATTATATGTACTATGATTTAGTTGTAAAACATTTAAAGCTAATTCAACGGCAATATTATCAAAATTAATTAATTTTAAATCTATATTTAAAATATTATCATTTTGATTATTAGTTCCATCTGTTATATTCATATATTCTTTTTTTGGTCTCATTGAATACGTATTTGCTAACATATTATTACTAAATGTAATCATTTTATTTAATAATTTAGTTTTATAAAAAAAAAAATTTAAAATAACTTAAACATACTATTATTTGTATAAATAATAAATATATAAGATATGGCAAGAATAAGAAAAGCATTATAGTAAGTTCAGTTTAAAATTGTGTTTATTTTCTTATTAACTTTTTATCTATAATATATATAAATTAAAATATACAATGTATTCAATTGATATTATTAAATCATGTATTAAT
>Ga0316217_10000769_pt1 | contig 44200 bp, 41 predicted proteins | sample 1anoAmetaG_FD_203633 | JGI IMG/M metagenome (GOLD analysis project Ga0316217, IMG submission 203633) | Freshwater microbial communities from Trout Bog Lake, Wisconsin, USA - 1anoA | ecosystem: Environmental > Aquatic > Freshwater > Lake > Hypolimnion/Profundal zone | place: USA: Wisconsin...
AAATCCTGAGCTCCAAGCCCACCGACCGCCGCAACATCATCGAAGAGGCCGCCGGAATTACCAAGTTCAAAACCCGCAAGCGGCTTGCCGAAGCGCGCCTGGCCGACGCCAAGCAGAACCTTGCCCGCATCAACGACATCTTCGACGAAGTCACCCGGCAGATGAATTCGCTGAAGCGCCAGGCGGCCAAAGCCGAGCGCTATGCCAAGCTGCGCGACGAGATGCGCGCGCAGTTGCGCATCGTGCTGGCCAGCCGCTTTACCGAACTCGATGCCCAGGCGCGGCAGCTGGAAGCCGAACTGGCGCAACTCACCGAGGAGTTGCACACCCGCACCGAAGCCGTGCAGGCGATGGACTCCGAGCACGCCGAGCGCACGCAGCAAGGCTACGCCATCGACAGCGAGGCCAAGCAGACGCGCGAACGGCTGAACCAGATTCATCTGGAGATGGAGCGGGCCGGTGCACGGCAGAGGAACAACGAAGAGCGCTGCGCCGAGTTGACGGCGCGCGCCGCCGCCGCAGAAGCCGAAGCCAACAGCGCAACGACCCAACTGCAGCGTCTGCAAGACGAACTGGCGGCCAACCAGCAGGTGCTGGAGAGTGCCGCAGCCGACGTGGCCAGCGCACAGCAGGAGCGCAACCAACGCGCGGCGGAATCGCAAGAGGCCGCGCAGCGGTTGATGGAAGTGGAGCGCAACCAGGAGCAGCAGCGCCGCCAGATGCTGGAAGCGGTCAACGCTGCCTCCGGCGTGCGTAACCGCATTACCCAGGCCGAGGAGCGCATTGCCGCCCTGGAGCGCGAGAGCGAGCGCCTGCAGACGGAGCTGAACTCGGCCAATCATCAGGTGGAAGCCTTCGGCGGCCAGCGCGGCCAGATCAGCCTGGAATTCGAATCGGCAACCGAGCTGTCCAACTCGCTGGCCGCCCGGCTGGCGGAAGCGCGCTCGCAGATTGCAGAGAAGCGCAAGGCGGAGATCGAAGCCAAGAAGCAGCTGGACATGATGCGTTCGGAGTCGGCCAAACTGCAGGGCAAGCGGGCATCGCTTGAGGCGGTGATCAAAGAGCACGGCTTCTCCACGGAGTCCGTGCGCAGGCTGCTGCGCTCCGGGCAATTGACCGGAGCCAGCGCGCCGGTGGGCGTGCTGGCCGACTTCATCGAAGTCGAGGACAAGTACGAAGGAGTGGTGGACGAGTTTCTCCGCGATGAGCTCAACTTCCTGGTAGTGAAGTCCTGGGACGCGGCCAACGACGGGCTGAACCTGCTGCGCAGCGACGTGGAAGGGCGCGCGACTTTTCTCGTGCATCCCGACGATTCGCAGGCCAGATTCAGCCAGAGTGAGGCGAGCTTTGTCTTCGACGAGACAATGCGCGCGCACTTGCGCGAAGGCCGCGTGGTTCCGCTGAAGGATTGCATTCGCGTACCGGAGAGTTTCGGCACCTCGCTGGAGGTGATTCTGCCCAAGCTCGGCAACGGCTACATCGTTCCCGATGCCGAAATCGGCCGCGCGCTGGCCCAGGAAAATCCCGACGCGTATTATCTTGCGCTCTCGGGCGAGTGCTTCCACAACGTGACCGTGACCGGCGGCAAGAAGCTGGCGGAAGGTCCGCTGCAGATGAAGCGCGACCTGCGCGAGGTGCAGCACCAGATTGAGGAACTCGGCTCCAGGCTTGCCACGCAGGAACATGCGGCGGCACTGCTCGGCAGCGAGATCCACGCGCTGGCCTCGCTGCTGGAGAATCTCGAGGCCCAGCGCCGCGAATCCGAGCAGAAGGTGATGACCAGCGGCCACAGCCTGCGCCAACTGGAGCAGGAAATGACGCGCGTGCGCGAACGCATCGGCGGATACGAACGCGAATCGCAGCGCCTCCATGGCGAACGCCAGAGCCGCGAAGCCTTTATCGCCGAACGCCAGCAGGAGATGGAGCAGCAGGAGGCAGAGCGGCGGCAACTGGAGGCGCAGATGAGTGCCGCACAGGAGCACGTCGCCGAGCTTCGGCTGGCGCGTGACGCCGCCGCACAGGCAGCCAGCGAAGTCATGGCGCGCGTTGCCGGGCTGGAGGAGCGCCGCCGCGCGGCCGCCGCATCGCTGGCGCGTATCCAGTCCATGGCCGCCGAGGTGAATCAACGCGTCGGTTCGCTGCGTGCCCAACTCGAAGGCGCAGCCGCGGAAAAGACGCAGCGCCAGCAGGAGAACGAATTGCTTGCCGGGCGGCTGGTGGAGTGGCAAAGCGAGCGCGAGCAGGCACAGGCCCGCGAGCAGGAGCTGGCGTTGCAAAGCGAGCAGGTGCGTGCCCGCCTGGCCGAACTCGAAGTGGAGTTGAAGGCCGCGCGCGAGGTTCTGGACAGAGTTCGCGACCGGCGCGGCGAGTTGAACGCGCAGGCCGCCAAGACCACCAGCGACACCGGACACCTGCTGGAGACCTGCGTTCAGGAGCTGAGCCAGAGCCGCGAAGAGCTGCTTGCCGATGAGACGCTCACCACCCAATCCGGTGAAGAACTGGCCGCGACCGATGCCGCCTATCGCGAGATGCGCGTGCGGCTGGAAGGCATGGGGCCGGTGAACATGATGGCCCTGGAAGAATACAAAGAGACGGCGCAGCGCCATGAGTTCCTGGAGAGCCAGCGCAAGGACCTGCTGGACGCGATCGAGAACACGCAGAGCACCATCAAGGAGATCGAGGAGATCTCCAATACTAAGTTCACCGATGCCTTCGCCATCATCAACGCCAACTTCACCCGCACGTTCAAAAAGCTATTCGGCGGCGGCGAAGCCTGGATGAAGCTGACCGACGAGGAGAATTCGGCGGAGAGCGGAATCGACATCGTGGCCTCGCCTCCGGGCAAAAAGATGCAGAACGTTCTGCTGCTCTCCGGCGGCGAGAAAGCGATGACGGCTCTCTCCCTGCTGGTCGGCATCTTCCAATACGCGCCCGCGCCGTTCTGCATCCTGGACGAAGTGGACGCGCCGCTGGACGAGGCCAACGTGACCCGCTTTGGCGAGCTGATGCGCGAGATGAGCATGGAAACCCAGTTCATCCTCATCACTCACCACAAGAAAACCATGAGCATGGCGCCGGTGCTCTACGGCGTCACCATGCAGGAGCCGGGTGTATCGCGCATCGTCAGCGTGCGCTTTGGCGCGGAGCACGAACAGCTCCAGGCGGCAACGGCTTAGTCGAAAACCGGCGACGCCCCTGGGGACGGGGTTCAACAGGGGCACCCGCCGCCGCGCATTGGTACACTCCGGCGGACAGAAATGGCCATGACCGAAAAATTCCGCATCTCTGGTTGCCCAACCGCCAGGGATTGTGATTAGAAGGTTACAAACATTTGTGCGCTTGCGGGCTGCTTCCGCACGCCCAGCCTGACCCGCGCAACCCTCGTGTTTATGCGGGTGGGCGTATTTCACCCTCGCTTGTCAATTGGTTTATAAAACTTATTTCCATCCCCTCCGGCAGTGATATTTTCGCCACCGTTGACAAACTTGATCCACGGGCTAGAATCCTATTCTTGAGCATCCCGAACAACCGTGACTACTAAATCAGGCGACCCCATTCTTCTTCGCACCGACTTCCCTGACCTGCATCTGCATGCCAGCGGAAAGGTGCGCGACGTGTACCGTGCGGACAGCGAGCGTTTGCTGTTTGTCGCCACGGACCGGATCTCTGCCTTTGACTACGTCCTGGCCTCCGGCATTCCGAACAAGGGACGCGTGCTGACGCAGCTTTCGCTGTTCTGGTTCGAGTTCCTCAAAGACATCGTGCACAACCATCTGGTGACCGCCGATGTGGAGCAGTACCCGGAGCCGCTGAAGAAATACGCCGCGGAGCTGCGTGGCCGTTCCATGCTGGTGGTGCGGGCCGAGATGTATCCGGTGGAGTGCGTGGTGCGCGGCTATCTTTCCGGCTCGGGCTGGAAGGAATATCAGCAGACCGGCGCGGTCTGCGGCATCCAGCTTCCCAAGGGAATGCAGGAGAGCGATAAGTTGCCCGAGCCAATCTTTACCCCGGCCACCAAGGCAGCCAGCGGGCACGACGAGAATATTTCGTTCGACGAGATGGTGAAGCACGTGGGCAGCGCCGACAGCGAGACCCTGCGCAAGCTGAGCCTGAGCATTTACAACAAGGCCGCCGACTACGCCCTGACCAAAGGCATCATCATCGCCGACACCAAATTCGAGTTCGGGCAGACGGCCAATGGATTGGTGCTGGCCGACGAAGTGCTGACGCCCGATTCCTCGCGCTTCTGGCCCGCCGACAGCTACGCTCCGGGAAAGCCGCAGCTAAGCTACGACAAGCAGTATGTGCGCGACTACCTGGAAGGGATTCGCTGGGAGAAAAAACCGCCGGCCCCGGCTCTGCCGGAGCTGGTGCAGCACAATACCAGCGCGAAGTATGTGGAAGCGTATCGCCTTCTGACCGGGCAGGAACTGCCTCCTGGCTAGCATGAACGTTCTGGACTGGGTGATTGTGGGAATCCTTGTGCTCTCGGTGCTGCATGCCGCGGCCCAAGGTTTTGTCTTTGAGTTTTTTTCGCTGGTGGGCACCGTATTCGGCTACCTGCTGGCGGCGTGGGAATATCCCGTGGTGGCGCGCTACATCGCGCCCTACGTGAAAAGCGATCTGGTGGCCGGCGGCGCCGGCTTCCTGCTGATCTTTGTAGCGGTGGTGATTTTGGCCGGCATCGCCGGGCGCATCGTGCGCTGGGCAACCACGTCCGTGGGCCTGCGATGGTTTGACCGGCTGCTGGGCGGAGCGTTCGGATTTCTGCGCGGAGCGATTGCGGTGATGGTGCTGGTAATGGCCATGGCGAGTTTTCTGCCATCGTCCCGCGAACTGGCCTCGTCCAGCCTGGCGCAATATTTTTTAGTGGCCGGACGCGCCGCCGTCTGTGCCGGGCCGGGCGAGCTGAAACAGAAGTTCCGGGACGGAGTGAAGGCGCTGGACCGGCTCCGCAACAACAGCAGCCAGGCCAGCCGCCGGGTTGGTGAAGATTTATAAAACGCCTTCCGTCCTTTACGAGGGCGCCAATGGACTGCACCGGTAAAACGGGTGCAGGCTGCAACACTTGTCTTTATTGAACAATAGGAAAGAGAGGCCCTGGGTGAAAGACCAGCTTGCGGCTCTAGTAACGCAGATGTACCAGAGCGGAATACTTTATTCTGAAGCTGTGCGTGAATTTAGAAAGCGATTCATACTTACGGTGCTGGAACAGAACAACGGCAATCAATGTAAAGCAGCCAAGCAGTTGGGCATGCATCGCAACACCCTGAGCCGGACGATCACGGAGCTGGAACTCGACGTGCGCGCAGTGCGCGCCGGGAGCCGCCGCCCGCCCAGAAGCGAAAAAAACATCGGCATGGAAAGTAAGATCGCGCGTTAACAGCGCGGAGGATTGATCCGGCTGGCAGCACGCAACAAGAAAGGACGGCTCATAGGCCGTCCTTCTTTTCTTTGCCGTTGACTGCGCGGTGCTTACTGAGTTGCCTTGTGATGCACACCGGCTGCGGGCTTCTTCGCCGCCTCCGGCAGGCCTTTCAGAACTTCGCCGTCTGAAAATACCAGATTGAAATTGTCCCCTGGCGTGAATTCGCTGGGTGCGCCTTGCACGGTAAGCTCGTCCCCTGCCTTCGGGATGCGGCCCGCTGCCAGCGGTTCCTTCAACTTCAAAGTAATGTCGGCCTTCTTGGCATCGATGTCGTCCACGCTGCCGGCCAGCTTCAGCGAATCGGCGGCTGCCTCGACAACTACGGCTACCAGTTGCACCTGCTTGCCCTTGATTGCCGTCCAAACCTGATCCACTGCGTCCTTGCTGCCGTTGCTAAGAATGAACTGCCACTCGGCGAAAGAGAGTGTTTCCGGCGGTCCCTTCTTGAGCATCGCGGCGGCCTGGTCCGCTGCCGAGGGCGCCGGCGCCACGGTGAATCCGGCGGGAATCGTCGCTTCGGTCTTGGCTGAAGCCAGCAACGCATCGAAGCCGTCCTCGGAGCCGTGATAGCGGGCATATTGATTCTTGGCGTAGGGCAGCAGCTGGGGCGCGGCGCCGGCGGCCTTGGCAATCCAGAACAGCCCGTCCACCACCGGCGGCTTCGGGGAAAGATAGGCCAGCGCCAGCAGGTAGATGCTGTTTACGTCGGTTGGCTGCAGGGCCACAACCTCTTTCAGGTCCTGCTGCGCCGTGGTGTAGTCTTTCGCCTGCAGCGCGGCATGCCCCACCGAGCCGAGATAGATCTCGCGGAACGAAGTCTTCATGCTGTTCCACTGGTCGTCGGTGTAACCTTCCGGCTTGGTTGCCGTCTCCAGCACCTTCAGGCCACGGCTGCCGAGCTCTCCTGCCTCCTGCAGCGCCGTGGCGGCATCGGTCCCGCCGGCCAGGGCCTGCTGGCGGTCGAGATAGCTAAGCAGCGCCAGCGCGGTCAGGTTGTTGGCGTCCACATCCAGCAGCCGCTGGGCGACGGCTTTGATCTGCGCCGAGTTGTTGAGTTGCTGATAGGTCTTCAGCAGAATTTCCAGACCGTCTTCCTTCATCACGCTGTTGGGATAGGTCTGCAGATAGCTCTCCATCATCTGCGCTTTCTTCGCCGGGTCGGTGGCGTTGATGGCGGCGATGTAGGCGTTGTACTCGTTCGGGTCCTGGATCACTTTCTTCTGCTGCTGGGCCGGAGCGGCGGCTCCTGCTGCCGGTTGCTGCTGTGCCGCAGGGGCGCCCTGCGCTTGCGCGGCCAGGCTGGCGGCGGCAAGCAACCACACAACTAGAGACTTCTTCATTCTCTTGCTCCTTCAATGACTATACGGAATCTGCAACCCACTCACCGGCATCCGAGCCTGGAGAAAAACCCACGGCCGCTGCGGTAACATTTAAGAAGGCGGTACAACCCTCACAGCCCACCCAGCCCAAGCGAGAACCTGGCCCTATATGTCTGTGAACGCGATTATAGGGATGCGCTGGCGGCGAAGGCAAGCACTCTTACCGCCCAGGCGTGCAAACGCCGGCCTCCGAAATGCATCCGTGAATCTTTCAGGATGTACCATTCACAGCCCGCCGATGCAGGAATCGTATCCTGACAGGAGCCGGCAGGAGGAGCGTCGATGAATCCTACAATCGCAATTTCCGGGCAAACCGCGGTGGTCACCGGGGGCAGCCGGGGCATCGGCGCCGCCATCGCAAGCAGGCTTGCCGATATGGGAGCCAAGACAGTCATCCTGGGACGCAACCGCGATGCGCTCGAATCGGTTGCCGCAGGGATCGCAGCCAGTCAGGGCAGCTGCCGCGCCCTGGTATGCGACCTTCAAAACGAGGCCGAGGTGAGGCTTGCCGCGCGCGAAATCGGGCACGCCGAGATTCTGGTCAACTGCGCTGGCGTCAGCCTGACGGGACGGCCCATGCTCGATTGCACGGCCGACGACTGGGCGCGCATCATGAACACCAACCTGCGCGGCGTCTTCTTCGCCATTCGCTCCTTTGCCCCAGCCATGGTGGAGGCGCGCGGCGGCCACATCATCAACATCTCGTCGCTTGCGGGCAGAAACCCGCTGCCCGGCGGCGCGATCTATTCCGCCAGCAAATGGGGATTGAACGGCCTCAGCTACTCGCTGGCCGAGGAACTGCGCACCTATAACATTCGCGTCAGCGTAGTCAGCCCCGGCTCGGTGAACACCGAATTTACTCCGCACGAGGGACACGATCCCAAGCGGATGCTGACCCCCGACGACGTTGCCCACGCGGTTGCCATGCTGGTGACACAACAGCCGCAGTCGTTCGTCAGCGAAATCCTTCTCCGTCCCACCCAGAAGCCTTAGAACAGCCGAACACCGCATCCCAAGTTGAAGGCCGCCATGACGGCGGCCTTCGCGGTGGTTGGAACGTTGAATTTAGAAGTGGTAGGACACGCCCATGCCCACCTGCGAACGGGCCTGGAGTGGAACATCCGGATTGATTTTGTTCGCCAGCTGAGCAACGCCCACATCAATCTGCATCGGCGCGCCTTCGATGTTCGGAAGCACGCGTACAAAGTAGCTCAGCGAAGTTGGGAAGGTTGCGGCATCGCCCAGACCGGCAGCGTAATGGGGCTGCTGCACCGCTTCCGACCCGACGATCAGCGTAGTCTTTGCCGGGGCTTTGAAGACAAACGCAGCCGCGCCGAACAAGCGTCCGCGCCAGCTGGTGGCATTGCCGGCAACGCCGAACAGCTCGGCGTCGGTGAGCTTTTCACCGAAGCTCAGAACGAAGGGCAGTCCCTTCACCTGGGTGATGGTCTTGGTGCCGACAATGTAGAAGTCGGCGTTGTTCGTTGTGGGGGCAGCTCCGCCCTCGTAATCGAGCACTGCGCCCAGCCGTTGCTCGCCCACGCGGCCGATGGAACCCACGGCGATGGCCGGCATCCACTTGGTCTTGAAGGAGTTTTCTTTTACCACGGTGAACTTGCCATGGAACTCGCTAAAGCCGTTGGCAAAGAGCGGGCTGAATTCGGCGCTGTTGCCCGCGGAACTAAAGGCGGCGGTGTAGCCGATTTCAAAGCGCTTGGCAAAGCCTTCGGTGATCGAGAACTGGTAGTCGTTACCCACCACGCTCCCGCTGTTCAAAAAATGGAATGCGACTTCAGGCTTGCCAAACCCCGCCGGTGAGGCCGCGGTATAGGCGAAGGGCGTCAGCAGCGCGCCGGTCTGGCCTTCCCAGTTCAGTCCCTGTGCAAATGAGGTCTGTGAAAATGCGGTGATTACAAAAAGGCTAAACGCTAGCAAAAATTTTTTCATACTCATCCTCTCATTCTCCTTATAAATTTTGCTGCCCGACTTTCATTCTTTCTTGTGCAGCACAATCGTCAGACAAAAGCGGCTGACTGCATTCCCGAGGAACTGCGGAGTGGCCCATACGTATCTTCGGCCACACTCGCACTCCCCGGGAGTTCTCCTACGTTGGCGTTACTTCGGCCTAATCAATCAGTCGCCGTAACCACCGTCTTCCAGCGTCACCTTGCCTCGGAACATGCGATACAGGAAAACGAAATACCCGAGCGCAATGACGATGCCGACAATCCACCACCGCAATCCAACCTGCAGAGCATAGCTCGATGTAATCGAGTTCTCAATGGTTAAGTTGTACTGCGGATCCAGGGCGGGGAGAATGACCGGATAAAGCGAGTACACCGCTCCCACCAGCATAAAAGCCAGATACAACGCTCCAGAAACGAACGCCAGCACCTCCTGCCTGCTCTTCTGGAATACCCAGACTCCAACCAAGCTGGCAAACACCAGCACCGGGATCGCAAATCCGATCGGCAGCGCCTTGTAGTTGGCGAGCAGATTGGGATGAATCGAGAGCGTGGCAAAAAGACTGATCAGGGTGAGCACCAGCAGAATCGGAGTGAGAACCAGCGAAGTCTTGCGGGCCCGCTCATTCAGTTCGCCATCGGTTTTGACCACGAGGTAGTTGGCTCCGTGCATGCAGAGCGCAACCAGGGCGACCACGCCCGAAAGCACCGTGTACCAGTCGAGCACGCCGGGGTGCGAGCCCACGTTCCAATTGGTCCACAGTGGGAGGAAAAAGTAATGGTCCGGACCTAGCGGAAGCCCGCGCACCACGTTTCCCAGGGCCGCACCGTAGAAGACCGCCAGCAGCAGGCTGCCGATGGAAAAGATTCCGTCAAAGAAGCTCGCCCAGATGCCGTGGTCGATGTGGGTGCGGAACTCCAGCCCGATCGCGCGCAGCATCAGCAGCCACAACACCATCATGAGCGGGAGATAAAAACCGCTGAAGCTGGATGCGTAGAGCTGGGGAAAGACGAAATAGAGCACGCCGCCGGTGGCCAGCAGCCATACCTCGTTGCCGTCCCACACCGGACCGATGGAGCGGATCATCTTTCTCCGCTCATCATCGGTGCGGCCGAGAAACAGGTGCAGTGCGCCCACGCCAATGTCAAAACCATCCAGAATGACGTAGCCGGTGAGCATTACGGAGATAATCGCAAACCATAGGAATCCCATTGTTAGTTCCTCCTCCCGGCAATCGCATTTCCGCTCAGTACGGGAGCGGCGACCGCAACCTCAAGATGGTCCGGCCCGTGAGCAATTTCGCGGTGCACCAGGAACAGGAAGAGGATTGCGATCAAGGTGTACATTCCCATAAAGCCCAGGAGCGTGAACCAGACGTTCGCCGCCGATACCGACTTCGAAAATCCGTCAATGGTGCGCATCACGCCATAGATGAGGTACGGCTGACGCCCCAGTTCGGCGGTCATCCAACCGGCTGTATTGGCGATATAGGGCAGCGGCGCGCTCAGCATCAGAATCCAGAGCAGCCACCTGGTCTCAAACAGCTTCTTACGCAAGAGCTGAATGCCACAGATCAACATCACTGCCATGAAGATGGTGCCCAGGCCAACCATGATGTGGTAGGCGTAGTAAAGCAGGGCGATGTTGGTCGGCCAATCGGACTCGGGGAATGCGTTTAGTCCGCGCACTTCGGCCTTCCAGTCGCGGTTCACCAAAAAGCTCAACAGGTGGGGCACGACCAGAGGATTGTCGATGGTCTTGTTTTCCACGTTCGGCTGTCCCAGAATCACAAGATCGGCAGCCTTGGTATCGAAGTGGGCTTCCATCGCGGCCAGCGCGGCCGGCTGATAATTGGCAAGATTGCGGCCCTGCCCGTCGCCCGTCGGTCCAATCACCAGCAGCGAAAAGAGAATGCCGGAGATCACGCCCACCCGGACGAAGATCTTGCCGTACTCCTTATGTTCTTCGCAGAGCAGGTAGTAGGCTCCCAGCGCCGCCATGGCAAAGGCTCCCGTAACCGCTGCGCCCGCCATGTTGTGAGCATACTGCCAGAGCGCCCACGGATTCAGCAGCAGGCCCCAGAAGCTGGTCAGCGTCAGCGAACCGTCCGCAGCAGTGCGGTAGGCCACTGGATGCTGCATCCATGCGTCCGTGGCGACGATGAAGTACCCGGAAAGCCACGAGCCGAAGAAGACCGCGACACCTGTCCACCAGTGGGCAATCTTGCTCAGACGCTTCTCTCCAAACAGAAAGAGCCCGAGGAAGGCCGATTCGAGAAAGAAGGCAAAGGTGCCCTCCATTGCCAGGGTCTGCCCGATCACGCCTCCGGCAAACTTTGAGAAATGCGACCAGTTGGTTCCGAACTGGAATTCCATCGGAATGCCGGTCACAACGCCAAAGACGAAGCTGATGCCGAAGATCTTTGCCCAGAAACGCGCGGCCTGGCGATACCGGTCATTGTCTTTCCAAAGTCCGATGGTTTCCAGTGCCACCACCAGTGGAGCCAGTCCCATCGTCAGTTGAGGGAAAAGGTAGTGGAACGTAACCGTGAATGCGAAATGCAGCCGATGTATCAGTACAGCGGAGTCCATGAAGTACACCCCACCTAATCATTTATTTTTGTTTCTTTCCCGCTGCGCGCACAGCCCCGGAGGGAGCCGAACGCGGCCCTGCCTTGCATTTAGTTTTTGCCGCCAGCCCAACCTGCCGGGATGACGCTTCCGATTCCTGCTTGCCGCCGGCGGTAATGCGTGCGATGTTCCGCGCTTTGCCGCAGGCTTTCACCGCTTGCGCCATCTCCGCGATCTTTGCCTCGCGCAGAACCGACAGCATCGCCGTCTGCGCCCGCAGCCAAACCTGGTGCGCGGCACAATCGGCCTCACGGTTGCAGGCGTTCGCATTGAGGCAAACATTCAACGCGATGGGCCCGTCGATGCTCTCCACCACGTCCAGCAAAGACGCTTGGGCGCCGCGAGGAAGAAGCGAAAAACCGCCCTCCACGCCGCGCCAGGCCTGGATGAGCCCCGCGCGTGCCAGCGTCTGCAGGATCTTCGAAAGAAAACTCTCCGGAGCCTCCGCGGCTTTCGCCAGCATCGATTTGGAGACAACCGCTCCCTCTGGCTGGCTGGCCAGATGGATCATCACGCGGACGGCATAATCAGCAGCACGGGTTAGTTGCATACGAGTATACGATATACAGGACTGTTTTTATCCACATTGCACGCTAGCCCTCCCACGCCTATTTTTCAGTGACCCAGATCAACCCGGTTTGTGACCTGTCTCACGCTTGAATGGTTGGCAACGGGAAGCCCGGACGGGCAGATGGAGCAGCGGGCTCATCCCCGGGAGTCTTCGGTTTACACTGTTATGCGTGAATGCAGAGATCGTAGCGATCGGCTCCGAGCTCTTGACGCCCAACCGCCAGGACACCAATTCCCTGTTCCTTACGCGGCGGCTCAACGAGCTTGGCGTCGAGGTCATCTTCAAGACCATCGTCGGAGACCGCAGCGAACATCTGCTGCAGGCCAGCCGCATCGCGCTCTCGCGCGCCCAGATCATTGTTTTTTCCGGAGGCCTCGGTCCCACCGAAGACGATCTTACGCGCGAGTGCGTGGCGGAAGCCCTTGGGGTCGAGTTGCAGCGCGACCATGAGATGGTGACGGCCATGTACACCCGCGCCGCCGCCAACCGCACCCGCGTGGCGGAAAACAACGTCAAGCAAGCCGACCGCATCGCCGGAGCCGAACTGCTCAAGAACAGCCGGGGCACCGCTCCCGGCCAGTGGATCGAAACCACCTGCGAAGGCCAGCGCCGCCTGCTGATTCTGCTGCCCGGCCCGCCGCATGAGCTGGAAGGCATGTTCAACGATCTCTGCTTCGAGCGGCTCAAACACTTGTTGCCAGAGCAGCACCTGGCGACCTGCGAGTTGAAGATTGCCATGGTTGCCGAATCCGCGGCCGACCTGCGCGCGGCAAAAATCTACAAGCAGTTCTCCGCGATCGAGACGACGATTCTGGCCAAAGCCGGCGAGGTGCAGTTTCATCTCAAGGCCCGGGGAGCAACACGGCAGGAGGCGGAACAGCAGGTCGAAAAGTTAGCCGCGCTGCTGGAGGATGAATTCGCCGATGAGATTTTTTCCAGCGGCGGCGAATCGCTCGAACAGATTGTCGGCTATTTCCTGCAGATGCGCGGCGCAACCCTGGCGGTCGCCGAGAGCTGCACCGGAGGCATGCTGGCCGAACGCATCACCAGCATCAGCGGCTCCTCGCGATACTTCATGGGCGGAGCGCTGGTGTACTCCAATGCCGCCAAGCTCGATTTCTGCGGCGTGCCACCGCTGCTGCTGGAAAGCGACGGCGCGGTAAGCCGTCCGGTCGCCGCTGCGCTCGCCGAGGGAATCCGCCAGCGCTGCAAAACCACCTACGGCATCGGCATCACCGGAGTTGCCGGCCCCACGGGCGGCAGCGAGGAGAAACCCGTCGGCCTGGTCTACGTGGCGCTGTCCGATGGCAAACACACCGAGGTTGTAGAAAAGAGATTTTCCGGCGACCGCGACCGGATTCGCTGGTTCGCCACGCAGCTGGCGCTCGACCAACTGCGCAGGAAGCTGCGCTAATGGCAGAGAACGCGCCAAAGCGATCATTCGCTTCATTTTCTGGCAATTGGACTTTGGTGCTAGGACTATGCGGGTCGCTGCTATTCATCTTATTTGACCGTTTCCACGATCCCGGAAGAGGGCAAGCTGCTGCGATTGGCGCAATGATGATTGCGGCTGTAATTAAATATTTTTGGGATTTAAAGAAGCGCATTTGGTTCTGGATAACAATCGCAATGATCGGTCTTGCCCACGTTTCCCTAGTTCGATTCATCGCGTGGCCATATGCGGCGTTGACATATGTTGCTCTTTTACCGGTGGGTTGTGCAGATTTTTATATTTGTTACCTAATCGTCGGATCGGCAGAGAGAGTGATTGAGGGGCGCCGCGTACCCGAACTTAAATCTGAGCCTAAATAAAGTTACGATCAAGAATTGCTACCCCCATGCGCCTCTTTGTTGCCCTCGACATCGACGAAGCCATCCAGCAGCGGCTGGACGATTACGTGCGTACCCTGCTACCCCGCTTTCCCGGCGTGCGTTTCGTGCGCAGCAGCAACTATCACATCACCCTGCAATTTCTCGGCGAAGTGCCCAAGGCGGAGGCGGTGCGAGAACATCTGCGCCAGGTTCATCTTCCGGCTTTCGAGCTCTCGGTTTGCGGCGTGGGCTTCTTTCCCGACGCCCGTGCGCCAAGAATCTTCTGGGCTGGGATCGAAGCGCCCCCGCTCGCTGCGCTGGCCCGCAGCGTCGGTCAATCGCTTGAAGCGCTGGGCTTTGCGCAGGAGAGCGAGTTTCATCCCCATCTCACGCTGGCGCGCCACGGCTCGGGAAGGCCGCGTCCGGTGCGCGGCGAGCGGCCTCCCGACGCATTTGCACAGCTTGCCCGCCATGTGGCTTCGAGTCCGGCCCCCGAGTTCGGTACAATGACGGCGCGCGAATTCTTCCTTTACGAAAGCAGGTTGTCGTCCAGCGGGGCGCTCTACTGCAAACTCGAAGGCTTCGAACTCGCAGGCTGAGTACGCTGCTCGAACACCCACGCTGTTATGGAAGTGAGAATGAGTCATTCTGTTCTGGTCGCTGTCATCGCCTGCTCCTATCTTCTCGGTTCCATTCCCTTCGGCTACATCCTGGTGCGGATGTTTGAGGGAGTGGATGTGCGCTCCATCGGCAGCGGCAACATCGGCGCAACCAACGTGGCCCGCAGCGGACGCAAAGGCCTGGCCATTGCAACCCTTGTGCTGGATGCTTTCAAGGGCTGGCTGCCGGTTTTTCTGGTTCTCAAGCTGCCCCAGATCCACGCCTCCAGTCTGGCGCAGCTGCATACCCTGGCCGCGCTCGCCGCGCTGACGGCACTCGTCGGCCACGTGTTTCCCGTGTGGCTTGGCTTCAAGGGAGGCAAGGGCGTGGCCACCGGGCTCGGAGTATTCCTTGCCCTTGCACCGGCGGCGGCGCTGCTTGCCTTGCTGGTGTTTGCCATCACTTTTGCGCTTACCCGCTACGTCTCGCTCGGCTCGGTGCTGGCCGCCGGCTTTTTTCCGGCCTTCGTGTACTGGCTGGAGCGGAAAACCTTTCCGGCTCCCGCGCTGCTTATGTGCGCCGCCGCCGGATTGCTCGTCATCCTCCGTCATCATCAAAACATTGCACGCCTGTGGGCTGGCACCGAAAGCCGCTTCGGCACAAGAAAGGCATAATTTTCATGGCAAAGATTGCAGTCATAGGCGCCGGAGCCTGGGGCACGGCGCTGGCCATCGCACTGGCACGCTGCGAATCGCACCGCATCAAGCTCTGGGCTTACGAAAAGGAAGTCGTCGAGTCCATCCTGGCCACGCACGTCAACGAACCATTTCTCTCCGGCTGCCCGCTGCCGGAAAGCATCGAAGCCACGCAGAGTCTGGCGGAAGCCATCGCGGGCGCCGAGATCGTTCTCAGCGTCATGCCCTCCCACCACGCCCGCCGCGTATGGAGCCAGATGAAGCCGCTGCTCCATCCCGAGATGCTGCTGGTCTCCGCCACCAAGGGAATCGAAAACGAGACACTGCTGCGCATGAGCCAGGTCATCACCGACGTGCTCACCCACGGCGATGGCAGCTTTACCCCGCGCCTGTGCGCCATCAGCGGGCCCACCTTTGCCCGCGAGGTGGCCAAGGGCTATCCCACGGCTCTCAGCGTTGCGTCCGCCGATCCGGCGCTCTCCGCGCAGGTGCAGGAAGCCTTCAGCAGCGCCAAATTCCGCGTGTATCGCAACGATGACGTGATCGGACTGGAACTGGGCGGCTCGGTCAAAAACGTCATCGCCATCGCCGCCGGAATCGTGGATGGCATGGGCTACGGGCACAACACGGTGGCCGGACTGATTACGCGCGGGCTGCATGAGATTACCCGCCTGGCCGTCGCCTGCGGAGGCCGCGCGGAAACCATGGCTGGACTGGCGGGCCTGGGCGATCTGGTGCTCACCTGCACTGGCGGGCTCTCCCGCAATCGCAGCGTGGGCGTGGAACTGGGCCACGGACGCAAGCTCGACGAGATCATCCGCGGCATGCACGGCATGGTGGCTGAAGGCGTCATGACCACCAGCGCCGCCGTCGGCCTGGCCCATTCGGTGCACGTGGAGATGCCCATCACCGAGCAGATGCACGCCATCCTGCAGCATGGCAAGGCCCCCAGCGAAGCCATCCGCGACCTCATGAATCGTCCACTCACCCAGGAGAGCGTACTTTTCCAGGACTAGGCACGACCGGACCGGGTGCCCCATTCAAGCCCTCTTTTGGCTTGGGTGGGGCTTTTCCTACCCCACTTAACGAAGGGCGCGTTGAGTGGGCCACCCGCCCAATCGCTCCTCCGTGTTCGGGATCGTTATAATTGAAAGTGCAATGATTCAGACGCTATTTGGCAGCCTCAATCCGCCCGAGGAAAAGAAGTCAACGCTCTTTGAGCGCATGAAGCAGGCCGTCACGCGCACTCGTGAGAACCTCGCCGTGGGGCTCGGAGATGTCCTCTATCTCGACAAGGAGATCGACGCCCGCACCCTCGACGATCTGGAGTCCACGCTGATCGCCGCCGACCTCGGCACCGTGACCACCCGCGAAGTGCTGGCTGCGATGCGCGAAAAAGTGGAGCGCAGGCTGATCGGCGATACCGGCGAACTCAAGCGCCTGCTCCAGCAGGAGCTGCTCACCATTCTGCGCCGCGCCGAAGAGAGCCGTCCGAAGGTGGTCGCCGAACCTCCCGAGGTCATTCTCATCGTGGGCGTTAATGGAGTCGGCAAGACGACCACCATCGGCAAGCTGGCACACGCGCTGCGAGCGCAGGGCAAAACCGTCCTGCTCGCCGCCGCCGACACCTTTCGCGCCGCCGCCATCGAGCAGCTTGAGATCTGGGGCGATCGCACCGGTACCGAGGTCATCAAGACCAAGCCCGGCGGCGACCCCTCGGCCGTGCTCTTCGACGCGCTGCAGGCGGCCAAGGCGCGCAAGATCGACTACGTCATCGTGGACACCGCCGGCCGCCTGCACAACAAGGCGAATCTGATGGCCGAGTTGGAAAAGATGTACCGCACCGCGCAACGCATCATCCCCGGCGCTCCGCATGAGACGCTGCTGGTGATGGACGCGACCACCGGACAGAACGGGCTGCAGCAGGCCAAGGTCTTCACCGAAGCCGCCGGAGTCACCGGAATCGTTCTCACCAAACTCGACGGCACCGCCAAGGGCGGCGTGGTCATCGCCATCTCGCGTGAGATGAATCTCCCCGTGCGCTACGTCGGCGTAGGGGAAAAACAATCGGATCTAATCCCCTTCAACGCGGTCGACTTCGTCGATTCGCTGTTCTCCTGAATCATGGCGATCTCCACCGACGAATTATTTCTCCGCCAGGCACTGGAGTTGGCCGCACGCGGCACAGCTCTCGCTTCGCCCAATCCGCTGGTGGGCGCCCTCGTGGTCGATGAGCGCGGGCGGATCGCCGGCAGCGGCACGCATCTTTACGCGGAACTGAAACACGCCGAGATTCTGGCCATGGAACAGGCCGGGCCGCTGGCGCGCGGCAACACGCTCTACCTCAATCTGGAGCCCTGCTCGCACACCGGGCGCACCGGCCCCTGTGCCGACGCCATCATTGCCGCCGGAGTCGCGCGCGTGGTCTGCTGCATGGAAGACCCCAATCCGCTGGTCGCGGGAAAAGGCTTCGACAAGCTGCGCGCCGCCGGAATCGAAGTCACCGTGGGCGTCCTCGAAGCCGAGGCCCGCCGCCTCAACGAAAGCTTTGCGCAATTCATCCGCACCGGCCTGCCCTTTGTCACCCTCAAGGCCGCCATGTCGCTGGACGGAAAGATCGCTGGCCCGCCCGCGCCCGATTTGGCAATCGCGGACCCAGCCTATCCCAGCCCAACCTCGTCGAGTTACATCACCGGCGAGTCTGCGCGCCGCCGCGTGCACGAAATGCGACACGACTCCGATGCCATCCTGGTGGGCGTCGGCACGGTCATCGCCGACGATCCCCTGCTCACCGACCGCAGCGGACTTGCGCGCCGCCGGCCCCTGATGCGCGTCATTCTCGACTCGTGCTTGCGCCTCCCGCTCACTTCGCGCGTGGTGGAAACCGCCAACGACGATGTCGTCGTCTTCTGCTCCTTTGCCGAGGAGAACAAGCGCCGCGAATTGGAGTCGCGCGGCGTACATGTCTGCCAGGTGGAGATCGAAAACAACGGTCCTGCCACCGAACCCGCGCCGCACGAGGGCCGTCCCGATCTCTACCGCGTTTTAACCAGGCTGGGCAGCGAGAAGATCACCAGCCTGCTGGTGGAGGGCGGTGCGGCCGTCAACTGGGCCTGCCTGCGCGCCCGGCTGGTGGACAAGCTCGTGCTCTTCTACACCCCGAGAATCTTTGGCCCGGTGGGTTCCGTGCCTTGGCTTGAGGGACAAAACGCGTTGCCCGCGGACTGCGGTCTGACGGCCTCCCATATCAAGATCGAACGTTTCGAGGAAGACTTCGCCGTAGAAGCTTACCTGCGCGACCCTTACCAGCCACTGGGGCCGCAGCTATAGAATTTAGGAAACAGCCACAAGAGGAACTGCCATCATGTTTACTGGAATTGTCGAAGAAGTTGGACGCATTGCCCGCATCGACCAGAGCGGAGAGAGCCGCCGCATCGTCATCGAGGCCGCAAACGTCACGCGTGAACTGCACACCGGAGATAGCTGCGCCGTCAGCGGCGTCTGCCTCACCGCGCTCGACATTACGCCCACCTCGTTTGCCGCCGACCTGGCGCCGGAAACCTGGGTGCGCACATCGTTTTCCCGCATTCACCCCGGAGCCGCGGTCAATCTCGAACTTCCCCTGGCCGCCCACGGACGCCTCGGCGGCCACATCGTGCAGGGCCACGTCGACGGCGTGGGCCGCCTCGAAGCCTTCGAACCCATCCCCGACTCCGACGGTTTCTGGCTGCACGTCCAGGTCGATCCCGAACTGGAGCGCTACCTGGTCTTCAAAGGCTCCATCGCCATCGAAGGCATCAGCCTGACGGTCGCCAAACTCGAAGGCCTGCGCTGCTCGGTGGCCATCATTCCCCACACCGTCGAGTGCACGAATCTCGGCACCCTCAAGCCCGGCGACCCGGTCAACATCGAGACCGACATCGTAGCCAAATATCTGGAAAAGTGGATGGTCCGCGACCGCCAGGTTGGCCTCAGCGCCGGGGCGCTCGTGGCCAAGGGCTTCTAGCGTCCGATCTATTCAGAGGAAAGAGGTTGGTGCCCCATATCTGCCGAAGTCAGCAGATGTGGGGCCGTTGCCGTTGATTTTGTTCTTGGTTTTTTTGGGGGTCATCCTGAGCGCAGGCGAAGGACCCCCGAACCGCTCTGATCTGAAATTAGGCCCCCAAGACTTTCAACCAGCAGGCTTTCCCTCGGGCTCGCGGCCTGGACTCACAGCGCAGGATCGTCCTGCGAACGCGATACGGGAATGGAACTGGTTGAAAAGCTCCGGTCACCACTGGTGGTGCGAGACAGCGCTGGGGTCCTTCCCCTTCGCTACACTCAGGGTCAGGATGACCCCGCAAGAGATTGCGCGAGGACGCCCCCATATCTGCCGCAGTCAGCAGGTGTGGGCTTTGCGGCGGTCTCATTCCCTAGGGAGCAGGCGCGCTCGGCTTCTGCCCTCCGCGCCAGTACTCCAGATCCAGCGAATCCAGCGTTAGAAACTCGCGCACAATCTCCACCTGCGAGGTTTCCATCTCGGCCGGAGTGCCCAAAAACACCACCTGCCCCTCGTGCAGAAAGACAATGCGGTCGCCGACCTTTTTCGCCAGAGCCATATCGTGGGTCACCACAATGCTGGTCAGCTTCAACTGATGCTTCAGTTTCTTGATCAGGTCGCCGAGCAGGTGCGCGGTCAGTGGGTCCACCATCGTAGTCGGCTCGTCGTACAGAATCGCCTCGGGCTGCGCCGCCAGCGCGCGGGCAATCGCCACCGAACGCTTCATGCCCGTGGAGAGGCCGGACGGCAGCTGCTCTCGATAGCTCCCCACGTTCATCATCTCCAGCAGTCCATCCACGATCTGGAAGATCTGCGCTTCGTCCAGGTCGCCCCGCTCGCGCAGCGGGAAGGCAACGTTCTCGCCCACGCTCAGAGAGTCGAACAGCGCGCCATTCTGGAAGACCATGGTGACCTTCTTCCGGATGCGCTCCATCTCCAGCTCCGGATAGTCCGTGATGTCCTCGCGCGCCACCCAGACGCGGCCGCTGTCCGCCTTCAGAAACCCCATAATGTGGTGCAGCGACACCGATTTGCCCACGCCGCTACGCCCCAGAATACAGACCGTCTCCCCCGCCTTCACGTCGAAGCTCACCGCGCGCAGAACTTCGTTCTCGCCAAAGGCCTTGCTGACCTTGTCAAACTCAATGTAGGGACGGTTGTAATCGATCTCGTTCATGGTTTCGTACTCATCGCGTCGTACTCAGTGTAACTCCACCGCCCGACGCGCTGACGGCCCACCGGTGGCCCATTCTTCCGGTACTTCTTTCGTAACTCCCGAATTCGCGCCGTTCCTCCTATAATCGCCTTACGAACGACCAAGAGAGACATGCGCGTGCACCCTGAGTGGATTCTCGGAGCTGGATTTTTCTGCTTCGGCCTGATCTTCGGAAGCTTTTTGAACGTGTGCATCTACCGGCTGCCGCGTGGGCTGTCCGTGGTTGCGCCGCGCTCGGCCTGCCCGAACTGCCACACCCCCATCGCCGCCTACGACAACATTCCCGTGCTGAGCTGGCTGATGCTGGGCGGCCGCTGCCGCCACTGCCACGTCCGCATCACCCCGCGTTACGCCGCCGTCGAACTGGTCTGCGGCCTGCTTTTTCTCTTTTCTTTCCTGCAGGCCGGCTTCTCGATCGATGCTGCCAAGGGATGCGTGCTCTGCTTCCTGCTGCTGGGTTTAACCTTCACCGACGCCGAGACTCATCTTCTCCCCGACGCAATGACTCTGCCGGGACTTGCCGTCGCACTCCTGTTCAGTTTGTTTTCTCTGGTGCCGGGCCCGGCCTATCGTCTCTTCCCGCCGCATTTTCACGGTGCCCTCACCATGCTCCAGGTCAATCTGCAGCTCGGTTTGCGCTCGCTGGTGAACGCGCTGCTGGGAGCCGCGATCGGCTCCGGCCTGCTCTACGCCATCGCCGGAGTCTATCTGAAGCTGCGCAAAACGGAGGGAATGGGACTGGGAGACGTGAAGCTGATGGCCATGGCGGGAGCGTTTCTCGGCCCGCTGCTCACGCTCTTCGTGCTGTGCACGGCTTCGCTGCTGGGGGGAGCCTACGGCGTCTTCGTCCTGCTGGCGGTCTTTCGCAAACGCATCGCCCGCTATCGCGCCCGCTTCGGAGCGCAGGCATCCTCCCGCGCATGGCGGGCGGCACAAACCGCCATGCAGACCATGGAAATCCCCTTTGGCGTCTTTCTCTCGATCATGTCGATCGTGGCCCGGTTCTACGGCATGCACCTGCTCCGCAGTTACCTGAGCCTGTTTCAGATTTCCGGCTAAGGGGCTGCACGGGCCGCAGCCGCGGCCAAGCTTGGCGTCTGTTGTCGCCGTCGCACAGGCGCTACAATACGGAACGAACTCGACGAGGAGAGTTTTGTATGAGTCTTCGCTGCCTACGCATTCCTGCCCTGCTGATCCTCGCCTGCCCGCTCTTCGCCCATGCGCAATCGCTGGGAGAGGTGGCGCGCCAGCTCCGTGAAGAGCGCCAGCAAAGCGGAGCGTCCCAACTCAAGGTTTATACCAACGAGGATGTCGTCAGCCGGTCCAGCGAAGCGGATTCGGCCGAGTCCGCCGCCGAATCCAACGACCAATCCAAGGCGCAGACCAGCAAGGACGGTGAGCCGGGCGCCAGGGCCGAGTCCTCCGGCAAAGAAGCCGGGAGCAAGACCGCCGCAGCCGGCAAGAGCAACCCCAGCCCCGAGAAAGCACGCGAGGAACGCGAGCTGGAACTCGACAAGCGCACCCAGGAGATCAATCAGCACTACCTGGACCGCATCGCAGCCATACGCGCGCAGATCGCCGGCGCGCAGCAGGAGATCGCGCGGCTGCAGCGCGACCAGGTGGAGAGCACCAACCTGTTTCAGCGCACCTCCGGAACGAACCCGTCGATCATTGAATACCAGGAGCAGCAACGCCTGTTCAACGAGCAGATTGAAGCCCAACGCAATTCACTCGTCAGCCTGAGTTCGCAGCTGGACGACGCGCAGGAATCGGCACGGCACGCCGGAGTTCCGCACGCAACCGACTGATGCGCTCGCGTGGCGTCGCGTTTACCCGGCGATCTGGCCGCCAAGCCGTTCCCGCATCTGCCGCACATGATGGTGGCCGTGCAGGTAATGAAATTTCCTCCACTGTGCCGGGTTCATCGGGCCCAGCACAAAGTGGGTTCCCACCGGATCGCGACTTCCCCACCGCTCCTCTGCCGCCGCCAGTGCCACCTTCATCCGCTCCAGCCCGCTCAGTGTCCGCCCCAGCGACTCCGGCCCGGCATCGTCGTGCGGTGTGACAAAGGCAGGGGCCTTGCGCCCCGACGGGATATATCCCAGGCTTACCACCAGAATCTGCATCAACCGTTCGGAGATCTTCGCAGCACGCACTTCGGGCCGCACGTCCGCCGCCAGACTCAACTCCAGCATCTTTGCCGTGGCGCCGTAGCTGTGCCCCAGATGTTCCAGAATCTGGGCAGTGTTCCAGCGGCCCTGCGGCGCGCGGCGGAAGTCCGCTGCACTCAGTCCCTGGGCTGTCTCCTCGATCTCGCTGCGCAATCGTTCCAGCCACTCCATCGCACGCCCCCGGTTATTGCTTTTTCAGCCGCTCCAGAGCCTTCATTGCCTCGCCCGCGCTCGGGCCGTCCTTGAGAATCGTAAGATAGGCCTCATACTGCGCCCGCGCCTGCTCGAACTGTTTGCTCTTCTCCAGGGTCTGGGCCAGCTTGAAGGTCGCCACCGCGTCGCGCGGCTTGTATTGCAGGGCCTCGCGGAAGCGGTCGAGCGCCGCCGCGTAGTTCCCCTTCTTATAGTAGAAGTCACCGATCTCGACGTCCTTCATCGCACGCAGCGGATTCCACTGGTGCACTCCGGTGGCGTTATCGGCCGCGCGCCCGCTGTCGGGGTGCGCCAACTCGTCGGCCTTCGGCGGAGACAGGTCGATGCGCGTCTGGTCGCTGCTGCTCTCATTGGCGCTGAGTGGGGGTGCATCGCTGCGCGGAGGAGCGCTGCCGGCCAGAGGGTTCTGGTTATATCGTGGATTTTCCGTCATCGGGCCGTCGGCTGGCCCCGCGCTGTCCTGGGGACGCGGCCCCTGTTGCGCGGCCACCGGACAAGCCAGCGCCACGGCCAGGCCCAACGTCCATGCGCCGGCAGCTTTCATGCCCTGATTTTACCTGCTGCGCGCCTCAGGGTTTTGCGGATTTGATCAGAAAGCGCCGGGATGTCACCCGGCCCTCCAGCCGCGCTGTTACTTCCAGCTCTGCCTCGCCGCCCGCCAAGCCAACCCGCATCTCGGCCACGCCCGCGTCATTGGTAACAACGCTCTGCAGATCGACGGCCGCCGACTCGATCTTCCAACTGGCCGCCACCTCTGCCTGCCCGGCAACGTAGCCGCCCGAGAGCACCCGGAAGCGAAGGATCACAATCTCCGCCGATACCCGCTGCGAGCCCAGCAACTCCACCGTCAGCTCTTCGGCCGTTGCCTGGTTCGAAGCTTCCTGGTTCGATGTTGCCTGGTTCGACGCTTCCTGGTTCGATGTTTCCTGGTTCGGCAGTTCCTGGTTGAGCGCATCGTCCACAAAGCCGCCGCGGACGGCTTCCACAACCCAGCGGTGCTGAGCCCGGGCCAGCTCCTGAATTTCTTCCTGGGTGGCATCGTGAGGCAGGACCACGGCGCGCTTGCCGATGCAGCGTCCCCGGACGAATACCTGCGACTCCAGACGCGCCTCCTGCTCACGCATCTCGGTTTGCACGTGGTAGACCTTGCCTTCGACTGCAATGTCGGTATTAAAACCGAAGATCATCGGATCTCGCGCCCGTCACAGACCGCCCAACACGGAGTGGAACCGTGTCCGGCATCCTGGCTTTGAAGTGGTGCCAGGGTAGATTGTCAATTACCAGCCGCTGATTCTACAACGTTACTATCGTTTGTTCGTGGTTCGCAGACAGGCTCTCATCCATGCATCGTGCTGCGCCGGCCACGCGAACCTGATTTGCTTGACAATGTAAAAAAGCAATATCATACTTGCTCGATCACAGATGTGGGATTCTGGGGCTGCCGTAACATCACTGTTATGACCGACAACTATTTTGCAAGGTATCTACCTCTGCTCATTCACTTTACCGTGGCCTGCCTGCTGGCAGCTGCCATCGTGACGTTGTCCTATCTGGTCGGCCAGCACAAAGCCAACAAAAGCAAGATGTCGCCCTATGAATGCGGCATGGAACCGGTGGGCGATGTTCGCCAGCGATTCAGCGTCAAGTTCTACCTGGTTGGCATGCTCTTCATCCTCTTCGACGTTGAGGCAGTCTTTCTCTACCCCTGGGCTATCCTTCTGAAGAAGCTGAAAATGTTTGGATTCTGGGAGATGATGACCTACGTTCTGATCATCCTGGTCGGCTTCTTCTACGTGTGGCAGAAGGGCGTTCTGGACTGGAACAAACCTTCGCGCGACGAGGCGCTCTGAAGCCTATGGCCCTACAACCTGCTGTTACCGATTTAGAGCTGCTGAAGGTGCGTCCCGCCGTTGCCTGCCTGCTTGAAAGCATGCCCCAGGCGCTCCAGGCTGCCAAATTCGATCGCGACGAACTCACCCTCTGGATCGAGCCCATTCATCTGCTCGACGCCCTGCAACTGCTGCGCACTTCCAGCAGTACGACATTTGACAATCTGGCCGACCTCACCGCGCTCGACTGGTTTCCCTCCGAGCCGCGCTTCGAGGTGGTGTACTCGCTGCTCTCCTATCAGCGCCGAGAACGGCTCCGCGTCAAGGTCAAAATCAACGGGACCGATCCTTACGTCGAGTCGGTCACTCCCTTGTGGGCCGGCGCCTCGCCGTTCGAGCGCGAGGTCTTCGACCTGTTCGGCATCCGCTTCCAGGGGCATCCGGACCTTCGCCGCATTCTTTTGCCGGATGACTGGGAAGGTCATCCGCTGCGCAAGGACTACCCTGTCGAGGGATACCGCTAATGCCCGGCATCGATCCGTTCAACTCCGCGCCTGTTGTGGAAACCGTCGACGGCGACCAGACCATGGTCCTGAACATGGGCCCGCAGCACCCGTCCACCCACGGCGTGCTTCGCCTCCTGCTGGAAATCGACGGCGAAACCATCGTGCGCGTCCGTCCCGACATCGGCTTCCTGCACACCGGCATTGAGAAGACCTGCGAGGCCAAGTTCTACCAGCAGGTCATCCCCATGACCGACCGCATCGACTATCTCTGTCCCATGACCAACAACTTCGCCTATGTGCTGGCCGTGGAGAAGCTGCTGGGACTGGAGATTCCGCCGCGCGCCATGTGGATCCGGCTCATGCTGAACGAGCTCACCCGCATCAACTCGCACCTGGTCTGGCTGGGCACCCACGCGCTGGACATCGGCGCGATGACCGTCTTTCTCTACTGCTTCCGCGAGCGCGAAGAGATTCTCAAGATGTTCGAGATGGTCGCCGGGCAGCGCATGATGACCTCCTATTTCCGGATAGGCGGCGTCTCCATGGACCTGCCGCTGGGCTTTCTCGATTACATCAAGAATTTCGCCAACTATTTTCCCGACCGCATCACCCAGTACTCGGACCTGCTGACCAACAATCCGATCTGGCGGGGCCGTACCAAGGGCGTTGCGATCATCACCAAGCAGGACGCCGTCGACCTCATGCTCAGCGGCCCCACGGCACGCGGCAGCGGAGTCGATTGGGACCTTCGCCGCGACATGCCCTACGGCGGCTACGAGCAGTTGGAGTTCAAGGTTCCGGTTGCCACCGAAGGCGACGTTTTTGCCCGGTACGAGGTGCGCATGGCGGAGCTGCGCGAGTCCATCAGCATGGTGAAGCAGGCCATCGCCAAGCTGCCTGACGGCCCCATCAAGGCCGACGCGCCCAAGATCGTGCTTCCCGACCGCGAAAAGATGAAGACCCAGATGGAGGCGTTGATCCATCAGTTCAAGATTGTCACCGAGGGCTTTACGGTTCCCGAAGGCGAGGTGTATCAGGGAGTGGAATCACCGCGCGGCGAGATGGGCTACTACGTTGTCAGCGACGGCACCGCCAAGCCCTATCGCGTCCATATGCGCAGCCCCTCGTTTGCCAATCTGAATGCCATCGGGGTGATGTGCGAACACAATCTGCTGGCCGACGTGGTCGCCGCCATCGGCAGCATCGACATCGTCTTGGGCGACGTAGACCGCTAGCGAAATTAGAATGAGTTGACACGGATTCAGTAGAACCGTGGAGCGCTGGAACGGAGAGCGATTTGGAGTCCTGGGGAACGCAGTTTGCACATATTGTCAGCCAGCGCAGCGAGGGGCAGAGCGACTTTGCCCTCGACCTGATCGACCTGTTGCGGCAGAAGGCCGAAGAGTTCAATCGCGAGTCCCCGAAGGGCTTCAAGTTCCCTATCGTGGTCACGCCCGATGGCGAAGATGTTCAGGTCGCAAACGGCTACAAGACGGTCGCCGCCAGTTGCACCTCGTTGCCCGGAACGATCTTTATTCACGTAATGGGTTCGCACCCCTATGAGGCAACGTTGCACAATTCGCCCGATGGCTTCGAGGCGGACGGAATTCCCAGCGAATGCTCGGACCCTTCCGGCCTTGCCGAGTGGATGCTGCACGAGATTTTCGAACCGTAATTTTCGGAAGTTCCACAGAACTTTCATTCTTGACCAGCGGATGCAGCGCGCATCATCAGGTTCCAGAGGCACATGAAATTTAGCGAACAACTCGAAGCGCGGTTTTCGGACATGATCACCCATTACCCGGTGAAGCGCTCACTGCTCGTCCCATTCCTGCTCTACACCCAGGACGAGTACGGCTACATCACCGATCCGGTCATCGAGGAACTGGCGCGGCGGCTGGAGATCACCGAGCTCGATATACGCGGTGTCATCAGCTACTACTCCATGCTGCGCACCAAGCCCGGCGGCAAGTACAACGTGCAGGTGTGCACCAACATCTGCTGCCTGCTGCGGGACGGAGAACAGATGCTGGCGCACGTGCGCGGCAAACTCGGCGTGGCCGTCAACCAGGGAGTCACTCCCGACGGCGTATTTTCCGTGGAAGAGGTTGAATGTATCGGCGCCTGTGCCTGGGCACCGGCCATGCAGGTCAACTACACCTTCCACGAAAATCTCACGCCGGAAAAGATCGATCAGATTCTAGACGAGTACAGGCAGAAGGCGGCCCAGTAGCTATGGCAACCCTGGTGTCCCATCCCGATGAGGTCAAAGTCATCAGCAAGCGCTTTGGTCTTGGCGCTGCCAACCTTGACCGCTATCTCGAACTCGACGGCTACAAGGCCTTGCAGAAGGCCCTCGAACTCGGTGCCGACGGCATTATCAACGAGGTCAAGGCCAGCAACCTGCGCGGACGCGGCGGCGCCGGTTTCCCTACGGGTATGAAGTGGTCGTTCGTGCCCAAGGAGAGCGCCAAGCCCAAGTACGTGCTGTGCAATGGCGATGAGAGCGAGCCCGGAACCTGCAAGGACCGCCTCATCTTCGAACACGATCCGCACGCCGTCATCGAAGGCGCCATGATCGCCGCCGTCGCCACCGGCTCGCACGACGTCTACATCTATATTCGCGGCGAGTACCGCTACCTGCTGGAGATCATGCAGAAGGCCATTGCCGACGCTTACGCGCGCGGCTTCTGCGGCAAGAACATCTTCGGCTCCGGCTACGACCTCAATGTCTATTGGCACGGCGGCGCCGGCGCCTATGAGGTCGGCGAAGAGTCCGCCCTCATGGAGTCGCTCGAAGGCAAGCGCGGCATTCCCCGCATACGTCCTCCGTTTCCGGCCGTCGTCGGACTCTGGGGCGGTCCCACGGTCATCAACAACGCCGAAACCCTCGCCAGCGTTCCTCCCATCCTGCTTATGGGCGGCAAGCAATATGCCGAGATCGGCGTGGAGCGCAACGGTGGCACGCGTCTGTTCCAACTCAGCGGACACGTCGAGCGCCCCGGCGTCTACGAGCTTCCGCTCGGCTACAACCTGAAAAAGGCCATCTACGAAGTCGGCGGCGGCATCGCCAACGGACGCGCCTTGAAATGCGTCGTTCCGGGCGGCTCCTCCGTACCCTGTCTGCGTCCCGAAGAGATCGACATCAGTCTGGATTTCGATGCCATGATGAAGGCCGGAACGTTTCTCGGCTCGGGCGGCATCGTGATCCTCGACGACCAGACCTGCATCGTCAAGTTCGCCCTGCGCACCAGCCAGTTCTACCGTCACGAAAGCTGCGGCTGGTGTATTCCCTGCCGCGAAGGGACGGACTGGCTCACCAAGACTCTCAAGCGCTTCCACGCAGGCGGCGGAGTCGCCAAGGATATCGACAATCTCCGCTACCTCGCCGAGAACATGCTGGGCCGCACCTTCTGCCCACTCGGCGACGCAGCGGCCATGCCCATCATCGGCTTCGTAAAGAAGTTCCGCGAAGAGTTTGAAGCCCACCTGGACGGACGCCCCTGCCCCTTTGGACAGCACGGCGCCCTTAACCCATTGCCGGTTCTGAGCCACTAGGCTCACGCGAAGAGAATTCATGGCCGACGTACCGCAAAACGTACCGCAAAACGCAACGCAGAACGTAACCCTCACGGTCAACGGGAAATCCATCTCCGCGGCCAAGGGCACCCTGCTCATCGAGGCCTGCAAGCAGAACGGCATTGAGATCCCCGCCTTCTGCTACTACCCCGGACTCTCGCTCCAGGGCGCATGCCGCATGTGCGTGGTCGAAATTGAAAAGATGCCCAAGATGCAGACCGCCTGCACCCAGCCCATTGCTGAAGGCATGGTGGTGCAGACCGAGTCCGAGAAGGTAGTGCAGGCGCGCAAGGCAACGCTGGAAATCCTGCTCGCCAACCATCCGCTCGATTGCCCCGTCTGCGACGCCGGCGGCGAGTGCGAGTTGCAGGACATGACCTACAAGTACGGGGCCGGCGAGTCGAAGTTCATCGACATCAAAAGCCACCGCGACGAGCAGCAATGGTCGCCGGTGGTCTTTTATGACCGTCCGCGCTGCATCCTCTGCTACCGCTGCGTGCGCGTCTGCGGCGAGGGCATGGACGTTTGGGCCTTGGGCATCGCAAACCGCGGCCAGGGTTCGGTCATCGCGCCCAACCAAGGCGATTCCCTTGCCTGCGAAGAGTGCGGCCAGTGCATCGACATCTGTCCGGTGGGCGCTCTCACCAGCGGCTCCTACCGTTACAAGACCCGTCCCTGGGAGATGACCCACACGGGCACCGTCTGCACCCACTGCGGAGACGGTTGCATCACCACCGTGGGCGTGCGCCGGTCCGACACCGGCTCGGAGATCGTGCGCTGCGACAACCGCGACCGCAGCGGCATCAACGACGATTTCCTCTGCATCAAGGGACGTTACGCCTACGACTTCGCCGCCAATCCGGAGCGCGTCACCACGCCGCTGATCAAGCGCGATGGTAAATTTGCCGGCGCCACCTGGACCGAGGCCATCGAACTGATCGCTGCCCGCTTCCAGCAGATTCTCTCCACCAACGGCCCCCGGTCGATCGGCGTCATCGGCTCGAACCACACCACCAACGAAGAAAATTACCTGCTGCAGAAGTTCGCGCGCACCGTGCTGGGCACCAACAACATTGACCACCACCGCACCGCCGACTTCCCTTCGTTTGCCCGCGCCATCGCCGCCAGCAAAGCGCACACGGCTTCGATGAGTGAGGTTGCCACCGCGCCCGCCATTCTCCTGATCGGCAGCGACCCCACCGAACAGCATCCTCTGCTCGCCTGGCAGATCCGCAGTGCGATCCGACTGCGCAATTCGCGCCTCTACGTGGTCAACTCCGCGGACATCAAACTGGCGCGCAAGGCCACGAAGTTTACCAAAATCGCCGCCGGCTCCGAGGCCGACGTCGTCGCCTACCTCGCAGGCAACGACGCAGCCTCCGCAAGACTGGGTGCATCCTCCGAAGCGCTGGCAACCTTGCGCACGGCTCTCGCCGCGGAAAACAAATTGATCATCGCCTTCGGCCCCGAATTGCGCGGCCAAGCCATCGACGCTCTGGTGGCCTACGGCGCGGCGAAAGCCAGATTCATCTGCCTGGCCGACTACTCCAACTCCCGCGGCGCCGCCGACATGGGTCTCTATCCCGACCTGCTACCTGGCTATCGCCCACTTCCGGTGGCCCCTGGCATGTCGCTTCCTGAGATGCTCGACACATCCGCTGCCGGAAACCTGCGCGCGCTCTGGGTTGTGGGCTCCAATCCGGCCGCCCGCTACCCCAACAGCGCCGCGTTCAACAATCCCTTCCTGGTGGTGCAGGATATGTTCCTCACCGAGACGGCGCAGCATGCCGACGTCTTTCTGCCCGCGTCCTTCGCCTACGAAAAAGCGGGCACGGTGACCAACACCTGCGGCGATCTGCAACGCCTCAAAAAAGCCAGTGACGTGCAGGGCGTAAAGTCCGACTTTGAGATCATCGTCCGCCTGGCGGAAAAAATGGGCGCCGACGTCGACAAGCTCGTTCCCTTCCGCGGCTACACCCTGGCCGATGCAGGACAGAGCCGCGGGGCTCAATCCGGCGAAGCCGACCGCAATGCCGTCTTCACCGAAGCGCGTGGAATCGCCTCGCGCACTTCGCCGCTGGACCCCACGAATACCCTCAACGAGATTGCCGGTGAGGTTCCGGGCTACGCCATCTCCCGGCTCGAACTGGCGGCTGGAAATCCGCAGCGCACCGAACTGGTGCAGATCGCCCCGGCTGGAATAGTCAGCCATCCCGAGCTGATTGCGCCTGCCGGAAACGGTCTGTTCACCTCCGGCACGCTCGGACGCTACTCGGCAACGCTGAACTCGGTTGTGGAAAGCCATCGCGGGGCAGTTGAGCCCATCGGGGCTGACTGAGTCTTTATCTCCTGGCCACGCGCCAGATTTTGTAAGTTTCTGCCGTCCGGCGTAAGCAACTCCTGAACGCACACGGCTGGGGATTGGTTCTTCGATGAGCGCTTTGACTTTTTTGATCGTCGCCGTTATTAAGATCGTCGTCACCCTCGGCGTTCTGCTCACCGTTGTCGCCTACACCGTCTGGCTGGAGCGCAAGGTCGTGGGCCGCATGCAAAACCGCTGGGGACCCTCGCGTGTCGGTCCCTTCGGCCTGCTGCAACCGCTCGCCGACGGCATCAAGTTCCTGCTGAAGGAAGATCTCACGCCCCCCTACGTGGAGAAGCACATCTATCTTCTCGCGCCCGGGCTGGCGCTCATCATGGCTCTCACTTCGATCGCCCTGGTGCCCATCGGCCCCGTCATTCACCTGTTCGGTATCAGCACTCCGGTGCAGATCACCGGCGTGGTGGACTCGGCCGGACACGCCAGCGATATCAACATCGGAATTCTCGTCATTCTCGGCCTCACCTCGCTGGGGGTTTACGGAATCGCCCTGGCCGGCTGGTCCTCCAACAGCAAATACTCGCTGCTCGGCTCGCTGCGCGCCTCGGCCCAGATGATCAGCTACGAAGTTTCCCTCGGCCTGTCGCTGGTCGGCGTGCTGATCATGTCCGGCACCATGAGCCTCAACGGCATCGTTCACGCACAGCTCGGCACATTTTTCCAGGGGACCGGGTTCGGCTTCATTCCGCGATGGAACATCTTCCAGGGCCAGTTCGTCGCCTTCTTCCTCTACATGATCGCGGCCTTCGCCGAGACCAACCGCATCCCGTTCGACATGCCGGAGGCGGAGACCGAGCTGGTCGCCGGGTATCACACCGAATACAGCGCCATGAAGTTCGCCATGTTCTTCATGGCCGAATACGCCAACATGGTGACCGTGGCCTGCATCGCCTCCGTGATGTTCCTGGGAGGATGGAGCGGTCCGCCGCTGCCCTTTCTGCCGGCGGCCGTGCAGGCGTTTCTGCCGCTCGTCTGGTTTTCGTCCAAGATCTTCTTTTTCCTGTTCCTCTACATCTGGATTCGCGGTACGCTGCCGCGCTTCCGTTATGACCAGTTGATGTCCTTTGGCTGGAAGTTCCTCTTCCCGCTGGCGCTGGCCAACGTAATTGTGACCGCCTTTATCGTGGCGATCCGGGCATGATGACCGGAGTGGAAAACTGATGGCTCAATATCTCTTTCTATTTTTCGCGGCGATCTGCGCCGGTGGTGCGGTGAATCTGCTGATTCAGCGCAAGACCATCAACAGCGCGCTCTCGCTCATCGTCGTCATGGGCTCGCTGGCCCTGATCTACCTGCTGCTGGGCGCCGAGTTCGTCGCCGTCATTCAGGTGATCATCTACGCCGGAGCCATCATGGTGCTGTTCGTCTTCGTCATCATGCTGCTCAACGCCGGCGAAGAAGAACAGGCCAAGGGCAGCAGGGTGGCCAAGATTGTCGGCATTCCCGGTCTGTTTATCGGCGGCATCATCGGCATCTGGGTTCTGCTCCAGCATGCTCCGCTGCAAAAGACGATGATCCCCATCGGCGCTCTCTACGGCCCCGCCGATCAGGTGGGCATGATGCTGTTCACCAAGTATCTGCTGGCCTTCGAAGTCACCAGCGTTCTGGTCCTCATCGCCATCATGGGCGCCGTGGTTCTCGCCCGCAGGAGTCATTCATGATTCCCATCTCCTGGTATCTTCTGCTCAGCGCGTTTCTCTTCGCGTGCGGCGTTACAGGTTTTCTCACCAAGCGCAACCTCATCACGCTCTTCATGTCCATTGAGCTGATGCTGAATGGCGTGAACCTTTCGTTCATCACCTTCGCTACGCGCCTGGGAACCTTGGACGGACACATCTTCGTCTTCTTTGTCATGGTCGTTGCCGCCGCCGAAGCCGCAGTCGGACTGGCTATCATCATCTCTGTCTATCGCACCCGCGAGACGTTGAACGTCGACCGCGTGAACCTGCTCAAACTATGACGACTCATTTCCAGCCCTGGCTCATTCCGATTCTCCCGCTCGTTGGCGGGTTGATCAACGGACTCTTCGGCAAGCGTTTCTCCAAGGCTGCCGTCGCCACCGTTGCGCTCTTCTTCACCGCAGCGTCGTTCGTCGTAGCGTGCGGCCACGCCTGCATCCTGCTGAACTCCGGCGCCGACGCTCTCGAAACGTCCTACGGCACCTGGATTCGCGCCGGAAGTTTTTCCGTCGATTTCGGCATCTACCTCGACCATTTGTCGATGATCATGATGCTCGTCGTCACCGGTGTCGGCTTCCTCATCCACGTCTATTCCGTGGCCTACATGGAGCATGAGGGAGGCTACTACCGCTTCTTCGCCTACCTCAACTTCTTCATGTTCTTCATGCTGACGCTGGTGCTGGCCAACAACTACCTGCTCATGTTTGTCGGCTGGGAGGGAGTGGGCCTGGCGTCCTACCTGCTGATCGGCTTCTTCTTCCTGAAGGACTCGGCCGCCAACGCCGGCAAAAAAGCCTTCATCACCAACCGCGTCGGCGACTTCGGCTTCCTCATCGCGCTCTTTCTGCTGATTCAGCACTTCGGCAGCCTGCGCTACGCCACCCTGATCGACATTACCTCGCACTTCCCCGTCGAGACCGCCGCCGGATTCCTCACCGCCATCGGCCTGCTCATGCTGGTCGGCGCCTGCGGCAAGAGCGCGCAGATCCCCCTCTACGTCTGGCTGCCCGACGCGATGGAGGGCCCCACGCCGGTCTCCGCGCTCATCCACGCCGCCACCATGGTCACCGCCGGCGTCTACATGGTGTGCCGCTCCAACTTCATCTTCAGCCGCGCGCCCATCGCACTGCTGGCCGTGGCCATCATCGGCACCCTCACCAGCTTCTTCGCCGCCACCATCGGAATCACCCAGACCGACATCAAGCGCGTGCTGGCCTACTCCACCGTCTCCCAGCTCGGCTACATGTTCATGGCCGCCGGAGTCGCAGCTTACTCCGCCGCGGTCTTCCACCTGATGACCCACGCCTTCTTCAAGGCCCTGCTCTTCCTCGGCGCCGGCTCGGTCATTCACGGCGTAGGCGGCGAGCAGGACATGCGCAAGATGGGCGGCCTGCGAAAATACATGCCGTGGACCTTCGCCACCATGACGATTGCGACGCTGGCCATCTCCGGCATTCCACCCTTCGCCGGATTCTTCTCCAAGGACGAGATTCTCTGGCAGGCCTTCAGCAGTCCGCACGGCAGCAAGGCCTTCTGGTTCCTCGGCCTGGTCACTGCCTTCATGACCAGCTTCTACATGTTCCGCCTGCTCTTCATGACCTTTTTCGGCGAATATCGCGGCGCGCAGCCGGAGGCGCACTCCGCCCACGGCAGTCATGACGACCACGGACACGACAGCCACCAAGGCTCGCCTCACGAATCGCCCTGGCTCATGCTCGGTCCGCTCGTGCTGCTGGGCGTGCTCTCCATCGTCGGCGGATGGGTTGGCATCGGCCATCGCTTCGAGCATTTCCTCGATCCGGTCATTCTCAATGTCTCCGCCGACCAGAACGCCCTGCCCTCCGCCGAAGCCGCGGCCACGCCCGCGGGCGGCGAGCAGGAAGCTGCCGGTGGGTACACGGATACGGAACATCTGCTGATGTATCTTTCCGTCGTCGTCGCTCTCGCCGGACTCGGCCTCGCCTACCTGCTCTACATCAAGAGTCCCGAGCTCCCGGCCAAAATCGCCGCAGGCATCGGCGGCCTCTACAAGCTGGTGCTCAACAAGTATTGGATCGATGAACTCTATGGCGCGGTCATCATAGGGCCGTTGCTTGCCATCTCACGCGTCGTGCTCTGGCAAAGCGTCGACCAGAAGGCAATCGACGGAACGGTCAATGAGAGCGCCGTCGCCGCGCGCGATGTTTCGCAGGTCGTCCGCATGCAGCAATCCGGCCTTATCCGCAGCTACGCCGGATGGATTGCCGTCTTTGCCGCGGTCGTGGTCGCCTACATGGTCTGGATGGGAACCCGATGAACTTATCTACGCTCAATCCCTGGATTCTCACGCTCACCACCTTTCTTCCCGCCGGAGGAGCGCTGCTCATCGCCCTCTTTCTGCGCCGCGACCGCGACATCCGCTGGTTCGCCCTGGCCATCTCCGTACTCGCCCTGCTGGTCTCGCTGCATCTGCCGGCGCACTACCGCGAGGTCGCGCCCACCAATTCGGGCAGCTTCGCCTATGAGCAGAACCTGCCCTGGGTCACCAGTCCCAACATCCATTACCACATCGGCATCGACGGCATCTCGCTCTGGCTGGTCGTCCTCACCACCTTCCTGGTTCCCTTCTGCGTCCTTGCCTCCTGGAAGTCGATCCACGAGCGCACCAAGGAGTTCTTCATCCTGCTCCTTCTGCTGGAAACGGCGATGATCGGCGTCTTCATCGCGCTCGATCTGTTCCTCTTCTACTTCTTCTGGGAAGCCACGCTCATTCCCATGGCGCTCATCATCGGCATCTTCGGACACGAGCGGCGCGTCTATGCCAGCGTCAAGTTTTTCCTCTACACCATGATCGCCTCGGTCTTCATGCTGGCGGCCATCCTGTGGCTCTACGCCAAGTCGGGAACCTTCGACTTCCCCGTGCTCCAGCAAATGATCGCCAGCGGGGCCATCTCCATGCCCGGCCACACCGGGCTCTGGCTCTTCCTTGGATTCTTCCTGGCCTTCGCCGTCAAGGTCCCCATCTTCCCGTTCCACACCTGGCTGCCGGACGCGCACGTGGAAGCTCCCACTGCGGGTTCCGTGCTGCTCGCCGGGGTCCTGCTCAAAATGGGCACCTACGGCCTGCTGCGCTTCAACGTCGGACTGTTCCCCGCCGAAGCCCACCGCAACGCGCCCTGGATCATTACCCTGGCCATCATCGGCATCATCTACGGAGCGCTGGTCGCTCTGGTCCAGCCCAACATGAAGAAGCTGGTTGCCTACTCCTCGGTCAGCCACCTGGGCTTCGTGGTGCTGGGCATCTACAGCTTTACTCGCGCCGGCATGGACGGCGCCGTCTTCCAGATGCTGGCTCACGGCATCTCCACCGGCGCGCTCTTCCTGCTGCTCGGCATGATCTACGACCGCCGCCACACCTACGAAATCAAGCAATACGGCGGCCTGGCCACGCCCATGCCCGCCTACGCCACGCTCTTCCTGCTGATCACGCTCGCCTCCGTCGGACTGCCGCTGATGAACGGCTTTGTCGGCGAGTTCCTGGTTCTGAGCGGCGCATTCCAGGCCAAGGCGATCTACGGCATCCTCGCCGCCAGCGGCGTCATCTGGAGCGCTTTCTATCTGCTCTGGCTCTACCAGCGAACCTTCTACGGAACCATCACCAACCCGGTCAACGCCTCGCTGCCGGATATCGATCTGCGTGAGCGTACCGTCTTATGGCCGCTCGCCGTGCTGGCCCTGGTCATGGGAGTCTTCCCCAATCTCTGGCTGAACTCCATCGATGCCTCCGTCGCCAGCGTACTGGAGGCGCAGCCGGTGGTCTCCAGCGTCAGCGACCGGAGGCCCGTACCTGTCGCGGAGCCCATTGCCCATGTACTACCAGTCCAAGTTCAAACGGTGTTCAAATAACCATGCCAACAGCCGCCGATTACATACGCATTCTTCCTGAAATCGTCCTCACGGTCTGGGGCATACTCGTCATGGTGATCGAGGCCATATTGCCCGCCGGACGCAGCCGCAAGGGGCTGGGCATCTTCGCCGCCTTCGGCGTCCTCGTCGCCCTGGCTGCCACCGACTGCCAGGCCCAGCCAACCTTTGCCGGCTTCGGCTTCGGCAACATGATCCGGGTCGATCACTTCAGCATCTTTTTCCACGTCGTGGTCCTGATGGTCGCTCTGGCCACCATCCTCATGTCGCTCGACTATCTTCCCTTCCAGAAGATCGATCACGGCGAATACTACGCGCTGATCCTGCTCGGCGCGGTCGGCATGTGCCTCATGTCCTCGGCGGTCGAGCTGGTGCTCATCTTCATTGCCCTGGAAATCTCCTCCATCTCCAGCTACGTGCTCGCCGGCTTCCGCCGCAACTCCGCCGAGAGCACGGAAAGCTCGGTAAAATATTTCCTCCTCGGCTCCTTTGCCACTGCGTTCTTCCTCTACGGCGTTGCCCTGCTCTACGGCGCCACCGGCTCCACCAACGTCTTTAACATTGCGGCCGCGCTCAGCTCGTCCACGCACATCGAGCCGCTGGCCTACGTGGCCGTCGCCCTCATCTTCACCGGCCTCGGCTTCAAGGTTGCTTGCGCTCCCTTCCACATCTGGGCGCCCGACGTGTACGAGGGCGCGCCTTCGCCGGTGGTGGCCTTCATGTCCACCGCACCCAAGGCGGCGGCCTTTGCCGTCCTTATCCGCCTGGTGATCGACACGGCCTCGCCCCACTGGTTCTGGGTCGTCTGGAGCGCCGCCATCTTCTCCATGTGCATCGGCAACCTGGGAGCCATCCTCCAGACCAACGTCAAGCGCATGCTGGCCTACTCGTCCATCGCGCACGCCGGATATCTCATGGTCGCTTTCGCCTCGGCCAGCAATCGCGAGCTGGGCATCTCGGCCGCCATGTTCTACTCCGCCGCCTACGCCGCCATGAACGTCGGCGCCTTCGCCGTCATCACCCACATGGCCGGCAGCGGCGAACGCTTCTCGCTGATCGACGATTATTCGGGACTCGGCAAGCGCTCACCTGTACTGGCCGCCGCGCTTACCTTCTTCCTGCTCTCGCTTATCGGAATCCCCATGACCGGCGGGTTCTTCGCCAAGTTCTACGTCTTCGGCGCGGCCCTCAGAGCCCGGCTCATCTGGCTCACCATCATCGGCATGATTAACAGCGGCATGGGCTCCTACTACTACCTGCGCCTCATCGTAAAAATGTACATGTATGAGCCGCTCACCGCGGAACCTGCCCCCCGCATCCGCTTCGGCGTCGGCGCGGCCATCGCCATCAGCCTGCTCGCAACACTCTGGCTCGGACTGCTCCCCAACGCCGTCCTCCACTACACCCAGGGAGCGCCCAGCATCCCCACCATGCTGTCGCTCCGCTAACGGTTTTTCACGCCTCACGCAAACCAGCCCCGGACTCGATCCGGGGCTGGTTTGCGTTTGCCTTTGTCCTCGCCTTTGCCTCGACCCTTGCTTGCGGTGTCATCCTGAGCAAAGCGAAGGATCCCAGCACCGTTCGAATATTCCGTGCCGCCTTTTCAGCCAGCACTCGATTTTCCCAGCCCCGTTGTCCATCTCCGGTAGCAGAACTGTTCCATTCCCCGGAGCGCGACTCCGCCGGCAATCTCCGGGCCAATAGCAAAGCCCCCGCCGCAGCGGGGGCTCGCACCAAACTCGAAAACTACTTCACAACCTTGGCGAACACGACCACCAGGGTGAACAGCACCAGCGACTCGATGAAAGCCAGGCCGAGAATCATGGCCAGCTGGATACCGGCGCGGGCGGCTGGATTGCGTGCCATGCCTTCGCAGGCTGCGGCGCCCACTTTGGACTGACCCAGTGCGGCCAGGCCGGCGGCAATCGCCATGGCGAAGCCGGAGGTGATCGCCACCCAGTTGGTGCCGGCGGCAGCGGCGGCGGCAGGTTCACCCTGCGCGAATACGGGAGTGGCCAGCATTACGATAGCCATCAAGGCAAACAGCACGAAAAGCTTCTTGTTCATTGTCATTGCTCCTTCAGATTTCGCCGCCAGTGGGTGGTTGACGTTCCGCGCAATGGGAGGCCCTCACGCTATGCGGCGTAGTACAAAATTCAAATCTCACACTCTGCGGGTGCCCCACCTTCGCCGCCTCTTTTGCGGCTAAGGTGGAAAATCAGACTACACCACCATCGCAACTTTCTAGTGCTCGTGCGCAACCGCCTCACCGATGTACACCATCGGCAGCAGCACGAAGATCAGCGTCTGAATCAGCGAAACGCCGAAGTGAAGAATCAGGAAGATCACCGGCACGCCGATCGGCACCAGCGAGAAGAACACCAGGGTCACCATATCGCCGGCAAACATGTTGGCGAACAGACGGACGGTGAGCGACAGGATGCGCGCCAGGTGGCTGCAAACTTCGATGATGAACATCAGCGGCGCCAGCCACCACACCGGTCCGCAGAAGTGCTTCAGGTATCCAATTCCATTGGCGCGGAAGCCGGCGATCTGGTAGAAGAACCACGTCACCAGAGCGCAGCCCAGCGGCACCACCGGCACACCCGTGGGCGACTCGAAGAACGGAATCAACCCCAGCAGGTTGCACAACAGGATAAACATCGCCAGCGTCAGCAGGTACGAAAGATACTTCTTGTTGTCGTGGCCGATGATCTCTTCGCTCTGCGCGTCCATCGCGTTGTAAAGCGATTCCATCATGTGCTGCAGCGTCCCCGGATTTTCCACCGAGAGACTGGCCCGCACCGCCAGGAAAAATATGGTCAGAACCAGGCAAACCAGGATCTGCATGGCCAGGTGATCGGGAATGGGCGCAGCCGCATGTTTCGGATGAATTCCCAGCGCAAGCAGCAGCGCGGTCACCGGTCCGGCGAACAGATGGTTCAGGAGTGCGGTAAAAGGCAGTTGATGCATGAAATGTCTTGTGTATTCCTAGTCAGGATGGTCGCCGGCTGCTGGCGACGAACTCGTACACGGCCTCGCACATCATGGCAATCACAGGCATTGCAAGCCCTGCCAGAAAGCCCATCAAGCCGCGCACGGAATAAGCAAAGATACCATACGCAACCAGCGCAATCAAGAAGATACGCCCTACGCCGCGGGCCACAATGGCCGCTCCGCGCTCCTGGCTCCGGGCTTTCACAATGCGGTCGCCAATCGCGTTCACCGAAGCAGCCAGCCAGCGGAAATTCAGCCATCCCAGCGCGGTTCCCACCAGCATTCCCGCCGCCACGGCCCAACCCAGCGGCCAGATCGCCGCCAGCGAGCACACCGCGCCCGCAATCACAATCATCCGTTCGATGCGGCGCAGCGTCTCCCGGCAAACCAACATCTCCTGCTCGGACGACTCCGCCCACCCCAGTTCCGGAGACTCGGCCCAATCCTCCGGAGCCAACTCGCCCGGCTCATCGCCGCGCGCGCCCTCGGCTTGGGCGTCATGCGAATCCTGCGGCGAATCGTCCGGCTTCTCACTGTCCGTCATGCGAGCCGTCCCCATCTTGCTTCTCTTCGTCCTTGCTGCATTCCAGCGCCCTTCGGATCATGGACACGAACCCCGCCACCGCTCCGAAGATAATCCCAACCAGATAAATCCAGTGGGTGTGCAGAAAATGATCCGCCATCCACCCGAGGAAATATCCGACGAGCACCGCCGCCGGAATCATGAACCCGATCTCGGAATACCGTGCCACCATCACCCACGGACTTTCCTCGTGCTTATCCGGCCTCTCGTCATTCAATGCCATGCGTTGCCGACCCTCATGCTTGTTATACAATTTTCAAGTGTCCCTAGAAGATAACATTTACGACCTACGCAAGCAGAAGCTGCAGCAGATCGAAGCTCTCGGTCAGCCTGCCTATCCCCACCACTTCAGCCCCACCCATCCAGTTCCCCAGATCCTGGCTGCGCACGCCGCCAGCACCGGCGAAGAGCTGGAGGCCAATCGCGTCGTAGTCACCGTCGCCGGACGCCTCGTGGCCATCCGGCTCATGGGCAAGGCCAGCTTCGCCCACCTGCAGCAATCCGGCGAAAAGCTCCAGATCTACATCAAGAAAGATGCCGTCGGAGACAAGCTCTGGGAGCTCTACAAGCTGCTCGACATCGGCGACTACGTCGGCGTCAAGGGCTACCTGTTCCGCACCCGCACTGGCGAACTCAGCATCCATGTCGAAGAGCTCACCTTCCTCTCCAAGGACCTGCTGCCGCTGCCCGAAAAGTTCCACGGACTCACCGATGTCGAACTGCGCTACCGCATGCGCTACGTCGATCTGCTCGACCCTGAGGTTCGACAGGTCTTCACCAAGCGCGCGCGCATCGTCCAGTCGATCCGCCGCTTTCTCGACTCCCGCGACTTCATCGAGGTGGAAACCCCGATGATGCAGCCCGTTGCCGGAGGCGCAGCCGCGCGCCCGTTCACCACGCACCACAACACGCTCGACATTGATCTGTTCCTGCGCATCGCGCCCGAGCTCTACCTCAAGCGCCTGCTGGTTGGCGGCATGGACCGGGTCTATGAGATCAACCGCAACTTCCGCAACGAGGGAATCTCCACCCGCCACAATCCCGAGTTCACCATGCTCGAGTTCTACCAGGCCTACGCCGACTATCGCGACCTGATGGACCTCACCGAGCAACTGCTCAAGCAGGTCGCGCTCGATGTGAACGGCAGCCTGGTCAGCCAGTTCGGCGAACGCGAGATCGACTGGAGCAACTTCCAGCGGCTCTCCATGCGCGATGCGATCATCAAGTTCTGGCCCGAGGCCGCAGGCGATCCGCCCACCATGGAAGACTTCAGGAGCGACGCCCGGATCGAGCAACTTGTCCGCCGCCTGCAGCAGACCAAGACGCACCACCTGCCGTACGACCCCAACCAGCCGGCCGGTTACGCCATCGCGGCCATGTTTGAGGCCGTCGCCGAAGAGCATCTCTGGCAGCCGACCATCATCTACGACTTCCCGCTCGCCATCTCGCCGCTCTCCAAAAACAAGCGCGACGAGCCTGATTTCGTCGAGCGCTTCGAGATCTTCGTCGCGGGCATGGAACTGGGCAACGCCTTCAGCGAACTCAACGATCCCGAAGAGCAGCGCCGCCGCTTCGAGCAGCAGCTTTCGCAGCGCGCCCACGGCGACGAGGAAGCCCACCAGATGGACGAGGACTACATCCGCGCCCTCTCCTACGGCATGCCTCCGGCGGGCGGAGAAGGCATCGGCATCGACCGCCTCACCATGATGCTCACCAACTCCACCTCCATCCGCGACGTCATCCTGTTCCCTCTGCTGCGTCCCGAAAAGAAGGACGAAGACAAGGCCGAAGCTGCCGCAACAGAATAAAGAACGAGCAAACCCCCACATCTGCCGCAATCAGCAGATGTGGGGGTCTGGACGGGTGGCCCACATCCGCCTGCCTTTCGCGAATGTGGGGAACAGGGCGCCTGTCCCTTCCAAAGCTCGTGTTTGACCTTTGCTTTTCCCCGCATCTCCGCATTATTTTTGCAGCGATTTCCACCCCGTCGTGATCTACTAATAGGCAAGGATGGCCACCGCCCGGCGGGGTCAAGCCTTGCTAAGTGCACCTAGAAGTGCCATTTACACCCAGTCGTGCAAGCAGAGAAGCGAGTACCCAATGGGATTTGACTTCAGCAGCGAAGAACGCCGCCAGCTCGGCTACCGCCTCATCGACCGTATCGACCAGTATTTCTCTTCCCTCGACAATCGAGCCGTCCAACCTGCAGCCCCCGAGCGCGCCCTCGTGCACGCGCCGCTCCCCCTGCCCGAGCTTGGCGCCGAGGCGACCCTCGTCCTCGACGATCTCTGCCGCGAGATGACCAACAAGGGATTTCACATCCCCACCGCCAACTACTTCGGGTTGATGAATCCTACTCCGACCTACATGGCCGTGCTGGCTGAAGCCCTGGTCGCGGCCCTCAATCCCCAGCTCGCATCGGTCGCACGCTCGCAGTTCGCCAGTACCCTGGAGGCGGAGACCATCGGCTGGATAGCCTCCCGCTTCGGCTGGCACAAGCCCGTCGGCGCCGAGCCTGCACCTCCCGGCTTTGCCACCTGCGACGGCACCTTCACCAGCGGCGGCAACGAAGCCAACTTTACCGGCCTGGCCCTGGCCATCTCGCACAAGTTCCCCAACGCCATCGAAGACGGCATCGCCACCATCGGTGCCCGCCCCGTCTTTTACGCATCCTCCGAGTCGCATCATTCGCTGGAGAAGTCGGCGGGCCTGCTTGGCCTGGGACGCAAAGCCCTGCACCGCATTCCGGTCAACGACAGCCTTCGGCTCGACACCGCCCGCCTCATCCTGCAGATTGAGGCTGACTACGCCTGCGGCTTTGTTCCCTTCTGCATCGTTGCCACCGCGGGCACAACCAGTTCGGGAGCCATTGACGATCTCAACGCGCTGGCCTCCATCGCCGAGCGCTACGGACTCTGGCTGCACGTGGACGGGGCCTACGGAGCTGCCGCCGCCTTCAGCGACAAGTATCGCCCCCTGCTGAGCGGCATCGAGCGCGCCGACTCCATCACGATCGATCCCCACAAATGGCTCGCCATGCCCTTTGCCGCGGGAATCATTCTCACCCGCCATCCTGCCATGCTGGAGCACACGTTTTCCGTGGCTTCGCCCTACATGCCCAAGGCCGAGCGCACCGGGATGATCGACAGTTTCAAGGTAAGTGCGCAGTGGTCGCGCCGCATGAACTCTCTCAAACTCTGGCTCACCCTGCGCGTCCACGGACGCAAAGCCTACGAAGATATGATGGAAGGCCAGATGCAGCTTGCCTCCTCCATGCGTACCTGGATCGGGAGCTCGGAGCACTTTGAGCTGGCCGGGCCGCAAACGCTGCCCATCCTCAACTTCCGCCTGCGCGGAGCCGCCGACGACGAAGCCGAAGCCGCCCACCGGACTTTTATCGATGAATTCAACCGCGATGGCCGCTACTGGATCAGCTGTACCCGGGTGCGCGGAAAGAGTGTCCTGCGCATGATGATTATCAGCTACCTGAGCACCGCCGATCATCTCGCCGGTCTGCAGGAGGCTCTGCAGGCGGCGGCGCAGCGCGTCACCGTGCAAGCCTCGCACTAGCCTCGCGCGAGGTGCCGCGAAGCTAATATTTTCAAGGGTGTTATCCTTTTCGGGAATGTCATCCTGAGCGAAGCGAAGGACCCCTGCACATTCCAAATATGCTGCACTGACACTGGGTCGTTTCGGTCAGCAATCGAATCTACTTACCCTGCCGCTTTCCCGTTCCGGCTCTCCTCCGCCAGGCTCTCGCGGAAGTATTCCAGACTCATCCGCAACCCAGTCCGCAGATCGATCTTTGGCTCCCATCCCAGCAGCGCCTTCGCCTTGGAAATGTCCGGGCAGCGTTGCTTGGGATCGTCTTGCGGAAGCGGCTCAAAGACCAGCTCACTGGCCGAGCCCGTCACTTCCAGCACAATCCTGGCGCACTCCAACATGGTGAACTCGCCCGGATTGCCGACGTTGGTCGGCAGGCGCTCGCCGGAGGCGGCCAGACGCACAATGCCATCCACCTCGTC
>Ga0316217_10000770_pt1 | contig 44189 bp, 41 predicted proteins | sample 1anoAmetaG_FD_203633 | JGI IMG/M metagenome (GOLD analysis project Ga0316217, IMG submission 203633) | Freshwater microbial communities from Trout Bog Lake, Wisconsin, USA - 1anoA | ecosystem: Environmental > Aquatic > Freshwater > Lake > Hypolimnion/Profundal zone | place: USA: Wisconsin...
GGGCGGCTTGGAAGCTGGGCAACCGAACCAGAATAGTGTAACCTGAAACCCAACATGTGTTACCCATGTTCTGAACCATAAGTGTTACCGATGTCCTGACTGCGCCAATCTTGCATGACTCGAGACGATGGACTCAGGACTCGGGACTTTCGCGACTTGCCACGTCCGGCGCAAAGTGCCATAATCCGCCGGCATGGAAGCGATACGGTAATGCTTATATCTCTCGAAACCACACTCACCGACATCATTGCCCGCCTGCGTCAAGGACGTTTTCCCAACGAACAAGCTATCTCCCAAGGAATCGTCCTCCGAGTTCTTCAGGAGTTGGGCTGGAATACTTACGATACCACTTTAGTCTGGCCCGAGTATCAGACTGGTGAAGGCCGTGTCGATTTCGCCCTTTGCCATCCTCCATCCAAGCCGTCAGTCTTCATCGAAGTCAAGCAACCCGGCATTGCTGAGGATCCAAATTCGATTCGCCAAGCACTGCTTTATGCATTTCAAACTGGCGTTACATTTATAGTTCTCACTGACGGAAAAACATGGAGTTTCTATTTACCGGTCGAGCGTGGCAGTTATGAGGACCGGCGCGTTTACAAGCTCGACTTATTTGAACGAGAAGCTGGTGAGGCAGCAAATTTACTTACACGATATCTTGGTCATGATCTCGTTGTGTCCGGCGAAGCCATTGCATCAGCTAAGCGCGAATATCAAAGTAAGAGCCGGAGAGCAGAAGCGTTGGCAGCGATGCCCACTGCTTGGAATGAGCTAGTCAGCAAGGGTGAGGAAACTTTATTGGATTTACTCGCAACTGAAGTCGAGACTAAATCCGGTTTTCGTCCAAATGATGAAGACATCGTCGCTTTCCTTGTCAGTTTGTCTAGTGCGGCATCTTCACTGCCGATGACAACCGGAACGCCAAAACCCATGCATAATGGAAGTTCACCCTCCATAGTGACTACAGCCGATGTTAGTTCAGCATCTGCATCACAACGTTCCGGCATCCTTAAAATTCAAGGCAAAGAAATCCGCTATAACAATGCCAAAGACGCAATGGTCACTGTTTTGCAAACGCTTGCCAAAAAAGACCCCACATTTCTACAACGTTGTGCCCAGCATCCCGATTGTCGCGGACGCAAACGCGCCTACATCGCCCGCACTGCCGAAGAACTTTATCCCGACCGCGAAGACCTCCGCGACATGCGCGAAGTCTTACCGGGCGGCTGGCTCGTCGCTACCAACCTCAATAACATTCTCAAAAAGACTATCATCAAACTCGCCACCGAAGTTGCCGGGCTGACCTTCGGCAAGGATGTCAACTTGGAGTTTTGATATGTCCACTTGGCAAAAACTTAAGAACCTTGATCAAAAGTTCTCTTGGTCTTTTTTTGGACTTGTTTTTGGAGTGCTATCTCTCGGGGTCGGTGTCTACTTCGGCGTGTTCTATGAGAAGAAACCACGTCTGCGGTATGAGATTCTTAGTTCCTTACCTGTCTACGACGTAAGGGAAGACATTGCCGATTTGGAGATCACGTTCAAAGGCGAGAACATTCGCGGACAACACAAAATGCTCTCCTTGATTACGCTAAAGGTATGCAACGTAGGTAACGCCGACATTGTTAAGATGCACTTCGATGAGAATCTCTTGCCGGGGTTTTCAGTATCTTGTTCGCGAATCATCAAGGCGGAAATTCTTGGAGCCAGCGAAGATTACTTGAAGCAAGCCGCCCACATTAAACCGATCAATGAAACCTCGTATTCAATTGAACCTATGATGATTGATGTTGAACAGTTTTTCTTGGTTAAGCTGTTGGTGCTTCATGATGAGGGACGCAAACCCACAATTAGCAGTATTAACAAAATCTCTGGTAAGACAAAGATTGATGTCATTGAAGAACAGGCCACAACGCATCAGGTAGGCGTTGTTCGTAGAGTATTTCAGGGATCAGTAGCTGTTCAGATCATCCGCGTCCTTGCTTACGGGTTTGGAACGCTAATCGTTCTTGGCGTTCTGGCAATCTTCTCAGCATTTTTGTCGGACTCGGTAAATACACAACGGAGAAAGCGATACCTGAAAAGGTTTAAGGAGGCGATTAGCCGCGACTTTACCGAACCGGAAGGGGCTGTCTTCTCTCGTTATCTTGACCGTGGAGAAACCTACCTAGTCGAACTAGAAACACAACTAGACGATCCAGAAGAATTGGCGGCGTCGTTGGCCTTGCTGGATGAAAAAGCTGATGCCCATCCCGATGTCTCGCTTCGTGGACATCCCGCTCCTAACGTTATCAAGTACGCACGGAATCAACGCAGACGGGACTTGGAGTTTTTGATCAGCAGCAAGCTAGTAAGTCGTACGACCAACGGAGTGATCGTTGACACGGCCACAGTTGAAACAATTAAGAAATTCATCGTGTTTTTGATGGCGTTTGTTCCGAAGAGAATTCGCGAAATAAGAGAACCCTACGGGTCTGAATCAGAGCCGATTGCAGAGGCTGAAAGCTTGACTGCGCCCGACCAGCAAGATGGAGGGCCGCAATGAACCACGTCTACCTTGTCACCTACAATCTCAAATCACCCGGTAAGGATTACTCAGCCTTCTTCCGAGAACTTAAGGTAACTGGCACATGGTGCCATTACATAGACTCGACTTGGCTTATTGTTTCAACTGAGAAGCCCTCGGAGGCTTACGATAGGGTCGCGCGTCATTTGGTCAAGGGCGATAGGATCCTTATCATCGAAGTGACCAGTAATTACTGGGGGTTCCTACCTAAGAAAGCATGGGATTGGGTAAAACGTAATCTGCCAACTAAGTAGCATGGCGGACGTTATTGACCCAAGAGTTCGCAAAGCAGTTGAGCTGAGAGCTAGGGGCAAGTGTGAGCAATGTGGCAAACCAGGCTTCCGAAAGTCAGATGGAACTCCCTATGTCGAGACGCATCACATTATCGCATTGGCAAACGAAGGGGCTGACCGCGTCAGCAACGTCATTGCGCTTTGTGCCGATCATCATCGAGAGGCGCATTACGGAGCTAACAAAGATAACCTTGAGAAAGAGTTGATTACTAAAGTGAAGACACTGCTGGAAAATTTGCCCACCTGACTGGTGCACCTTTATTGACGCCGCCTTGACCGCCGCCGGTCTGATCATATTTTAATTCCGCACCGCCCGCCAAATTGCTAGAAGGAACTCATGGTAAAGAAACCAATCGTCATCAAGACTATGGTCACCGCCGACAAGGTGGTGATTGAACTCAGCCTCAAGAATCTCCGGACTGTCGTGGCGGATTATAATCAATTCGTAGTTGGACTTCACCGGGAGGATCCACGGGAAACGCTTCCAACCTACCGCATCAAGAATGGCAAGGCGTTCATGAAGTACATCCTCCAGTGCCTGATCACTGGCCGGGATACAGACCAGGAGAAGCTGCCGCTATTCGTCACCATGGCGATGGAGGATATTCTCATGAACAAGGTGCTCAATAACGCAGGGCTCAAGTCGCTTCCTTACACGTCAACCGACGCCGAAGGGATGCGGCCGGCGCGGCGGCGCTGACTGCCACAACCGGGACCCCGCCAGCGGAAAGACTAGACCCATTACCGGATAGTCTGAGACCGTTGCCGCATACGACAGCGGCATTCGCCTACTTCTTTACCGGCTTCGGCCGGGGTGGCAGTGGTTTCTTCGGCTGGTATCTGATGATGCCCGCGCGGCGGCAGGGAGCCACGTCGATGATCTCGTGCAGCCGATACCTGAAGTTGATGGAGAGGTTGCCCCCGCCCGGTAGATTGCCCTTGGGCAGTTGTCGATACACATGGTGGAGGAACGCCTGCGGGTTCACAACGGCGACCAGCGGCCAGGTTTCCTTGGGATTGTCTCGATGGGCGCGCCTCACCATCCGGTTATACGACCGCACTCCGGTGAGCAAACTCGGTAGGCTGAGTTCAAAGCGGATTGTGTCCGCAACCAGTGTCGATTTCAGGAAGGGGCGACGTTTCATGTCCCAGTTTTACAGGTTCTGCAAGCAATCCGAAAGCGCAGAATGCAGCGGCGCCGATCCCCGCGCCGCGTTCCTCCGTTCCCGCTGTCCTGGCCGGCCCCGGCCAGCGGTGGTCAGCAGCCAGCGCAGAGTTTCGAGGCTTTAACGCCCAGACCACCCGCGACCAGCCACAGATTGTCCATGGACATGTTGGGATGTTTGCCTAGTTCAATGGAACTGATGGTACTGGGGGACAAGCCGCACCGCTGCGCTACGGCGGCTTGGGTTAGCCCCAGCCTCAGCCGTTCGCGGCGGATATTCCGCCCGATCTTGCGACATGGATTAACAAATCGTTTTTTAATTGCCATGCCGGCAGATTGTACCAGACCGAGATCCTTCGACAAGCTCAGCGTGACAATCTTTTGGGGCGGGAGTGCGGCTTGACGGGATGGGGTTGTTCCTCTAATCTGCGCGCCTGCATGCCTGTACGTAAAGCCATCGTCAAACGCTGCGAGTCCGATACCAATACCAAGCTCCGGTTGAAGTATCAGCCGTATTATCAAAACGTGACCGCGGCCAATGGCGTGAACATCGTGGTGGCCGGCAAGCCGATGGTGATGATGTCCAGCAACGAGTATCTCGGTTTGGCCCGGCATCCGCAGGTGTTGGCGGCGGCGCGGCAGGCGCTCGACCAGTGGGGCGCGAGCGCGTGCGGGTCGCGGTTGGCGAACGGGACGCGGGCGTATCACATTGAATTGGAAGAGGCGTTGGCGGCGTTTCTGGGCGTGGAGGCGTGTCAGGTGTTGGCGGCGGGGTATCTGGCGTGCGCGTGCAGTTTGTCGTCGCTGGTGCGCCGGGGCGATACGTTGATCGTGGACCCGAGCATTCATTCGTCGTTGTGGGACGGGGCGCTGTTGAGCGGGGCGAAGATCGAGCGGTTCGCGCACAATGACATGGCGGCCTTGGCGGCAGTGCTGGGGCAGGTGGACCGGGAGTCAGCGACGGCGATTGCGGTGGACGGGGTGTATTCGATGGAAGGCCACGTGGCGGTGTTGCCGCAGTTGTGCGATTTGGCGGAGCAGCACGGCGCGGCAGTGGTGGTGGACGATGCGCATGGGCTGGGGGTGTTGGGCCGGGATGGCCGGGGCGTGTGCGATGAGTTGGGCGTGACGCAGCGGGTGGACTTGATTGCCGGCAGTTTCTCGAAATCGTTGGCCAGCACCGGCGGGTTCGTGGCCGGCAGCCGGGCGATGATTGAATATTTGCGGAGCAGTTCGCGGCAGATCATTTTCAGCGCGGCGATCAGCCCGGTGTCCGCAGCCAGCGCGCAGGCGGCGTTGCGGGTCTTGCAGACGGAGCCGGAGCATCGGGCGAAACTTTGGGCCAATCACCGGCATTTCTGCGGCATTCTCGACAGCTTGGGCGTGGATTACTGGCAGAGCACCACGCCGGCCGTGCCGATCGTGGTCGGGGACAAGGAGAAGTGTTACTGGATGTGGAAGTCGCTGTGGGAAGCGGGCTTTTTCACGGTGATGTCCATCGCGCCCGGCGTGCCGCCCGGCAAGGACATGCTGCGCGTCGCGATGACGGCGTTGCACACGACGGAGCAACTGGACCGGTTTGGCGAGGCGCTGAAGGTGGCGATGAAGAAGGCCGGCGTGAAGCCGAAAGCCACGGCAAAGTGACTTGTTTTCAGGCCGTTTACGTGCGATAAGCCCGGTATCGTGAAACTTATTCCAATCATCCTGGCTGGCATGATTGCGTTGTGCGGCTGTTCGCTCCGGCGCATGGCGGTCAATCAGGTCGGCAACGCGCTGGCCGGTGGCGGCGTGGTGTTTGCTTCTGATGATGATCCCGATTTGGTCCGGCAGGCGGTGCCGTTTGCCTTGAAGTTGCAGGAGAGTTTGCTCGCGGAAAGTCCCCGGCATACCGGTCTGTTGTTGTCCACGACCAGCGGGTTCACGCAATACGCCTACGCGTTTGTGCAGCAAGACGCCGATGAGCTGGACGACAAGGACGTGGCGGCGGCCAAGGTGTTGCACGACCGGGCGCGGCGGCTGTTCTTGCGGGCGCGCGGGTACGGGTTGCGCGGGCTGGAAGTGAACCATCCCGGTTTCGGCCAGCAGTTGCGGGCTAATTCCAAACTGGCGGTGCAGGTGGCGGAAGTGCGCGATGTGCCGCTGTTGTACTGGACGGCGGCGGCGTGGGGCGCGGCGATTGCCGATTCGAAGGACCGCCCGGAGACGGTTGCCGATCTGCCGCAGATGGTGGCCTTGATCGAGCGGGCGTTGGAACTCGATGAGGCGTTTGAGCACGGGGCGCTGCACGAGTTTATGGTCAATTACGAGATGGCGCGGCCCGGCGTGAAGGCGGAGGACGCGGTTGCGCGCGCGAAGCAGCATTTTGACCGGGCGGTGATGTTGAGCGCCGGCAAGCTCGCGGCGCCGTTTGTGACGTATGCCGAGGCGGTTTGCGTGAAGCAGCAGCAGCACGCGGAATTTGAGAAGCTTTTGAAGCAGGCGCTGGCGATTGACGCGGAAGCGACGCCGGAAGCGCGGTTGGCGAATCTGGTGATGCAGCGCCGGGCGCGCTGGTTGCTGGCGCGCGTGGATGAATTGTTTGCGGAATGATTTTTAATGAAACGATTACTCATGGCGGTGTTGGGATTGGCGCTGGTCGGCGGAACATTCGCCGGTGACGCGCTGGTCAATATCAAGCTCGGGACATTGGTGCCGAAGGATTCTTCGCCGCATCAGGCGCTCAAGTTGATGGCGGAGAAATGGCGGCAGGCGCCCGGCGGCGGTGTGCACTTGATCATGTTCACCGACGGCACGCAGGGCGGCGAGGCCGACATGGTGCGGCGGATGCGGATCGGGCAGTTGCAGGCGGCGGTGCTGACGAGCGTGGGCTTGGCGGAGATTGATAATTCGGTCACGGCGTTGCAGACGATGCCGCTGGTGTACCGGACCCTCGACGAAGTGGACTATGTGCGGGACCATGTCCGCCAGAAGTTGGAACAGCGGATCGCGGACAAGGGATTTGTGGTGTTGTTCTGGACTGATGCCGGGTGGGTGAAATGTTTCTCGCGCCGGCCGGTGTTGTTCCCGGAGGATTTGAAGAAACAGAAGCTCTTTGTCTGGGCCGGGGAGAACAAGAGCCTCGATATCATCACGTCGGTCGGCTTTCAGGCGGTGCCGCTGGAGACGGCGGACATCGTGCCGGGCTTGAAGACTGGGTTGATTGACGCGATTCCGTTGCCGCCGTTTTTTGCGTTGGCCGGGCAGATCTACACCACGGCGCCGTACATGTTGGACATGAACTGGGCGCCGCTGAGCGGGGCCTGCGTGGTGACCCGAAAGATCTGGGACAAGCTTTCGCCGGAAGCGCAGGCGGCCTTGCGCGAATCCGCTGAAAAAGCCGGTAACGAAATCCGGGCCCAAGCCCGCAAGGAAATGACCGAGTCCGTTGCCGCGATGCAGAAACGCGGCTTGACCGTGGAAACGTTGACGCCCGAAGCGGAAGTCGCTTGGCGCAAGCTCGCTGAAAGCACTTATCCAAAGATTCGCGGCGGGCTGGTCCCGGCGGAGATGTTCGACGAAGTCATGAAGCTGCTGGCTGAGTACCGCGCGGAAAAGACTCCATGAGCGCGGAGATCAGCGAGTCGCCGGTCCTGACTGGCTGGCGGCGTGTGGTGCGTGATACGGAGAACGTCGGTGTCACTGTCGCCCTGTTCGTGATGATGCTGTTGCCGCTCTTGGAAGTTATCTCGCGCAAGATCCATCATGCCGGCATCGCGGGCGCGCCGCTGATTGTTCAACAGTTCACTTTCATCGTGGGCATGCTCGGCGGCGCGATTGCCGCGCGCGATTGCCGTCTGCTGGCGTTATCGGCGCTCACGTCGGTTGTCCATGGCCGCACGAAATCGGCAATGATCGTGTTCAGCCAGTCGTTTGCCGCGGCGATCACGGCGTTCCTGTGCGTGGCCAGTGTGATTTTCGTCAACGACATGCGCCAGTCAGCCGATGTCATCGCCTTCGGCATCAAGACGTGGTACGTGCAATTGTTGTTGCCGGTCGGGTTCGGGGTCATTGCGCTGCGCTTGTGGTGGCATGCCGCGAAGACGTGGCGCGGCCGGACGGTGGCGTTTGTGTTGATTGCGGGCTTCGTCGCCATTGCGCTCTGGATGCCGGTCTCGCCTGAGAAGATGAAATGGCCGGCGCTTGGCTTGTTACTGCTGGCAACGGTGCTCGGCGCGCCGGTCTTCACCACGCTGGGCGGCGCGGCGCTGATTTTGTTCTGGGGCGAAGGCGTGTCCATCGCGGCGGTGCCGCTCACGCATTACAGCTTGGTCACCAATCCGTCGTTGCCGACCATTCCGCTGTTCACTCTGGCGGGCTATTTTCTGGCGGAAGGCGGCGCGTCGCAACGCTTGGTGCGCGTCTTCAATAGTTTGTTTGGCCAGATTCGCGGCGGCCCGGCGATTGTGACGGCCTTGGTGTGCGCCTTTTTCACGTCGTTTACCGGCGGCTCAGGCGTGACAATCCTCGCGCTCGGTGGCGTGCTGATGCCGGTCTTGATTGCAGCGAAGTACCGGGAACGCACGGCGCTCGGCTTGCTGACCGGTGCCGGCTCGCTTGGGATTTTGTTCCCGCCGTGTCTGCCGTTGATCCTCTACGCGATCATCGCCTCGCAGGCGAAAGCGCAGATCACCATCGAGCAAGTCTTTCTCGGCGGTATCATCCCGGGCTTTGTGATGGTGGCGCTGGCGATCTGGTGGGGTGTGGCGGCCGGCCCGAAGATCGAAGGGGAGCGGCGGCGGTTCGATGGCCGGGAAGCGTGGCGGGCGACATGGGCAGCAAAGTGGGAGTTGCTGTTGCCGGTGGTGGCGCTGGTGGCGTTGTTCGGCGGGTTCGCGACGCCGGTCGAGGCGGCGGCGCTGACGGCGGTGTATGCGTTCATTGTTGAAACTTTCGTCTATCGCGATTTGAAGCTATTCAAAGACGTGCCGCGCGTCGTGACGGATTGCGGTCTGCTCGTCGGCGGTGTGTTGTTGATTCTCGGCGTGGCGCTGGGATTCACACAGTATCTGGTGGATGCCCAAGTCCCGGACCAAGCGGTCGCGTGGGCGACCGGGGCGATCCACTCGAAGTGGCTGTTTCTGATGGGGCTGAACGTGGTGCTGATTTTGGTGGGTGGGCTGGTGGAGATCTACGCGGCCATCATTGTCGTTGTCCCGTTGCTTGTGCCGTTGGGGACGGCGTTTGGGATTGATCCAATCCACCTCGGCATTATTTTCCTGGCGAACATGGAACTCGGCTTCCTCGCGCCGCCGGTCGGGCTGAATTTGCTGCTGGCGTCCTACCGGTTCAACAAGCCGATGATTGAAGTGATGCGCGCCGTGTTGCCGATGCTCGCGGTCCAGTTCATCGGCGTGCTGCTCATCACGTACGTCCCGCCGTTGACGACCTGGCTGCCGCATTTGCTGTCAAAATAGCGGCCCGGCTTCCCGATGGATTAACAGGGGAGGGGGTGTATATTTCCATTGGGTTGACGATGCGAACGCATTTTGTTATACACCCGGGAGTGGATTTGCCTGGACGCAGCAGCGTCCTGGAATACGAACCAAGCGTGTCTAATCATCAACCCATCACCGGGAACCAACCGGAGCTGCCAATTAATTTAGCCGACGTGCCGCCAGCAGAGCGGGTGTTGGCTGACGGCAAGTTTTTCCGCATTGGCGCCAAGAAGTTCTTCCCGAAAGGCGTGACCTACGGGCCGTTCCAGCCGGGCCCAGGCGGCGATACCTTCCCGAAACCGGAACGGGTTAAAAAAGATTTCGCGCTGATCCGGCAACTTAAGGCCAACTGCGTCCGCGTCTATCACATTCCGCCGCGCTGGTTCCTCGACATGGCGCACCAGTATGAGTTGAAGGTGTTGGTGGATTATTACTGGCCGAAGCACACCTGCTTTCTCGATGACGATGAATCAAAAGCGTTCGCCCGCAACGCCACCCGGCGCGCCGCGGAAGCGACTGCCGGTCACCCGGCCGTGTTTGCCATCACGCTTGCCAACGAAATTCCGCCCGACATCGCCCGCTGGTACGGTGCGCGCAAAATTGAAGCCTTCCTCGACGAATTGGCCGGCATCGTCAAGTCCATTGATCCGCAACGGCTCGTTACGTTCGTTAATTATCCGCCGACTGAATTTCTCCAGCCGCAAAGCCTGGACTTCGTCAGCTTCAATGTCTACCTCCACGATCCGAAACCGTTTGAGAATTACCTCGACCGGCTCCAGAGCCAAGCTGGCGGCAAGCCGCTCGTGCTTGCCGAATTCGGCATGGATTCGCAACGGGAAGGCGAAGAAGCCAAAGCCAAGTTTCTCAGCAGCCACATCGAAATCGCGTTCCGTGCTGGACTGGCCGGCACGTTTATTTTCGCGTTCACCGACGACTGGCATACCGGTGGTCACCAGATTGACAATTGGTTCTTCGGGCTGACTGACCGGGACCGCAACCCGAAGACGTCATTTGCCGCAGTGGCTGAGCAATTTGAGCGGGCACCGTATTTCCCGTTAACGGAATACCCGAAAGTCAGTGTGGTGGTGGCCAGTTACAATGGCGGTCGCACCTTGCCGGCGTGTTTGAACTCGCTCCAGCATCTTCATTACCCGAATTACGAAGTCATCCTCGTGGACGATGGTTCGACCGACGACACGCCGAAAATCGCCGCGCAGTTCCCAGAGGTGAAGACGATTCACCAGAACAACCTTGGTTTGTCGAATGCCCGCAATACCGGCATCAACGCGTCGACTGGTGAGATTGTCGCGTTCACTGACAGCGATTGCCGGGTGGACGAAGACTGGCTCGACTATCTCGTGGGCGACTTGCTGAAGACCGATGCCTGCGCCATTGGCGGTCATAATTTCCCGCCAGTTGAAGACAACTGGGTGGCTGGCGTCGTTGCCGTCGCGCCGGGCGGACCGGCGCACGTGATGCTTGATGACCGCACTGCCGAACACATTCCCGGCTGCAACATGGCATTTTGGAAGTGGGCGCTCGATGAGATCGAAGGGTTTGATCCGATTTATCGGACCGCGGGCGACGATGTGGATGTGTGCTGGCGCTTGATTCAACGGGGACGGACAATTGCGTTCAGTCACGCCGGGTTCGTCTGGCATTACCGGCGCAACACGGCGGGCGCGTACTTGCGGCAACAACGTGGCTACGGCGTTGCCGAGGCATTGCTCCGGTACAAGCATCCGGAGTATTTCAATAATCTTGGCGGGATGCGGTGGCGCGGACGAATTTATAATCCGTCACGGCTGGCTGGGGTGTTTGGCCGGTTTGTTATTTATCATGGCGTATTTGGTAGCGGGCTGTTCCAGACGTTATACACGCCTGAGCCGGCTGGTGTGGCAATGTTGGTAACAAGTTTAGAGTGGCATGTGCTGATTACGTTAGGCGGCGTGTTGTTGGCGTTGCTGTGGCCAGCGTTGTGGCCGGTACCGGTGCTGACGTTTGCCGCGAGCTTGGCAGTGGCAATCGGCGCTGCCTGGCGCGTGGATTTGCCAGCCAGCCCGCGGAATCGCTGGGCGCGACCGTTGGTGGCGTTGATGTATTTTCTCCAACCAGTCGCCCGTGGTTGGCCCCGGTATGCCTACCGGTTGCGCCGGTCAGAAACACCCACGACCGCGCGCACAAATGTCAGCGCGATGGCCGAAACCTATGATGACGTGAAAAACGTCTATACGCTGAATTATTGGAACGAAGCCGGCATCGAGCGGTTTGAATTTCTGGCAAAGCTTTTGGAAGTGCTCGACCGCGACCAGTGGCAGGCGAGCGCGGATAGCGGTTGGGACGAGTACGATGTGACGGTTTTTGGCGACCGGTTTACGAAGGTCGCGGTCAATACCGTTGCCGAGAATCATGGTGGCAACAAACGCTTGCTCCGCGCCCGGCTGGTGACCGGCTGGACGCTGGTGGCAAAAGTGTGTTTCTGGGCCGTGGTGGCGTTTGTGGCGTTATTTGTGTTTGTCGCGCAGCACACTGCCCCGCATCCGTGGTGGGTGTTTTCAGCGTGGCTGTTGGTGGCCGCGACGACCGGTTATTTGCACTTGCGCGCACGGCGCACGATGCGGTTGGCGATTGCCCTGCTCGACATGGCCGCCCAGGAAACCAAGCTCATCAAGCTGGAAGCCCCGCGAAAATTCGTCAAGCCGGATTGACGACAGCGGATTTTCGGTCGATGATGCGGAACGGACGCAGCTGCGCCGTGGCGAAACGATAATTCAGAATGGAACGGAGGGAGCATGAGCAAACAAGCACAACTCGAACTCGACGGTAAAGTGTACACTTTACCGGTGGTCGTCGGCAGCGAAGGCGAAGAAAGCATTGATATCGCCACGCTCCGGCAATCGACTGGCCACATCACACTCGACGATGGCTACGGCAACACCGGCTCGTGCCGGAGCCGGATCACGTTCATCGATGGCGACAAAGGCATTCTCCGGTATCGCGGCTATCCGATTGAAGAGCTGGCGGAAAAATCCACTTTCATTGAAACCGCTTTCCTGATTATTTACGGCGAATTGCCGACGAGCGCGCAGTTGCGGCGGTTCTCTGATCTACTGACTGCCAACGAAATGCTCCACGAGAGCATGAAGAACCATTTTCAAACCTTCCCGGCCACCGCGCATCCGATGGCGATTCTGTCATCCATGATTAACGCGGTCAGTTGCTATCACCCGCGCCTGATCGAAGGTTACAAGGCGGACATTTTTGAATTGCAAGCGGCGCGGCTCCTTTCGAAGGTGCGGACAATCGCGGCGTTTGCCTACCGGGTCTCGCGTGGGCTGCCGGCGATTTATCCGAAGCCGGCTTACAAATACACCGCCAACTTCCTGCACATGATGTTTTCGGAGCCGTATCAGGATTACGACTTAAAACCGGAAGTTGTGCGCGCGCTCGACCTGATTTTCTTGTTGCACGCCGACCACGAACAGAATTGCTCGACCTCGACCGTGCGGATGATTGCGTCCAGCCAGGCGAATTTGTTTGCCTGCGCGGCCGGCGGTGTGTGCGCGTTGTGGGGACCGTTGCACGGCGGCGCAAATCAAGCGGTCATCGAAATGCTCGAAGATATTCACCGTGCCGGTGACGATGGTTCCCGGTTCATCGCGGCGGCCAAGGATAAAACCTCGGGCAAACGGTTGATGGGCTTTGGCCATCGGGTGTACAAAAACTACGACCCGCGCGCCAAAATCATCAAAGAACAATGCGACAAGCTCCTCAGTGTCCTGCATATCAATGATCCCTTGCTCGACATCGCCAAGCACCTCGAAGAGGTCGCGTTGAAAGATTCCTATTTCACCGAACGCAAACTCTATCCGAACGTGGACTTTTATTCCGGCATCATCATGCGCGCCCTCGGCATTCCGAAAGAAATGTTCACCGTCATCTTCGCCATCGGCCGGATGCCGGGCTGGATCGCCAACTACAAGGAAATCGTTGACACCCAGGGCACCAAGATTTACCGGCCACGGCAAATTTATATCGGGCCGAACGAGCGTCACTTTGTGCCGCTCGACCAGCGCAAACCGAAAGCCTGAGTCATTTTGAACGTTCACGAATACCAAGCCAAAGAGATTCTGCGCCGGTATAATGTGCCAATCCCGCCCGGAGGTGTTGCCAGCACGCCGGCCGAAGCCGAGCAGGTCGCGCGCGACCTTAACGCCGGTAAGCTCGTCGTTAAAATCCAGATTCATGCCGGCGGACGCGGCAAAGCCGGTGGCGTCAAGCTCTGTAACACGCCCGCTGAAGCCGGTGAACTCGCCCGCACGATGCTTGGAAAAACGTTTGTCACCCATCAAACCGGCCCGCAGGGTAAAGTCGCCCGCAAAGTTCTTGTTGCCGCCGCGCCGGTCATCAAACGCGAACTTTACCTGAGCATCCTCGTGGACCGGTCAGTTGGTCGGCCGGCCTTTCTCGCCAGCACCGAAGGCGGAGTTGATATCGAAGCCGTCGCCGCCAAGACCCCGGAGAAGATTTTCAAGGAAGTCATTGACCCGGCCGTCGGAATGCAACCATTCCAAGCCCGCAAAATCGCCTACGCGCTCGGGCTCGGCGGCGACCAGTTGCCGGTAAGCGTTGCGTTGCTGTTGAATCTGTACCGGGCGTTTATGGAAACCGATGCCGCATTGATCGAGATCAATCCGCTCATCGTGGACGATGCCGGCAAGGTCATCGCGCTCGACGCGAAATTTGGTTTTGACGACAACGCATTGTACCGGCACAAAGACATCGCGGCGATGCGCGACCTCAATGAAGAAGATCCGCGCGAAGTCGAAGCTTCCAAACACAACCTGAACTACATCGGCCTCGACGGCGACATCGCCTGCATGGTCAACGGCGCCGGCCTCGCGATGGCCACGATGGACATCATCAAACATTACGGCGGCAACCCGGCCAACTTCCTCGATGTTGGCGGCGGCGCGACGCAAGAAACCGTGACTGAAGCGTTCAAGATTCTCTGTGCCGATAAACACGTTACCGGTATCCTTGTCAATATTTTCGGCGGCATCATGAAATGCGATGTAATCGCCGCCGGCATCGTGGGTGCGGTGCGCGACGTCAAACTGAACGTCCCGCTTGTCGTCCGGCTTGAGGGCACCAATGTCGAGCTGGGGAAAAAGATTTTAAAAGACAGCGGTCTGCCAATCATCACTGCCGACGGACTCGCCGATGCCGCGCAGAAAGTTGTCGCCGCCGCGCAGAAAGCCGCATGAAACTTTATCTTTATTACGAAAACGTTCAGCAGCCGCTGGTGATTGAGATGCCAGATAATGAAGTTGACGGCTTTATGCGCGAGTATGAAGAAGCACTGCACGACACTGCGGTCGAAACCTTCCAGTGGCGCAATTCCAGTTTCCGCATCGGCGGGTTGATGGCCATCGTCAACCACCGACATGCGAGTTTGTCATGAGCATCCTCGTTGACAAGCACACGCGGTTGATTGTCCAAGGTTTGACTGGCTCGGCCGGCAAGTTTCACGCCGAGCAATGCGCCAAGTATGGCACCAATGTCGTTGCCGGCGTCACACCGGGGCGCGGTGGTGAAACGGTCTTGGGAATACCGGTCTTCAATACCGTCACCGCAGCCGTCCGCGAAACTGCCGCGAATGTTTCGTGCATCTTTGTCCCAGCCGCTTTCGCCGCCGATGCCATTCTCGAAGCCGCCGATGCCGGCATCGAGTTGATTGTCACCATCACCGAAGGTATCCCCGTGCTCGACATGGTCCGCGTGAAACGCGCCCTTGCCGGCAGCAACGTCAAACTTATCGGCCCGAATTGCCCCGGCATCATTACCCCCGGCGCGTGCAAAATCGGCATCATGCCGGGTTACATCCATAAGCCCGGCCCAGTTGGCGTCATCAGCCGGTCCGGCACGTTGACTTACGAAGCCGTCTGGCAACTCACCTCGCGCGGCATGGGCCAAAGCACCTGCATCGGTATCGGCGGCGATCCAGTCAAAGGCCTCGATTTTATTGACCTGCTGGAAATGTTCGAGACCGATCCCCAAACCGAAGCCGTAATCCTCATCGGTGAAATCGGCGGCACGGCCGAGGAACAAACCGCCGCGTGGATCAAAGACAACTTCACGAAGCCGGTCGCCGCGTTCATCGGTGGCGTGACTGCTCCGCCGGGCCGGCGGATGGGCCATGCGGGCGCAATCATCAGCGGCGGCTCCGGCAAAGCGACCGATAAAATTGCCGCGCTTCAAGCTGCCGGCATTACGGTCGCGCCAACCCCGGCCGAAATCGGCGCAACATTGATCGGTTTAATGAAGTGACGACTGACCAGCCGCGCCGACTTGCCCACGAAGATTTGATGCAGTTGCCGATTCTCCGGTACGACGGGCCGCTGCACGTCTGCACCACCGATGCCGATCTGACTGCCGCCGCCAACGCGATCCGTCACGAGCACGTCATCGGTTTTGACACCGAAGCGCGCCCGACGTTTCGTAAAGGCCCGGCGCATCCGCCCTGCCTCGTCCAAATTGCCACCAGCAAAGCTGTGTTTCTATTTCAACTGAACCGACTCGACTGCGCGCCGGTCTTGACCGCGATTTTTGAAAACGCGCGCATCCTCAAAACCGGCATCGCGATCGGTCGGGATCTGTCCGAGTTGCAAAAGCTGTTTCAATTTCAACCGGCCAGTATTCTTGATCTTGGCGATGTCGCGAAGAAAAACAGTTTGGAACAAACCGGCATTCGCAACCTGGCCGGTCTTTTCCTGCGCTCCCGGATCACCAAAGGCGCGCAGACTTCCAACTGGGCCGCGCCCGAACTGTCCGCCAAGCAACTCACCTACGCCGCCACCGACGCCTGGATTTGCCGGGAACTCTACCTCAAATTCGAAAGCCTCGGCTGGTTCGCAAAAAAAACTGGAGAAATCATCATGCCGTCATTCCTGCACACTCGCATTCGCGTCAGCAATCTCGACCAGTCGGTCGCTTGGTACGAGCAGCTTGGTTTCCGCTGCACCCGGCGCACGGCCAAATCGCCCGCCGGCAACCAGCTGGCCTATCTCGAAATTGCCGGCAGCCAGCATTTTCTCGAACTCTGCCATTCGCCAGAGTACCGGTTAAAAGTGCCGGAAGATTTGATGCACACCGCTGTCGGCTATCCTGATCTCATCGCCAAATGCGACGAGTTGGAAAAGAAGGGCGTTGCCATCTGGCCCGACGGCTGGCGTGAGAAGTTCAAGACCGGCGGCAAAATGGCGTTCATCACCGATCCTGACGGTTACGAAGTCGAATTGCTCGAAACCTAGTCAACTGATTGACTTGCCCGCTGAGCCGGGCTATATCGCCAATCATGAGGAAGCCATCGGTCACTGTCCGCGTACCGGCCAGCACGTCAAATCTCGGCCCCGGGTTTGACACGCTCGGTCTCGCATTGAAACTGCACAACCAGATTTCGTTGCGCGAAACCGATACCTTGGAAATCGAACGCGTGGATGACCAGCGGAATTGTGCCGCAGCCAACGCGCTGAGCCGTGAAGCAGCGGCGGCATTTTTTGCGCGGGCAAAACTCAAACCGTACGGCGCGCAAATCGAAGTCAAAGGCGAAGTGCCGGCGGCCAGTGGTCTCGGTTCAAGCGTGACCGTGCGATTGGGCATCGTGTCCGCGCTCAACGAACTCAATGGCCGGCCACTAGGCGCGGCGACGCTGCTCGAATTGGTGGCTGGGCTGGAAGGCCACCCGGACAACGCGGCGCCGGCCTTGTTCGGTGGGTTTGTGGTTGCAGCGCAGATTGGCGGTACGGTGCATTACCGGCGATTCAGTGTGCCGGCGACCTTGAAGTTTGTGGTGTGCTGTCCGGACTACGAAGTTGCCACTGAAAAATCACGCGCGTTCTTGCCAAAACAAGTGCCATTGCGCGATGCCGTCGCCAACCTGAACCGGACCGCGTTGATCACGGCGATTTTTGCGACCGGTGAGTACGCGCTGTTGCGCGGGTTATTTGACGACAAACTCCACCAGCCGTACCGGCAGAAATTGATTCCGATGTTGGACACGGTGATCGCAGCCGGTGTTGAGGCCGGCGCGTTGGGCGGCTGGCTCAGCGGCAGCGGACCGTCCATCGTTTGTGTGACCGAGCATGCGGAGCGCGCGGTGGCCGAGGCCATGGCCGGTGTGTATGCCAAGCTGCGGATCCGCTGTCAGCCGCACATCTTGACCGCCGACAACGACGGCATGCGCGTCAAACGCAGCTGATTACCGGGCCGGCAACTTCAGTAAATCATCCACTTGCACCGGTAAGCCGGTCGCGAGTGATTTGTTGGCAGCAATGCCCATCAAAATGGAAGCTGCGCCGTCGATGTGGCTGGCGGTGCGCCCGAATAGATCGACTGGCGCCGTCGGGGAAAATAATTGTTCCTGCAATAATGGGTCGCCGCCACCGTGGCCGCCGGCTGCTTGCGGAATCTCGACATTATATGGGACGCCGAACATTGGGAACACTCGCAACTGCTGGGCGTGCTCGCGCGCCTGCGCGGCGGATAATTCGGCGTCACTCTGGCCGGCAATGATGTGCGAGCCGTGCTTGTCGTAAAGCTCCAATCGGCCCTTGGTGCCGGTGATCGCCACCCGGTAACCTTCCCACGGCGAGTAGGCGATGAGCGAATAATTTAGAATTACGCCATTCCGGTAGCGTGCCATGACAGCCATCGTGTCTTCGATGGTGATGTTGTCACCAAAAACATTGCGATCCCGGATGTAACCGCTGTCGGCTTCCGCATCGCGATACAGTGCCTTCAGCGACGCCCCGCCAAATGGCGCGTCCTGTTCCAGCGTCAGCGCAAACGGGTCATTCTTGGCGCCGGCCGCGCCGGTGTAACGCGTGTAGTCGTACTTCTCGCCACGCGCGGCGGCGTTTTTGCGTCCGTAAAATTTCAACTCACCCATGGCGTAGACAGTTGCCGGGGACGAGCCGAGCCACCAGTTGATCAAGTCGAAATGATGAGTGGCCTTGTGCACGAGCAAGCCGCCGGATTTGTCTTTCTCCCGGTGCCAGCGGCGGAAATAATCCGCGCCGTGGCTGGTGTCGAGGACCCATGAGAAATCCACCGCCAACGGTTGCCCCACCACGCCTTGCCGGAGCAGTTCGTAGACTTTTGTGACCACCGGCGCGTACCGGTAATTGAAAGTCACCCGCAGCGACCGGCCGGTGCTCTTGATGGCGTCAAAAATCGCCTTGGCTTTCGCGGCATCAATCGTCATCGGTTTCTCAGAAATGACATCGCAACCGAGCTGCATCGCGCGAATGATGTATTCATGGTGCGTGCAATCCATGCTGCACACGATTACCACGGCCGGTTTTTGTTCGCGCACCATCCGGTCAAAATCACCGGCCAAAAACGTCGGCACGGGCGGATGGTGGAAATCCTTTTCGAGCCGGCCATTCCAAAAGTTCATGCGCGTCTGACTGAGATCGCACAACCCCACCAACTCCGCCACCGGCCGGTACGTGGTAGCCAAGGGCTCAATGTACATGCCGGCCCGGCCGCCGGTGCCGACCATGGCATATCGGACGCGGGTAGTCGGATTTGATTTCATTGCGACCTCTAACTGGCGGCGACGCCAAAGCCTTTGCCGACTGCGGCGCCTTCGGAAACTTTCTGTTTCACGATGGTGATAATTTTTTCGAGCACGGCCGGTGTGGTGCGCAAGGCTTCCTTGGTTGCCTCGCGGCCTTGGCCAAGTTGCTGGCCATCAAACGCGAGCCATGAACCACGTTTCTCCAACACGCCCAATTCCGTAGCGACATCAATCACCGAACCTTCGCGCGATATGCCGCAATCGTACATGATGTCGAACTCAGCTTCGGTGAACGGCGGCGCGACCTTGTTCTTCACGACTTTGGCGCGCACGTGACTGCCGAGCACCTTGCCGGCGCTGTCTTTGATGACGCTGACGCGGCGCAGGTCGAGTCGGACGCTTGCGTAGAATTTCAGCGCCCGCCCGCCGGGTGTCGTTTCCGGATTGCCGAACATCACGCCGATCTTTTCGCGGATTTGGTTTGTGAAAATGCAGCAGGTCTTCGCTTTGTGAATCGCCGAAGTCAGTTTGCGCAATGCCTGACTCATCAATCGGGCCTGCGCGCCAACAGTGGCGTCGCCCATCTGGCCTTCGAGTTCCTGTCGGGGTACGAGCGCGGCCACTGAGTCAATCACCAGCACGTCCACTGCATTGCTGCGAATCAGGGTCTCTGCCACCGTCAACGCTTCTTCGCCGCTGTCCGGTTGGGAGACGAGCAAGTCATCGAGATTCACGCCGATGCGGCGCGCGTAGGACGGATCAAGCGCGTGTTCCACATCAATCATCGCCGCCAAGCCGCCGGCCTTTTGCGCATTGGCAATCACCGACAACGAGAGCGTCGTCTTGCCGCCGCTTTCGGGGCCATAAAGTTCCACCACCCGGCCGCGCGGCAAACCGCCCACGCCCAGTGCGAGATCCAGCGAGAGCGCGCCGGTCGGGATGACGGAAATGTCGACGTGCGACATCGCCGCGCCCATCCGCATGATTGAACCTTCGCCGTACTGCTTCTGGATGATGGCGATTGCGGCCTGCAAATTCTTGTCTTTCACCAGCCCGGCTTTGGTCGGTTCTTTGGCTGCGTCTTTGACGTCTTTGGGCTCAGTTTTTGGCGGCATAATCAATCTCCCTTTAATGGATGCGACGATAACTTCGTGTAAATCGAACCGTCCGGATGAAGTTGGCTCTGGAACAAATGAATTGTATCCACCCGCAACGTTCCGAACACTTCGTTTGTAAGCGAATCCAGTGCCTGTGTCAACGCGGCGTCCGGGCGCGGTGTTCTAATCCGGCCCAGCGTCAAGTGTGCCGTCCACGTCACCGGCTCAGGCTGAAAACCGTGCGTACGCATTGCGGCTTGTACCGCCCCGGCCAACGCCTGCAGCTTGCCTGCCGAATCATCACAGCCAATCCACAACACCCGTGGCCGGTGCACGTCTGGAAATGCGCCCGCCCCGGCCACCGGCACATCAAACACTGGTAAGGCACCGGTAATGGTGGCGAGCGAAGTTGAAATCCCGGCCACCGCCGTGTCTTGAATGTCACCGAGAAATTGTAACGTCAGGTGGGTGTTCTCAATCTTAGTCCACGAGACCTTGATGCCGGTATGTATTTGTTTCAATCGCGCCTGTGCGTCACTGACGGCGGCACGCACTTTGTCATTAAGATCAACGGCAACGAAGGCGCGAATCATTTCATCAAATTCCGACGAAGCGAGTCGAGGGCATATTGTGAGACGAGCTGCTTGAAAGTTTCGCGGTCGAGTAGAAAATGGTGACGGGCCACCGTCGTACCGGTTGGCGTGGCAAGGCCGATAAAAACCAAGCCGACTGGTTTCTCTGCCGTGCCGCCGGTCGGCCCAGCGATGCCGGTTGCGCTGATGGCAAAATCCACGCCAGCAAGTTGCCGGGCGCCTTCCGCCATTTGCCGGCAAGTTTTCTCGCTGACGGCACCATGAGTTTTTAGCGTGTCTTCGCGGACGCCGAGCAAACGCATTTTTATTTCATTGCTGTACGTGACATAGCCGGCAAGAAACACGGCACTCGCGCCGCTGACGTTGGTGAGTCGATTGGCAATAAGACCACCGGTGCAAGACTCCGCCGTGGCGATGGTCTGGCCAGCGGCGGCTAGCAGGTTGACGACAACTTCTTCCAGACGGTCCGCGTGTGTGCCGAAAATATTGTCGCCCAGCGCGGCGCGGATGCGGCGTTCGGCTTCGGCAGCAGTGGTCGGCGCGGCGACGACCCGCACTTCCACTTCGCCCATCCGCGCGCAATAGCCGAGTTCAAGGGCCGGCAAGTCCGCCAGCACCGGCGCGACGGCGTGTTCGATGACCGATTCCCCCAAGCAGGCGACCTTGAACACCCGGCAATCCAATCGGTCACCATGCGGCAGAAGTGGTACGACTTGGTTCTCAAACATCGGATAAAGTTCGCGCGGCGGTCCGGGCAAAAGAAAGATTTGTTTGCCGGCGTGTTTGAGGAATAAGCCCGGCGCGGTGCCGTGGAAATTGATGAGGACCTGGGCGCTGACCGGTACTTGCGCTTGCACGAAGATTTGCTCGCGTAACGGCAGCCCGCGAGTCCTGAACCGCTCGGTGATCGCCGCGACCACGGTTTCGTCCCGGCGCATTTCACAGCCGAGCAGTTCGGCAACAACGTCGCGTGTGAAGTCGTCGCTCGTCGGGCCGAGGCCGCCAGTAATCAGGATGATGTCGCTGCGTTGTAACGCGTCGGCCACGCAGGCGCGCATTTCGGCGCGGTCGTCGGCCACGGTGGTTTGGCGGACAAGGCGCAGACCGATGTCGCTAAGTTGCCGGGCGATGTAGTTGGCGTGGGTGTTGACTGTGAACCCGAGCAGTAATTCGCTACCGGTATTGATGAGTTCGACGCGCATCGGTTATTCGGGTGAGAGAGTTTTTCCGCCTTCGCTGTGCGGCATGATTTCTTTCGGCAGGTTGACGGGCCGGTAGGTGTAGTTGCCGATGGTGCCGCCAATTTTGTACTCAAAAATATTTTTTAGGAACCATGTAACGATGTTGATGCCTGGCAGGCTGCGCAGGAATTGGCCTTGAACACGGAAGTCGAGCTGGCCGTCAAAGCCAACTTTGCCGTGACTGGTGAGATCAAACGCGCCGGCATCGATCTTCAGGTCGTCGGTTTTGATCGCTTTGTCTTCGATGGTGAATGTCGCAGTTGCTTTGGTCGCTTCAGCAGAACCGGCACCGGCCGCGATATCGTTGAGGATGTGCGACAAAATTCCGAATGCTGGGATTTCCCACAACACGCCGTCGGCGACGGTCAGCTTGCCGGCACCTTTGATACTGTCGAGATCGCGACCATTGCCGGTGATTGTGGCCTGGCCGGTTAGGAAACCGGTCGCCTTGCCGGGCTTGCCACTAATTGCCGCGAACATCTTTTGGATGTCCACTCGCTCCGTTTCAAACTCAAACCGGTAACCTGCGTCATTCGCAAGTGAGAATATCGCCTTGCCGTTAACCTTGCCGGCGTAAAAATCGGCGGCGAAGTTTTCGATAGTTAGTGTGTTATTGGTTACGATGATATCAGCAGTCGCCTTGTCAGCTGCAAATTTCCAGTAGGCAAAGCCTTCATTGCTGACATGTGCCTGCCAGCAGGAATTGGACGGCACATCCAAATCCATCAACCCTTTCGTCGTTGCCACAGTGTGCTGGCCGAACCGGTAAGTGCGCATCAATTCACCAGCCTTTGGGCCGAGCAACGGCGCCGTTTCCAGTGGGTTGGCGCTGATGCCCAAGTCGAATGTCACACGGTGTGTGATGAAATCGGCGATGAGGTTGCCGGTGATGTCGCCTTCGTAGCGGTGTAAGAACATGTTGCGGACATCGAGCCGATTGTGACGCAACTTCAATTGGCCGGCGGCAGAGTTGAACGCCACGCCCCGGTAAGTACACCGATCGGTGGTCACGGTCGCGTCGTAGGCGAAGGCATCGGGATCAACAAAATCTCCACTGACCGAAGCAACAATGTGCGGTGCGCTGTCAAACCAGGCTGGTTCGACAACTTGCCGTGGGCCAGGAAACATCAACGGCAATAACTTGCATGGATCGAGCGTGCTGTCGAGTTCGTATTGGAAATCGCTCGTCTCGATGTGGTATTGCCCGTGTCCAGTCAGTTGCCCTTCAGCCATTACAATTTTTGCGTCGGTTATTTTCACGAGCGGGCCATAATTCTCAAAATTAAATGCTACCGACTGGAATGGCACCGTCCGCAGTTCCAACGCGCCGAATTCCATCCGCCCCTGTAAGACCGGCACGATGCCGGTCTCTGCCGACAGGACATACCTGGCCGAAATTTTGGGCGGGGCGAGCACTCTGAAATCGCGGAGTGTATTTTGGATTGACGCCGGTAATGTCGGCAAAAACAGATTCGGGTCGAGACTGCTTTTAAATTGGAGATCAAACCCGCCGCCCGCCACGTCATATCGGCCGGTTACCGACAATTCGCCATCGCCGACGCGGAGTATGGCATTCCGAATATCCACGGCGCCATCGCGCATTTCCATAGCGACGGCGAGATTTTCAGTGTTGATCATCCGGTAGGAGACGTTAGCCGCCGCGAGTTTCGCCGTGACATGGCTGCCAACTGGATCTGCCCGGTCCAAATCAAAAGTCACATCCAACTGTGGTAGGTGTGTGCCGCGTAGATTGTTGAGTTCGCGGAGCGCCTTGGTGACAAATAAAAATTTACTTTTGCTGGCGGCCTGACTTTGCTTACTGATTACGGCGGCAGCGGACCGGAGCTTGATTCGGCCACTCATGCGCATGCGGATGCCGCAACAGATACCAGTCAGTTGATCGATCTGAATTATACCTTCCTCGGGAAACCGGAGCGTTGTCGAAACATCCGATGCTGTGAACACTTCTGTCCCGATTTCATCAGCCGGGGTTGGCACGGCGACATTAGCGTTGGCAATGCGGAGATCGTTGATGGCATTTTCTCCACGCAAGAGTCGGTGCCAGTCCCATTCGATTTGCAATCGGTCAATACGCGCCAGAATGTGATCTGGTTCGCGCGCATCTGCGAGGGCGGCATCGGTGGCGATTACTCCGCGCATGATGTCGAGTCGGATGGACTTGAAATGCGCCGCAATGCCGTGCTGTAGCAATGGCGTTTCGACGTACCGAATTAAGTATGGTGGGAAGTCATGCCGGTCAAGGTAAACCACGACCGCGCTCAGCAACCCCAGCAGTAGTAATACACCGCCGGCAACCAACTTGAAAAAAGCCTTCAACGCATATCAAGCTTAAACACCCTACCCGTCAGCGTCAACGCCGATGATGAAAAATTACAGCTATGGTTTCGCCGTTAGAATGGAATTAGTCAGCGTCGCAACGACCGACGCCGGCAATTGAAACGTTAATTCGACACTGCTTGCCGCGATCTGACCATCAGACGCGACCGCGAGCCAATGTGTGACGTCGCCAACGGTGGCTCTAATGATGTATCCAAGCTCGGCATCCGGTTCCGCCTTGGGACGGCCAAACGATTCGGCCTTTAACTTGGCAAATGCTTCCACGACTGTCTGTACGGCATTTGTGTCCAGTGTGCCGGATGTTGGTGAAACCAGCTTCCATTTGTCGGTTTCACGTGCCAGTGTCACATTGCCGGCGACAAGCTTTGTGATTTTTTCAGCCTGCAAATTAAACACCGACCGGGATCGCAGCGCGCCATAATTGGCCGGGAGCTGTTCGAGTAAATTGGTCTCGACGCCATAGATGAACTCTTCGCCGGCACACTTGACGAAACACATGGTGTTGGAGTCGTCCATGGAACCGACTAGTAATACATTCGTAACGGCACCGGCCAGTAGTGTCACCGTTGCGGCTGGCGTGGTGAGGCCATAGCGCTGCGGCTCAGTCGTTACGTCGGCCACGAATCGTTTTGCGCGGACACCGGCCAAATCATCCAGAAACCGACTGACAGCTGATTCCTCCGCAGCCGCGCTGACCGGCGCCGTCAGTTTCCAACCTTGCATATCACGTTGGAGCGTGAGTTTGTCTGCCCCACGCACAATGGCGATGGACTTTACCTTGGCCGGATCAAACGCCAGCACGTGTGTGTCGCGCAGGTCATTGATTTGCACGGCGAACTTTTTCACCGGCTCAATTGAAATTGTAAAAATTGAATCGGCGCTTTTGAGCTTGGCATACACCTTGCCGGCATCGTTGGTCGGAGCGCTACCAAGGAGCAGTGTCTTACCGGCTTCGCCGGTAAAGATCGTCACTTCATGCTCCGGTTCGTCCAAGTGGAAATTGTGCAGATCTTTCGGGTCTTCGCTAATAAAATCCTGTACTTGCAACCCGGACAGCCCACTCAACAATTCGCTGATTTTGTCCTGATCGGCACGCGCGATTAACGGACGCACAATCGTCCAGCGCGCGTCCGTTTTTTTAAGCTCAATGACTCGATCAACCGTCTTAATTTCCATACGTGTGACTGATGCCGGCGTGAATTCAATAGCCGTCCGACTACGCAATGTATCAAGGCTCTGCGTGGCGCGGTCGTAAAGCGAGGTCGGCGCGACGCAGACCTCTCGTTGGCCGGCAACCTGAACGTACAGCGCATTTTTAGTCGGCGTTTCATTGCCAATGAGCAGTATAACTTGGCCGGATTTCGCTTGCAGCTTGATGCTCGCACGCGCCGGCGCGAGACCAAAGCCAGTCATGCTCACGCCTTGCAACTCCTTTTCAGTCAGCGTTCGGCTGCGCTCGGCGAATTCCAAATCAGCGAGCGTGGAACTCACCGCGCTAAAATCAGCGCGAACGGCAATCGGCTGTTTGATATCCCAATTATCACCGGTTCTTTCCAAGACAATGGTTTGGTTGGAACGCACCAACTCAAAATGACTGACTTGTTTGGTGTCGAGGTTAAGGATGTGCTTGCCTTGGACTTCCAGATCAGTAGTGGTGGTGCCTTTGAAATGATCCCAGACTACTAGACCGCCAACGATGACAGCCAACACAACAAGGAAAAGTGTTTTCCGAGAGTTCATGCTATTTCCGCCGCCGCAACCACACGCTCAAGCCCAGAATGCCAACAAGTAGCGGTAGACCAATGATGGTCAACGCGTAGACGGCGCGAAGTTCATTAGGTGATATGTCGAGTCGGAATTCTTCCGGTGTTTTTGGACCAACAGCGAGGAGTTGTTCGCGTTTCAGTAACCAGTTCAGGCTGCTCATGAAAAAGTCGAGGTTACCGGCAGTGAGTGCGCTGTTGTCGACAAAGCTCGCCGTGCCGACCACAATCATCCGCGTTTCGCCAAGGTCCACATCCGCACCACGTGGCTGGCCGGTTTCTACCGCGACCGCCAACGACAATGGACCGGCAAAATCGCGAACCGGGTTAAACGAGGCATGTTCGTTATCTAGGTCTGTTTCACCCCAAAACGCCGCCGGTGCCGTGGCAAGCTCGGTCACCCGTGGCTGGTCAGTGCTGCCGGGGTTGGTCTTGGACTGCCGCACTGACCGGCAATACGGGAATTCCGTGTTCACGTCCGTGAGCTTGGCCGTGACCGGGTGCTGGGCGTATGTCGTGGCGACGGCGTTAACGTCGAGCAGTTCCGTCCCCAACAACGCACCGGCCTTGCGCATCACAAGGTCATCATCCACTTGTACGCCCCACTTTTTCAGGAATGTCTCCAGACCACTTTCCGTTTTCGGGTCGAGCATGACCAGCAGGCGACCACGATTTTTTAGGTATTGGTCGAGTGCGACTTGCTCAACATCGGAAAACTTCTTATGTGGGCCGGCAATGACAATCGCGTTGGCATTGGTAGGCAATGCCTGTTGTTCCTGCCAATTCCACTTGGCGACTTTCAGGTTGTCGCGTTTGATATAAGTAGCGAGCGTTGAGTAACCGGTGTGCTGCTCGAAACTTTCTGGGTCGCGTTCGCCGTGACCGGTCAGGAAATAGATAGTCGGCGGTTCGCCTTCGGTCACGGTCTGGATCGCCGAGAGAAACGCGCCTTCAGCCTTGAACGCCTTGATGCGCGGTGGGGCGCCATAACCCATACCGCCTTCCATCTCGACCATTTCATCTTTGCCGACATATTTGTTCCGCGTGCCGCAGGCAAAAATCACCAAGGCCGGCTCGCGCACATCAAACTTGTATTGCGCAACCACCTGCTTAGCGCGCGCCAGATCCCGGTCTGGATCCACGTACTCAATTTGCAACTTCTCTTGGCCGTAGAATTTGAACTCGGTTAGCAAATGGCGGACATCCTGAAAGATTTTTTCCTCCAGCTCGCTTTCCGCGCTGGGCTGGAGATAGACAATGATTGTGACCGGCTCTTTCAATGCGCCAAGTGCCTGCTGGGTCTTGCCGGAGATTTTGTAGTAACCGGATTTTGTCCAGTCAAACCGGGTGTAATGCCGGCTGACGAGCCAGTTGACCATCACCACCAATGCGAACATGGCAAGAATCTGTACGAGCACATTGGCGCTGATAACGAGGCGGCGAGGACCGGTGGATGTTGGTTCAGCCATGGCTTACCTCCACTTCCTTGATTCAACGATCCGCGTCGTTGTGAACAGTGCCCACGCTGTCGCACTTAGATAGTACACGACCGGTCGTATGTCCAAAATCCCGCGCGCGAAATCTTCCATGTGTGACCGGTATGAAAAGAATTGCAACGCCTTGTTCAAGTCGCCACTTGGAAAAAAGTGTGGCATCCACATGCTCAACACGATCAGGAATAAAAATAAAAACGCAAACGACATCAACGCTGCTGCGACCTGGTTTTTCGTCAGCGACGACGTCAGCAAGCCAATCGCGATTAGGAACTGCCCGATGACCAGCACGCCGACATACCCGCTCGCAATTGGCCCTAGGTCAAGCGCCGAGGATTCGCCGGCGAAATGGCGGAGAATGACCACGTATAAACCGGTCAGCCCCCACATCAGCGCGTACAGCACCACCGCGCCGAGATATTTGGCGAACACCACTTGAAAATCCGTGACCGGTGCCGTCATCAGCATTTCAATCGTACCGGCGCGTTTTTCTTCCGCTAGCAGCCGCATTGTGATTGCCGGTATCAAAAACAATGCAGGTAACCATGCCATGCTGAACATGACCTCCATGGCTGTCACCTGTGTTGGGCCGCGGCTCAGGAACAACACAATGGTTCCAAAGATCACTCCCATAACCACTAAAAAAAACATGATCACGATATAGCCGAGTACCGACGCGAAATACGCGTTGAGTTCCCGGCGCAACAAAGCCAGCACGTTTCTCATCGCAAACCTCTCCGTGATTCGCGGCGTTCTTCTTCGGCCTCGTCTTCCTCGCGCATCACCTGCACGAAAATATCCTCCAACGATGTGCGGTCGCGGACCAATTCCCGCAATGTCCAACCATTCGCCGCCACGGTCTTGAAAATTCCCTCGCGCGGATCGGTCCCGGCCTGCGGCTCCACCGCCACGCACACAAATTCATCGTTACCGGCACGCGTTTTCACGCCGGCCACGCCAGCAATAGCTCCTAATTTCGCCGTCACCTCACTGGCCGGCCCGCGGACTTCGACATTGATCAAGCCACCGGCGTGTAATGTCTTCACCAAATTCTCCGGCGTATCTGATGCCAGAATTCGGCCTTTGTTAATAATGATGACCCGGTTGCAGGTCATTTCCACTTCCGGCAGGATGTGCGACGACAACAAAATCGTGTGCCGTTTGCCAAGGTCTTTGATGAGTTGCCGGACTTGACGGATTTGCACAGGATCCAAGCCGATCGTCGGTTCATCAAGAATGAGCAGGTCTGGTTCTGCCAACAACGCATCCGCCAGACCGACGCGTTGCCGGAACCCTTTCGAGAGCTGCCCGATCACCCGTTGCCGGACCTCGTCCAAACCGCATTGCTTGACCACTTCTTCGAGACGGTCACGGCGTTCGTTGCGTGGTACGCCTTTAATTTTTGTGCGGAACTTCAAGTACTCCGCAACGCGCATGTCCATGTAGAGCGGATTGTTTTCCGGCATGTAGCCAATATGTCGGCGCACTTCGAGCGAATCTTCAAACACATCAAACCCGGCCACTTGCACGCGCCCGGCGGAGGCCGGGATGAAGCCGGCCAGAATCCGCATCGTCGTGGACTTGCCGGCGCCATTCGGGCCGAGGAAGCCGACGATTTCGCCACGGTTGACAGTGAATGACACACCATTGAGCGCGGTGACGCCCGCATAGCGTTTCGTCAAATTTTCGACATTGATCATCGGTTGCATGGTTTCACTTGCAGAAGAACAACACACCGACTTCTAGCAAACCGGCACAGCTTTGACAAGTGGTCACAATTTCGAACGTGCGGTAAACACACTCCCGACGGCCACCGGTTCATCACCCTCCGCAAAAAAATCCGCCCCCGCCGCCGGCAATGCCCGACACTGGCTAATTCGAGTCCGTGACTAGCGCCGCCAAGCTGCCGGCCTTCACCAGCTCGTCTTCCATTTCAATGATCTCTTTGATGTTCTGGAGGAACCACGGATCAATCTTGGTGAGCCGGTGGATTTCTTCGGCGGTGAAACCAGCGCGGAAAGCGTGCCGGATGTAGAAGACGCGTTCGGCACAGGGCGTGATGAGCTTGCGCTCGATTTCTTCGCGGGGCCGGATTTCCCGGCCGCCACCCCACTTACCGCCGTAGAGGCCGGTCACGCCGATTTCGAGGCCGCGCAAAGCTTTCTGGAAACTTTCCTTGAATGTGCGGCCGATGGCCATGACTTCGCCGACGCTTTTCATTTGCGTGGTGAGCGTCGGGTCGGCTTGCGGGAATTTTTCAAAGGCGAACCGGGGAATCTTGGTGACGACATAATCAATGCTCGGCTCGAAACTGGCCGGCGTGGTCTTGGTGATGTCGTTGGGGATTTCGTCGAGGGTGTAACCGACGGCGAGCTTGGCGGCGATTTTGGCAATCGGGAAGCCGGTCGCTTTCGAGGCGAGCGCGCTGCTGCGGCTGACGCGCGGGTTCATTTCGATGATGGTCATGCGGCCATTGTCGGGGTTGACGGCGAACTGGATATTGGAGCCGCCGGTCTCGACGCCGATCTCGCGGATGCAGGCAAAGCTAGCGTCGCGCATGATCTGCCATTCTTTGTCGGTCAACGTCTGCACCGGCGCGACGGTGATGGAGTCGCCGGTATGCACGCCCATCGGGTCAAGATTTTCGATGGAGCAAACGATGACGCAGTTGTCGTTTTTGTCGCGCATCACTTCGGTCTCAAATTCCTTCCAGCCGATGAGCGATTCTTCGATGAGAATTTCACTGACCGGGGAGGCTTCGAGGCCGTTTTGCGCCATGGTGTCGAACTCTTCCCGGTTGTAAGCGATGCCGCCGCCGGTGCCGCCGAGCGTGAAGGCCGGGCGGATGATGACTGGGAACTTGCCGATTTTCTTCGTGACCTCGCGCGCTTCGTCCACGGTGTGCGCCACGCCACTGACCGGGCAATCGAGGCCGATCTTGATCATCGCATCTTTGAATTTCAACCGGTCTTCGCCCTTTTCAATCGCGGCGGCGTTGGCACCGATCATTTCAACGCCGTGTTTTTGCAAAACGCCGCGCCGCCAGAGTTCCATCGCGGTGTTGAGGCCGGTCTGGCCGCCGAGCGTCGGCAGGAGTGCATCCGGTTTTTCTTTCTCGATAATTTTCTCCACGGCATCGGCGGTGACCGGCTCGATGTACGTGCCGTCGGCAAATTCCGGGTCGGTCATGATGGTGGCCGGGTTGGAGTTGACGAGGATGACTTGGTAGCCTTCTTCGCGGAGGGCTTTGCAGGCTTGGGTGCCGGAGTAATCAAACTCGCATGCTTGCCCGATTACGATGGGGCCGCTGCCGATGATCAAGATTTTATGGAGGTCAGTCCGTTTTGGCATGGCCAACGGATACCACGGATGTGCCGGCTTTTTCCATCCAAAACGATAGTTGCTTACCGGCCCGGCTCCGGTAAGATGCGTGGCGAACCAATGAAAGGCACACATCATGGCTGATAATTTCACCGAAGTCACATCCCAGTCCTGGCTGGGGCGGATTGGCAATTCCATCAAAGGCATTTTCTTTGGGCTGTTGCTCATTGCCGGCGCGGTGCTGTTGTTGTGGTGGAACGAAGGCCGGGCGGTGACGCGCATCAAAGCGCTCCGGGAAGGCAGCCACGTTGTTGTGCCTGTCGGCTCCGATCAAGTCGATGCAGGCAACGAGGGCAAGCTCGTCCACATGACCGGCACGACGATTACCGGCGAGACGCTGTCGGACGCCGAGTTTGGCGTGACGACCAATGCGTTGAAACTGGAGCGCGTCGCCGAGATGTACCAGTGGACTGAGCAGAAAAAGAGTCAAACCACGAAGAACCTCGGCGGCAGCACGACGACGACCACCACGTACGATTACAATCAGAATTGGCAGCCCCGCCGCATTGACTCCAGCCAGTTCAAACATCCCGAAGGCCACGCAAACCCGCTCGCGATGCCGTATCAGGAACGCGACCTGGTAGCCGGCCGGATCACGGTCGGTGCCTTCACGCTGTCCCGATCGTTGATCGGCAAAATCGGCGGCGCGGTCGCCTTACCGATCAGCACGGCCGACCTGTTGCCGGCCTCGCTCAAGACCCGGAGCGCACTGCTGGATGGCAAGATCTACATCGGCACCAACGCCGCCGCGCCGCAGATCGGCGACCAGCGGATTTCGTTTAAGGTGACCGGCGCGACACCGGTCAGCCTCATCGCCCGGCAAGTGCAAACCACGTTCGAACCGTACCGGACGAAAAACGGCGCGACGGTGGAACTGCTGCAAGTCGGCACATTCAGCGCCGACGAAATGTTCGCGCATGCCAAGGAAATGAACATGTTGTTGACGTGGGGACTCCGTTTGCTCGGCTGGTTGTTAATGTTCTTTGGATTTATGTTAATTTTCCAGCCCTTGGTGGTCTTGGCGGATGTGCTGCCGTTCCTCGGCGATCTGGTTGGCATGGGAACGTGGCTGCTGGCGGTTTTGATGGCGACGCCGGGCACGTTGCTGGTGGTGGCGCTGGCGTGGATTTATTACCGGCCGCTGCTCGGCATCCTGTTGCTGTCGGCGGCTGTGGCGATCCCGGTGGTGCTCATCCGTAAATTCAAGAAGCAAAAACCGGCCAGTGACCCTACACTGACAGGACTTAGTCCGAGTAAAAAATAGGTTTCCGTCTGATTGTGCTGTCAGTGCCGGTGTGTTTACTGTCGCGCATGAAGCAACGGTTTGCATCGGGGCGGCGTGGGCAAGCGCTGGTTGAGTATGCGTTGGTAGTGCCACTGATTTTCTTGTTGGTTTTTGGGTTGATCGATTTCGGGCGGCTTTTCTTCACGGAATTGACGTTGCAGTACGCATTGCGGGCCGCCGCCCGCTATGCCGTGACAGGTAACCATTTGCCCGATACGACGAATCCGAGCCAGACGTTATCGCGCCTTGCTTCCATCCAGCAGGTGGCGCAGCAGCACGCGATGGGCATTTCTGTCGCGGGCCTCCAGATCAGCAGTACAGTCGGCGGCGCCACTGGTCCCGGCGCGGCCGGTGGGCCGGGCGACAGCATTCGGCTTTCGTTGACCTACAATCTGCCACTGATGACGCCAATCATCGGCCAGTTTTTCCGGAACGGCGTCTATACGTTCACAGTGAGTACGGCCTTTAAGAATGAACCGTTCCTAGCGTCGGCACAGGAGTGATGAAGCATGGTTACGACTCGTTCAATACTCAGCCGGTTGGGCAACAACCGCGGACAAGCGCTGGTCGAGTTCGTGTTGTTTGGGATGGTTTTGGTGCTGCTTTTTTTTGGACTAATTGATTTCGGTCGCATCATCCAAAATCGCCTAATTCTCATCAATCTCAGCCGGGAGGGATCCAACCTTGCCTCTCGCGGAACCCCGCTGCCCAACGCAGTGACCGGAGTTATCAACGACGCGCAACCGTTTAACATGAACAACGGGCGAGTTATCGTTTCTTCGGTGTTCAACAGCAACGGAACGTACCTGATTACAGCGCAGGCCATGGGTGGCGGACTTTCCGGCATGGCAGCGCCGAGCCTGATTGGCCGTGTGGGTGGCCAAGCGACCCTGCCTGTCACCGCAGTTCCGCTGCCCCAACCCAACCAGTACTTATACGTCACCGAAGTTTATATGGCATTCACACCATTGACACCAATCGGTATGCTATTGCAGTGGACAGTGCCATCCGTTTTGTATGACGTCGCCTACTTCTAGGCCACGGAAGAAAAGTGCCATGAATCCATTCACATTCCGGCAAAAAAAACAGCGGCTGTGCCATGGCAGCACACTGCTGACGTTCGTGTTGCTATTGCCTGTCGTGTTCCTGTTTGTTGGGTTGGCCATTGACTTCGGGACCGCTTACATAACGTCAGCCAGCCTCGCCAAATCGGTTGATGCGGCCTGTCTGGCGGGCATGCGCAACCATTACCAAGGAGTTGCCCAAGCCACGGCCGTTGCAACAGCCGAATTCGCCGTGAACTATGGACATCCGCGTTGGGGAGCCGGGCCTGTGACACCGATCATCACATTCAGCATCGGCGCCAACAACAATATTGTCCTAACCATCACTGCCACGGCCACCGTTAATACGTTTTTCATTCGATTGATTCCACAATACAAGACCCTCACAGTCAACGCCAAGGCTCAGGCCACCCGCGCCAACCTCATTATGGCCCTTGCGCTGGACCGATCCGGCTCGATGGGCATTGCGCCGCCAGCGGGCAGCGGCGGTGGCGCTGTCTTGCCAGGTGCCGTTACGGATTTTATCAACAATTTTGAAAATGGAATCGACACTGTGGGCATGTGCAGTTTCGCTTCGAGTGTGACCAATAATGTCCGCATCGACACAAACTTCGAAACCCCAATTATCAATGCCGCCAATGCGCTTGTTTATAGCGGTGCCACTTTTACAATGGGCGGATTGAGCAATGCAGCGATGATGATTGCCAGCGTGCCTGCGAATGCCAACGCGAATGTGATCAAGGTGTGTGTGCTCTTCACTGACGGCTATGCCAACACCTGTCAGAACGTGTTCAATATTCCGACCGCGACACTGTTGAACTTCGGCGGATTTGATGTAACCAACCCCGGAACCCCACAATGGCTGAGTCCAGCCACCGGTGCCAAACTGAACTTAGGGCTGTCCACTCCCACACAGTTCGCGGCCAGCAGTTGTCGCTGCTCGCAAACGGTGACGTGGCAGAATGTGTCTGCTGACGCGGAGTACCGGTGCATCCAGATCGCCAATGCGATGCGAGCCAATGGCGTCTACGTCTATTGCGTCGGCCTCTCGAGTTCCGCTGGCGGCGTTAACCAGACGTTCCTGCGCCAAGTCGCCAACGATCCGTCTGGGCCGGGTTACGTGTCGACTGGGTACGATGGCATTGCGTTGGTTGCGACGTCTCCCGCCGAGGTTAATCAAATGTTCGAAGTCATCGCCTCCAAGATCCTCCTTCGTCTCACCCAATAAGAGCCGTGGCGACCGCACCGATTGCGAATATCAGCTGAGGACATTTAGGACTTAGTCTGAGCGCAAAATGAGTGGCCAGTCTGATTGTGCGACCGAATTTGTGAGCTTATGGTCGCCACCGAAGCAACGGTTGACGGTTGACGCAAGTACACGCAGTTCGGTCCACCACGACCGCTGGAAAGACGGTTAACTATAACAATCGGAATTAGGGGGACAGCATATGAAGGCATTCGTAAACAGACTGACGCAAAAGTTCAGCAGGCGTTCCGGCCAAGGCTTGGTGGAATACACATTGGTCATTGCCCTCGTGGTAATCGCTTGCATCACTGCGTTGACGCTGCTTGGCAACAACACCAAAACGCAGGTTACTAACGTCGCCACACAGGTTGGCGCAGCACCGTAATCGTAATTTCGCGCCAGTGTGCAAACGCAGGATGTGTTCTGGCCAGAACGTATGGTGGATTCGTGTGGTTCAGTCGCGTCCAGTTGGCGGCGCATGATCATGTTTATGCAGTGAATATTCTTGGGCCCGTGGGAAGCTCATTCCTGTTGGGTTAATGGGGGTTGACGTTTATCAGAACTGACTGGAAGCCCATTCAACGTTGCGGCATGAGGTGACTTTTAAAACAGGCATTTCTAAGTGCACAGGCAACAAACAAACAACAAGTGAGGAGTTCAAATGGCGACAAACATAAGCGGCGGTAAAATCGTGATGGTGGGCGTTGCTCTTGGCTTGGCCAGCACCGTCCTGCTTTATCTATACCTGCGCCGGCAGACTCAGTTGTCCCAATCGTACAAGGCAAATTGGAAGATGGTGGTAGTGGCAAGAACGGAGTTGCCAGCCTTTACCAACATCACCATGGACAGCGTTGTCCTTGTCGCGGTCCCGCCCGAATTTATTTCACCGGACGCCATTCAGGATCCAAAGACGATTAAAGGTAAATTGGTTCGCCATGGCATCCACGCCAACACGCAGATCACAATGGCGGACCTCATGGTGGCGAATGAAATCCCCGGCTTGGCTATTCGCGTGCCGGCAGGAAAACGAGCCATTGCCATTGCCGCCAGTGAAGTCATTGCAGTCGGCACGATGATCAAGCCCGGCGATCATGTGGATATTCTCGCCACCTACCGGAATCCCGATAATCGGATCGAAACCACGCAGATGATCCTTCAGAATGTGCCGGTCTTGGCTGTGAACATTGGCCAAACGAACCCGGAAACTCACGAAGGTGCCAAAACGTCCATGACCTTGGCGGTGGCTCCGGAAGACACGGAACGTTTGACAGCAGCGGCGAGTGCCGGCCAGTTGCGTGTGTCGTTGCGTTCGCCCACGGACAATGCGGTAATCAGAACCCCCGGTGTGACGGTGAAGGATATTCCATTTGGAAGAATGCAGGAAGAAGACACCCCCACCGTATTTCCCGTGATGGCCCCGCCGGTCCAACTGGCTGTAAACATGGAGCAAACTAGGGAGATTGCAATCGTCCGCGGCACTGAGACACGGAGGATAGTGCCGTAAGCGGTCGTGAAACCGAATAGATGAATAAGGCACGATAATTATGAACACCAAGATAAAGAATCAGCCGGGATGTTGGGTGCTGGAGGCAATTTTGGGATTGCTGCTCCTGCTCGGGAGCAGTGAACGGCTGTTCGCCGCTGCGGCACCCATGGTGCTACAGGTGAACGTGAGCGAGGCGATCGCTCTTCCGGTGAGCAAGGTTACCAAGCTGGCGATTGCCGACCCGGCGGTTGCCGATGTGGTGGCACTTTCGGAGAATGAAGTCAGTGTCATCGGAAAACAAGCCGGCATTACGACGCTGACCATTTGCTATGCCGCGACTAAACCAACGGAAGTTTACCGGGTCGAGGTTAGCAATGCAGGTAATGGAATCGTTGCGGCTGGGATTCGGACATTGCTTGCCGAACCGGGAATTGATGTGCGGGAGGTGGGCAACGCGGTGGTTCTCGATGGCCAGGTGCAGGATGAGCTACAGTTGCACCGCGCAGTTCAATTGGCCGAGGCCTGTGCCGGGGCGTCAACCACCAACAAGGTGAAAGTGGTCAACCTACTCGAAGTTAAGAACCCCCGGCAAATCAGCGTTCGCATCCGCGTGGCCGAGGTTCTTTCCTCGGCGGTAAAGAAGCTTGGACTCCGGTGGTTTGGTCCCGCAGGCGAAGTGCAATACGCGATGTCATTCAACGCGATTGATAACTTGGTGAATCAGGTTACGCATGGATTCATTCAACCGGCGAGCGCCAGTCCCAATGCAACGCCCGGCGCGATCGGCGACGCTGCCACGCCATCCTTAGACGTGGTGCTCCAGATGTTTTTGGATCATGACTGCGCCAAGTTGCTTTCGGAGCCGACACTGCTAACCCAGAGTGGCAATGAAGCTAGTTTCTTGGTTGGTCAAGAATACCCCATTGTGCAGGTTCTCCCAAATTCCGTGACCGTGGAGTACAAGAAGATTGGTGTAATCGTAAAAATTAAGCCGACTGCGGACAGCAAAAATCGGATTACTACGACGATTCACGCGGAAGTCAGCCAAATCGCCAGTGTCTTATCACAAGGATCAGTTTCAGTTCCGATCATCGGGACCAAGACAACCGACACAATGTTGCAAGTGGACGATGGGCAGACCATCGTCATTGGCGGGTTGCTCGAAAACAACCTCACTCGGGATGAGCTTCGCAAACTGCCGTGGTTGGCGGATATTCCGTTGTTTGGCCATCTTTTCCGTTACAAGGATCGTGAGCAAACTCAGCATGAAGTACTGTTTTTCATGACACCGACAGTCGTGAAAGATATGGCAGCCGCGACCGTCGGTGCCAGCCATACACCAATCATGAACCAATGGAACGGCAGCAAAGGGACGGAAAAAGTGTTGGAGCTTCCCGACGGGGAACGGATTGTGACAATCGAGGATGCAGCGGAACTGCGGTTGAATCAGAAGCATGTCGTGCGGTTAGAGGCGCGTCCGTCAAACATCGAGGGGCGTGGTGAGATTACGATTCACGATCTGGTGCGGAATTCGTTGCGCATGCGGCCGGATCGCATTGTGGTGGGCGAGGTTCGCGGCCGGGAAGCGTTGGACATGTTGCAAGCGATGAACACGGGACATGAGGGTTCGATTTCAACCATTCACGCCAATACGTCACGCGATGCATTGGCGCGGTTGGAAACGATGGTGATGATGACCGGGATGGAGTTGCCGTCGCGAGCGATTCGGGAACAAATCGCGTCTGCGGTGCATTTGCTCGTTCATGTGGGCCGCATGAACGATGGGAGCCGGAAGGTGATCAATGTGAGCGAAATTCAAGGGTTGGAAGGGAATGTGGTGGTGCTCCAAGATTTGTTCACGTTTCATCAGAATGGCATCGGCGATGGGGGCAAAGTGTTAGGCCATCTGTTGCCGACGGGAATGGTGCCGAAATTCTTGGATTGGTTTGCCTCGCAGGGCATCAGCCTGCCCCTGGAGATTTTTGCTCAACCGAAAAACGAGAAGGGTTAGATCATGTCATTTGATTTATACATCGTGATATTGGTGGGATTAACAATCACGGTGTTGGTGATCGGTGTGTACAGTTTGGCGGTGCGGCGGAAGACTTCATTGGCCAGTCGTGTGAACACGTATGTGGAAATTGAAGCAGAAGTCGCCGGCGGTGTGCCGGCGGAAATGAAAAGTTTGCCAACCAAGAAAGCGGGACAGCCGGCTGTTTTTTGGGACCGCTATCTGGGAAAATTGGCAGTGGAGTTGAGTCAGGCAGATATGCCGTTGCGGCCGCTTGAATATATCGGTTTGCAAATTGGCTTGACGGTTGTCGGTCTGGTCGCCGGAAGTCAACTGCTCGGGTTTATCCACAGCGCTTTGATCCTGGCGTTGGTTGGGTTTCTTGCGCCAATGATCGTGATGCGGATGCGCCAATACCACCGGCGGATGAAGTTTTCCCGTCAATTGGCCGATGCGCTCATGTTGCTCGCCAGTTCGTTACGGTCCGGATATAGTTTTATCACGGGTCTCGAATTGGTGGCGGCAGAGATGGACGATCCGATGTCGAAGGAGTTGAAACGGGCTTTGCGCGAGATTCAGTTGAGCAACACGGTGGATCAAGCGCTGATGAACCTGTCAAAGCGGGTTGCCAACACCGACATGGAGATTGTGGTTTGCGCCTACCTCATCCAGCGCGACGTAGGCGGGAATCTCACGGAGTTGATGGAAAAGGTTGCCGAAACAATCCGGGAACGGTTCCGCCTGCGCGGTGATATCCGCACCTTGACGGCGCAAGGCCGTCTGTCAGGGATCATTGTCGCGGTGCTGCCGTTTGTTCTTGGTGGATTGATCATTCTTGTCAACCCGTCGTACTTTGACCCATTATTAAAGTCGTCGTTTGCGCAACTGGGCCCTTGGTCGGTGCCGATGGGAGTGGTCGCGATTGGAATGGCGTTCCTGTTGCAAATCATCGGCGCGGTGTGGATCTACCGGATCGTTTCCATCAAGGTGTAATTATGATCGAAATTACCACTGTTCTAGCGTTTGTGTTTGTCACTATCATGTTGTTGGTAACCGGGTTTTACTACAGCCACCCGCAAACGTTGATCAAACAACGCCTCGCGCGAGTCGTCGGTGAAACCAACAAGACTCAGGATGAAGAACTGCGGATTCCGTTTTTTCAGCGAGTGCTTGTTCCAGTGGGCGACAAGGTGTCGCGATTGTTGCAGGACTATACGCCAGTCAGGGTCATGCAACGGACGCAAGAGCGATTGTTAATGGCCAATCTTGAGTCGCGCCTAACCGCGGCGCAGTTTCAAGGTTTCTGCTGGATTAGCGGTGCGGTGGTTCTCTGCTTAATGTTTTTCTTCTTGATGAGCACCAAAATCGCTCACGAGGCAGATGGAACAGTGCGGATCAGCAAGGCGGTGCTCTATCTGGTGGTGGCAACGTCCGGCGGCTACATTCTCCCGCAGTATTTCTTGAGCAAGCTCATCAAGAAACGGCAGGCAGCCATCCTGCTGGCGCAGCCGTATGCCATGGATTTGCTTTCAATCACAGTGGAGGCCGGGCTTGGTTTTGATGCGTCATTGGCTCATGCCATGAGCAAGATGACGGGGCCATTGGCGGAAGAATTTGCGAAGTCGCTCAATGAGATCCGACTCGGGAAGCCCCGGTTGGAAGCGTTCGAAGATTTGGGGAAACGGACGGGGGTTGAAGACCTGAAAATTTTCATGACGGCGATTATCCACGCCAGCCGGCTGGGATCAAGCATTACGAACACTTTGCGGATCCAAGCGGATTCATTGCGCACCCGGCGCCGACAACAGGCACAGGAAATGGCCATGAAAGCGCCCATCAAGATGGCGTTCCCATTAGTTCTGTTCATCTTACCGGCATTGTTTTTGGTGGTGCTTGTACCCGGAATGCTGCGTTTGTCGGAGGCGCAGTTCAAGTAAAGCCACTCCGCGCTGACCATGCTGGTAGTTAACGTTACAAAAAATATCGCCCTCGCAGACCGGTGCTGCCTTGCCAACTCCTTTTGTAAGCGCCTCATTGGTTTGCTCAACCGCAACGGACTGGTGGCGGGGGAAGGATTGTTATTGGATCGTTGTTATGGGATTCACACATTCGGGATGCGCTTCCCGATTGATATTGTCTGCCTCGGAACTGACTTTCATGTGTTGCGAATTATCAAGGCACTCCCTCCGTTTCGTGCCCGTGTCCTAACCAATGGCGGATTTATCATCGAACTTCCGGCCGGTACCCTTGACCGCACCCAGACAACGGAAGGCGACCAAATTCATATTCGACAACGCGCCGATGGACACCGGGGACGCGGTGGTGCTCATCTGCAAATTCAAGTAGCAACAGCCGGCCAGCTAATTCAGCGTCCCGCCCGGCAAGACTGGGACAACCCCGGGCCGTTTGTCGCGTGACGCTTTGAGGCGATTGAGGATATCGGCCAGCGTGGTGTTGTCGGGCGCGATCTTCAGCGCGTCTTCGATTTTTCCAATCGCGCCGGCGAGATTGCCGGCCCGTTCGTAGAGCGCGGCGCAATTGTAATAGGCGCTGACATTTTTCGGATCGAGCGCAATCGTCCGTTCGTAGGCGGCGATGGCGCGGGCCGATTCGCCGGTGGCAGTGAGGACGACGGCAAGATTGAAAGCAATCATGTCATTTTTGGGATCGAGTTGTGCCGCTTGTTCCAATGTCTGTGCGGCGTCTTTATGCCGGCCGAGCTTCTCCTCCAAGACTGCCAGATTGAACAACACGCCGGTATTGTTGGTATCGATTTCGCTCGCGCGCCGGTATTTCGCAATGGCGTCGTCAGTCTTGCCGAGGCCAGCCAGAATCACCGCCCAATTTACAAAGACGGTGGCGTTGTTGGAATTGATGTCGGCGGCCACGGCCAGTTCCGGCAATGCTTTCTCCGGGTGACCGCTGTTGGCAAACGCGGCGGCAAGGTTGAGACGCACGAGTTGGTTGCTGGCGTCGAGGTCGCGGGCGCGCTGGAGCGGTTCAATCGACTCCTCAAATTTTTTGAGATTGATGAGCGAGTTGCCCCAGTTGATGAAAATCATTGGGTTGGTCGGGTTGAGCTTTTCGGCCCGGGATAATTCTTCGATGGCGTCATCATACCGGCCGAGGCGGTCGAGGCAGTAGGCGGCATTGATGAGGGCGTTGACGTTGGCCGGCTCGAAGGCGAGGGCGCGGCGGAACTGGTCGAGGGCCGGCTCGAACTTGCCGGCACTAACCAATTCGATACCGCGGCCTTGGTAGAGCGCAGCACGGGCGGGATCGCGTTGCCGGATCGGTTCCGCGCCGGTGGGCAGAGCCGAGTCGGACTCGACCGGGCCGGTCACGGCAGCGACCGAAAAACCGGTCAGCAGCAACAAGATTAGAGAATGCCAACTCATTTCTCTGGTAAATCTAGCAAATCCCCGATAGTTTTCCTAGCGCGTAGGCGAGATGAATCTGAGTTTCGGTTATAACACCAACGGTTTTGCGCATCACCAACTCGGTGAGGCGTTGCAAATCATTGCCGATTGCGGCTATGCCGGCGTGGCGTTGACGCTGGATAATCATCATTGCAATCCGTTCACCACCGAACCGGCCGACCTCGCCAAGCTCGGCCAGCAACTCGACAAACTCCACTTGCGCGTCGTCATCGAAACCGGCGCCCGCTTCCTGCTCAACCCCGATAAGAAACATTACCCGACACTGATCAGCGCCGACGGCCGGCCCATCCGCATTGAATTCATGCGACGGGCGATTGACATCGCGCACGAATTAAACGCCGAGTGTGTCAGCTTCTGGTCCGGCATGTTGGAACCGGAGACGACCGAGCAGAAAGCCTGGGATTGGCTGGTGACCGGCTGCCTGCAACTCGCCGAGCACGCCAAACGGCGCGGCGTCCAGCTCGCCTTTGAGCCAGAACCCGGCATGTTGGTGGACGACATGGCGAAGTTCGAAGTCTTAAAAAAACACATCACCAGCGCCCGCTTCGGCCTCACGCTCGACATCGGCCACGTGTTCTGCACCGAGACCGCGCCGCTCCGGCAAATCTATGGCCGATTCTCCAATCTTGTTCGCAACATCCACATCGAAGACATCCGCGACCGCAAACACGAACATCTGATGTTCGGCGATGGCGAACTCGACTTCCCGGCGATCTTGCGCGTCCTCGCCGACAACAAATACACCGGCCTCATCAATGTCGAGCTGTCGCGCGACAGCCACCGCGGGCCTGACGTTTGCCGGCGTTCCATTGAATTCCTCCAAGCCGCATGCAAAAAGATTCCAGCCCCACTGTCGGCTACGCCCTAAACGCGTTCCCCTGCGAAACCTTCGCCGATTGGTGGACGTGTCTCAACACCGACATCCTCGAAATCAAGCGCCGCGTCTTCCCGAACGAAAGCTTTCCCATCGAACTGCGCTTCTCCGAGCAACTCATCGGTGAACTCACGCCCGACCGGGTGATCCAGCTCAAAACCTTTTTCGCAACGCACGGCCTCGCGCTCGTGACGGTGAACGCGTTTGTCATGCCGCATTTCCACGGCGCGCCAGTCAAGGAGCGCGCCTACCTGCCGGCGTGGCACGAGAGCGATGCCCGCCTGAATTTCACCAATCGCTGCGTGGATTTACTGGCGCAACTCGCGCCGGGCGGTTCCGTGAGCGTCCCATTTGGCGCGTTGAAACCGGTCACGCTGGACGCCGTTGCGCCGAACATTCTTAAAGCCGGTGAACACGCCGCCCGGCAAGGTTGTGTCATCGCGCTCGAACCGGAGCCGGGTCTGTGCGTCGAGACCACAGCGGAAGTGGTGGAGTTTTTTACGCGTTTTGTCCCCGACCGGCTGCGTCCGCACCTCGGCGTGAATTTCGACTTGGCCCACCAACTTGTGGAGTTTGAAGACTTATCGGTGTCGTTGGCATTGCTCCGGCAACAGGGCATCCCGGTGGCGAAGATTCACGTCTCCAACGCTGCCGAGATGGTGGAGTTGAAACCATTTTACGCCGACTCGATTTATCTCCACCAAGTGACCGGCTGTGATGCCGGGGGGCACCTTGTTTATTTCTCGCTGGACTGGCCCCGCTCGGAGCGAGGCTGGCCCCGCTCTGAGCGGGGCTGGCTCGGCACGCCGCCGCCCGCTGGCATCACGAAGTTCCGGTGTCATTACCACCTGCCGGTCTTTCCGACCGGTTTGCAATCCACCTTACCGGAAGTGGAAACCTTCCTCCGCCAGCTTGGCCGGCAAGCCGCGCCGTTGATCATCGAGACCTACACGTGGCCCGAGCAATTGCGCGGCCGGCAGCACCTCGTAGCCAACATCTGTCAGGAACTGGAGTGGGTCCGGCGGCAGATGCAAGTTATTGGCAAGGCACTCGCAACTACCGGCGCCATTCTCAAAAAGGCCGACGCCAAGTAAGATTTCTCGGACAACCAAGTTAACACCGCAAAGGGCGAGCCATCCGGCTCGCCCTTTGTGTTTGGGATCGAGAACCACCGCGACTAGCAGCCGGCCAGCCTGCTTAAGCACATCAACCAAGTGAACGAGCACATCGTTGACCTGCTTAAGGACATCAGAGACGTAAACGAGCACATCAACGACGTGCTCAAGGACATCAATCAGGCGAACGAGCACATCAACGACGTGAACAAGCACATCAATCGACCTGCTTAAGGACATGTTTGATGTGCTTGAGCCGTTTTTTTTGCCTGAAGGACATCATGCGACCTGCTTAAGCACATCCTCCCACCTGCTTAAGCACATCATTTATGTGCTTAAGCACATGTTTTTGGCCAAAGGACATCGAAGCACCTGCTTTAGCAGGTCATTCCACCTGCTGGTGCAGGTCAAGCTACTGCTTAAGCACATCAACGATGTGCTTTAGGACTTCATTGACCTGCTCGTTGACATCAAAAAAGTGAACAAGCACATCATTGATGTGCTTGTTCGCATTAAGTTACTGCAATTAGGCTAGTTAGGTTTTGCAGTGGTGGTCGTCTTCGACTTGCGCGGGCCTTGGGCAAACTCCGGGGTGAGGTCATCGTAAATGGCCTTCGCGCCGTTGACGCCCCGCTTGGCCGCTTGGCCAACGTTGTCATAGAACGCC
>Ga0316217_10000773_pt1 | contig 44098 bp, 29 predicted proteins | sample 1anoAmetaG_FD_203633 | JGI IMG/M metagenome (GOLD analysis project Ga0316217, IMG submission 203633) | Freshwater microbial communities from Trout Bog Lake, Wisconsin, USA - 1anoA | ecosystem: Environmental > Aquatic > Freshwater > Lake > Hypolimnion/Profundal zone | place: USA: Wisconsin...
TGGTGATCGTTTCCCAACCGTTCCACCTGCTCAATCGCGTCATCCGAAACGAGGCCAAGCTGTTTGGCCAGCACTTCCAAAGTCGCGCCGGAGGGCGCATGCACGGCGAAGAGTTGCGCGTTCAAGGTGGCCCGGCGCACGTCGCGACCGAGTTCGGTCGCCTGGGTGGTGCAGTTGGTAAATCTGGCCTGCAAGGGGCCGAATGCCACGAGGATGTCGTTCATGGTTTGCACCGCCTGCACGACGACGGCGAGGATTTCGCCAATGCTAGCCTGGCACTGGCCGGCGACTTTGGAATCGAGCGCGCAGGCGCCCACCTTGACCGCCACTTCCGCCGCCGCCGTTGCCTCCGCGCGGAGGTTTTGGATGCCCGATCGGAAACTCTCTGCGGCGCCATTAAGTTCGTCGAAGACGGAACGGACTTGCCGCGATTGGATCTGACTGGCGTGGAAGATGAAGCGCCGCGCGGCGGCGCGGGCGGCGGCAGTGGCCGGGGACTCCTCCTCCAGATGGGCGCCCATCTCATTCATGGCCTCGACGACGTGCTCGATTTTCTGGCGGGTGATATCCTGGCATTGCTGAGCCATAACCATGGAGCCGATGTGGCGATGCGCGGTCTCGCTAAGATGGGCCAGGTCGCTGGCGCCGTTTCCGGAGGCGGCCAGGGCCTCGTTCAGGGCCCGCAAGTGGCTACGGCTGGCCTCTAGCGTCACCGCGGCCTTGGCGCGATGTTGTTCAACGGACGCCGAGACTTGCCGCATCAGGCTGCGAACGATCCGTTCGCCCGCGTCGAGTTCCCGGAATTGCGCTTCCAAGGCGGCGCGAAAGTCATTCACCATTTCCGCCACCGTGTCGGCCAGGGTGGAAAAGGCCCGCTCGACTTTCGCCGGGTGTCGGCTGGCCTCGAGACGAAAGGCATTCGTGATGAAGTTAAAGGGCGCCAGCGAGCGGAGGAGGTCCTGGTGCTGACGGGGAAGTTGGGCGAGCCGAGCCTGCAGAGCGCGGAACGCGGCGAAGACGTAATCGTATTGCTCATAGCTGGCCGCCATCAGGTCTTCTGCCTTCTTGAGCAGTTGAAAGGCAAACTGGACCGCGGCCTCCGGCCCCTGGTTTTGGGTGAGATCCAACAACGACTGGCATTCGCGTTGGATTGCGCTCAACTGCCCGGGCATGCGCTCGAACCCCTCGCCGATGGCCAGAAACTCCTTCTCGACGCTGGCAACGAGCGAAAGGAGGGCGGTTTTTTCCTCTCCCAGGCGGCGCGCCCACGCTTCTTGCTCCCCGCTGAGAGGCGTCGAGCGCGCATCACCCGCGAGTGGGGGCGCCGCCTCGCTCGTCGCCGATGGAACCTTCGCCGGCGATGTCGGGGACGCGGGCCGCCGCAAGCGCGCTCCCAAACGACGGCCGGCGGCGAGGCTGGCGCGAGCAGCCTGGCACAGGCGGCTCGGTTTCCGGCTTGGCTGGGCGTCGTTGGGGAATAACATCGCGATCCTCGTGAAGCGAAACGCTCACCGTTTTCCCAGCAACATCAGAATACTCTCCACGAGGAGCTTGCCATCCACCGGCTTGACCTGGTAGAGATCGACGCCGGCGTCCGAGCTTATTTGCTTGTCGAAGCGCGGGCATTCGCTGGAGATGATGATGATGGGGACCTCATCGTAGCCGGGATCCTGGCGCACCCGGCGAGTGAATTCGTAGCCATCCATCCCCCGCATGTTTAGGTCCGTGAGGATGACATCGAACGGTTCCCCCTTCGCCTTTCCGAGCGCGTCCAGGCCATGCACGGCGGCGGCAGCGGCGAAGCCCGCATCCCGCGCGATTTGCGAGTGGAATTCGCGGTTCAAGGCCGAATCGTCAACAATTATTACTTTCGTCATGCAATTACTTGCAATCTCGCGCTGCAACCCAACCGCCCGGCGCCCGCAATTGTCGCAGGGCATGGCGTATCTTCCAGGTCCGTCTGTAGTTTATATTCTCGGTCGCACCGATGGATGGGTATCGCCATATTCTGAGTTTTCATGATGAGCGAATGTTACAGACACACTATGGAATAAAAGGCTTACAATAATGGTTTGAACGGATGACGTGGAATGTCCTCCAATGGCTGACTCCGGACGCGGGCACATATTGAACGCGCGCAAAACTACCGAACTACCCGGCGAATTGGCGCATCCTGGCGACCGCCCGCAGGCCGACGCTCAACACGAAGGACCGCCTTAGGGCGGAACGAGGCCGGCGCGCAGGGCGTAACGAACCAGTTCGGCGGTGCTGCGACAGGCCAACTTGATCATCAGCCGCCGGCGATAGGTGTCCACCGTCTTAACCCCCACTTGCAGGCGCGCGGCGATCTCCTTGGTGCGCAGGCCATCCGCGATCGCCAGCAACACCTCATGCTCGCGAGCGGACAAAGGCGGCGGGAGCGTGACGGGATCGGCTAGACCTTTGCGATAGTGTTCGAGGACGACCTCGTTGGCGCCGGGGCATAAATAGACTTTTCCGGCCGAAACGGATCGGATGGCATTGGGAATTTCCCCGGCGGCGCTGCTCTTGAGGATGTAAGCCGAGGCGCCGGACTTGAGTGTCTGGGTGACATACGAGAAATCCGCCTCTTCGGATGAGATGATGATCTTGGTGGACGGGAGGATGGCCAATAGGCGGCGCATCACCTCGAGTCCATTCTGGTCGGGCAGGTGGAGGTCGAGGATCACCCAGTCCGGCTTCCGTTCCTGGGCGCTCTGGATAGCGGTGGCTGCATCGGCGGCTTCCGCGATTTCCGCGTCGGGGTAATGCGCGTGGAGGACCATGCGCAACCCGACGCGAAACATCGCGTGATCATCGACCAGGAGGAATCGGTTGTTCATAACGCCCGGTCTAATCCAAAGCCTCGCGAACGGTCCTGGCCAGGGAGTTGCGCTCGTAAGGCTTAGCCAGAAATTTGACTCCCAAGGGCAACCCGCCGCCGGGCTGGAAAAAGTCAGCGGCATAACCGCTGGACATTACCACTTTCAAGCTCGGCTTGAGCTCGCGGAGCTGTCGCGCCAGGTCAATCCCGCTCATGCCGCCGGGCATGATCATATCCGTCAAGAGCAAGCTCACCTCGTTTCGGCGATGCCCCCAGAGCCGCAAGGCTTCCGCGCCGTTGGCGGCATCGAGCACCTCATAGCCGAATTTGATCAAGGTCATTTTGACCATGCGGCGCACCTGCTCGTCGTCCTCGACCAGGAGGATGGTTTCGGCGCCCCCCGCGGTTCCATCTTCGCTGGTCTGGAGGCGCGGCGCCGTTGGGGCCTGGAGGACCGGTAGGAACACCCGGAAGGTCGTGCCTTGGCCCACGGCAGACTCGACCTCGACCCACCCGTGGTGTTGGCTGGCAATGGAATGGATGGTGGCCAACCCCAGACCGGTGCCTTTGCCCGGATCCTTGGTGGTAAAGAACGGCTCGAAGGCCCGTTTCAACGTGGCCTCATCCATCCCGCAACCGGTGTCGGCGGCGGAAAAACAGGCAAAGCGACCGGGGCGGGCTTCGGCCCGGCCTTGGACGTCTTCGGTATCCAGGGTTGCCAACTCCAGGCTCAGCTTGAGTTGTCCCCCCCGGGGCATGGCGTCGCGCGCATTGACGCACAGGTTCATGACCAGTTGTTCGAGCATGCCCGCGTCCGCCTCGACCCAGAGGGGGTGCGGGGCGGGACGGAAGACCATTTCAACATCCTCGCCCATCAAGCGCTCGAGCATCTTCATCAGTTCCTGAACCACATCGTTGAGGTCTTCCTGCCGGGTCTGCATAACCTGGCGGCGGCTAAAAAGCAGCAGTTGGCGGGTCAGATTGCGAGCGCGAAGCACGCCTTGGATCAACTCCAGCAGCTCGTCGGCCATTTGCGGCGCCAAACCCTCGGTCTGCTGCAGGAGTTCGAGGTGAAGCATCGTGGCCGCCAGGATGTTGTTGAAGTCATGCGCCACACTCCCGGCCAGGCGCCCGACGGCCTCCATTTTTTGCGCGTGCAAAAACTGGGCCTCAAGCTGCTTGCGCGCGGTGATATCCTCCAAGCAGACCAGTACTCTCGGCTGATCTCCCATGCGCACGACGGCGCTCGAGGCCGAGATTTGGAGGGTCCGACGCGCGCCATCCCGGACCAGAAGCAGGGTGGCTTCGATCTGGCGGCAGGGCTCGCCCGTCTCGAAGGTCCTCTCCGCCGCCAGCCGCAGCGCGCAGGCGCCGCACAGCGCTCCAAAACCGCATCCGCGAGAGTCGTCCAGGGCGTTGACGCATCCGAGGAGATCCCCCGGGTATCGCCCGGCGGCCACCGGGGCGTTGCAGCGCACAAATTCGGCCATGGTCCGGTTCACCCGCTCTACTCCGAGTTGTCGATTAACCAGGCACAGCATAAGCGGAGTGCTGTCGTAAATGGCGGAAAGTTCGGCCTCGTTGCGCCGGCTTAACTCCTCCGCCTGCTTCCGCTCCTTCATCTGGGCGAGCAAGTGTTCGTTGGCGCGGGTAAGCTGGGCGGTGCGCTGCTCCACGCGAAGTTCGAGCTTCTCATTGGCCTCGCGGAGGGCCTCCTCGGCCGCTCGGCGGCCGCTCAGGTCGGTCACCACGACACATAAACCCTCCACCCACTCCCGGTGCAGGGAGCGCAGCGAAACCACCACTGGACGCGGAGAGGCGGCGCCGCCCGCCAAATAGAACTCCTCCCGGACGGGCCCTTCGCGGGCGGCGGCAAGCAGGGCGCGCAAGCGCGGCTGATCCGCGGGAGCGAAACAGTCTTCCGGGGAGGAACCGATGATCCGTTCCAGCGCGGCGCCAGCCAAATCCGCGAACCGCGCGTTGGCGTACAGGACCGTTCCCTCCGCCGCCAGGAGGAGCGCCCCCTCGCTCATCTCCTCGACCAGGATGCGATAGGTCTTTTCCGCGCCCTGGAGGGTGAAGATCTGGTCGCCTTCCGGCTTCGTGACGAACAACGCGTCGACTTCGCCGGCGCGGATGGCGCGCAGGGTGTCTTCGGCCTCGGCCAGACGCGCCTCCAAATCAGCGATGCGGGCGGCCGGCGTGTTGGTCTGAGGCGTGAGCATGGGATGATCGGACAAAACGGTTAATCAGCGGTATTTACCGGCCTCAAATCCAGCCCGAGAAGGACGCGATCCTGGTTGGCGATGTCGCCGATAATCCGGCGCAGCGGCAGAGGCAGGTACTTAATCAAGGTCGGCGCGGCGATGATCTGCTCGCCCTTGGCCAACAGGGGCTGCTGGTAAATATCAACGACCTCTAACGTATAGCGGCCCTTCAAGCGCTCTTCGCACAAGCGCCGCGCGTTCTCAATCGCTTGGATGGACTTGGGCGTGGCGCCCGTCACATAGAGACGGAGCAAGTAGTGGGCCGTCTCGGATTGCTTGAGAGCGCGCTCAAAGGCGGCGGTTTGGTCCTCAAAGAGCTTTGGCTTCATGGCGGCGAATCCGGCTTCCTCGCGCGCAGATCCAAACCGACGAGCACTCGTTCGGTGTTGGATAAATCCCCTATGATCTTGCGTACGGGTTCGGGCAATTTCCGGACCAGGGTGGGAATCGCCAGGATCTGATCCCCCCGCGCGAGCTTGGGGTCTTTGAGCAGGTCGGTAATCTCGATATGGTATTTTCCCGCGAGGTGTTCCTCGCAAATCTTCTTCAAGTTGGAGAACGCGGTCATGCACTTGGGGGTCTGACCGGCCACATAGAGCCGAAGTTCCCAGATTTCATCCTGGGAACCTCTGGCCGTCCGGATTGAGGTTCTTGCTTTGGTCGTCATCAAATTCTTCGAGGCTCGGAACCAGGCGGTTGCCGCGGGGTTTTCGGCAAGTCCGCCAACCGTTTGCGGGCCATTTCTTTCCGGCCCCGAACGGACACTTCCTGGCGGGCGTTTTCCTGGTCCAGGCTCTGGTTTAGCTCGTCCAAATCGGCTTCCAATTGCGCCTGGAGGACGGAAATCTGGGCGCGCGTGGCGGCCTGTTTGCGCCGGGCCTCGCGGCCGAGGCGGGTGATCTGTTGCCGGCGGGCATTGACTTCGGCCGCTTCAGCGGCTTCCTGGGCCAGGCGGGCGGCGCCGGTCAGGACCGCCCCGCCGCCAGTGTAAACATCGATGAGCTCGATGCCATTGCTGGAAAGCACGAACTCGCGGACCTGGTTCGAGTGGGCCATGCCGCGGGACTTGAGCACGTAGAGCAGGCGATTGCGCTCCCCGACGTATTCCAAGTTCTGGAGCAAGACCCAGGCGTCCATCAGGGAGGAGACCCCCACCTCGGATCGCTCCGGGACGCTATCGGCGGAGGTCAGGCTGGTAAAGAGCACGGTGATCTGCTGAGTTTTGAAGAAGTCAATCAGCCGCGTGAGCATCGAGCGCACCTCCATCGGGTCGCCGATGGAAACGAGATTGGTGATTGGGTCCATGATCACGACCCGGGGTTTGGCGTCGCGCACCCGGTCATGAATGGCCAGGAGGTGCATCTCCAATCCGTGGAGGTTGGGCCGGACGGCGTGAAACTCCAGCAACCCTTGGTTTACCCAAGGATGCAGGTCAATCCCCACCGAACGCATATTGCGCATGATTTGGTCCGGCGACTCTTCAAAGGCGAAGTAAAGCACGCGTTCGGCGCGTTTGCAGGCGGCTTCGGCGAAGGCGGATGCCAAGCTGGTTTTGCCGGTCCCCGCCGTGCCGGAAACGAGCACGCTGCTGCCGCGGAAATACCCCTTACCCCCGAGCATCGCATCCAGGCGCGCCACGCCGGTCTCGACGCGCTGGGTGGGGGCGGGATGGGCCAAGCCCATGGAGGTGATGGGGAGGACCGAGATGCCATTCTGGCCGATCAGGAAGGGATACTCATTGGTGCCATGCAGGGAACCCCGGTATTTCACCACCTTGAGCCGCCGCGTGGAGACTTGGTCAATCACCCGGTGATCGAGCGCGATCACGCAATCAGCCACGTACTCTTCCAACCCATGGCGGGTCAAGGCCTTGTCTCCGCGCTCGCCCGTAATGACGGCGGTAACGCCTTTGTCCTTGAGCCAGCGAAAGAGCCGGCGCAGTTCCGCGCGCAGGATGGTTTCATTGGGCAGGCCGGAAAAAAGCGCCTCCACGGTGTCCAGCACGACGCGCTTGGCGCCGATCGAGGCAATCGCGTGGCCAAGCCGGACGAACAAGCCCTCCAAATCGTAATCCCCGGTTTCCTGGATCTCGCTGCGTTCGACCCGCACATGGTCGAGAACGACCTGCTGGCGCGCGACCAGCATCTTCAAATCGAATCCCAGCGAGGCGACGTTGCGGGTCAGTTCCTCCTCGTTCTCCTCAAAGGCCATGAACACGCCGGGTTCGCCATACTCCATGGCGCCGCGTACCAGAAACTCCATGGCCAAGAGTGTCTTGCCGCACCCGGCGCTGCCGCATACCAGCGTGGGCCGGCCTCTGGGGATACCGCCGTGAGTAATTTCGTCCAGGCCGACGATTCCGGTCGGGGTCTTTGGCAAGACGGGGAGGGGTTGCTTCACGCGTTTTTCTTGTTTCTTAGCGCGGCCGAAGGCAGGTCGCAGTGGTTAAATGGACTCGGTGACGCGGGTCCTGACGCCGCATCATTGATCCGATCCCATCCCGCGGAGTCGAGGGGAGGGAAACACCCCATGAGGGCGCTCCTTTGCGACGCCAGCCCCGGGAGCATCCGCGCCACGGCCTCCACCAACTGGCTCAAGGCGAACGGCTTGGGCAGGAGGGCGACGGGCTGAAGGGATTCGCCACGGCGCAATTGCTCGCCGTCAAGGCTGCCCGAGACGAAGAGGATCGGCAGAGTTAAACGCGCGGCGCGCGCCTGGCGCGCCAGATCGAGACCCGAAAGGTCCGCCATTTCATGGTCCGTGATCAGCAGATCGTAGGCTTGGAGGCGCAGTTGATTCCAACCCGCTTGCCCTCCGTCGGCGGTGTCCACCTGGTAGCCCGCCCTTCGGAGCGCCAAAGCGTTGAGCTGAAGAATGAGAAGGTCGTCCTCGACCACGAGAATGCGCGGGACCGGCCAGAAGGCCGGCCGCGGCTCGCCTTGGGCGGCGGAGCGATCGACTCCACCATAAGAAAAAGGTTCGCGCGACGACATGTTGCGTTAGAATAATGCGCGAAGCGTAACCGAGCGATGAGAATGACTCCGCAGGATTGTAGTAAGATTACGACAGTCGAGGCGCGATCTCTTCCACGCTCCCGCGGTACCAAGGCGCCACTTGGCGGTGAAAGGCAGGGGCATCCTTACTCATCTCCGAGGGACCGAGGCGCGCCGATTCCGACCGCGTCGCCCGCGCGGGCTCAGATCAGCCGGTGGTGGACGGCGTATTGGATCAACTCGGCCACGCTGGCGAGACGGAGTTTGGTCAGGATCCTCGCGCGATAGGTGCTGACGGTTTGCTGGCTCAGCCCCAGTTCGACGGCGATCGCCTTCCCGGGCTTGCCGGCGGCTATCAAACGCAACACCTGAAACTCGCGCCGCGACAGCGCCTGGTTCGGCAGCCCGGCGCGAGCGGCCTTCGTTCCTTTGGCGGGCGGGCCGGCCGGCCGCTGGCTCAAGTATTGACCGTCCGCCAGGATGGTCCGGACGGCGGCCGTCAGTTCTTCGGGCGCCCGCTCCTTGTTCAGGTAGCCCGAAGCGCCCGCCTGGAGGGCATGAGCCGCGAACTGGTCTTCAGGGTGCGCGCTGTAAATGAGCGCGGGCAACGCCGGCCAGCGCCGCTTGACCTCTCGCAGCAGGTCCAGCCCGTCGCGCTGCGGCAAACTAATGTCGAGAATCAACAAATCCCACGGCTGCGCTTCGATCAAAGCGAGGGTGGCGCGCGCGTCTTCAGCCTCGCCGAAGACGGCGCCAGACCATTCGTCTCGCAGAATCTGCCGGATGCCCATGCGCGTGCTGGCGTGGTCTTCGCTGATCAGGAGGCGGAGGTCGCTGAGCGCTGACTTTTTCATGGCGGCAGGATAGGAAGAGAGACCGTGACGACGGTTCCGCGCCCCCGGGCGCCTTCTATGGTCACTTCTCCCCCCTGGGCGGCGGCCCGCTCCCGCATCCCAAGCAGACCCAGGGCCTTGGGGTCGGATTGCTGTTCCGGGGTGATGCCGCGTCCGTTATCACCCACCCGCAGGGTGAGGCGGCCGGCTTGAGCCGTCAACCGGACTTCGGCGCGCGTGGCCTGGGCATGCCGGACAATGTTGGCAAGGATCTCCTGGAAGATGCGAAACATGGCGGTGACTTTGAGCGAATCCAAGGCCGGCAGGCGGTCTGGAACATTCAAGTCGCACGCGATGCCGGCGCGCTGGTAAAACTGGCCGGCCTGCCATTCGATGGCGGCTGCCAGCCCAAGGGTGTCCAGCACCGGAGGACGCAAATCGGTGGCGACCTCCCGCACGAACCGCATCTCGCCCTCCACGCGCTGGCTCATCGAGGCGATTCGCTTATGCAGGGCGCTGCGACTCGAGTACCCAGCCTTGCCCAACTGCCGAGCCACCCACCCCAGGTCGAGCCGCAGGTCGGTGAGCGCGTGGCCCAAGTTGTCGTGGATTTCCCGGGCGATCCGCGTCCGGGTGTCCTCGCGATCCCGGTCAATTCGCCCCATGAGCGCCCGTAGCGCTTGCCGCGACCGACTCAGCCCTTCCTCGGCCTGCAAGCGGGCCAGCGCTGAGGCCAAATGGTCCGCGAGTTGCTCCAGGTGGGCGATTTTCTCGGGGGAGAAGCGGTCGGGCCGGCGGTCGTTGAACTGCAACAGGCCCAGGGTGTCGCCACCGGCGCGCAGGGGAATCAGCGCCACCGATTTGTAGCCTTCGCCATGGCAGCGGTTGCGCGCGCAGGTCGGCGGGCCGGCCTCGGAAGGGCCGCCCGGGAGCTTCGTGATCCGATTGGTCCAGAAGCTGCCGCGCGAGGTGAAGCCGGGTTGGGCGGGATCGAACCGGCCGCGCAGGACGTTGCCGCAGAGGCATTCCATCACGGGGTCGCCCTGGCGGTCCCGCGCCAGCTCGCCCTTGTCGTCTCTGGAACAGAGTCCGTTTTCCGCCTTCACAAAGGCCGCCGGAAACCCCTGCGTCTCAAAGTAGGGAAAATCCTCCCCATCGCGCAATCGGATGCCCACGGCATCGCAGCCGAGCGCCTCCCGGAGCATCACGGCCACCTCCCCCATCAAGGCGCGCAGGTTGGTGGTGGAGTTGATGCGATCCAACACCCTGATGCTCAGTTCGCGTTCCTGCTCCAGGCGCTTGCGCTTCGTGATGTCGCTCATCACCAACCGACGCGCGGGCCCGCCATTGGGGGACGACGAGACCGCGGCCTCCAGACGCGCCCAAAACGCCACTCCATCCGTCCTTACCATCCGCACTTCGCACACTGGCGAGGAGCCGGGCGCGGCCGGAAGTCCTTGGAACTGACGATAGATCGCCCGGTCCTCGGGAAGGATGAAGCGGGCCAACGACTGTCGGATCAGGCCTGCCCTGTCCACCCGCAACAGAGCGGCGGCCGTAAGATTAGCTTCCAGAATGAGTCCCGGTTCGGTCAAAGTGAGATAGCCCATGGGGGCGAACTCATAAAGGTCCCAGTAACGGGCCTGGGAGGCCTCTAGATTCTGGCGCGCCCGAAGCAATTCCCGGTTCTGCATCTCCAACTCGATCTGATGCACCTGGAGCTCGTGAACTATGCGCCACGGATCGTCGCTAGAAAGGTCCTCCCGGAGCGCGGCCCGGCCGGTCGCGACCTTCTTTTCGGCCCGCCGGCGCAGCGCGGCCGAGTCGAGGGGTTTAACGATCTTCTGGGTCTTCATGCGCCAGGAAGCCAGGTCCATTTCAGCCGGTTCATGCGAGCCATTCTATTCCGCGATCATCTAATGGAGAAAACCTGCTCGACGATGGATGGCGTCTTCACCGGGCCGGGTTGGTCTTCAACCGCATCACCGTCATGGAGCGGGCGGGAAAGGTATGACGGAAAGAACTCGCCGCGTCTTGAATGGCGGCTTCCACGGGCGCGACATCGCCCGGGTGATCGAATGAATTCATGGCGGCGCCGCTCGTCCCGGTCAGGACGATGGCCGCGGCGCTCGCGGCCACGGTGGAGGTTGTGTCCAATTTTATCCCCGCTTCGCTTGCTGAAGCGGCCGCGTTTACGACTTTCAGGATGATTTCCCCATTGGAGTTCTCGCCCGTCGCCGAGGCGAAAAGGGTTGCGGGGGCCTTGGCATCGCCGGCGGAAGGACTAGCCTCATCCTTTAGGTCGACTGGCAGAACTCTGTCGCCACGGTTCCGGCTGAACAATTGCTGGACGTAGTAGTTCGCCGTGGGCAAAACGCGGAGATTGTCCACCCAGATCAGGTCCGGCGTCCATTGCCAGGCATCGACGTGGGCAAAGAGCGGCGCGTAGGAGGCCATCCGGACCACGTCCGCATTGCGCTCGAGCCCGGTCAGGTAGGCCGCTTCGGCAAGGGCGGTCTCGAGATTATTCCGGTTTTTCACGCTCACGGTGGCCACGCTTTGCGCCGCATATTCGCCCATGAACACCTTGGGACCGTTGCGATCATACGGGTCGTAACGATGGGTGTTGGCGAGAAACCACGCCGGCTGGGAATAGCAATGCTCGTCCACAATATCGGCGTTCAAGGCGCGCAGCTTCGACCAGAGGAAGTTGAAGCGGTCATCGCCGGGGTCGGGGCCGGCGGCCGCGATCAGGGCGATTGCGGGGTATTTTTGCTTCAGCGCGCGAGCGAATTTCTCATAACGCTCGAGGTATTGCGGTCCCCATTGTTCGTTGCCGACGCCCATCATTTTGAGGTGGAAGGGTTCCGGATGCCCCAGCGCCGCGCGCCGGGCCCCCCACGGGGTTGTGACGGCGCCGTTGGCGAACTCGACCAGGTCGAGCGCGTCCTGAATGTAGGGGTCCAGGGCATCGATCGGACAAAGCTCGGCCGAGTTAAACTGGCAGGCCATCCCGCAGTTCAAAATGGGTAGCGGTTGCGCGCCGAGGTCCTCGCACAATTGGAAAAACTCGAAAAAGCCGAGCCCGAAGGACTGAAAATAATCAGGCGCGGGCCGGTGGAGAAACTCGCAATTCCAGCGGTTCACGAGCAAGGGCCGCTCCTCGATCGGGCCCAGCGTTTTCTTCCACTGATAGCGACCGGACAATCGGGCGCCCTCCACGATGCAGCCGCCGGGGAAGCGCATGAAGCCGGGCTTCAGGTCGGCCAGCGCCTGAACCATATCGGCCCGAAGGCCGCCGGGACGGTTCTTCCAGGTCGTTTGCGGGAAGAGAGAGACCCAGTCTATATCCACGGCGCCTTTGCCGTCGAGCAGGACATACAGTTTGGCCTTGGGGTCGGTGTCATTCGGGTGGAGCACCGCCTTAACCGCCTTCCAGGCCGAGGATAGGTCCGGGAGCCGGACCGAATCCAACAGCGAGCCGTCGGAACCGTAGAGTTCGATCCGCAAGACGGCGGACCCGTCGAGGCTTCGGACCTGGGCGGAGAAGTTGTAAGCCTCCCCTTGGCGGACGCCCATGCCGCGGAAACCCTCGTTGGCCACGCCCAAGGGCGCCGAACCTTCGGACTCGATGCGCAAATAATGAGGGTTGGCGGCATTAAACGGATGGTCGTCACGAATCGATACCCGGCCTTGCGCCAGGCTGGGACTGATCTTTGACCAACCCATCAGGGGGTCGGGAAACTCGAACGAACGGTTTTTCACCAACTCCGCGTAGAGGCCGCCATCGGCTCCGAAGTTGATATCCTCGAAGAAGATCCCCCACATGGCGGGACTGATATCCGCGCCGGGCCGGTCGACTTGAACTTCGATGGTCACGGCCTGGGCCGAGGCGCAAAAGGCGATGGCGGCAGCCAGCAAAGCCGCCGGTGAGGTTCGGTTCATATTCTGGAAGCGGTTTAACGGTCGCCTCATCTCTCTCCATTGGTTGAAGGAAGAGGCCGAAAGGAAGGCGTTGCCCGGCGGCAGGGCGTGAGAATACCCACCCCTACCCGGGGGCGCGAGGCGAGCGCGACACATAATCGGTTTCGCATAGGCACCGATTATGGCGTCCCAGGGCGAAGGCTGTAAAGCTCGTAACCGGGGCCTCGATGTTCCGGAGCGCCCAGCCTTGACATTTCAAAACCCCCGCGGAAGATATGGGCGTTAATGCTTGGCTGGCGCGGAAAATGAACGATCTGAACTTCGGAAGTCTCGGGGAAACCTGGATTAACCTCGTGAGGCTGACGATCGGGGCGGGCATGGCCCTGGACGATGAAGGCTACGAGTGTCTGGGCGTGAACGTCTCCTTTCCCGCCATCAATGACCCTGATCCCGTGATCGCGCGCTTTGGCGATCCGGAGATGGTCGCCGGGATGAACCAAGTGTTTTTCACTGACGCTCCCAACGGTCTGGGCCACAACTACGCGAGCCTGATGCGAGGCCCAGGGGGGCGAAGCGACCTCCAGGACGTCGTCGCACTCCTGCGCTCCAACCCCTGGAGCAAGCGGGCTGCGGTCACTTTCTGCGGCACCCCCGACGGCAAGGTTCCTTGTATCAATATCGTTCAATTCCTGGTCCGGGACCGGGCCGTGCAAACCATTTACTTTTCTCGCGGTCAGGACGCCTTTCGGAAGTTTTACGCGGATGGCCTCTGCCTGGGAAGGATGGCTCAAACCGTCGCTCGGGGTCTGGAAATTCCCGCCGGCCGCGTGTCCGGCTTTGTTTCATCGAGCCACGTCTATCACAAGGACGCGCCCGCCATCCGGGAGATGCTGGCGCAGGGACGGGCCTTCCTGCGGAACGCGGAGCCGACCGGAGCCCCCTGATTTCTGGAGCGCAAGCCATGCTGTAAACGAGGCAAGCTGGCGGCGCGGGCAAGACGCCCCAGCCGCGGTCCGAGGCGAATCCTCGCCAACGCCTTTCCTTTCCCGTGAACCCCGACCCTCCTGAAATTGAAGCGTATCGACTCGCGCTGGACGAGCGAGCCTCCCTGCCCCGGTTTGCCGAGCGGACAGCTTCCGCGCCGTTGGTCGTCGCCATTGAGGGGCCGAACGGGGCCGGAAAGTCCACGCTGTGCCGCGGATTATCCAGCCTCATCCATGCGCCGCATTGCTTGGGAACGGACGAGGCCTGGTTTTCCGAGCGGTTCAAAGTCCGGATGATTCGCGACGCGCAATGGCATGCCTCGGCCATGTTTTTCCTGAGCGGTTGCTTTGAACAGATGCGGCTTGCGCGCGGATGGCCGGAGCGACTGGTGATCATGGACCGCTCCCTGTGGTCCACCTTGGCGGTCCACGCCGCAACCGCAGCGGAGAGAATTGAGACGCTGCTGGCCGTGCTTCGCCCGGTGGCGCGCGAGATCCAGGTTCCGGACTTGACCCTCGTCCTGGAGGCTTCGTATGCCACCTGCCAGGCGCGAATCGCCCGCAAGACCGGCATCGACCGCGCTCTGGACGAATTGACCTCCCGTCCGGGGTTTCACGCGAGGGAGCGCGAGTTTTACCGCTGGCTGGGTCGCCAACAGCCCAGCGTGAAGTTCCTGGACGCGGATCAGCGGGACCCGGAGCAGTGCCTCGCCGCCGCGTCGACCCTCCTGCGAGAATTCATCCCATGCTAACGCTAGCGTCCTCCAACCTCGCGAAGTACGCGCCTTTTGCCGCCGACCTCGAAAGGCTGCGCATCGTCGTCGAACCGCCCGCCGGACCCCTACCCGAGATCCAAACTTTGGGCTTCGCCGAGAGCTTGGCCGCCAAGGCCCGGGCGGCTGCCGCCCGGTTCGGCCGCCCCGTGCTCGTGGATGAAGCAGGGGTCGTGCTGGAGGCTTGGAGGCCATTTCCGGGGCCGCTAACCTCTCCCGTCCTGCGGGGTTTGGGGATCGCCGGCTTAAGACAGCTCCTGCGCGGGGTTTCCGACCGCGCGGTCATGGAGTGCCACCTCGGCTGCTGGTTGGAGGACCAATTGCGGAGCTGGTCAGGATCTACTCCGGGACGCATCGATTGCTCCCGTCAGCCGAAGGACGATCGGATGATGCTCTCCGATGTGTTCGTACCCGACGCTCCAGCCGGCGGCGAATTCCTCCACCGCGCCGCCGCGCTCAAGGCTTTGGAGGCGGCGGCGTTCGCATTGCACCTGGATGCCGCGGTGGATCCCCCGGCAGAGGCCCCCGACTGCCCCGTTTCCGCGGGTCCGGCGTGTCCGTTCTGCGCCGAATTGGAGGAGGCTTGCCCCAACATTTTCGGCAGCATGATGGAGGGCCGGCTCCGCTCCCGGGTGGTTTATGAAGACGATTACTTTGTGGTGATGCCGCCGCTGGGCCAGTTCATTGAGGGCGGGCTATTGCTTTTGACGCGTCAACATCTCCGTTCCTTTGCCTGGTTGCCGCCGGAGCGCTACGAACACCTGGAGCGGCTGCTATCCGCGATCGCGCAGGCGCTGGTCCAACACTGGGGCGTCATGCCCCTGATCTTTGAGCATGGCCCTGCCCTCGAGAGCGGCAAAGGAGTCTGCTGCGTCGACCACGCCCATCTCAATATCTTTCCGGCCATCGCCCAGGTTCACCCCCATATGAGCGCGCGGATGAACCTGCCGGTGAATTCCCTCGCCGAATTGAGCCGGCTCCGGCGGGCTGAATTTGGTTATCTTTTCGTTCAGGAAAATGACCGAACGCGCCGCGCCTACGACGGCCAGTATGCGCCGACGCAGTTGGTGCGCCGCATCATCACGGCCGGCCTGGGGATGCCGGAACGCTGGCACTGGCGCGATTATCCGGGTCAGGCAGAGCTGGTGGCGACCTACCACACCCTCAAAGGCAAAATAACCCTGTGAACGGAGATCCGCGCCAGAACCTTCCGACCCGCCGGGAACTCTATGAAGGCCGTCAACTCGAGGCGGTCGCCGCTCGCTGGGACGCGAAGGCTCCGGCCTGGGATCATGACCTCCAGGACCCGACGTGTCATCTCAACGAGGACGATGCCTATCCGCGCTTCCTTCGCGAAGTCCGCCGGGTCGTCGAAAGCCGTCGAGACTTCTGCTCCAGCCACGGTCTCGTGGATGTGGGTTGCGGCACGGGCCTGGTTCTGGCCGGTCTGGTTTCGGACTTCGCCTGGGGCGTGGGCGTGGACATCAGCGCGGGTATGCTCGGGTTTGCCAGGGAGAAGAGGATCCCCCGCGCGCGGTTTGTTCACGGAGACTGTTTCCGACTGCCGGAGCTCTGTCCCCCCGCCGGCGCGGCGCTGTCGAGAGGGGTGCTCCTCTCTCACTATGGCCCGCAACAAGCCGAAGCGTTGCTGCGGGCCGCCAACAGCACCCTTACGGAACACGGATTCCTGATCTTCGATTTCCTGAACGAAGGAGCCCGGATGCGGCATGCGCATGCGGCCGAAAATAAAGCCTACTTCACCCCCGAAACCGCCTGCCTCGTGGCGCGGCGGGCCGGCTTTACGAAGGCTTCCATCCTGGGCCAGGCAGAGCGGCGCGTGCTCCTCCTCCTGGCAGAACGGGATTGACCGCATGCGACAATCACGTTACAAAAAGGATTGAGTTGGCTGGTTATCCGGCCGATTTCTGTTAGGGATCGGCATAGAAGTTGAACTCGCAATCTAAATCAACGACGCGGGGGCCAGCCCCCTGGAAGGCGCCAGAAATCATGGCGACCCTCGGGCCGACCCTCGAAAAAGAGGGCGACCTGCTTTGCGCCATCGAAGCGGGCGCCCGCTGGTTTCGATTGCCGTGCGGCTACCGGCAACGACCGCACCTGGACAATGCCCGGGCGGTAAGGGCGGCCGCCGCCAGGGCAGGCATCCCGGTGCAACTGCTCTTGGATTTGCCCTCCTCGAGACCGCGCACCGGAACCATGCAGGAGATTCGCCTGGCCGTGGGCGACCGAGTATTGTTCTGGGACTCCGGGGTTGGCGGCCAGATCCCTGCTCAGACTGGGTTCTACCCGGTGCCGGTGCCCGGCCTGGCCGAACTGCTTGCCAAACTCGCGCCCCAGCAGCAAATGTGGTTTTGCGACGGACGGCTCCGGTTCGTGGTGGATGAGGTGAGAACCGATTCCGTTGGGGCTCGCTTGGTCGAGGGGGCGATTCCCCTCAAATCCTCCAACTCGATGTTCCTTCCGGACAGTGACAGTCCATTTGCCGCGATTACCCCGCCGGATCGCGCCTTGTTGAGCGCCCTGGCCGCTCACGAGGTGCTCCCGGACTGGGTTGCCTTCTCGCTGATTTCCTCGCCTGATGACGTGCGACTCGGCAGAGCCGAGACCCGGGAACACTTGCAACACGCCGTCCGCCTCATGGCCAAGTTCGAGACCGTTGCGGCGGTGGATCGCGCCCGGGACATCATCGAGGAATCCGACGGCATTATGGTGGCCCGGGGCGATCTCGGGCTGGCAGTGGGCTATGTCCGCCTGCCCGAAGTCCAGGAACGGCTGGTGCAAGCCGCGCGGTGCGCGCGCAAGGTAGCCGTCGTGGCCACGCAAGTCCTGGAAGGTTTCGCCGAAACCGGGGTGCCGCAAAGGGCGGAACTCTCGGATCTGTCCCTGATCGCCCGCCAGCGAGCCAATGCCGTCATGCTCGGCAAGGAAACCGTTTTCAGTCCCCGTCCGATCGAGTGCATCCGTTTAGCGAGGGAAGTGTTGACTTATGAAACGCGGCGGTTTGAAGCCGCCTACCGTGGCTCGAAAGTCGGCCCGCCGGCGCCGCTCGCATGAAAAGAGGAACGTCAGCCGCCAACCAAATCTGGTTGGGACCACCCGCGGCGGAGCCCCGCCAAAGCAGATGACAAGCCCAACCTGGACGGCGGCGGAACCGGCAAGAGCTCAGCTTTTATGAATGACTTCTTAAATCTCCTCGCGGGATCCGATCTGGGGACGACTACCACCCCGGCGACGATCCTCTTTGTCCTGCTGCTGTCCTTCGGCATAGGTCTGCTCATCGGATTTGTCTATATGTGGACCCATGAGGCGCTCTCCTACTCGCGCACCTTTGTGGGCGCCATCGCCGTCCTCCCGATGCTGGTGGCCATGGTCATGGTCGCCATGGCCGGCAGCCTGGTCGTCGCCTTCGGACTGCTGGGGGTCTTCGGCGTCGTTCGCTTTCGGAATGTGCTCAAGGACACCCGCGACACCGCCTTTATCCTGTGGGCCATCATGGAAGGGATGGCCATCGGCACGCAACGTTTTTCCACCGCTTTCATGGCCGCTGTCGGCCTGGCCATAGCCTTCCTCTGCCTGCGTTTTGTCTCTTTCGGCCTGCGTCAGCGCTACGACGCCGTGCTCACCGTGCGCGCCACCGGAGATATCCCCGCTCGCATGGCGGCCCTAAAGCGAGTGCTCAAGCGTCACGCCTGTCAACTCGCCCTGGCGAGCGACCGTCGCTCCAGCAAGGAAGGCACCGATCTGAGTTACCACCTCCTGCTGCGCGACCCCGCGCGCTCCAGCGAACTCCAATCCGAACTTGCTGGCACCGAAGGGCTGGAGAATATCTCCGTGTATATGCACGAAGATGAAGCGGAGATTTAGTCCGCGGCGAAGGAAATGTCCACCAACTCGCCCGGACGAATGGAAACACTGGGCGGCAGGCTGATATCGAGGGGCAACCCCAGGTCGATATTGGCGAATTTCACCGGGCCAAGCAGCGTCGGGGGGATCGTCTCGAACTGAGTCCCCACCTCCAGCACCTTGCCCAGGCCCGCTTGCCGGCGCAGACCCCGGGTGCGCACTTCCACGCGCATGCCCACCTTTGGTTCCACCATGAGCGGGGGCCGCAAGTACCCCACGATGCGGACCGGGTTGAGCGTCGCGACCGCCACAATCGGTTGTCCGGGCGTGACCGCTTCGCCGACGCGAAGGTAAATCGTCGTGACGATCCCATCAATGGGCGCTTTCAGCGGGAGCGGACTCAACTCGGCTTCGGTCAGATGCAGCTTGGATTCCTGCGCCGCGATGGCCGCATGCAACGGATCGATTGACACCTTCCTGAAGTCAGGAGTGTTGGTAACTTGCAATTGAGTCACATTCGCCTCCGTGTCGACCACCAACTTGCCCAGCTCCTCGACCTCGTTTCGCAGTCGGTCCTGCGCCGCCTTGGCCTGCTCCAGAACCCGTTGGGACACAATCTGATCCTTGAAGAGGGCTTCCGTCCGCTTGAACTCGCTCTCGGCCATTTGCAGGTTGGCCCGCGCCATCGCGAGGTCCGCTCGCTGCCGCATCCAGACTAATTGGAGATGGTCGTAATCCATGGCCAGAACCTGCTGAGACGCGATCGGCTTGGCCTCGGCCTGCAACATTTGGATATCCGCCTGGATCAGCGCCAAGGAGGCGGCCAGGATCTTCGGCTCCGTCACCATCACCAGGCCAATCTGCTCGCCCGCCTTGACCTTTTGGAACCGGTTGACGGTCAGTTCGGCTAACATCCCGGGTTTGTAGCACGTCACATTGGCCACCACCGGTTCAGCCTGCCCGAGCATCGTGGGGGACGGACCGTTGTGCTTCCACATCAAGGCCACAGCAATCCACGTGCCGGCGAAGATCACCGCGGGGATCGCGCGCACGCGAAGGTCGAGCAGGCGCAACCGTAGTGGTCTCGGAATGGGGCCGGAATTGTCAGTCTTCATCATCGACGAACTCAAATCTGTTAAGTGTCAGAGTAAGAACGACTTGATCGCGGCGTCAATTCAAATCAGGTAGCGGGCGCGGCGCTCGATTTGAACGAGTACGCTCACGAGATCGGGCCGGTTGGAGTGAACCTAACCAGCCTCTTCGGTTTCGAAAGAGGGATAGAGAATGGGCAGGAGGAACAAGGTGAGCAAAGTAGCCGTTACCAGGCCGCCGATAATAACGACGGCAAAGGGGCGGGCGGTTTCCGCGCCCACCCCGGTGGAGAGCGCGGCGGGCAACAAGCCGAGCGCCGCCATCAGGGAGGTCATCATCACGGGACGAACCCGGGAGACCGAGCCTTGGATGACCGCGTCACGAACTGGTTTGCCGAGCCGGCGCAACTCGCGCACCCGCTCCACCAACAACACGCCGCTTTGGATCGAGACGCCGAACAACGCGATAAAACCGACCATCGCCGACACCGAGAAATCCAGTCGAGCGACCAGCAGGGCCAGGATGCCGCCCACGGCCGCGAACGGCACGTTGAGCAGGATGAGCGTGGCGAACTTTCCGGAGTCGAACGCGGTGAACAACAGGAAGAAAATGGCGATGATGGTCACCGGGACCACGACGGCGAGGCGATGCACGGCGCGTTGCTCATTCTCGAAGGCCCCGGTCCAAACCATGCGGTAACCGGGGGGCAAGGTCACGGCGGCATCCGCCTTTTGCTGAGCCTCCCGCACCAGCGAACCCAGGTCGCGGCCGCGTACGGAGAGCTTAATGGCGATGCGCCGTTCGTTTCCTTCGCGCATGATTTTCGCCAAACCCGATCGAACCTCCACGGTAGTCAGGGCGCCCAGGGTCAGTCGCTCGCCGCCAGCGCCAAAAACCGGTAGGCTACGAATCGACTCCAAATCGGAAACGGCCTTGGGCACGACCTTCACCACCAGGTCAAAACTGCGCTCCCCCTCGAGCACCTGGGTGGCGACCGAGCCGCCCAACGCGGTCTCGATGACCGATTGAAGATCGGACACGCTGACGCCAAACCGGGCAATGGCCGCGCGATCGACCGTGATTTGGATCTGCGGCTGGCCGGTAAACTGGTCCGTGCCGACGTCTCTGGCTCCAGGCACCGTGCTCACGGCGGCGGCGATCTTATCGGCGTAATCCTGGAGCTTCTCGGGATCTTCGCCGAACAGTTTGATGGCCAACTCGCTCTTGATGCCGGAGACCGCCTCGTTGACGTTGTCCTCGATGTATTGGCTGAATTGGGATTCAATCCCGGGGATCTCCCCGAGATTCCTGGCCATGGCATCCACCAGGCCCTCGCGATTGGAGGCGGTCTTCCATTCCGCGCGGGGCTTGAGGTTTACGTTGAGTTCGCAGACATCAAATCCATTGATGTCCGTGCCGTCATCCGGCCGGCCGAGCTGACTGAGGACGTCCTCGGTCTCTGGAAACGAGGCCAGGCGGTGGCGGACGTTGTCCACAATCTTGGAAGCCTCGGAAGGGGAAATGGACTTGGGCATGAAGATCCGGACCCAAAGGGCGCCTTCGTCCAGCTTGGGCAAGAACTCCGAACCCAGAAAGGAATAGGCCACGCCGCCACCGAGAAGCAACACGCCCGCAAAGACGAAGAAGAGTTTCCGGCGCGCCAGGGAGTAGTCCAGAGCGGGGCGGTAGATGCGGACCAGGCGGCGCACGATCCATGACTCGCCCTCCTGGGTGCCATGCTTGACCGCAAAACTGAGCAACGCCGGCACGACGAAGACGGCAAAGATGGTCCCGGTAATCAGCGCGTAGGTCAGCGTGAGGGCCATGGGGCGGAAGATCCGGCCTTCGACCCGCTGCAAGGTAAAGACGGGGATGAAAGCCGTCAGTAGAATGGCCTTGGAAAAGAGGATCGGCCGTCCCATTTCCCGAATCGATTCCACGATGGCGCCGGATAGGGACGCCGGCTTGCCTTTTCTTTCCTGGAGGACGCGGATCAGGTCCTCCGCCACGACAACCGCGGAATCGACAATAATGCCGAAGTCGATGGCGCCCATCGAAATGAGGTTGGCGGGGATGCCACGGAGATCCAGGAGAAAATAGGCTCCCAGCAAGGAAACGGGCACGGCGAGCGCGACCACCAAGGCGGTGCGATAATTGCCAAGCCCCAGAAACAAGACCAACACCAACACCACGAGGCAGATACCCTCCACCATATTCTTGCGGACCGTGTGCAGCGTGCGGTGGATCAGCACGGTCCGATCATAGTGTGGCGTCAACTTGATGCCATCCGGCAAATAATGGAGATTGATCTCCTCGACTTTGGCGTGAATGCCGTCCAAAACATCCTTGGGGTTTTCCCCGCGCCGCATGATCACGATGCCCTGAACCGCGTCGTCATCATCGCTCATGCCGTTCGGGGTATTGAAGAGCATGCCGACGTGGCCGAGGCGGACCGCATTGCCAATGGTAACCACGCCAATATCCTGGATGCGAATGGGGGTGCCGTTGCGGCTGTCCACGGCGATCGCTCCGATGTCGTCCCGGTTGCGCAGGAACCCCAACCCGCGCACGACATACATCTCCGAGCCATGCTCCACGTAGGAACCGCCCGCGTTGCGGTTCCCGTTCGCCAGGGCGGTGAAAACCTGCTGGAGCGAGAGATTGTAGGATTTCAACTTCAACGGATCGACCTGCACCTGGTATTGCTTGGTCGGCCCGCCAAAACCCACGACATCAACCACCCCGGGCACCGTGCGCAGCTTACGCTCGACCACCCAATCCTCGAGGGCTTTGACTTCGACGGCCGGATAACCCTTGGGGGCCTTCAGGGTATAACGATAGATCTCGCCGATCGGCGTCGCGTTGGGAGAAAGACTCGCCTGGGCGCCGGCAGGCAACGTGACATTGGAGAGGAACTGAAACACCTGGTTGCGAACATAATCCGGCTCGGCGCCGTCCTCGAAGACCAGCGAAACCTGCGAGAGGCCAAAGAGACTGATCGAGCGCAAGGCCACCAGCTTGGGCACGCTGTTCATCTGGTTTTCGATCGGGATGGTCACCAACCGTTCGACCTCCTCGGCGGCGTGGCCCGGGAAGAGCGTGATGACCTGCACCGACATGTTGGACACGTCGGGAAAAGCCTCGACCGGCAGACGCTGGAAGGCGTTGATCCCCGCCAAAACAAATAACGACAGCAATACGATGACGATCGCCCGGTGGCGGAGCGTGTACGAAGCGATGCGGCCGATCATGACTTGGGAGCGTTGTCCATTAATGACTGGAGCAACAGACAACCTTCGGTCACCAGGCGCTGCCCTTGCTTCAACCCCGCGATGACGGCTACTTTGCCTTCGCGCTCGGTGCCCAAGCGCACCGGCTGCCGCTGGTATCGCCCCTCGGCGGTCTCCAGGAACACATAGTATTGATCATTGCGAAAGAACACCGCCTTGGACGGCACCTGGAAACTGGATGGCACGGGATCGGGGATTTCCACCGTCACATAAAGTTCCGCCTTGAGCACCCCGGTTGGGTTCTCAACACTGCCGCGGACCCGAACGGTCCGGGTGGTTGGGTCCAATGAGCTGCCGATTAGATCCAGCCGCCCCTTGAATGCCTGGCTGGAAAGGGCCTTGGAGCGGATGACCAACTCCTGGCCTTTGCGCACCAGCGGCAGATAAGCCTCGGTGACATCCACCCAAACCCAAAGCCGCTTCGGGTCGCTCACAATGAAGAGCGGGGCGGTGAATTGCGGCATATTAGCCAGCATCTGGTCGGGCCGCACTTCCTGTCCCGGGGTAACGCTCCGCTCGACGAGAATCCCCTCCAGCGGGCTGGGGAGCAAAAAGCCCTGGTTTACCGCGGTCGCCGTCGCGCTGGCGCCATAGATCGCCAATCGCGTCTCAGCCCGGTCCTTTTCGGCCTGAGCGCCCGCGTAGTCGGCTTCGGCCGACTCCACATCTTTGCGCGGGGCGGCGCCGTGTTCGTAAAGATCCCGAAGCCGAGTCAAGCTCTGCTCTGCTCGGCGGAAATCGCTGGCAGCCTTGCGTGCGTCCGCCTGGGCCTGTCCAAAGTCAGCGGACTGGATTTCGGCCAGCGGACTGCCTTTGCTTACGGGTTGATTGACGTCCACCAGGAGTTTCCGGACGATGCCGGCAAAAGGACTGAACACGCGCACGGTCACATCATCATCCCAAACCAGGCGGCCGGTCAGAGGCACGAAGGATGCCTGTTCGGCGCCCACGGGTTCAACCGCAAGGGTGCCGCGCTGTGGGGAATTCGAAGCCAGGCAGACGGTGTCGCCAGAGATCTGAACGGTCGAAGGCGCCACCGGGTCCTTGGCGGGAGCGCAACCGATGACCAAGGCCAGGAGCAGGAAACCGAAGCCGGCAATCGCCCCATGAGCCGCCTCGAAACACCGACCGAGCAGGCCAGCGCAGCCGCGCGTCCTTTCAGCCAGAGACGCGCCGTCCCGGCGCGCAGAGGCGACCGGGACGCTTAGGATCTCTCGCGGCGACTTGAGAACGTGATTCATTTCTTCTTTGATAGCGCGAGAACATAACTGGGCGGCTCGGTTTGTGCTACTAGGCGAAGCCTAATTTTTGTGTAGGACCGAGTACTACATGCCGCTGGAATTGACGCGAGACCGTTTGGCGAAAGAGCGAGGGGGACGATCTCCTTCGCCGCCTATGCCTGGGACTACTGAATCGTGCTGTCGGCGGGGAACCTGGAAGACCGGGAAAGGCCGGACGGACGTTGATCCACCACGACCATGCTGTGGCTGCCGCGGGCGGCGATGGCTACCACATTTCCGAGCCCGGCGGGAACCTCGCACTGCCCCGCTCCGTTCAATCCCCACGCGACCACCGAGCCGTCACGCTTTAGCGCCAAGCAATGGTAGTCGCCGGTGGCAATGGCTACCACATTATCAAGGTCCGCCGGCACGCTGCCGGCGATGAGCCCATAACCACCCCATAAAACCACGGTGCCATCGTCCTTAAGCGCCAAGCTGTGATACCCGCCCGCCGCAATGGCCACCACGTGGTTCAAATCGGCCGGCACCTCGCTTTGCCCCATGCGATTGCTGCCCCAGGCTACGACGGTCCCGTCGGCCCGCAGGGCCAGGCTGTGGTACATCCCACCCGCGATCGCCACCACTTGATTCAAGTCCGCGGGCACCTCGCATTGGCCATAGCCATCGAAACCCCATGCCACAACGGTGCCATCGCTTTTAAGGGCCAAGCTATGCACGGCTCCCGCCGCCACGGCCACCACTCCCCGCAATCGGGCGGGAACCACGCATTGGCCGTAATCGCCAGTCGCTCCTCCCGTTGGCCCCCAAGCCACGACCGTGCCATTGCGCAGCAGGGCCAGGTTGTGAACATTGCCGGCGACCGCTTCGACGACCGGGCTGCGCTGCAGTTGGCTTGGAATCGAGGTCTGGCCAAAACGGTCGTCCCCCCACGCCATCACCGTGGCGCTATCTCGCACCACAAGGCTATGAAAAGAGCCGGCGGAAATGCCCGCTACCGTCGGCGCTCCGAGACGCGCGGGGGCTATGAGCAGGTTGTAGTTCATGTCACCCCAAGCCACGACGCGGCTGGCCGCCGGGCTGGCGCCGAGAGGCGAAACACACGCGCTCAAGACCCCCTGAGCAATGATGAGGAAAAAACCGAATCCCCGCCCGAGTTGGGTCTGCCTGGCGACTGATGGCTGCGATTGATAATTCATAACTAATAGCTTCAACTAAGCAAGACCACACTAATCGATAATTTCCCCAATACCACCCGGGGAATAATCCGAACCTGCTCCAGTGGAATCCCCGGGGATTCGCACTCATGGGAGAACGTCTATTCTCCCCCGCAGGCCATTGGTTTTGACGCAACCCACTAGGGCGGTGTCAGCCCTCGTTTGGAGCGCCTATTCTTGGAGCCGGAAGAATTGGCGCGAAGCGATCACGGGGAGGGTGACCGTACTGACGCCGTTGCTTACCATCACAGACTGGCTCACCGCGGACCAACTCCCCGCCAAGCCGGGGTCCGACGTGGATTGCAGCGCAAAGCCGGCGGGCACCGTTGGCCAGGAGATAACCACGCTCGCGCCTGCCAGCCGGATGGCCAACGACACGGACCCAAGAGGCGGCGCGGCGGAAGCGGAAAAGGCCAGGTCGTCGATGGCCAACCCCTGCCCTTTGGCTGCGGGATCGCCCATCCGCCACACCAGCCAGAGGGCCGCGCCCGGCGGCCAATCGGCAATTGCCTGGTCGGCCACCCCGGCGCTCAACTGATTGCCTGAGGCGGCGCCGTTAACAGGGATCGGATTGGTGGCGGCGGGATTGGCTGGGAAACTGACATTGAGGTTGGTCAATACCCCGGTGGAGGTGGCTGGGAAAGGATTGGTTGCGGTCGGGTCGATCCAATAGGAGACGGCCAGGCTCTTGGCGGCCGCCGACTGCCGCCACAGTTCGCCGGTAAAGCGTAGCGTCATCCGCGTCAGAGTGTCGGCGGTCTCATTGACGAACTTGACGCCAAAAGCGGTGCCGCCGGTAGAGCTGGTGGCGATCAACCCCAGCGCGCGGTTGGCGCTGGCGCTGGCGCTGTTGGTGGCGCCGAAGCTGATCACCCCTCCGGTGCTCTGATCGCCGGCCGAAGCGCCGAATTTTGGCTGCACGTCCGCAACGGCGTACCAGCCGGGCATGGCGCTTGCGAGACCCAAGCCGCCGAACCCGATGCCCGTGGCGTTGCTCACGCCGTTGGAAATCACCGGGAAAGCAAAGTCAAACGGATCGGAAAGGCCAAAGGTCACGCCATCGATGGTCACCGGGTTGTCCGCGTTAACGCTCACGGTTCCGGGATTGGGCAGCGAATCGAAGCTCTGGGTATAAACCAATCCCGCGCTGGGATAAGGGACGTAGGAAGAGGCGGGCACGAGGATAGTCAACGTCGCCGCCGCGCTGGTGGTGGCGCCCGCCAGGTTGGAGACGCGCACCCGATAGTCGCCTGCGGCGGAGGCCACCAGACCCGCCAGCGACAGGGTGGCGTTGGTTTGGGCCAAAAGGTCGGCGCCATCGAACTGCCATTGGTAATTGAAAGGCGTGGTTCCGGCCAGGGATACGGTAAAGACCACGGCGCCACCGATCAGCACCGACTGATCGGCGGGCGGAGTGACGACCTGGGGAGGCGCTACCACCGTTTTGACGGTCAGGCTCGCGTCCGCGCTCGTCACCGCGCCGTACAGATTGGTGACGACCACGTGATACGCCCCCTGAGCCGCGGTGGTGACGCCGCGCAATGCAAGCGCCGAGGTAGTGGCCCCGCTGAGGTTGGCGCCGTTCTGCTGCCATTGATAGGACAGCGCGTAGGGGCTGGAGGCGGCAACCGAGAATTCCACGTCGCTCCCATTGGTAACCACTTGGCTCACGGGCGGCGCAACGATGAAAGGTCGGAGGTCGGGAACCCAATCCAGCCCGCGGAAAGCGCTATGAGCGCCCGAGCTGGCCAACAGCGTCGGCGTGGCCGCCGCGCCGCTATCTATGATCTTCACGAGTCGATTCGTGTTCGATGAGGCGCTGTCAACCGTGGTCGCGTACAAGACCGGCGCGGCCCCGGAAAAATCCGCCGCTACGGCAAAAGCGCCGCTGGCGTTTCCCGTCGGGAGCGTATAGGCCAACCCCCAGACGCCCGCGTTGTTGGTCCATTTCTGGATGCCGCCACCCCCGGTGACCCGCTGATCCGCCACGTACATAATGGTCTGTCCCAGGTCCATATCAAAGCCCGCCGGCTGGCTGGAAGACCCCGTTGCGATCAGCAGATTTGTGGCCGCCCCGGCTCTGGGCAGGCCGGGGCCGCTAAAAACGTAAATCCCGGTCGTGCCTTTCTGGGTGGAGAAATACAAGCTGTCGGCCATGATCTTGACGCAAAGGGTGTTTCCCCCGTCAACCTGAACATCCACGGGCGGCTGCGGCGGGTTGAAGTACCAAGTCCCGCCGGGCGTCGTGGCGTCGCCGGCGCCAGCCGTCCAAAAACCGTTGGTTCCATCGGATGTCGCGCCGCGAATGTTGTTGGCGCTATAGACGGTCGTGCTCGATGCGGCCATGCTAAAAAGGCCCCGCGCGTCGACCCGCCCGATGGCGCGCGGCAGCGCCGCTCCCGTTTGCTTCGAGAGGGACCCGGTAATCGCCCCGAGATTGGTGCTATAACCGCCGAAAACCAGCGACGTATGGTCGGCCGAGCGGGTTAAACCGCCTTCGCTGGCCGCCGTGCCGCTGATGAGCATGGCCCCGGTCCCGGCATCGGGCACCATAATTGAACTCACCAGCACGCCGTTGGTGTAGAACTGTTGGACGAAGATCGTGTTGCCGGAGTTGTTCAGCGGCTGGGAGCTGTTCCCCAAGCTCAGAATCGCGAGATTTCCAGGACCAAAATAGGGCGCGGCCGCCTCCGCTCGTAACACAAAAGCCGCCACCATCGCCAAGACCGCCCGCCGCATAAATGTTTTCATCTGGCCCTGCTTGTACCCTGGAAAGGAGGGCTAATTCAAGCTCCGATGCAAGCGGGCGCAATCGAAGCGCCGCTCGATCAAGGGGTGAGCCGGAGGAAATCGATCCGGCGGACATAGCCATAGTCGTTTTCCACGATGAGGATATTCCCCGGGGCATCCATGGTCACGCTCCGCACCTCACTGACTTTAAGTCCGGCCGAATAGAACCATTGGCCGTCACCCGAATGAGAACCGGCCTGGCCATTAACAAAAATGTGGAGGATGCCCGCGGGATCCACGTAAAGAACCTGGCTGCCTTGATCCGTGCCCAGGAAGTAGCCGCCGGTTGGCGCCGGCCACACGGCGCGCGCTTCGTTCAGCCCGTTGGTGCGCGCCAGGGTGCCATCGACCACCGGGTTGGCGCTGCCATTGCCAAAAAGTTGGGTGGGATTACCCGCATTGACTCCGCTTGTGGGCAGCAAATAAACCCGGTTGGTACCGCGATCGGTCACGATCAGATTCCCGGCGACATCCACGATGAAATTACCCACATCGACGAAATTAGCCTTGTTGACGCTCTTAATGCTGCCTGTGGCGGTCCACTTCTTCACATTCTGTCCGTCGCCAAAATACGCCAATGTCCGGTCGTCTTTCACCCACAACCCGCGGCCCGTCGTGATGCCATTGCTGGCGATGAACAGCGTCGTCAACATCCCGTTGGTGTCCAGCCATCGCACCTTGCTGTTGCCGGTATCCAGCAGGTAAACGACGCCGTCCGAGCCCAGCCAGAGTCCGTTGGGGAAACTCAGCGCCACACTTACGCCCGGAGTCGCCGCATCGGGGCCATTGCCCGAGGCATGAGTCCCGGCAACGGTATGGATTCGACCGTCGGGGGTGATCTTCAGGACCGAATGGCTATTCTTATCCACCACAAAAATGTTGCCGGACCGATCCGCCAGCGCCATATGAGGACGGGACAACGCCGCATTAGTGGCGAACCCGCCTTCGAAGCTGTTTTGCCAGTAATTCACCCCATCCACCCCGCCATAGCCGTTGCCGGCCAGGGTGCGCAGATTGCCGAAGGATCGCGTCAAGTTACTGAAGCCAGCCGCAGAACCCGCCGAAACGTCGACCGCCAGGAGCCGGAAGAATCTGTCTTGCGCCGGCAGGCTTAGAACGACCTGGCCCACTGAACCCGTCGTAAACGAGTTCACCCAGGGAATCCAGGAGCTTGGGAGACCGCCGGCGCTCTCCACCGTGCAAACGCCGGAGGCGAACGCATTAGTCCAGGAGAGCAGGCCATCGGGGCTCAACGAGGAGATGCGAAAATCGGTGGCGAAGGCTTGCCCAAGGCTCAGGACGCACGCCCAGGTTAATGCCTTCCCCAGCGCCCGCGAAATGGCGCTTTCCGTTCTTGAGGTGGATCGCGGCTTCAAGGCCTTACCAGGTCGGAGGAGCGAGGTTGTGCTTTTCGGCCTTAATTTTGACCTTTGCGGAGCCCAACCCGGCTGAGGCGCCTTTCAAGACGATGGTTCCCGGATTGCCGGCCTGCGAGCGGACAATCACCAGCGCTTCGCCATTGTAGGCATTTCGCTCTTTAGCCTGAAAAGGTTCAAAGCTCGTGGCATCGCCGTTGTCCACGGCGACAATGTCGCCCGGTCCCTCGATACTGAAGAGCAGGTGATTCTTGCTGCGTGGGACGGGCAGACCGTTCTTGTCCGCGACCGTCACGGTCACGAAGGAAAGATCGCGGCCGTCGGCCCCGATCTGGGATCGGTCAGCGCTGATCGTCAGCTTCGCCGCCGGGCCGGTGGTTTTCACCGTGTCATTCGCCCACGGCTTGCCGTTCTTGTAGGCGACGACTTTCAACTCGCCCGGTTCATAAACCACATCGTCCCAGCGCAACCGGTATTCAAATGCGCCCTTGGTCTTCCGGCCAAGGGACTTTCCGTTCAAAAACAACTCCGCGGAATCGCCTGAGGTGTAAACGTGGACAGGGGTGACTTGCCCTGCGCGGTCGGGCCAGTTCCAGTGAGGCAGAATGTGGGCCATTGGCCATTCCGGACGCCAATGGGCCTGGTACAGGTAAAACCGATCCTTGGGAAAGCCCGCGAGGTCAATGATGCCGAAGTAAGAGCTGCGGGAAGGGACCTTGATTTTGCCGATGGCGTCTAATTCCTTTTTGAGCCTGGCCTTGGCGACGGGATCCGTGAAATTCAATAAGTTACTCAGGTCGCTGTTATAGGGCGTCGGCTCCCCCAGGTAATCGAAGCCGGTCCAGACGAACTCGCCGGCCACGAATGGGTTTTGATCCTGGCCGCGAAACTCGGCATCCGGCGTGGTGGCCCACGGCGGCGCGTAAAGATCATAAGAACTCATCTGGAAGTCGGCCTTGCCCTCATCCTTGTTGTCGCTCACCGGGAAAAAGTACTCGCCCCGCGAGCTGATGCAGGAGGCCGTCTCGCTGCCATAAAGGGGTTGGGTGGGATTGGCTTTGCGGAACTTGCCATATTCGAAGGGCTTGTAGTTGTAGCCGAACACGTCCACGCCCTTGCGGAAATCGTTGTAGCCAGAACCCACGTTATCACAGGCCGCGGTTACCGGACGGGTGGGGTCTTCACCGCGGACGATGCCCTGAAGCTCAGCGGCAATGCGGGGGCCGTCGGCGGTGCCTTGATCGGGAACCTCGTTGCCGATGCTCCAGAGAATCACGCAAGGATGATTGCGATCGCGGCGGACCAAGGCGCGGAGATCCGCATCATGCCAGTCCGCAAAAAGGACATGATAATCGTTCTTATTCTTGCCGGCTTTCCAACAATCGAACGCTTCGTCCATTACCACCATGCCCAGGCGATCACACACGTCCAATAGCTCTGGCGCGGGGGGATTGTGGCTGGTGCGAATGGCGTTATCCCCCATTTTCTTCAAGATCTCCACCTGCCGTTCCAAGGCCCGAGTGTTGATCGCCGCTCCCAGCGCGCCAAGATCATGGTGATCGCAGACGCCATTTAAGGGGACGCGCTTGCCGTTGAGCAGAAACCCTTTGTCCGCCGTGAATTGGATGGCGCGGATACCGAACGGGGTGTTATAGGCATCGACCGGTTTTCCGTCCTGCTGGATCGAGGTCACCGCCAGATAGCGATGCGGTTGCTCGATACTCCAAAGCCGGGGCTGCTTTAGCTTCATTGTCGCTTCGGCCTGTGAAGAGTGGCGCGGGGCGAGCTTCCCCGCGTCACTGGCAAGCAGGGCAACCGATTTCCCTTGGCTGCCGTCGGCGTTGAGTTCGAAGATCTCATTCTTGACGGCGACCAAGGCCTCGGCATCGGTGTCGTTGTCCAAGGTCGCCTGGATCTTAATGGTCGCGGATTGGCCACTGATCTCGGGCGTCGTGACGAAGGTCCCCCAGTGGGCGAGATGCACGCGGGGCGTCTTGACGATCCAGACGTTCCGGTAGATGCCGCCGCCCGGATACCAGCGCGAAGACTGCTTGATATTATCCAAACGGATGGCGATGACATTATCGGCGCCGAATTTCACAAACGGGGTAAGATCCACGCGCCAGGAGGCGTAGCCATAGGGCCACCCGCCAACGCATTGTCCATTCACCCAGACCGTCGCGTAGGACATGGCTCCGTCCACATCGAGGTAAATCTTCTTGTCCTGATCCACGGTGGGAAGCGCGAGATGTTTGCGGTACCAACCGACGCCCCACCACGGCAGTTTGCCCGTCTCCCCGGGATACTCCTGTTGGAACGGGCCTTCAATCCCCCAGTCGTGCGGCAGGTTCAGCAGCCGCCACTGGCTGTCATCAAACTCCGCGCGCGCATAATCAACGTCTCCGCCAGGACTCCCCGCCGGGCGCGGCTTCGCGGCCGAACCGGCGTTCTTGGTGAGTTCCGCCCGGGTGGGCAAAACCCAAGCCTTAGTATTCGCGTAGCTCAGCTTGTCGCCGACGCCGGCGGGATCGTCTTTGGTGAACCGCCAACCGGCATTCAGGGAAAGTCGCTCGCGAGGCGAGCCCGTTTCCGCCCGGCTGAGAAAGGCCCCGGCAGCAAGCAGGCCGGTCATCAGGGAAAAAAGCGCTACCCGGCGAGAACAAGCTCCTAAGGCTGAAGACGCGGGATGAAAGGAATTCCTCATAGGTTAGGTAGATTGAAACTGACGGCTGTCGAACACGTTGGGCCAATTCTAGGAAGAGGGGCAACGAAGTCAAGGATGCCACCAACCTAAAGGGGGTGATTAAGGATGTCGGGCATGCCCGGAGCCACCGGGCGTCGCACCGCGCGAAACGTCGTGAACATCTGCGGCAGTCCGCCGTCGCTTTGCCACCGATAAGTACCGCCATGGCCGACAGTTCAATCGCAAAAATCGCAACGCGGCCCCAAAGCCTCGCTTGACATAGCAGCTCTGGTCCTGCATTGGTAAGACCTGTCTTGCCATGAAAGCCTTATCGCTTTTCTCGTGGGCGCGCGCCCTGCATCGGCGTGTCGGGAATTCACGCTCTCTGTCCCCCGCCCTGCTGGCCGTCCTTGCGGCCGCGGCGCCGTTCCCCGAAGCGCGCGGCGCATCCACCCAACTTTACAGCCACGGCGATCCGACCCCCGAGGAACAGTACATGCTGCAACTGGTCAACCGCGCCCGATCGAATCCGGCGGCGGAGGCGGCGCTTTATGGCATTGATCTGAACGAGGGCCTGGCGGCGGGGACGATTTCGACGGCCCCGAAGCAACCGTTGGCCTTCAATCCCCACCTGCTGCAATCGGCGAGAAACCACTCACTCTGGATGCTCGCCAATGACCAGTTCTCGCACTATGAGACGGATGGGTCAGACCCCGGAGATCGCATGACGAACGCCGGTTATGTTTTCAGCGGCTCGTGGACCTGGGGCGAAAACATCGCCTGGCGTGGGACCACCGGAACCCTTCCCCCGGCGGCTACCGTTGTCGGACAAGAGCATCAAGACCTGTTCGTGGACGCCCAAGAGCCCGGCCGAGGGCACCGCCTGAACATTCTCGACGGTGATTTCCGCCAAATGGGGATTGGCGCCGAGACGGGGGTTTTCGCGCAGGGCGGCCACAATTATAATGTGGTGATGACCACGCAGGATTTCGCCGCCTCGGACGCTGACCCCGGCCCCTTCCTGGTCGGGGTGGTTTATCGGGATAGCAATGGCGATGGTTTTTATACCGCGGGCGAAGGCGCCACGGGCGTTACCATCACGCCCGCAACCGGGAAGTATTACGCGGTGAGTTCAACCTCCGGCGGATTCGCCCTCCCGCTCACGGGTCTGAGCGGGACGTTACAGGTGACGTTTTCGGGAGGGCCCTTGGCTTCGCCCGTCACCAAGTCGATCGCGCTGACCGGTCAGAACGTGGAACTGGATCTCGAGCTGAACCAGGGCGCGCCGATGAAGTTTGTCGCGGGTTCAGCGAAACTGGGCGCGAGCGGCCAGTTCTCGATTGACCTCACCGGTCCGGCTGGCGCGCAAGTAACCGTGCAGTATTCGACAGACCTCAAAACCTGGACGCTCGCCGGCCAGGTCACGCTGACAGGCGGTAGCGGCCATTTCGTCGACGCGCCCCCCGCCGCTTCCTCGCGCCGCTTCTATCGCGCCTTCACGCCGTAGAGAATAAATGTAATTCAATCAGTGGAAAACGGGCCAGAATCTGAAGGTGTTCGAGAATGCCCTTGCCGATCCGCGAGGCGGCATTGGGATCGTGAAGCGCAATGTGCGAACAAACGTCGCGAAGATCCAAAGTTGCTTCGGCGGACAAGATTACTTTGGAGTTTGTCCGCGGGCGGCGCTCAGCGCGCCGCCCCGGGGCTGCCACCAACGCATCGCTCCACGATATTTGCAGTCATTTCAGAAAATCAGGCTGATGGTCTGGGGGAATCTCGGCTTCAGTAAGTGGTTCGTTCGATGGGAATACGACCTCGGAGGTGATTTCTTAGACGGCAGAGCGAGCCTGTAAAAACACCTGAAATTCCATAGCTGACCCTAAGAATGTGGACACATTCGTCAATTGCTTCAATGCCGACAGCGCCACTTGCGCATTGGTTCGGAACCTCCCGAGCGCGCGCGCGGCGCTGAGCCGCGTCCAATTATCAGAGTCACCCAGCGCTTGGATCAACGTGGGAATACACGAGGCGGCGTTGGCATCGATTTCGCCCATGGCCCATAACGCGTTCGCGCGCGCGCGCAGATCCATCGCGCAAAGCGACTTCACCGGCCTGCGCTTGCGAGGGTGCGCGTCGGATGCGATGGCGTGCCAATTGACTTTTCGTACGTCCGTGATTACGGTGGCTCTCGATTTCCCATGGAAGAATTTAAGGGTAAGCGGTTCTCGGAGGCATGCGACGGCGTGGCCGGTCGGGACGCTGCCTTTTCCACGACCCACTGGAGCGTGGTCTTGTCGGCGGGAGGGGCCAACTCTCTCTCGTCAAACCAGGCACTCGAAGTGCTCTGCCGCACCTATTGGTATCCCCTCTACGCTTTCGTTCGCCGGCGCGGATGCAGCCCGCCGGAGGCGGAAGACTTAACCCAGGGATTCTTTTGCCATCTCTTCGAAACCGAGGCATTGCGGAGTGTTGACAGGGACAAAGGAAAATTTCGCTCCTTCTTGCTCGTCACTCTGACCAACTTTCTAAACAATGAGTATCGAAAATCACAGGCCCAGAAGCGCGGCGGCCAATCCCCACTGGAATCCTGGGACCAATTGCGCGCGGAAGAGCGCTATCGCCACGAACCGCTTGACAATGTTACCCCCGAGACGCTCTTTGAACGTCGCTGGGCATTCACGCTGGTCGAGGAAGCTCTAGCTCATTTGCGCCAGGAATACCAAGGAGGCGATCGGCTCGGTGTCTTTGAGGAACTGCTGCCCCTGCTGGTGGAGGAGTTGGAACCAGGCGCGCTTTCAACCGCGGCGGGACGTTTGAAAATGAACGAAGGGGCGGTGAAGGTGGCGCTGCACCGATTGCGGCGCCGCTTCGGCGAGTATCTGCGCAGGGAGGTTGCCTCCACGGTCGCCTCCCCCGAGCAGGTTGAGGACGAAATCCGCCACTTATTCTCCGTACTACCAGTTTAGTCTAAAAAGGTCTCCAGTGTAACTCTCCCGCTATTTTCGTGTTGAACACTGTGGGAATCGGACCCGATCGATGCCACATTTGAGACAATGTCCAAAGTGCGGCGCCCGCCTGCCGGAGGATTCGCCCGCCGGCCAGTGCGTGAGGTGCTTGCTCCAATTTGGGTTAGCCTCTCCGTTGGGGGGACCGAGTGGCGCCGCCCTGCCCACCATCCGACTCCGGCCTGGCGAGGACCCGGCGGACGAAGCCGTCGGCCAGACCATCGGCCACTACAAGCTACTGGAGAAGGTCGGCGAGGGCGGCTGCGGGGTCGTCTATGTTGCCGAGCAGAGCGAGCCAGTGCGGCGTCGCGTCGCCCTCAAGGTCATCAAGCTGGGCATGGAAACCAGGCAGGTCATCGCCCGTTTCGAGGCCGAGCGGCAGGCACTGGCCATGATGGACCACCCCAATATCGCCAAAGTGCTTGATGGCGGCGCCACTGAAACGGGCCGGCCTTACTTCGCCATGGAACTGGTGCGCGGTATCAGGATCACCGACTATTGTGACCAGGCTAAGCTCACCACCGAAGAGCGGCTCGGCTTGTTCGCGAAGGTCTGCCAGGCCATCCAGCACGCCCACCAGAAGGGCATCATCCACCGCGACATCAAGCCTTCGAACATCCTGGTCACCCTGCACGACGGCGTGCCGGTGCCCAAGGTGATCGATTTCGGCATCGCCAAGGCTATCCAGGGTCGGCTGACAGACCACACCGTTTATACCCAATTGCACCAGTTCATCGGTACGCCGGCCTACATGAGCCCGGAGCAAGCGGAGATGAGCGGGCTGGACATTGATACCCGTAGCGACATTTACAGCCTGGGGGTTTTGCTCTACGAACTGTTGGCCGGCAGGACGCCGTTTGAAGTCAAGGAACTGCTGGAGGCGGGCGTCGACCGGATGCGCCAGACGATCCGGGAGCAAGAGCCGGTTCGCCCCAGCACGCGGCTGGCCAACCTCCCCGGCAATGAGCTGACCACCACGGCCAAACGCCGGTCCGCTGACACTTCCAAGCTGCTCCACCAGATCAAGGGCGATCTGGATTGGATCGTGATGAAGTGCCTGGAAAAGGACCGCGCGCGCCGGTACGAGACGGCGAACGGCCTGGCCCGTGACATTGAACGGCACCTGCGCGATGAACCGGTGGCGGCTCGGCCGCCCAGCCAGCTTTACAAGTTCCAAAAATTGCTCCGACGCAACAAGGTGGCAGTTTCTGTCGCTTTGGCAGTGACGGCGGCATTGCTCATTGGAATCGCCGGCAGCACCTGGCAGGCAGTCCGGGCGACGCGGGCCGAAACGGAAGCGGTTCAGGCCCGAAGGGTCGAAATGTCCCAGCGGCTCGCCGCCCAGGAGGCGCAACAGAAGGCCCTGAGCGCACAGCAAGCCGAGAGGCAAGCTCACTTGCGGGCGGACGCGGAGAAGGCGGCGGCCGACCGTCTCCTTTACGTAGCCAACATGAACCTGGCCCAGCAAGCCTGGGACCAGAGCAAGATTGGGCGGCTGCGGCAATTGTTGCAAGAGGCACAGTCGTTTTCAGAGCACGGTTTTGAGTGGTATTATTGGCAACGGCAGACTCACTTGGCCTTGAAAACCCTCCAAGGCGACCTGGTGAGGGTATGCGCGGTGGCCTTCTCGCCCGACGGCCGGCGGGTGGCCACAGGCAGTGACCGTAAAACCGGCATCGTGTGGGACGCGACCAGCGGCCGCGAACTGCTGACGCTCAGCGGACACCGGTCGGGGATTCGGTCGGTGGCCTTTTCGTCGGATGGCCTGCGGATTGTCACCGGCGATTCGGATCAGACGGCCAAGGTGTGGGACGCGGCCACTGGGAAAGACCTGTTCACGCTCGAGGGGCACAGCAATGCGGTTCGCTGTGCCGTCTTCTCCCCGGATGGCCGGCGGGTTGTCACCTGTAGTGGCGATACTTTGGCCAAGGTATGGGACGCGGCCACCGGCAGGGAACTGCTGTCGATCCAAGGGTACGGCGCCCCCATTTACTCGGTGGCCTTTTCCCCGGACGGTCGGCGGATTATCACCGGGAGCGAGGATCACACGGCCAGGGTGTGGGACGCGGCCACCGGCAAGGAACTGCTGACGATCCAAGGGTACGGCGCCCCCATTTTATCTGTGGCCTTTTCCCCGGACGGCCAGCGAATTGTCGGCGGCGGTATGGCCAATACAGCCAAGGTGTGGAACGCGGCCACCGGCAAGGAACTGCTCACGCTCACAGGACACGGCGCTCCTATCCTTTCCGTGGCTTTTTCCCCGGACGGCTTGCGGATTGCCACCGGAAGTAGTGATTTCGCGGCCAAAGTGTGGGAGGCGGGCAGCGGTCGGGAACTGCTCACACTCAAGGGGCACAACGATTCGGTTTTGTCGCTGGCCTTTTCACCGGACGGCCGGCGGATCATTACTGGCAGCCGGGACCACACGGCCATGATATGGGATGCTTCCTGCGGGGTGGAACCACTCAGCCTTAAAGGGCACGACGGTCGGATTTGGTGTGTGGCCTTTTCTCCGGACGGCCGATGGATTGTCACCGGCGGCGAGGATCGGACGGCCCGGGTGTGGGAGGCGGTTAGCGGCCGGCAACTGCTCAAGACGGAGGAGCACCGAGCTCCCATCCAATCGGTGGCTTTTTCGCCGGACGGTCAGCGAATCGTGACCGGCAGTGGCGATGAGACGGCCATGGTTTGGGACGTGGCGAACCCCCGAAGACCGCTGGTGCTGAAAGGGCACAACGCTCCCATTCAGTCGGTGACCTTTTCGCCGGATGGCCGTTGGATTGCCACCGCCAGTTTGGATCAGACCGCCAAGGTGTGGAACTCAATTAGCGGCCGCGACCGGGTCACGCTCAAAGGGCACAGCGCTCAAATCGGCTCGGTGGCCTTTTCTCCCGACAGCCGGAGAATCGTCACCGCCAGCGCGGATCAAACGGCCCGCGTGTGGGAGGCCGCCAGCGGCAAACAACTCTTCGTCCTCCAGGGGCATCATGGTCCCCTTGAGTCAGTGACCTTTTCGCCGGAAGGCGAGGAGATTCTCGCCGGGGGCGACGACCAGACGGTCCGCGTGTGGGAAGTGGCCACTGGCCGGGAACGGCGCGCCCTCCAAGGGCACGGCGGCTCGATTTGGTCCGTCGCCATTTCGCCGGACGGCCGGCGGGTGGTCACGGGCAGCGACGATCAGACGGCCAAGGTCTGGGATGCGGCCAGTGGCCGGGAATTGCTCGCTCTCAAAGGCCACAGCGGTTCGGTTTGGTCTGTGGCCTTTTCTCCGGACGGCCGCAGGATCGTCACCGGTGGTGAGGATGGGACGGCGCTGGTGTGGCAGGCGGCGCGAGACGAGGAGGTCGCTGCCTGGCAGGAGGAAGACCGGGCGGGGGAGCAGCGTGTGGCTGCTTTGCAGGCCGAGTGGAAGGCCGAACAAGAGCGCCAACGCCTCGCGGATACCGACGACGCAGGCAGCATCAAGCGGTGGCTTATCCTGGCGCCGATCCCATTGCCGCCGGGGCAGAGCACTGCCGAGGGATTGGAGATCGAGCAGATCGAGGACGAAGCTCGGCAACGGCCCAGGGCGGGCGAAATTCGTGCCATTGGAAAACGCGAATTCAAATGGCGAGAACAGAGCTTGCCGGACCACTTGATCGACTTCAACACCATCGTGGGGCGCGCCACCTACCGGTGCGTGGCCTACGCCGTCTGCTACCTCCAGTCGGATGCAGAGTTGCGCGGGCTGCGGATGCTGGTGGGCAGCGACGATGAGTCGAAAGTGTACCTAAATGGCAAGCAGGTGTACGAGGATGTGAATGCGCGCGTGTTTGGTATAGACCAGGATGTAGTACCCAACCTCGCCCTACACACGGGACTGAACCTGCTCGTGTTCAAAGTGGTGAATTGGGTTTCTGTCTGGAAGGGTTCCATTCGGTTCACCGATGCCCAGGGCAATCCGGTCCAGGGGATTCAGGTCACGCTGGATCCGGAGCCGAAGGAGAAAACGCCAACCTCAAAGCCATGAACCTGGTTCCCTGGGGGGTCGCCGCAACAAGGCCTGGCCATTCCGGATGACGGCGGCAGCGGCAACCCAACCCCAACGGGGTTGCGGCCCACGCCGGACGTTGCTGGGACAAACATCCCCATTGCTTCCATTCCGGGCGGACGCAACCCTTTGAGGGTTGATGCCACCCACGCCGTTTGACCCGAACTGGGCGCTGAGGCGCCAGCCCTGGGCTGGCTTACGCAACCGCGTTGCGGTTGGTTTCTTGAGGCCGTCATGGCCGGAAGGCGCCGACCGCACCCAGACCTGACTTCTTGAGATTTCCATGGAAACGGAGGGCGAAAACAACATGTAAAATTACGAATCCAAGCTCAAGGATCCGATTGTGCTTATTCTCCCTGTAACCTTGCCTTCTCAATTGTGTTGAATACCGGTGATGGTACGAAACATGAGTTGGTCGCTGACGGTCGATTAACACCGCCGGAAACTAAGACTCCGTTGCGATCAGCTCGAATTACAAGCAAAAACGAAAGAAAACAATATGCCAATCAACGCGCAAGTTCGCGCTGGCGGGATGGTTCCCGTCCGTCTGCCATGCCAGCCGGGCTCGGGCCCGCAAAGTATTTCTCCCGGCAGCCGCCGGCGCCAGGAAGCTATTTTATCTCCCTTGACCGGGCCGCCCGGTGATAGGAAGGCGCAGCCGCCTGTCGTTATGAAATCGCGTTCGTCGCTCCGAACAACGCGCCATGCAATGCTTGATGCCCTGCTTTCCGTCTTGTTCTGGGTCCTTCCCGCAGGCTCGCCGGTGGCGGTCCTCGGGGCCGCCAATTACGCCACCCCGTACACTTTCACCACCCTCGCCGGACGGGCGGGTGTTGCAGGCAACGCGGACGGAACGAACAACGCCGCGCTGTTCAATCTCCCTCCTGGCGTGGCGGTGGACAGCGAGGGCAATATTTATGTAGCGGACCAATCCAACGAAACGGTACGCAAAGTGACGCCTGCGGGCGTGGTGACGACTCTGGCCGGACGGGGGGGCGTCTCTGGGAGCGCGGACGGGACGAACGGAGCCGCGCGGTTTGATTTTCCTTGTGCCGCCGTGGTGGACAGCGCGGGTAACCTGTATGTGGCGGACCTTTTCAACCAGACGATCCGGAAAGTAACGCCCGTTGGAACTAACTGGGTGGTGACGACTCTGGCCGGACGCGCGGGCGAGGCTGGCTACGCGGACGGGACGAACAGCGCCGCGCGGTTTAACTATCCTAACGGCCTGGCGGTGGACCGTGCGGGCAGCAACGTCTATGTGGCGGACACGCTCAACCACACGATCCGGAAAGTGACGGCGGTTGGAACCAATTGGGTGGTGACGACGCTAGCGGGACGTGCGAGCAATGCTGGCTACGCGGACGGGACGAACAGCGCCGCGCGATTCAATTTTCCTGGTGATGTGGCGGTGGACAGCGCGGAGAACCTCTATGTGACGGACGGCAACAGTCTGATCCGCCAAGTGACGTTGGTCGGAACCAATTGGGCCGTGACGACCCTGGCCGGATGGTCGGGCGCGGCTGGCTACGCCGACGGGACGAACAGCGCGGCGCGGTTCAATTTCAATGCCAGTGGCAATGGGTATGGCGCCTTGGTGGTGGACAACGCCGGCAACCTCTATGTGGGCGACTGGGGCAACAACACCGTCCGCAAAGTGGCGCCGGTCGGGACGAATAGGGTGGTGACGACCTTGGCCGGGCGGGCGGGCGCCACTGGCATGACGGACGGCACAGGGAGCGCCGCGCTGTTCAATTCGCCTACCGGCGTGGCGGTGGACAGTGCGGGCAACATTTATGTCACGGACCAATCCAACGACACGATCCGGAAAGGATTTCCCGCCGGCTCAGTACCTTCGCCATTTTTGCAGTCTCCGAGTCTGAGCGCCGGCCAGTTTGGTTTTGGAATCAGTGGTCTTCCCGGCCTGGCCGTGATCATCGAGTCTTCGAGTGATGTGTCCTCTTGGGAGGCGCTAAGCCCTTCTATCACCCTCGTGGGCGGGACGAACTACTATGTCAGCACCAACCCACCACAAGGCGTCCTGTTCTACCGCGCCCGGGTGCGCTGACCCAGTCAGCCCCGGTACAGCAGAGCTTCATCGCACCGGGACACACCCGCCGTCTCCCTCCATTAACGTAGTCTGCCGCAGAGCGGCGGCGCGAGGGTATCCGGGTGGCCTCTGCCCAGGGAATCGCGATTCCCGCCGTTTCCTGCGCCGCATCATCGGCGCCTGAAAACCACCGACCATCGGGCCAAGGTCCAAATCGTAACTCTGAACCAACGGATCGAGCGGCGCTCCCGTCTTCGCCGAGCCTAGGGACAGGCCGCGACGCCATTCCGTTCTCCGCGCTATTGCCCAAGCCTCCAGCAGGTTTTTCGCCCCCTCGTGGTTCTTGGCGCGGCCAGCCGCAACGTCAGCGCGCCTTGGGTGTCCGCCGACTGGGCTCCGAGAAAGGAGGCTTTGATGGGGACGGCGAGCGACCGGATGCGGGCGATCTAGGCCGAGGACAGGAGCTTGCCGTGCCTGAACACTTCCACAAGATGCCGCGTCAGGCCAACCATTTCACTCTGGAGTCGGGTACCGGCGTTTTCAGCCCCGATCTTGGCTTCCTGAAACGAACTGATCGCGCCCGCAGCCAGACGCTCGACGTTGTGCAGTTCACGCCGCATCGCCTGCGCCATTTGGAAAAGCGGGCCGGCGGATTCCATCCAATGGTTAGCGACCTTCATCCGCCCGCACTCGACGTGCGACCCGCGCGAGCGATCTCCTCGCGCTGGAGTTCGCAATCGGTGAACCGTTGCGACCCACCTTGGTCTGGAGCCGCAGGAGCGTAGAAATACTGACTCTATTCCATCCTTCGCTCGTAAAGGACGCCCCAATCAGTACAGAAGTTGGTTTGCGCCTCATCATACCATTCCCAGCTTCGGCCCCAGAATCGCGCGTTAGCCCAAATACGTCCTGAGAATTGAATGCACAACCGTCCGCGAAGAACAATCGACCCTTGGCTGCCAGTCGTGCATAATTCCCCTTTGACGCTGCCATCCCCTCGCGCGCCGCCGCCCACGGACACGCCCCAAAGTTTGCCCTCGACGGTCCCCTCGAGGCCGATGCCGACCTCGACACTGCCGCAACCGCCGCCTTCCACCGCCCTCTTGCACCCGTCATAACTCACCTTCACGTCATAAGAAGCGCCCGCGCGGACGTATGGGCCGATGGAGAGGTTCAGGAAGTAGAAGTCCAGTTCCCGCTTCCCAGCCTTGCCCTCGATGTTGGCTCCGACGTTGAGCGACCAGCTATTGGCCTTTAGGTCCCCACAGCAATCCAGACACCGCTCGAACCCGACATTGATGTTCGCGCTGAATTCATTGAATCCAAGCGCCTTCAAGGGGCGCATCAGGAGCGCGCTCGGCTGAATGCCGCCCTGGAACTGCGTCCGCTGACATTCGCTCCGAGACAAGGGTTGCAAACCGGTGGGGTCCTCCGCGTTAATCGGATTGTCGCCAACATATTGATATAGGTTCAGCGAATCGGCGTAGCCCAACGGATCGCGCTGCAAAAAACGACCCGTCGCTGGGTCGTATGTCCTGGCACGGTAGTAGTAAACTCCGGACTCTTCGTCCAACGGACGGCCGGTGAACAAATAAGGATTCTCAATGGCGCTATGCGGCGTACCCCAGGCATTGGCCGCGATGGGGAAACCGGATCCGTCGTTCACGACCACGGCGCCGTACGCATCGTAAGAATAACGCTCTACCGGCGTCCCGGTGTCGTCAGTGATCACTTCCACGGACCAAACAGAGTTTGGATGATAATAATAGCTCTGCCCGCCCCGATCCATGGTCAGGACTTCGTCCACGTACATTCCGTATACATAGGTGGCTTGAGTCACTCCGCCGCCCCCCTGCTCTTCAAGAACCCGAGGACCGTCATAAAAATACCGCGTCGTGGTCGACGAGCCGGCCGGGTCAGCGATTTTCACAACTCTTCGGCTGATGGCGTCGTATTGATATTGACCGACCACCGCGCCGTCGGAGATCCGCATGACTTGCGTGAGGCGATTCTCTTCGTCATAGGCATACGTGTAGACGCCATCATTCGCGAGATTGCCATCGGCGTCGTAGGTTAGAGTCGATGCGTCGATCTTGATCAACTCGTTGACCGCATCATGCGTCCGGGTCTGGGTCCCTCCCGGCGTCGTCAGCAGGCTATTCCAATTTCCTAGCGCGTCGAGGTCCCACGCGCGGCTCAGCGAGGGCGCGGGGATGGCGCTATCTACCAGGGCGCCGACGTCATAGTTGGTCAACCGATTAATGGCGTCATAGGCATAAGTCTCAGAATCCGAGGTCAGGTGGCGCTTCTCCTCCAGGCGGCGGTTGCCTTCATCGTCGTAGGCATATCCAAATCCAGCAATCTGCACCAGGAGATTAGAATGCGTGACGCTAAGCAGCCACTTGTCCGCATTGTAGGCGTAGGCGCTCGTCGTGCCGTTTCGGTTCGTACGACTCAAGACCCGATTGGCGGCATCGTAGAGGAACGCCACGATCGGCGGCGGCGATCCGGCATCGTCTATCTCGCCGAGGCGGCTGCGCGCGTCGGTGTGTTCAGTGACGATTCGCCCGCCTGGGTAATTCAGCACTCGGGTTCGGCCCGGAATGTTGTAGCTGTATTGGATGGTCCGGCCATTTTGGACGGACTCAATGACGCGGTTGGCACCATCGTAGGCGAAGGTGGTCAGCCAGGCGCCTCTTTGCGCCGTCAACATGCGTCCCGACAAGTCATAAGTAAACGTGTCGTTGATCGCGCTAGCAGCCTGTTGAAATAAAAAGCAACAGTAGACGATTTGTATAGACCTCTTTGTAATATAAGACATAATAGTGTCGTGTTCAAACCGCACTTTTTG
>Ga0316217_10000774_pt1 | contig 44066 bp, 33 predicted proteins | sample 1anoAmetaG_FD_203633 | JGI IMG/M metagenome (GOLD analysis project Ga0316217, IMG submission 203633) | Freshwater microbial communities from Trout Bog Lake, Wisconsin, USA - 1anoA | ecosystem: Environmental > Aquatic > Freshwater > Lake > Hypolimnion/Profundal zone | place: USA: Wisconsin...
CCAGTCCCGATACATCGGGACTGGGTGAAGGCAGGTAGAACTAATAAGTCCCGTAGGGACGGCTGAAGGCGTCAGTCGTCCCTACGGGACTAAATCCTGGAGGGGGCGACCTTTCCCAGCCCCGATGCATCGGGGCTGGGCTATTTTCAGGTCGTCCCTCCGGGACGCGTCGGGGCACCAGGCCTGAAACGAACCCCGCCGAATCTGTTATGCACCCCTCGCCGGGCGGTTGCCACGCGGTATAGTGACCGCATGGGACCGACCCCGGAATTTCTCGCCGCGCTGCGCCGCCAACGTCTGGCGCGGGTACGCCGCATGACCCCGGAGCAGAAGCTTAGCGCCGGACCACAGCTTTTCGCCCTGGCCATTGAAACCATGCGCACGGGTATTCGCCTGGAGCACCCCGAGGCCGGCGAAGAGCAGATCCGGGCCATGGTTCGCCCACGCCTGGAGCGCCTGCGGCGTAGAGACGAGGTGGCCCTTGATCGACCCGGTTGAAATTGGCGCGCTGGTCCTGCGTGCCCTTACCCCCCAACCAACACTGGTTCCTCCAACTCGACCGCCAATTCATGTCCGGTCGGGTCTTTCATTCCCTTGGGCCAGATGTGGAAGCCGTCCTTGCCAAAGGTCGGAATCGTCCAGACGCCCCATATCCCCTTGTCAATTTCCGCCCATCCTTCGTACAGCACATGGTGCTTGCCAACGTAGTATTTGTTGATGACGACCTTGCCCGTTTTCAGGTCGTACCGGCCTTGCATGGCAAATGGTCCCACGGAATCGCTGCCGTCGCCGGTGATTCTTCCAGCGGCAAACGACAAAACCAGTTCCATGCGTTGCCGGGTAGTGATGTGGGGGCGCTGGAGCCAAAAGCCCACCCATTCCCCGGTCGGGAATCGTTCGTCGGTCTCAAATCTGGTGCGGGTTTCTTCAGTCATGCGAGCCTTAAACTCACGTGGTCACAAAAACAATCAACACGACGGTGAAACGGCAGTTGCTTGAAAGCCCTGCGCCGAAATCATGAAGCCAGCGGATTTGTCATTTACCATTATCCCCGGATTTGCTTCACAAGTTCTTGATATTTCTTCAATGCTCTGCAACACTTAATGTAATTAAATACGGCCACCGGCACGCAGATAAACTCAAACACAACGAACATGACCACCAGTCCCGGCCATTCGCATCGCAGACCCATCCCTACATGTTGCGTCCATTCCGACAACGTAGGTAAGTGATGCATTCCATCAAGTAACATTAGCACTGAAACCACCACGGCAATCGTTGTGACGTAAATTGCGACAGCCCCCACGGCGAGAAAGGCCGCAATGCGTAGCCAGAACCTTACGACAAGCCGTATCAATCTAAGCTTAGTCATTTCGCGTGCTATCCCTAACGCCACATCACTGCCCTTACGATAACGCACAATCCGAACTTCGCCATCAAATTCCACCGCCCGCAGGGCGTCCTGCATGATCGCCAACACCCAGTCGGCCTTGCTGCCGCCTGTGCCTGCACCGATGAAGGGAAAGGCAATGGAACGGTAGCCTTGGGCCTTCGCCAGTTTCATGGCGTTGGCGACAGAATCCCGAATTGACCGCTCAGAAGACCGCCAGAACATGTCAATGCCCGCCACATGAATGATGGTCTTGAACGGCAATTTCCCAGCACCGGTCGCCACCGCACCACCCAACGGGATTGGTCCGTGCTTGGCGAGTTCACGAAATGGGCTATAGCCAGCCCGTTTCTTGATGGCACCGGACACACCTTGGGGGAGCAGTAGCCACCATGGAATGATGTTGCGGTTCCAAGCGTTGACGATGACTTCAACGTCCTGATCGAGAAGGTCGCCGTCGATGATTTGCAGGGTCATGGTACTTGTTCCACCCTTTAGCCCCCGTACGGAGTCGTACTGCCGCTTCGAGTGTCAGGGGATTTCACTTTCTGTAATTTCTGAATGGCATCCAAGAGCAATGCATATTGATCGCGGTATTCGTAATATTCCTTGTCCTTGGTCTTGATGGCTTGGAATTCACTGGGCGTCTGCTTTGCCAACACCTGCGGGTCGGCATGGAAGTCAATGGTGATAAAACGCTGGATTTCGGCTATGTCTTGGGGCCACCGCCAGCCCATTTCAAAGGTGCTTTCGGTATTCTGATAGCTGGCGGATGGCGGCACTTCCCGTTCCAGTTCGGTCCATGAAGAGGGCCAGCGGCCGTCATGATCCTGCATGAATCGGGTCACCACGCCCCGTACGCAATGAACGCTCATAAGTTGCCGCTCGGCAGAATTGGCCACCGATATCACGGCGTAAACAAACCAGATGCAACACCCTGCCGCAATGACTATGGACACCCCAATGCACCAGCGACGTATTCGCCGTTTGCGTCTTAAAGTATCGCTAGACTGTAATGCCATTGCCTTCCTTCCCGTGGCTCAACTGGGTGATGATGTTGAATCGGCGGCGTTTCACGCTTTTGCCCGCACCGTGATCGCTGTCCCACATTCAGGGCAGCGGTCCTTGCTGGCACGCAGGTCATGGCCGCAACCAAGGCATAACTGGTGTTTGTGTCGATGCTTCTGACGTAGAAGCATCCGTATCGACCGGATTGGCATCCATGCCGAAAGCACAAGGAAGGGTAAGATCGGTAAATGTACGCCGGATTCATCCTGCCCAATCGGACCCGCCGAATTGCTTGTTGCAAAATGCTCCCGAATGAACTGCGGCAAAGCAAGCAAGAAGAGGGAATACTTCATGTTCTGAGGAGTGTGTGACAATGACCAGCCGGGACGTAAATGATGGATTTCTGTGGGTGTGAACATGTGGCCTGCGATGCTATACGTCTGATCAGAGAACAGCGTGACGACACCAGAGTCGATTCGGAATCCCTTGTCGTGGAACACTAAGGCACGACTTGGCGTCTGTATAATCTCTCGCCTCTCCAGTATCCACGGGGTGAGCCAACTCGATACAAACAGTACGATCCCCATTACCAGCAGCAACGAGAAGAGCGTGGTGACATTGAACAGGTGGTGTTTCACGCCTTTGCCCCCACCGTGATCGCTGTCCCACATTCAGGGCAGCGGTCCTTGCTGGCACGCAGGTCATAGCCGCAATTCTGGCAACATCCAACGCCTTTCGGTTTTCGCCTTCGCCAGACAAGATATCCACGGGTGAATGGCAAAGTTAGAGTGATTAAAGCAAGGAACCAAAGTGGTGAGAGAAGACTATAGGACGTATATTTGATTGTGCCGTAGAAAGACGGAACTGTTGTTCCGCCTAGTATTTCATTGCCGCCCCGTTCGTTTCTACAACAGCCAAACCCGAAAGTGGTGGATTCTGGTGACGCAAAATCCATCCAATGAACTCGAATCCAGTCCTCATCTACAAATAGACCGCCTCCGCCTTCGCCTCCGCCGTGGACGACCGCCCAGTGTTCCGTTTCGTAACGAGAAACGTCATCGGCAAGATTCGTTCGATATCCGACTTGTAGATGCCCTTCGTCGATTATGAATGCAACTGACCCGGAGTGTGAAGTAATGAACGTAGCTGCATCCCCTGACCAATAACTTCTTACCCATATCCCCACCGTCGCCATGCAGAGCAGCAGCGACAGTACCGTGATGATGTTCAAAAGGCGGCTTAGCATGACGGCATTGTATCCCGTTTCCACCGTGGCGAAAATGGCAGTTCACGGTGATCCCGAGGAGCGGTACAATGCCGGGGCTTTTACTTCGTGAAGGGGTTGGCGGCACGTGCTTTCGCATGCCATGACAGCACCGACGTGAGCGTGGTTGTCGGGGCAACCGTCTCCGGGGGATCGCCGATCCGCTCAATCCAGTCGTCGGGTCACCCAATACCATGGGGGATCGCGCGTCTCGACCGAAAGCATTTTGTAACCGGCCGCGTCCAAATGAGAGCCTTTCCCACCCGGCCCCCAGTCGATGGTATAAAAATCGGCGGGGCGCAGTGGGCCGGTGCAATACAGCCAGCCATCGACATCGTCACCCCGGCCATAAAACGTGGGGAAGAGAATAAAAACACGCCCATCCGGCCGCCTTTCGACATTGACGATGTTGCGCGGAGTGAGCCCGTGCCAGGCGGCGGGCAGTCTCACAATGCCATCGGGTGGCACCGCCAAGGTCCCGCTGGTAATGGCCGCGACGACCGGGGCGTAGCTGCTCGTGGACGCGCTGCACCCCCACGCCCCCAGGCACAGCAGCAATGAGAAGAACCATAAGATTGCGAACCGGCGTCGTTTCATGGTCACATCATAACTCCTCAGGGTTGTGACGGGAAATAGCGGTTCCCGGCGGCTCGGCTGCTGGCATATACTCTGCCAAGGCGCCCCGATATGGCTTCAACTTCTAGGGGGGCGCTAACCCAGACCTCGCGGTGCTGGGCCTGGGCTCTCTTAGACGCCCCCTTGGGGCTGATACGCGCCGCTGGCGCACCCGCCCCAAGCCCAAGGGCGGGGCGTTTCCGGTGGTGGTTGGGAAGAATTGGAAGTGTCGGCCCGTCGGGCCTTGGGAGGGTTTGGGGAGGGGCCGCTTTCCGGGGCCTTATAGCACCCGACTACCCAAAGTTTCGGCCCGTTGGGCCTCGACGCCCGGCCGTGACGGCCGTCGCTAATTTGGGGGCTATGGCACCCCTGCAGGGTGCGGCGCTGGGGGATCTTGCGAACCGGGGGCGGCGCTGCGTCCGGCGGCGCCGGGACGCAGCTCTGCCCCCGGCTATTATATGTCAGCCCTTCAGGCTGAGAACTTCCGGAGATAACGTCCAACGGTCAACGTCCAATTTCATCTCCTGCCTTTCGGTATTTCTTGGCGTCTTCGTGTCTTTGAGTCTTCGTGTTTATTCTTTTGGATTGCAGGCATAGCCGAGAGCGGCGGGGCTCGGCGGGGCCGACCTCATTACGGGCCACCATAGAACATCACCAAAAGCAAGGCCACACTAAATGCGATGCCAAGCACGGCCTGGCCCCAAACGTTTTTCTCACCCCACCAGAAGATGCCCGCAAGCGCGACCAGACCCAGCGCGCAACTCAGAAACAAGGCAGAGGTCATAATCCAGCCGATGGCGGCGCCCTTGACGCCGAATTCACTCTCGCAAACCACCGCGAAGCCGAACGCCAGGAACGGCAACAATAACGAGGCCGCCGCGATGCACCGGCCGGTGCGCTGGATGGGGGTGATGGCTTTACGTGCCGGAGGCGAGAAGTAGTCGAGCGGGTTTGGTTGCATACCATCCATCACACTGGTTCAGTGGCCACGGCTATCATACCGTGCGGCGCGGTTTGCCGTCGCCTCTCTTTACTACGATGGGGAATGCGGTATGTTCGACGCGCGGCTGTGGGCGCCGCCAGACCTACCAGAGTAGGCCGAAAAGGTGAGATGGCGCACCGCCCCCAGGCCCAAGGGCGGGGCGTTTCCGGTGGTGGTTGGGAAGAATTGGAAGTGTCGGCCCGTCGGGCCTTGGGAGGGTTTGGGGAGGGGCCGCTTTCCGGGGCCTTACAGCACCCGGCTACCCAAAGTTTCGGCCCGTTGGGCCTCGACGCCCGGCCGTGACGGCCGTCGCTAATTTGGGGGCTATGGCACCCCGTCAGGTGCGGCGCTGGGGGATCTTGCGAACGGGGGCTTTCAGCTTCTAACTTCCAACTTCTAACTTCATCTCCTGCCTTCCGGTATTTCTTGGTGTCTTCGTGTCTTTGAGTCTTCGTGTTTATTCTTTTGGTTTGCAGGCATAGCCGCGGCTGCCACGCCTTGTGAATCCATGGCTCACGCTGGGCGGTAGACCAAATGAAATGGAGGTGGGTGGAGAGAAATGACATGTAGATCCTCCTTCAAAGTGTCAGCCCTTCGGGCCTCAACATATTTTTGCGCATCCTACCGTGCCCTTACAGGCACGGCTACCAAAAGTTACAGCCCTTCGGGCCTCTGGCTGCAACCCACGGGAAACAACACGAAGTCGCAAAGCCACGAAGTTGCACGAAGAAAGGCAACGCGAGAGAGCCACTGATATCTGTTCCACCGACGTCAACTATGGCACCGTGATCTGGAAGGTTCGTTTCACGGGATCGGCGGTTTTTACTTTGGGATCTGCCGACCGTCCCCATTGCCAGGCGGCAACGGTTACGGCGATGGGGAAATGGGAGCGGGGTGGGATCTTGGTGAAGAGCAGTTTGTTGTTATCGACTACGATGGCCGGGCCCACATCGACGTAAAACGCCACCGGCAGGGCGGCATCGGAGGTGGCCTGCAAGGGGATGGATGCCGTTCCGGCTTTGACGTCCGACGGGGCTGCGAAGGTGATGGTTTGGGGCTTCCCCTGGTTGTTGCGCAGCGCGCTAAGTTCGATGTGGATGGGCTGGACCACGCTGCGGATGGTGTGGGTGCCGTCCTGGCGCAGGGCTAGATAAATAGGGCCGCCAGCGCGGCCCAGGGCAATGCGGAACCGGTTGGCGCCCAAGGGGACGGCCGAGCCGCAGAGCCATTCGGCGGTGGGGGTGCCCGGGGTGGTGGCAAGGGATTCGCCGGCGGCGACGAAGTTGGGTGGGATGCGGTCGAGCATAGTGCCGTGGAGGGTGAACGTGAGGCCGTCGGCTTCCAGGCGCGCCGGCTTCATGTCGACAATGCCATTGAAGTTGAAGGGGCAGACCTTGCCGTCGTCATCAAGGCAGCCGGGCAACTGGGTCTGGGCTTTCCAGTTGATGGCGGCGATGGCTTGGGCTTCCTGGGCGGCAGCCTGGTCGAAATACCAGGGCAGGGCCGCGGCGGGCTCGGCGGGCGTGACCGGCCGGTTCTCATGGCCGGGGACGGGGAGGTCGGCGACGAAGCCGCCGGCCATACGCACGGGCTTGAGCGTGGGGCTGCCATCGTCGGAGAGGCGGGCTTGGGCGGCGGCGGCGATGTAATGGACGATATAGGCGGTCAGGCGTTCGGAGCAGTCGAAATGGCCGCTGGTGCCGTCAATAACATAACTCAGCGGCCATTGGGGATTGGCCTGGCGATCCTTGAGGACCCGTTCATAGGCGGCACTGATGTTGTTCCAGGCGGTGCGGATATCGGTTTTGTCCTGGGACCATTCCTGGGCGGTGCCGAACAAGACCAGGGCCGGGACCTGGCGGTTTTTGGGCGGGATGTGATTATTCTTGATCCAGACCCCGGCGATGCAGCGTTCGGGCCGGGCTTCGACCAGGGCGTCTACCATGAGCAGATGCCCCGACTCGCCCAGGGGTAGCCAGGGCACCGTGGCGACTTCCGGGTAGCCGGAGGTCTTTGCCAGGGCGTCCAGAAGTTGCTGGAGGAAAGCCACCGTGGTGGTGTTTTCGCCGGACATTTTATTGTGCCCCGGCTTGGGCTTGGACCAGTTCATGAAGGACTGGGTGCACCAGACGATGCCCAGGTCGTGGGCGGCGCAGACGCGGCGCAGCGCCGGATGGCCGACGAGGCGGTGTTCGGGGACATTGGAGCAGAGAATCAGGAGCCCGCGGAGGCGTTGGCACTCCTCGGGGACCCACAGGTAGGCGGTGGCGGAATTGGTCGAGCCGTCGCTCCAGGCGGTGCAGGTGCCACTGGCTACGAATTGGAAAACCTGGTTGTCCGGGGAGGGTGTTACAAGGTTGGACGGCGGTTCGGCGGCGTGCAGTGCCGCGAGCGGGGCCAGCAGCAGGACCAGAAGGAGGGCTGATTTCATTGGAATTTTCTCCGGGTTCCAAATAATACGGTGGCGGAGCGGAACTGAACGGACGCAAGGCGCGGGCCATGATACTCCGATTAAGTGCATGATCACCGTATCCGGCACAGTTACGGCGCTGCCGGTTGTATTGCCTCCACGGCGCCGGCGGGAGCGGTGAAGGCGAGCACGTGGCCGGCATCGGTGACAGTCGCGGTTTGGGTGGTCTGGCCGCAGCGAATGGTCCAGGCGCCGGCCGCCGCGCCAGTGATCAGGCAGTGGGTGGGGGCCGTCACAGCGAAGCGCACCACACGCAGGTCGTTATAGTCCGCCGGGAAGATCACCACCCGATTGGCCAATGCCACGCCCGTCCAGCCTTCGCCTTCGATGGGGGTCAGCGGCAGTGGTGCGGCCGATGGCCCATCGTCCAGCATCTGCATGGCGACCAGGAAGCGGTCCTCAGTACGCTGGGCCTTGGGAGATAACTCGATGCGCCAGCCGAAATTCTCGTATTGAGGGCCGGCTCCCTTGGCACTCTCCTGGGGCTGATTGATGCCATTGACTTGGAACTCATGACCGGCGCCGCCGACGGACTCCAGGCGCACATCATCTTTGGCGGGCCGCAGCACGCTGGCGTCCATGCGGCCGCCCCAGGCGCCGTGTACCGTGAACCCGGCCGGGGCCAGGGTGGGTTGATCCGGGCAGTGCAGCAGCCAGGTCTTTTTGAACGACGCCTGCGCCGCCCGCAGGCGGTCGTAGACGAGGAGAGCCGCCGGATGCGCGGGATCTTCCAGCGTCAGGAATACAAACGAACGGACGAAGCGCTCGACTTTCTTTGAATAGGCCCCGGTAAGGTCGCCGGCCAAATGGCTGAAGAGCGGCTTGGCGGGATCTGGCCCGATGGCATGGGCCAGGACATGGCCAACCTCATGTCCGCGTTCCTTTAAGACGGCCAGGGTGGCCGGTTCGGCGCCATCGGCGGGCCAGCGCTGACCCCCATCGTTGACCAGGGGCATGGGCTTGGTCCAGGTGAAGGTTTCATCGGGATCGAACACCGTGATGGTGTTATGGGCGATGGTGCGCTTGTAGTAGTTGACATCGTGGTTGGTCCCGTAGTGGTAAGCACCGGACCCGCAGGCCAGCGCCCCTTTGTACCACACCTGGAAATGGCCGGCATCCAGATGCTGGTGGTTGTTGAACATCCAGGGCGCGATCTTCATCTCGGCCAGCGCCACCGGAGCGGTCGCGCTCTCGTCCCAACTGGTGCGGGCGACCAACCGGCCGGCCGGCGCGGGAAAGTAGCGGGCCAGCGGCAGGGACGCCACGGGCTGGCGTCCCAATCCGGGATCAACGAAGAGGAAGTACCAGATGGAATTGGACAGCCGCTCGCGCATCTGGTCCTGGTGCATGACCACGCCATTGAGGACCGGGTCGTGATAGTAGTTGGCCGCCAGCAGGATCGAGATGTTGGGAAAGGGTGGCTCGGTGGTGCGTTTGAGAATACTGGAGCAGTCGCCATCGGACAGGATGATGCCATCGGGGCGCTGGGCGTAGATCCAGGCATAGGGTACCTGGCCCTGATCGGCACTGAATACGTCGACGCCGGACATGCGTTTGAAAATCCAGGCGGCGAACATCTCCCATTGGAAGCGGTAGGGGCCGTAACTGCTGCCCTGGTGGTGCAGGTGTCCCTGATACCAGAAGTTTCGGGCCGGGACGAACTGGGCGAAGAACCGGCCGGCGGCATATTGGTACATCTGCGGATCTTCATCATACACGGCGATGCCGCCGCCGAGTTGATCGCGCATGAGCTGGGCCTCGCCGCTGTGGCCCGTGACGGCGCCACCCTTGAGTGGGGGATAGCCGATCTCCGTGAGTTTGGCATTGCGTTTCATGTGGGTAATGAACAGTGTGCGATCGTCCGCCGACATTAGAGGAAAGCACCAGTCGTAGACGATGGCGGCGGTGAGGATGGTCGCCCCTTTGGCACGGGTGATGTCCATCTGGTCCGGGTAGGTTACGGTGGGCAGGACCTTTCGCAGAATGGCGATGGCCTTTTGGCCCTGGGGCGCAGCGCCTTCGACGAGGTAGCGCAGGGCGCAGGCTTCGGCCACGTCATGGATGCGGGAGTCGTAATTGGCCGGACCCGCCGGCAGCGTCCCATCAAACGAGCTGACGCTGTTTTGGAGAACCTGATGCCAAGCCTTGGCAAAGAACGGATCGCCGGTCCGGGCCTGGAGGTCGGGCACATCCGCGGGGCGCACGAACAGCCGGGGATGGCCGGCCGGAGGCGTGATCGGGGGCGCGGGTAACAGCTCGGCGGCATAAAGTGCCGTCAGCGGGGCCAACAGCAGAGCGGCAAGGAGGGCGAGGATTAATTTCATGGGCTGTTACCTGTCTATTTTGAGTGCGATTGAATCCCGAGAGTGCACGGCGGTCAGAGCGGCGGATATAGTTCCAGGTTGCTGATTTGCGGCGGCTTGTCGGATTCGAGGATGTTTAGCCGGAATACCTGCGCGGTCACGGGCGGGAAATCTTTCACGGTGCAGTCGCCGTTAAGCTTTTCGCCGGTCAGGATTGGCTTCCATGTGTCTGCGTCCTTGTATTCCAGCGTGCAATTCTTGATGTTGCAGAAAGCGGCGGACACGCGCAGCGTGGCGACGGTTACGGGTTTGCCGGCATCTATTTCCAGCCAGCCCGTCGGCGCGGTATTCCGCCAGCGGCTGGAGCCGTCGGCATCGACGGCCAGCGCCGCGGATTTTGGATCCGCGGAGGCTTTCACGGGTTTGTTCAGCAGTACCGAAACGTAATCCGTCTGCGCCGGTCCGTCGATCGTCAGCGCCACCACGTTGGCCACGGCATCGGGAGCGGTGGCCGGTAGTTGGACGATGAGCCGGCCGTTTTCGCGGCTGGTCTGCAGCGCTGGGTGGTTGGCCGGCCCCAGGAGTGTCGCCTGTTTCACGTCATTGCGGAGGGGCACCTTCAAATGTCCGTCGGCCGGCCACTGGAAGACGTGCAGATAAACCGTAGTGCCCTTTTGAGTGGCCGTGCCCCAGGGCAAGTAGGTAAACGGCCCGGCCGTCGAGCCGTAGATGGATTCACCGTACACCTTGAGCCATTCGCCCACTGCGCGAAGGCGCTGCGCGGAATCTTCCGGAATGATACCTTCGGGTGTCGGGCCGACATTCATCAGCACGTTGCCGCCCATGCCCCAGGCGGTGATCATGTAAGGCAGAAGTTTGTTGAGCGGCTTGGCCGTCGCGTGCGTGTAGCCCCAACTGCCGTTGACGGTGCCGCACAATTCCCAAGCGCCCTTGGGCGGCAGCGTTGGCATATGTTGCTCGGCGGTGCCAAAGTCGCCTTTTACGCCCGCCAGGCGCGGATCGACAATCAGTTGCGGCTGCGTCTGGAGAATCGCGACGACTTGTGCGGATTCTTCCGGCTTGATGCCGCTGGCGCCGTCGCTATCAAACCAAAACTCGCCCAGCGGCCCGTAGTTGGTCAGCAGTTCCTTCAGTTGCGGAATAGCCACCGTCTTGATGTACTCGTGCAGGTCGCCGTCCTGGAAGCCGGGATCCCAATGCGGACAGCCCGCGCCGCCGCCCTTGTGCCCCCAGTCGGCCAGGAAGGAATAGTACGTGCCAAAGCGGATGCCATGTTTGGGGCAGGCTTCCGCGAGTTCCTTGACCACATCCCGTTTGAAGGGCGTGGCGTCCACGATGTTGTACGAACTGGCCGTCGATTGGAACATGGCAAAGCCATCATGGTGCTTGGTGGTAATCACCACGTATTTCATGCCGGCATCGTGGGCGAGGCCCATCCATTCGTCCGCGTTAAATTTCACCGGGTTGAACTGCGCCGCGAACTTGGCGTACTGGGCAAAGGGCATCTGTTTGGCCCGCATGTGCCATTCGCCGTCAGCAGGAATGCAGTAAAGTCCCCAGTGGATGAACATGCCGAACTTGGCTTCGTGCCACCAGGCCATGCGCTGATCGCGTTGCGGCGCGGTTTCCCCCGGCAGCCAACTGACTGGCGCCACGGCATCCGCCAGCAACCGTTCTGAGAAACAGGCCGATAAACCCAGCATTCCGACGCACAGCAAAAGTCTTTGTCTTGTCATACGGCTTCCTTTCATTTACCGCGCCGGTGGCGCATTCCTTATTTCGCCCAGTCATCGGTGCGGAACGGCGCGGCGGGCAGACCTTCCTGATTTAAGTCACCATTGATCATTACGGAACGGCGCCGCCGGAAAGCCGGCTTTGTTGAACAGGTTGCAGCCTACGGGAACATTGACCCACGCGTAGCGCACCGCCATCGGCTTTTCGACTTGCGGGCTGGACACCACGACTTTGTCGCCGTCAATTCTGGCCTCGGCGGGGACAAACTTCTTGTCCGCGCCGGCGATCGTGAAGTACTTGAGCGGCCCGCCATCGCTGGCCACCAGGCCGCCGCCGACGTGCGTAAAGTTGACCTGGATGGCGGCGCCCACGACCGTGGCGGATTCAAATGTGGGTCCGGTGCATTCGCCGGTGCGGCCGTAAGTATTGGCCAGTGCCAGGCGTGCCAGCCGCTGGCCGATGGGGGCCTTGTTGGGTCCGTGGACGTTGGTGGGGTCGCCCACATCAATGGTGATGGCCATGCCGGTGTGGGGCAGGCAGAGCGCCCGGGCCTGGGCTTCACGCGTGGCAGGCGAACCGTTGGGCAACTGCACGAAGTAGAAGGGGAAATCCCCCTGGCCCCACTGCCGGCGCCAGTCGGTGATCATGACCTGAAAGATCTTGTCATAGGGCACCGGCAGGCCCGGACCACTTTCGCCCTGGAACCAGATTGCACCTTTGATGGCAAACGGGATCAGGGGCGCAATCATGCTTTGGAAAAGGATGGTCGGCGTCTTGCTGCCGACTTTCGGCTGGCTCAGTTCCGTGGCGAGCTGGGTCTTGACCTCCGGCAGGCTATCGAGCGCCTCCTTGCTGGTCCATGTCGCCACGCCCGTGCCGCCCCAGGAACTGTGCAGCAGGCCGATGGGGATCTTGAGTTCGTTGCCCAACTCGCGGCCAAAGAAATAGCCGATGGCGGTGAAATTCTTCACCGTCTGTGGCGAACAGACCACCCAACTGCCGGTTACATTCGCAAGCGGTTCTTTGGCCGCCTTGTGGGCCACCTCGAAATGCCGGATCAGCGGATAGTTGGCTGCGGCGACCTCCTGCTCCCAGTTCAACAGCGGCGGCTGGGGCGGGCGCGGGCCCAGTTGGCGTTCCATGTTCGATTGCCCGCCACAGACCCACACGTCGCCGACCAGCACGTCGTGGAGGATAAGGCCGCCGACTTTAAGGTCGGATGGTTGGGCATTGGCCGGCAGGGGATCGAGCTTCGCCAGCCACTTGCCCTGCGTATCGGCGGTGGCAGACTTCTTCTGCGCGGTAAATTCGACAGTGACGATTTCGCCGGGGGCGGCCGTACCCCATACCGGCACCGGCATATCGCGCTGCAACACCATGTGGTCGGTAAAGATGGCCGATAGCTTGAGTTCGGCCGCGTGGAGTGCGGCCACGGGTGCCAGCAGCAGGGCCAGCAGTGTGGGGATGAATGGTTTCATAACCTGGGTCTCCGCAAATTAAGTTAACTATTCCCGGCCGGTGTCGGCACGCGGTGGATGAGTTCCAGTTCCGACAGGCACGAGACCACTGGATACGGTCACGGGGCGGTCGTCGGTGGCGATGGCGAACCAGTCGGCGGCTTCGGTGGGGAGTTGGGCTTCGTAGTAGGAACTGTCGGCGGTCTTGGTGGCCGGCAGGGCGAGCCATTGGCGTGTTTTCACATCGTCCGCGGTTAAGACCGCCGGGGTGGCCTTGGCCCAGTAGACTTCCACCTTTGTCAGCGGATGCGGGGCGGCGATGCTGATGCGGACGTGCAGTGGATCGTCGGTCTTTTGCACGCTGACCTTCGGGAATGGTTCGCCGATGCCTTTGAGGTAGTAGTCAAAATAGGGCACTTCCATCGCCAGCCAGTTGGCACTGCCGCCGGTGGGAGTGGGGTAGGGCTGGAACGTGGTGGGCGTGAAAGGCGCGGCGGGCTTGTGGTCAAAGACGCTGCCGCCGGGCAGCGGAATCTTGTGGTTGGCGTTGGGGGCGAAAACCTGGTTCTTCTCGCCGGGGATGGCATCGAGCGTGGCCTGGGCGGCGCGCGGCCAGCCGAAGAAATCGTTAGCGGCGGCGGCCAGGAAGAAGGCGGCTTTCATGTGCGGGGCACGACGCCCGGCATCGAGATGCTCCAGCCAGCGTTCCCGCTGGTCCGGGGGCATTCTACTGAGGCTGTTCTGGGCGAGTTTGGGGTCGAACGGCTCGAGCTTCTGCGCCGATCCGCGATCGAAGAAGCCGCAGCCGTACAGGCCAAGACCGGCGCGCACCTGGTCGCCTGCCAGGCCGCAGACCATCGTGGTCATGTAGCCGCCCCAGGAAATGCCGACCACGCCGATGCGCGTCGGGTCCACGTCGGGTTGGGCGCGCAGCAGGTAGAGTGACTGCATGGCGCTGAGAACCGCATCGAAGATCACGCTGGCGCTGGCGTCCGGATCGGCTATCCAGCGGCCTTCGCCGTACTTGAGGGCATTCCAGCGTCCCTTGCTGATGGTCAGTTTCTTGGGCTCGGCGATGCCGGGTAGATCCGGCGCTACAGAGACGTAGCCGCGCTGGGCCCAGGCGATCGCCTTGTCGATTTCGGCACTGCCGCCGCCGCCGTGCAGTACCAGCATGCCGGGATGTTTTCCCGGCGTCTTGGGCGTGGCGATGACGGCGAAGATTTCCGAGTTGTCCCGCGAGCGAAAGACGAGCCGGCGCAGGGTGATGTTCTCCGGCGGGGCGGTGGGCGAGGGCAGTTCGCGCAGGATCTCCGGCGCTTTTCCGTCGAGATAGGGCGCGAAGGGATCGGGTTCCGCGGCGTGCAGCGCTGGCGGCAGGGCCAGCAGCAGGAGGGCGAGGGTGAAGGCGGTACGTCTGTTCCTGTTTGTCCCTGGTTGTGTGTACGACATGTTTTCCTCCGTTTTCAAGGGGTGGCTCCGAGGAACGCCATTGACCGGCGCATCATGTAATGCGGCTTGTGCGGTGGATCGTAACCCCAGTTCTCGCTATAGCCATAGTAAAGCCAGCCGCGTGTGCCGTCAGCCCTGTCGGGAATGTATGTCGGGTGCCAGGCGACTTCCCGGCCCGGCCGCGCGATGACTGGCACTTTCCAGATCTGTTGCCTGCGCTCTGGCGGCCAATGGATGCCGTCGTCGGAGAATGTGGCGTAAAGGCCACTGCGTTCCGCCTTGTCGGTCTCGCGCCACGCGTTGAGACCGAAAGTCATCACGAACTGCCGCCGTGCCGGAACGAAGGCAACATGGGGAAACAGGGCGTCGGCGTCCGGTTGGCCGCTGGTGACCACCGGGGTGTCTTTTCCGCCCAGGCCGGCTTCCGTGAAGGCTCCCGCGCGGAACTTCTTCCACGCGCCGGGTTGCAGCGCCTCGGCCACCGGGCAACGCGCCATGCAAATCTGCACCCCGCGGCCTTCCACGCGTTCGTGGGATGTGTAGTAGGCGTAAAGGAATTCGCCCTTGGGCTCTGCCAAGACCGACAACTCCCCGACGCCCTGGTCTCCGCGGCCGTTCGGATCTTTTGGCAACTGGCCGGAAAGGATCGGCCCGCGTTTATCGAAGGTCTGTCCGTCGTCTTTCGAGACCGCCAGCGCCACGCGGCAGTAAAAGCCCGGAATGCCGTTGCCGACGGTCTTCATCCCCTCTTGATCTTCGGCGTGATAGAACGCCAGCAGTTCACCCGTGCTGGCCCGCGTTACCGCACTGATGCCGGCATAGCCGTTGTCAAACGCGCCGGGCTTACCCTTTTCGAGGACCTTTGTGGCCTTGGTGAATTGCCCCATGGCCGGTCCTTCGAGGAGGAACGACGAAACGCCCGCGGCGACGAGCACGCGGCAATCGGGGGTGGTGCGCACCACCGCCAGGCGTTCATCCGGAAAATACCGCAGGCCCAGGGCCCCGTCGGCGAGCACCAGTTCCGGAGGCCCAAGTTCGATGCGCGGTGCAGTATCGGTGGCGTGCAGTCTCGCCAGCGGTGTTAGCAGCAGGGCGGCGATGAGGGTGCGGATTAACTTCATGGTCCGTTACCTGTAAATTTTTGTCTATTGAATCCTGAGAGTGCCCTGCGGTCAAACTGGTGTCACCCTTGTCGCCGGAACGCGGGTTGCCCGAAACCAAAGACAAAGAAAGTTTGCGCAGGGTGCGAAGGAATTGATGGATTTTGGCACCGAGGGCCCAGCGCGGCATAGCCGCAACCAAAAGTACTTTACCACGGATCACACGGATAAAACGGATCGCACGGATAAAACCAAAATGGTGATGCGTTTCTATCCCTGATCCGTGAAATCCGTTTTATCCGTGCAATCCGTGGTTTGGCCGCGCTGGCCGAAAGTTTGCGCAGGGTGCGAAGAATTTGCTGGATTGTGCCACCGAGGGCACACGTTGGGTCGATCCCGTCTGGGCCGGGGCTTCTAATGTCATCGGCAATAAGTGGAATGAGGGGTCGTTTACTTGAGTACTGGTGGTTTCGTTGTGCGGCGAGGACTAAAATGCAGCACTTTGCGAAAAATATTTGGCGTTTGGTATTCGGCGGCATATTGCTCATCATGCTGTCGAGTGCTGGGGCACGCGCCGCCCCAGGCCCGGCCCCGGCCGGGGACATGGTCAAGGATATGCTGGCCGGCCCGATGAAGGACGTAACCGAGGTGGTCTTTGCAGCGCGCCAGGTGTTCGGCGAACACTGGTATGCCAACATCGGTTACTACGCGCCCGAGCCGTCCGCGCCGACCTATCGGAAGGGGGGGCGCCTGTGCAAGTTGAACCTGCGCACCGGTAAACTGGCGCTGCTGGTCGACGATCCGGAAGGTGGAGTGCGCGATCCGTGTGTGCATTATGACGGACAGCGTATTTTGTTCTCGTATCGTAAGGGCGGCACGCCGTGCTATCACCTGTATGTCATCAACGCCGATGGCACCGGCCTCCAACAGCTGACCGCCGGGGAGTATGACGATTACGAGCCGGTCTGGCTGCCCGATGGGGGCATTGCGTTTGTTACCACGCGGGCCAAGCGCTGGGTGAATTGCTGGCTCACCCAGGTGGGCAACATCTGGCGCTGCGATGGCGACGGGCGCAATATGCGGGCGCTATCGGCCAATCTTGAACAGGATAATACGCCGTGGGTATTGCCCGATGGCCGCCTGCTTTATATGCGCTGGGAATATGTGGACCGTTCGCAGGTGCATTACCATCACCTTTGGACCATGAACCCCGATGGCACGGGGCAAACGGTTTTCTTCGGCAACTTCCATCCCGGCGATGTGTACCTGGATGCCAAGCCGATTCCGGGGTCGGACCGTATCGTGCTGAGCCGTTCGCCGGGTCATGGCGGGATGGAGCACGAGGGCTGGCTGGCCACGTTGGATGTGAAGAACGGCCCCGACGATTTGAACAGCATGCACACGCTTACGCACGATGCGAATTGCCGCGATCCGTGGGCTTTTAATAATGAGAGCTTCATGCTGGCCAGCCACAATCGCCTGGAAGTGGCTGATGCCCAGGGCCGGCGGGCCACGCTTTACACGTTGCCCAAGGAATTTGGCGACGCCTGGCTCCATGAGCCGCGGCCATTGCTGGCCCATGCCCCGGAGGCGGTTATCCCGCCGCGCACGGACCTGGCCCAGGCAACCGGCCGGTATTTGCTCAACGATGCCTACCTGGGCCGCAACATGGCCGGCGTTAAACCCGGCGAGATCAAGAAGCTCATGGTGGTTGAAAGCCTGCCCAAGCCGATTAACTACACCGGTGGCATGGACCCGCTGAGCTACGGCGGCACATTTACCCTGGAGCGCGTGCTGGGCACCGTGCCGGTGGAATCCGACGGCTCGGCCTATTTTGAGGTGCCGGCCCTGCGAGCGGTATTCTTCATCGCGCTCGACGAGCATGGCCGGGCCGTTAAGCGCATGCAGAGTTTTACCAGCGTCGAACCGGGCGAAACGCTCAGTTGCCTGGGCTGCCACGAAGAACGCACCAGCGCCCGGGCCGCCACGCAAACCCATGTGGCGCTGGCGGCCAGCCATCCGCCGTCCAAACTCGAGCCCTTTGCCGGCGTACCGGACCTGCCGGACTTTGCGCGGGACATTCAGCCGATCCTGAATCACAACTGCCTGCCCTGCCACGACGTGGACAAACGCGCTGGCGGCGTACTGCTGACCGGCGATCATGGGCCGATGTTCTCGCACAGCTACTACAGCTTGACGGTGTGGAACCAGCTTTCCGACGGGCGTAACCAACCCCGCAGCAATTACCCCCCGCACGTGCTGGGTACCGGTTCGGCCCGGCTGCTGGCCAAGATCGACGGCACGCATTACGGTGCCAAAGTCACCGAACGCGAAGCGCTGTTGATCCGGCTGTGGCTGGACATTGGTGCGCCCTATCCGGGTACGTATGCGGCGTTGGGGACCGGCATGATTGGCGGCTATATTTCCAATGCCGAGATTCTGTGCAACGACAAAGACTGGCCCGAAACGCGCGCCGCCCAGGAAGTCTATGCCCAACGCTGCAACTGTTGCCACACGCAGGGCGTTGGTCCGATCCCCCACAGCCTGGCCGATGAAACCGAGGTGAGCTTCTGGCAGCCACACCTGAACGATCCGCGCCTGCGGCACAGCCGGCATATCGTATTTAACCTGTCGCGCCCGGATAAGTCGCTGATGCTCCTGGCCCCGCTGGCGCGGAGCGCCGGTGGCTATGGCATGTGCAAGGCGGCCGGGACGCCGGCCACCGCCGATAGCACGGTGTTTATCAAGACGGATGACCCGGGCTATCAAAAGCTGCTGGCCATGTGCGTGGCCGGCCAGCACAAGCTCGATGAAATCAAGCGGTTTGACATGCCCGGGTTTAAGCCGCGGCCGGAATATATCCGCGAGATGAAACGCTACGGCGTGTTGCCGGCGACGTTTGACCTGGCCAAAGACCCCCTCGACGTGTATGAATTGGATCGGCGCTATTGGGCCTCGCTGTGGCATACGCCCGGAGGCGTTAACCCCTGGAATGTGGATGTGCCGCCGCACGGCAATGTACGTTAAATAATGATGGCAATTAATTGAGAGTGAGCGAATGAAGCACGCAAAGACCCGTAACGTTTCTTGGAAGACTCTGGCAGGCCTGGCACTGGGTACCGGACTGGCCAGCATGCTGTTTGTCGGTTGCCAGGATCGCGACGTGGACCGGACGGAAATCCTGGCCAAGACCGTGCCCATTGCACCGGTGGAGAAGGCCTATTTTGCACCGGTAGCGGTGCTGGGCGCGGCCGACGGCAAAACGCTCTACGTCGCGGGCGCCAATGGCCGCGTGGTGGAACTGGATCCGGCCAGCGGCCAGGTGGTCCATAGCCTGACCGTGCCGGCGGAAGTTACCGGGATGGCGGCCGGTGCCGGACAGTTATTTGTGACGAGTGTGGTGCCGGCGGGGACGGTCAGTGTGATTGATATTAAAACCTGGCAGGTCCGCAGCACCATGGCGGCCGGGGCCGGGGCATGTGCTCCCGTGGTCGATGACAAGGCGGGGCGCTTGTATGTGGCCAATGAATTCACCAACGACATTGTCGTACTGGATACCCACAGCGGAAAAGAACTGGGGCGGGTGGATGTGGTGCGCGAGCCGGCCTCCGCGGCCCTGAGCCCGGATGGTGCCACCCTGGTGGTGGGCAACCTGGTGCCGGCCGGTCCGGCCAACGCCGACCACGTAGCCGCCACGGTCAGCCTCATCGACGCCCGGCAAGCCAAGACTGTAGCGCAGATTGCCTTGCCCAATGGCAGCAGTTCGGTGCGTGGCGTGGCGGTTTCACCCGATGGCCATTGGGCCTGGGTGACGCATGTTTTGTCGCGTTATACCGTGCCGACCACCCAGTTGGAACGCGGGTGGATGAATACCAATGCCCTGAGCATCATCGACCTGCCGGCGAAAAAGCTGCTCAACACCGTCCTGTTGGATGATGTCGACCGCGGGGCGGCCAATCCGTGGGGCGTCGCGGTGTCGGCCGATGGCAGTTGCGTGGTGGTGACGCATGGCGGTTCGCAGGAAATCAGCATCATCGCCGTCAAGCCATTGCTGGAAAAACTTAACCAGGCCAAAGCTCCGGACGAAGTGCCCAACCAGTTGTCATTCCTGCTGGACATGCGGCGCCGCGTGCACGTTAACGGCAACGGACCGCGGGCCGTGGCCATTGTTGGCCCCAAGGCGTACGTGGCGGAATATTTCACCGATTCGCTGACCAGCGTAATCCTGGCGGAAGGTGGCAAACCTTCCACCATCCCGCTGGGGCCCGAACCCCAATGGACGGTGCGCCGGCGCGGCGAGGTCTATTTCCACGACGCGTCCTTGTGCTTCCAGGGTTGGCAAAGCTGCATCACCTGCCATCCGAATTCCCGTGTGGATGGCTTGAATTGGGACTTGCTCAATGACGGCATCGGCAATCCCAAGAACACCAAGAGCATGGTGCTGGCGCATCAGACCATGCCCGTCGGGTGGATGGGTGTCCGCGAAACCGCCGAGAAGGCGGTGCGGGCGGGTATTAAATACATTCAATTTGCGGTGCGGCCGGAACAGGATGCCGCGGCGATCGATGAATATCTCAAATCGCTTACGCCGGCGGCCAGCCCCTTCCTGGTCGAGGGCCGCCTGTCGGATGCGGCGCGGCGCGGCCAGAAGATCTTCCATGATGAGTCTGTCGGTTGCGCCCATTGCCACACCGGGGCACTCTTTACCGATCAACTCTCGCACGATGTGGGCACCATTGGCTCCTACGACAAGCCCGAGGACCGCTTTATTACGCCCATGCTCATTGAAGCGTGGCGCACCGCACCGTATTTGCATGACGGTTCGGCGGGAACCTTGCGCGATTTGGTTACGACCTCCAACAAGCAGGACCGCCACGGGCGGACATCACAATTAAGCCCCCAGCAAATCGATGATCTGGTCGCTTTTGTGAGGTCACTGTGAGATCCCCTGGGTTGCATCGGCGCCATCTGTGGATGGTGGTGCTGCTGGCACTGGTGTGCGGCGGCAGCGGGAGGGCGGTCGCGGATGTCCCGACCACCGCCCCCGCAGCGCTGTCATGGTCCCAAACGCTGCGCGATGGCTGGCGGCAATGCCAGGATAAGAAGGACGCGGCCGCGGTCGCCGGCGCTGCGCAGGAACTCAGCATCCGGTTGGAAACCGCCGATCCGGTCGCCTGGGACTGGATGCTGCAGGACGGCGGCCTGGATTTTTACCGGCAATGGCTCACGCATACAGATACCGCACTGGAACGCGGCCTGATCGCCCATGCGGCGGAGGAACTTGGCCCCGCTGGTGCGGCACTGGTGCATGCCGCGGAGCAACTGGTCCAGGCCGGAGTTGCACTGGACGATCCGCGCTGGCTGGACGTTTATGCGCAGGCCTGCACGCAGCGGCGCCGGGCGCGTTTGCAGGCGCTGGCCGCCGCCTGGCCGGCGCTGGTTTTCACCCGGCATTTCAACATGGGCGGATCGCATTATGCCTATACCGAAGGGCAATCCGATGCCCAGGCCGAGCGGCACTTTATCCCCGGCACCGCCCTGTGCCTGCTGGAATTTAACGGCACCGAATCGCACGTGCGTTCGCTGCTGGAAGATCCCACCGGTGTGATCCGCGATCCGGATGTATCGTACGATGGCCGGCGCGTCTTGTTTGCCTGGAAAAAGTCCGAACGGCAGGACGACTACCATCTTTACGAGATGGACCTGGCCACGCGGGGCGTGCGCCAGTTGACCTTTGGCCTGGGCATGGCGGATTACGAAGGGGCCTATCTGCCCAGTGGCGATATTGTGCTTAGTTCCACACGCTGCGTGCAAAGCGTCGATTGCTGGTGGACCGAGGTAAGCAATTTATATACCTGCGATAAGGATGGGCGTTTTCTGCGCCGCCTGGGTTTCGACCAGGTGCACACCAATTATCCCGCCGTGCTCGAGGATGGCCGCGTCACCTACACCCGGTGGGAATACAACGATCGCGGGCAGATCTTTCCCCAGGGCCTGTTTCAAATGAATCCGGACGGCACCGGGCAGACCGCGCTGTATGGCAACAACACGTTTTTCCCCACGACCATCGCACATACCCGCGGCATACCGGGCACGCATAAGCTCATCGCCGTGGCCTCGGGGCATCATACGCGCCAGGCCGGCAAGCTTATCGTGATCGACCCGTCCAAGGGCCGGCAGGAAAACACCGGGGTGCAACTGGTGGCCCCGGTGCGGGAAACCCCCAACGTGCGCCAGGATGCCTATGGCCAGCAAGGCGACCTGTTCGCCTATCCTTATGCCCTCAACGAGAAACAATATGTGGTGACCTATCACCCGCTGGGTTGGACGAGCCGGCACGGCCAGGAAGTGGATCCGCGCTTCAAGCTCTACTACATGGATGCCGATGGCCGGCGGGAAGTGCTCGCCGCCGATGCCCGCACCTCGTGCAACCAGGGCGTGCCGGCGATGGCCCGGACCGCAGCGCACGTGCATCCGATCGCGGTTGATTATCGCCAGGATACCGGCACCTTTTATGTGCAGGATATTTATGCCGGCCCGGGTCTGGCCGGGGTACCCCGCGGCACCATCAAGAAGCTGCGCGTGGTGACGATGGAGTTTAGGGCCGCGGCCATTGGCAACAACAGCAATGGCGGGGTGGCCGGAGGCGCCATGAGTTCCACGCCGCCTTCCACGGGTAACGGGGCCTGGGATCCCAAGGTCATTCTGGGAACCACGCCCGTACGGGACGATGGTTCGGCGTTCTTCACCGTGCCGGCGCGCACGCCGGTCTACTTTCAGGCGCTGGATGAAAAGGGCTACGTTGTCCAGACGATGCGCAGCTGGTCTACGCTGCAACCGGGGGAAAATGCCTCCTGTGTCGGCTGTCATGAGGACAAGAACAGCGTGCCGCCGCCGTACCATCGTGCCCAGGCACTCAACGGGCCGCCGGCGGAATTAGAACCGTTTTATGGTCCGCGGCGGGGCTTCAGCTTTGCGCGGGAAATTCAGCCGATCCTCGATCGCCATTGCATTGCCTGCCACGATCAGATCATGCCCGAGCCCCGCACCCACGCCATGGCCGGCATGCCGGCCAACAAGTCCTTCAGCCTGCTGGCCACCCCGGTGCTCGACCACCAGGCCAAGCGGTGCTGGAGTGCTTCTTACCTGGCACTAACCAACAGCTCCGAACGGGAAGAGCGGGCCTGCCGCGGGCAGTCCACCGATCTGGTCAACTGGATCAGTCCGCAATCGGCCCCGCCGATGCTGCCCCCGTATACGGCCGGGGCGGCGCGCAGCGGAATCATGAAATTATTGGAAGGCGGACACGGGGGCGCCCGGCTCTCGCGCCAGGAGATGGAAACCTTTGCGGCGTGGATCGATCTGCTGGTGCCGTTCTGCGGGGATTATCCGGAAGCCAACGCCTGGACCCCCGAAGAAGTAGCGCGGTACGAGCATTTTGTGGAAAAACGCCGCGTACTCTCGGCCATCGATCAAAGCAATATTGCCGCCATGTTGGCCGCTACGCCAGCCCCGGTGATCCAGGTGGAAGTTCAAATGCCCTCCGGGCGGAAACTTGCGCCCCAGGCCGGCCCCAATGGCGGGGAATTTACTTTCGATCAGCGTTGGGAGCCCGGCAGCCGCATTGTGCTCCATGGGCCGTCATACATGATCATTCGCCTGGCCGATGGCCTGCCGGAGTCCTTGCTCTATACGCCCACCGGGCAGGTGGTCTTTCCGGTCCCCTCTGGGAAGGAGGGCAAGGTTTACCCGCCCGGCGCCTTTGCGGCAGACCGGCCACGGATATGGGTCCGGCCCGCAGCGGTCGAGGAACTCCTGTTCCGCCGCAATGTGGCGCTCAATCCGTATGACGTGCGCGGCCCGGCCGTAGGGTTTCCGCATGCCACCGCCAGCAGTGAATGCCGTGACGAGCCGGTGTTTGCGGCCCGCAATGCCATCGACGGCATGGTGGAGAATCGGCACCATGGCAGTTGGCCCGCAGAGTCCTGGGGCCCCGAACAAGTGCAGAATGCCTGGTGGCAGGTGGATTTCGGGCGGCCGGTGCTGGTGGATACCCTGACGCTGTACCTGCGGGCGGATTTCCCGCATGACCACACCTGGCATGCGGCGGTACTGGAATTCTCGGACGGTACCACGGAAAACGTGGTTTTGCAGAATATTGCCGGCCCGCAGACGTTTACCTTTAAGCCACGGCAAGTTACGACTCTGCGCCTCGGCAAGTTGCTGCAGAATGAGCCGCTGGGCTGGTGTGCCCTCAGTGAGGCCGAAGTGTTCGGTCAGGACGTGCCCGCGACGTTCTGGCACCCGATGACCGGCACGGGGGGCAAAGATGTGGGCCTGGTGCCTGCGGCCTTGGAAACTGTAACAAACGGCGCCCCGCGGCGTTAAACCCATGTGTAAAAGGAGTTGGCTATGCGCACACAGCTTCAGGAACCGCAGGTGATTCCAGGGTTGCACTGTACCGCATTGCCGGGTGCGGGGTTAACTCAATGGCATATCAGCGTTACCCCGGTGGGTAACGAAACCCCTGCCGCCATGGCGCGGCGCCTGCTCGAGGCGGTGCGCCGGTGCGGGGCGGAAATCCTGCGTCACGAGATATTCGGGCAATTAGCCGCCTGCCAGGAAGCGGTTGCGACCTGCAAAAAAGTTGCGGTCCATATCGACTGGCCCATCACCTGTTTGGAGGGCGATTCGGGCGAAGGGGCGGCGCTGGCGGGCATGCATGTGCATGCCATTTCCGGTGCGCCGGTGAAAACCCTCTGGCAAAGTGAGCGCCCGGTGGGGCGGACGTTTCAGGATCAATCCGCGCGGTACTGCCTCCTGGGCGATATCCGGGATGTGGATAACGCGGCGCCGCGCCCGGTGCAGGCGCAGCATGCCTTCGAGAATCTGCGCGCCGCCCTGGCGCAGGCCGATATGACGATGCACGATGTGGCCCGCACCTGGCTGTTCATGGACGATGTGCTCGCCTGGTATGGCGATTTCAACAAAGTGCGCACGCATTTCTTCGAGCAGGAAAAGATGTTCGGGCGCCTGGTGCCCGCCAGCACCGGCATCGGTTGCCGCAACAGTGCCGGCGCCGCCCTGATCCTGGGCGGCATGGCCCTGCGCCCGCATGCCGCCGGCACCCCGCTGGTGCGCGAGATTACCTCCCCGCTCCAGAATTCGGCCCTGGATTACGGCAGTTCCTTCAGCCGGGCCGTGGAAGTTACCGATGCCCAGTGGCGCCGCCTGCTGATTTCCGGCACCGCCAGCATCGATCCGGCCGGGCACACCGTGCACGTGGGCGATACGCATGCCCAGGTGGACCTGACCATGCGCGTGGTCGAAGCGCTGCTGCAAAGCCGGGGCATGACCTGGCGCGATACCACGCGGGCCACGGCCTATTTTAAGCATGCCTCGTATGTCGCCGCCTTCCGCACCTACTGCCAGCGCCACGAACTGCCCCTGCTGCCGGTCATCTGTGTTGAGTGCGCTGTCTGTCGCGACGACCTCTTGTTCGAACTCGAACTCGATGCCCGCCTGGCGGTCTGACCGGCCATGCTCATCGCCTTTAACAAACCTTATGGCGTCCTGTCGCAATTTACGCCCGACGGTTCGCCCAACCGTCCGCTGGCAGAGTTTGGCTTTCCGCCGCACGTCTATGCGCTGGGCCGCCTGGATGCCGACAGCGAAGGCTTATTGCTGCTGAGCGACGAAGGCGCCTTGAACAAGAAACTCCTGGAGCCGCAGCACCAGCATCGCCGGGTCTATTGGGCCCAGGTGGAACGCATCCCCACCGCGGAGTCCCTCGCTACCCTCCGGCAGGGAGTGGTGATCCAGGGGCGGCGTACGCTGCCGTGCCGGGCTCACGTGCTTGATCCCCAGCCACTGGTGCCGGAGCGCACCCCGCCAATTCGCTTTCGCAAATCCATCCCCACCTGCTGGGTGGCCATTGAACTGATGGAAGGGAAGAACCGCCAACTCCGCCGCATGACCGCTGCGGTCGGCTATCCGACCCTGCGCCTGATCCGGGCACAAATTGGCCGCCTGGCACTCGGCACGCTGCCCGCTGGGCAGTGGCGCATCCTGGACGAGCAGGAACGCCGCGAAGTTTTTCAGCGCCCGGATTGATCCCCGGCCTACAATCAAGCAGGCTTTTCAGGGGGAACGGATCATGACCATGGTTGAATCCGATTTGGCCGGTAAAAAGTGCACCGCCTGCGCGGCCCAAACCTCCCGCCTCAGCGATCCGCAGATCCAGCGCCTGGTGGAAAAAGTGCCGGCCTGGCACGTGCAGGAGGGCCAGCTCACGCGTGCTTTCAAGTTCAAGAATTACTACGAGACGCTCGCCTTTGTCAATGCGACCGCGTGGATCTCCCATCGCGAAGACCACCATCCCGATCTGGCCGTGGGCTACAACACGTGCACCGTGCGCTACAGCACCCATGCCATCGGCGGCCTTTCGGAAAATGATTTCATCTGTGCCGCCAAGATCGATGCCCTGCTGAATATGTAAATTTGCCCCAGACGCTCTGCACTTTCCATGTCAATGGAGTGCGCTGGTCCGGCGGCTAGCGTGCCACGGCGCCGGTTTGCGACTGTTCCATTGGACGTTACAATCACTGCCGGTAATTTCCCGCGTTATGGCAGAGGTTCCATGGAACGGCTGATCTGGATGAATGGACAACTGGTTCCGGCGCAGCAGGCCAAGATTGATGTCTGGGATCATGGCGTGCTCTATGGCGACGGCGTCTTTGAGGGGCTGCGGCAATACCACGGCCGGGTTTTCCGCAAGGCGGCCCATCTGCGCCGCCTGTTTGATTCGGCCCGGGCCCTGCGCCTGCAGTTGCCGTATTCCCTGGAGCAATTGAGTGCCGCCCTGGATCAGACGCTGGCCGCCAACGGCCTGCATGAGGGCTACATCCGCCTTGTGGCCACGCGGGGCCGCAGCGACCTGGGCATTTCCCCGCTGAATCCCAGCCGGCCGATGGTGTTCATCATTGCCGACACCATCCAGTTGTATCCGCAGGAGATGTACCACAACGGCATGGCGATCATCACCGCCAGCACCGTGCGCACCGGCCCGCATATGCTTTCGCCGCGGATCAAGAGCCTCAATTACCTCAATAATATCATGGCCAAGGCCGAGGCCTGCGATGCCGGCGTGCCCGAAGCCGTAATGCTCAACCACCTGGGATTTGTGGCCGAATGCACGGCCGACAATATCTTTATCGTCCGCCAGGGCCGCCTCCAGACCCCGGGCGAAGAGGCCGGCATCCTGGCTGGCATTACGCGCGGAGTGGTACTGGACCTGGCGCGGGCCGCGGGTATTGCCACCGCCGAATGCAACCTGACCCGCTATGACCTGTACACCGCCGACGAATGTTTCCTGACCGGTACCGGCGCCGAGATTATCGCCGTGACCCGCATCGACCAGCGGCTGGTCGGCGCGGGGACCGTCGGGCCGGTGACCCGGCAATTGACGGAGGCGTTTCAGGCCTTGGTGCGGGAGGAGTGAGTTGGCTATGGGGCAACATCGTGCGTGGGATGGCTTCGCTCACCCGCCACAACGCCGAAAGGAAATCATCCGTCAGGGTTTGGGAGTCCGCGCCCCAGAGTCTGCTGCCTGACGGATGAGGTAATTCCGCGCTAATTCCTGGCCATGGCCCGCCGGTGGCGGTGCCACAGGATCGCGGCGGTTAGTTCCGGGCTCGAGGGGATGCGGGATGCACTCATGTCATAAAAGATGGGGAAGAGTTCGGGTGCAAACTCGCACAGGTCCAGGTAGGGGGCGTTGAGGCCGCCGGGCGGATGATCGCTGGGGTTGGTGGTGCCATCGACGCGGCGGGCGAATTTCCCATCGGGCTGGCGCATGGCATAGAGCACGGTGTTGGCGAAGGGTTGCATCATGGCGGCGGTGAGTCCGTAGCGGCTGCTGCGATAGGCGCGGCACAGGCCCAGGATGTCGTAGGATCCGTGCCCGGCATCTTCCACATGGCGGATGGGATCCTCGTCCGCCGGATAGGCCCACTGGTAGCAGACATGGTCTTTGACGGTGACACGCTGGACCCTGGCGAAGAACCAATCCACGGAGGCTTTTACAATCGCCTGGTAGTGCTGCACGCGGGCGGGATCGTCACCCAGGAGGGTGTGGCATTCGGCGAGGCGCTGGAAGCCGTTATTGAGCATGGCCTGCTGGTTCCAGGGCACGGGGCGGTTGGCGGTGCCGGGTTTGCGGGAGACGGCCTCGAACAAGGGCGAGTTGGGCGAGTAATAACGCAGGGTGTCGGGCTTGACGAGCCACTTGGAAATAAAGCCATCGATGGTGCGGTCCATCTCCTGGACATAACGGACCGCACGCTGGTGATACGTGGCGCCATAGCCGTGGGGATCGCCATCGGGGATCTTTGCGTCCGCGAGTTTCTGGTTCTGGAGGATAAGCTCGGCGGCATAGGTGATATGGCCGACGACATCGCCATTTTCGGTGGAAAAGCTGGCCGGTTTGCCGGCCTCCACCACGGCGTTGGGCCAAATCAGGTCGCGCTGGCCGGTCCAGATGACCACCCCGGTCTGGGGATCGTTGCGGGCGGCGAGCATGGCGTCGGCAAAGCAGATCATCCGGTCGAGCAGTTCCGGGTCGCCGGAGATTTCGACCATGCGCCCCATGGCCTCGACGGCCGTTCCGCCGCTGCCGTAAACCATGTTATTGTGGATATTGTCCGTGGGTGGCGGCAGGGCACGCATGAAGTTCTTGAAGGCCTGGAGTTCCGTCGCGGTGACCAGGCCGTCTGGTTTTTCCACCACCAGCAATGCGGAACCCGGGGGCGGTGGCGCGGCGGTGAGCGCGCCGGTGGGCGGCAGGGTGACGGTAAGCGCCATGAACCACACCACCAGCAGAACGCGATTTTGTGTCATGGGTTGTTCCTTATGCAGGGCTACTTCATGGGCAAGGGCGCGCCGGCAGCGGCGGCCTTGCACCAGGCGGCTTGGGCGGCCTTATACGCCGTGTGCGGGCTGATGTGTTCGTCCTCCGGCATCAGCACCATGCGCTTGGGAGCGGTGATGTTGTTAAACATGGTGAATTGCGTGATCGGTGAGGCGATGGTGTCGACCAATCCCGTGCCCACGAGCACCGGGCACTTGATCCGCCTGGCGAAGTTGTTGGCGTTGTAATACCCGGCGGTTTTGATCATCGCGTCGCGCTGGGCACCTTGTGCGTGCGCGCCGACCCATCCGGGCCAACCGCTGGGGCGCCCTTCCAGAAAGCCGGTCAAATCGCAACCGCCCGGAACAAAGACGGTCAGGACGGTGACCTTGGGATTTAAGGCCGCGGTGGCGAGGCCTTGGAATCCGCCCTGACTGCCGCCCTGGACCAGGATGGTGGACTTGTTCCAATCGCTGCGGCCAGCCAGATAATCCACCGCCCGCGAACAGGACAGGAACATCCGCAGGAAATAACTTTTGTCCGGATCGTCGGCCCCGGAATTGACGTAGGTATTGATCCCCGGGTTCTTGTAAAAGGCGTCAGCGCGGTCGCAGGGCAGATCATGGGCCATGATGTTCAGGGCGATCCAGCTTTTCTGGGCGATGGCGACCACCTCTTTCTTATTAAGTGGATAGACCCCCCAGTATTGCACCTGGAGCTGGGCCGGCAGCGCATTGGTGCCCTTGGGGCGCGCCAGGTAACCATAGATCTTCGAGCCGCGGAAGCCATCCATGGTGATCTTCCAAAGCTGGACGTCGGGGGAGCCTGAGTCTGCGACTGCCTCAAGCACGGGGTTCATGGGGACAGCGGCGAGTTCCGCGAGTTTCTTCTTCCAGAACGCATCGAAGTCTTCGGGCTCCGGAATGGTGGATTTGATTTCCTGCCAGGCGACGGCGGCCGCACTGCTGAACCCCGGCCGCCACGGGGTCTTTTGATCCACCCATAAGAGCACAATTCCCGGCTTGTCGGCCTTGGCGGACACCTGGGCTTTATTATCGACGAACTGGAGGTTGCCCGAGGCGAGCACGTCCTTGCCCATCTTTACGACATAGCCGGGCGTCAGCGGCGGGTCATCGGCTTGGACGCCGGTAAGGGTAACGCTCCAGGTCACCGTCTCCCCGGCCGCATAGCTGCCATCGGGGTGATCGGTCGCAAGGTGGAGATAGAGATTGGGATTGACCTTGGGTTTCTCGGCCCAGGTGATGGCACCGGTGGCCAGGAGCAGGAGGGTGGTAAGGATCGCTGCGAGTGTTTTCATGGATTCCCTGTTTTCACCTTTCGTTCTACTTCTCCAGCAAGTCGCGATAGAAACCCCACCGTTCTTTCCCGGCGATTGGCCGCGGGCCCATGTTTGCGCCCAGCACCATCGTGGTGGGATTATCCGCATTAAACGGTTCCCAGTGCGGCAGGTCGGCGCCATTGGGATTGCCGGTTTTGACAAAGTTTGCCCAATATGAGGATACCTGGTCCGCCACCCGCCGGTCCTCCGGTGTCCACGGCAGGTTCTCCGATTTGAGACTGTTGAATTCATAGGCCAGATCCGAGCCATGCGCTGCGCCCTTTTCAGGATGCTCCGGATTGGGCTTCACCTGCTCAAATATATAGGTGTAAACCGGCGTCTGGGCGGTTTTAGCCCGCCATTTCGCCCAGCGTGCTATCGAACACAGCATCTGTTCAATTTGCAGCGTCTTGGCCATCTCCCGGGCCTCTTGATCCGTGGTCACATGACACAGGGCCTGGAACGCTTCCTTCTTGTCCGCGGGCAATGGCGGCAGACTGCCGGCAAAAGACGCCACGGTGGTTTTCATATACTTGGCTGGCGGGCCAAAATCGTCCGCCGTATGCCCGGTCATGGTTGGCACATCGCTTTGGAGCCCCGTGTTCAACGCGTCGGGATACGCCAGTGGAAACGCCCAGCCATCGCGGGCGATGCCGCTGGGCAGGTGTATCAGTTTGGCTGTGGCCAGAGCTGGATCATTGGCGATGAAGTCCAAGGCCGAGATGCGGCGCAAATCGGCGAGCGTTTTGGCATTCTTGATCCGGGCAAACTCCATCCCATTCTCTTCTTTCTGCCGGACAAATGGGATGCGGTTGGGCTTGGTGAGATAATCGTAGGGAAAGCTGACGCCGATGGCCCCGCGAAAGAGCCCCTTGGCGACGGGACTGGTGAGCAGATAGTGCATGGCACAGGCGCCACTGGAATGTCCGGCAAGGGTGACTTTGGCCGGATCGCCACCAAAGGCCGCAATGTTGCTCTGCACCCAGCGCAACGCGGCGATCAAGTCCAGCATTCCATAATTGGCACAAACGTGATGCGGCGACTCGGCGGTCAATGCGGGGTGGCCCATCCCGGCAAAGAGGCCCAGCCGGTAGTTCACGGTGATAACGATGATGCCTTTTTTCGCCAGCCCTTCGGCATCCATATTCCCCGAGCCGAAGAATCCTGCGCCGCCGTGAATGAAGAACAGGATAGCCAACTTGTCGTCGGCCGATTTGGCGGGCGTCCAGATATTGAGGAACAGGCAATCTTCGCTCATCGCCGCCGGTTGCTTGCCGCTGGGGCTCGCGGGCTGGACGCAACTGGCGCCAAACGCGTCGGCCTTGCGGATGCCTTCCCACTTGAGGGCCGGTTGCGGCTCCCGCCAGCGCAGATCCCCAACCGGTGGGGCGGCATAGGGAATGCCTTTGAATGCCACTATATCATTTTCCGAACTGGCCACGCCCTGCAGAAGTCCTGACTCTACCTGAATCGGTTTATGCCCGGCGAAATCGGCCGCGGAACACCTTCCGGCGGTGCCCAACAGTATGGCGATGACCAGCAACCGCACGTTTGGTCTCATGGCGTATTCTTTCTCATGGGTCAAAACCGAAGAACTTATTGTATCGCGGATCCTGGCGCGGTGGAGGGAAGGGTTTCGATCGCCGCATCGTAATCCCACTGTTTGTTCATGACCGGGGCGAGAATGTCCTGCACGCCGCGCAGCAGTTCCGGGTCACAGGGTTCCTGGTGCCATTGCACGTTGCGGCGCACCGATTCGCTCCGCGAAGAACTGAACAGGGTGGTGGGGAACGCGGGATTCTGGCTGGAGAATTGCAGCGCCAATTTGCTGATGGACGAGCCGTTGGCCTGGCAGAACGCGGCGGCGGCGCGAAACAGGCGGCGTTCTTCTTCCCGTGCCGGATGCCAGGCTGGGGCTTCGCGCCCGCTGAGGAGCCCACTGCCAAAGGGCGACCCATTAATGATGCCGATGCCCTTCTTCGCGGCCATCGGCAAGAGTTCCAAGGCCCGGGTATCGTTGAGCGTGTAGTGGTTGTGCACCAGGCCGGCATCGATCGGCAGGGTGCTGAAAATCTGCAGCCAGAGGTCCATCGGGTAAATTCCGAAGCTCACGTTGCCGATCCGGCCTTCGCGCTTTAGTTCGCCGAGGGTTGCGAACCCCTCCGAGAGCGCCCAGGCGGCACAGCGCCGATGCTGATATTCGATGTCGTGGATATGGATGATATCAAAGTATTCGGTGCCCAGCCGGCGGGCACTTTCGTCCAGCGAGGCGCGGATGCGGGCCCGCGAATAATCGAGCGTATCGGATCCATAGCCACCGGGCTGGGTGTACTTGCCCACCTTCGTGGATAGATAGTAGCGTTCGCGCGGGATGCCTTTAAGTGCCTTGCCCAGCACCGTTTCGGCCACAGTGCCGCCGTAGGCGGGCGCCACGTCAAAGTAATTGATGCCCAGGTCCAGTGCAGTATGTACCGCACGGATGCCCTCGGCCTCATCAATGTTTCCATAGACGCCGCCCAGGGCCGAAGCACCGAAGCTCAGCCGTGAGACATTCAGGCCTGTCTTGCCCAGGGGATTGTATTGCATGGCCATGGCGTTACCTCAAAGATTAGTGAATTACCGCAGGAAGTAATACAGGACGCCCACCACGCCCAACAGGTACAGTGCGACCAGCCGCGGATCGCCGGCGCCGGCCAGGCGCCCTTTGAGGAACGCCAGCGGATGGTCCCAGCAGACTTTGGCCACTTGCACCGGATCCATCGCCGGCGTCACCAGGCTCGTGACGATATAGATAAGCACGCACAGCACGGCGATCAGCGGCCCGACCAGCATGAACGGAATGCCCAGCCCCTGCGCCGGATCGGTAACCAGCCCGCCGAATCCTTCCTGCGCGTTGCCCGCACCCAGGATCATCCGGCCGATGCCGGGCATGTCCAGCAGGAAGTACACGATGCCGATGATCGAGCCGACGTAGAGCGTCGTCATGGCGGCCTGCCGGGTGCCGCGCTTCCAGAGCACCCCGAGCACAAAAACCGTCGTGACGGCCGGCGCAAAGGTCATGGGGATCTTGTTGATGGCTTCAAAGATCGTGCCGAACTGGTCCCCCTGCGTCGACCAGGCCATCGCCAGGACCATGATCACGCCGGTGGTGATGCGGCCGATGGTCACCACCCGCTCGTCGGCCATGTCCGGGTGGCTGCGCTTGACGATGTCCATCGAGATAAGCGTGGCACAACTGTTGAGCGCCGCGGCCATGCAGCTCATCAGCGCGGCAGCCATGCAGGCCGCCAGCAACCCTTTAAGCCCCACCGGCACCAGGTAATTGATCAACATCGGCAGCATGGTGTTGTAGTCCGGGCGGGTGGTCCCGGCGACATTTTGCAGCGTAAAGGCGCCTTTTTGCCACAGCACGTAGCCGATCACGCCCGGGAAGACCATCAGGAAAACCGGGGTGATTTTCAGAAAGCCGGCGAACAGGGCGCCATTCTGGCCGTCCTTGAGGCTCTTGGCGCCCAGCACGCGCTGCACGTGGGTCTGGTCGGCACACCAGTACCAGATCCCCAGGATCGGGTAGCCCAGCAGCACGCCCAGCCAGGAGAATTCATTGAGGTGGTGCTGCGTATTGATGATCGGCTGGAGCATATGCAACTGCCCGGGCTGCACGGCCGCTGTAAAGGCCGCCACATCGTGCACGCCCACGCCGGGCAGAGCCCGCAAGCCCAGCACCGTCACCAGCGTGGCGCCGCCCAGCAGCAGGCAGACCTGGATATTCTCCGTCATCACCACCGCCTTAAGGCCACCCAGTGCGGTGTAGGTAACGGTAAACAGCGAGAGCACGATGATGGTGACGATCATCGGCACGCCCAGAAAGCTCTCGAAGACCTTGGCGGCGGCAAACAGGCTGATGCCAATGTGGATCAGCAGCGCCCCGACCAGGCCGATGAACGCCAGGAAGGTCCGCGCCGACGGGCAGTAGCGCCGCTCCATGAATTCCGGCAGGGTGTGCACCCCGGAGTTGATATAGAACGGTGCAAAGAGCAGCGCCAGCAGCATCAGCGTAAAACAGGCCATCCACTCGAAGTTGCCGATGACCATGCCGTCCTTGGCCCCGCCGGCCGCCAACCCCACCAGGTGGAGGGTGGAAATATTGGAGGTGAAGACCGCCGCTCCGACCGTGAACCAGCCCAGTGACTTATTAGCCAGGAAATACTGGTCGGTCGACGAATGCCGGCGAAACCCCACCCAGATGCCAAAGGCGGTGATGCCGATCAGGTAGACGGCAATCACGACCAGATCGATCGGTGAAATATTCATAGGTTTCCTTTGTTGAGTTCTAAAGTTTCAGTTGCACTTTAAGGGCATGGGATTTATCGGCCGCCAGCGCCAGGGCGGCGGTGGCCTCTGGCAGCGGCAACACGCCGGTGATCAGCGGCGCCAGAGCAATGCGGCCGGAAGCCACCAGGCGGATGGCCTCATCAAATACATCGCCGTAGCGGAAACTGCCCACCAGCCGGATCTCGCGCACCATAAGCTGATTGGCCGGCAGTGGGATATCCGCGGTGCCCAGCGTGCCGATCTGCACGATCGTGCCGCCGGGGCGCACCAGATCGAAGGCCTGGCGCAGCGCCGGGGGTGCCCCGGACGCTTCAAAAACTACATCAAAGCCGTCGCCGGTCAGGTCCAGGGCCTCCTGGACCACCTGGGGCGCGGCCGGGTCCAGCGCGGTATCGGCCCCGAAACGCAGTGCGGCAGTGCGCCGGTCCGCCACGACATCGCAGAGCGCCAGCGGCGTGGCCCCGAAGGCCCGCGCGGTCAGCAGCACCAGCAGGCCAATGGGCCCGCCGCCGACCACCAGCACGCGCCGGCCCGAAACCGTTCCAGCCTGCTTAACGGCGTGGAGCGCCACCGCCAGGGGCTCCATCATGGCACCCAGGCCATCATCCATTTGCGGCGGCAGCACGTGGCACTGGTCGGCCCGTACGCAGACGAACTCGGCGAAGGCCCCATCCGTTGGCGGCTTGGTGCTGGCGCTGCCCAGCATGATGGTCTTGCGGCAGAGGTTTGGCCGGCCGCCCTTGCAATAGGCGCAGAAGCCGCAGGCCCGCGCGGGATTCACCGTGACCCGCTGGCCGACCACCGGCAGGGCCACGCCCGCGCCTACGGCGGCAACCTCGGCGGTTAATTCGTGCCCCAGGATAAACGGCTGGGTCGGGACAAACGCGCCGCAATAGCCATGCTGAAAATAATGCAGGTCGGTGCCGCAGATTCCCACGCGCCGCAGGCGCAGCAGCACCATTCCGGGCTGGGGTTCGGGCCGGGGCCGGGGTTCCAGACGCAGATCTTTGGCCCCGTGCAAGACGGCCGCCTGCATGATGTTTTCCACAACCACTCCTATCCTGGGGTAAGGGTCTGGGGCTTGAGTCCATAAAACCTGGCGCAGTTGTGCCCCAGAATAGCTTCGCGCAGCGCCTCTGGGAACCGCTGTACGTAATCGATCACGATGCGCATCGTCGAACCGTAATCGCCGGAGAGCGTGCAGACCGGCCAATCCGAACCGATCATCACACGCTCGGGCCCGAAGGCTTCCAGCACGATATCAAGGTAACGATGAAAATCCTCCGGCCGCCACTGGCGCCACGGGGCCTCCGTGACCATACCGGAGAGTTTGCAATACACGTTCGGATGCGCGGCCAACTGTTGCAGGTCTTCCTTCCACGGCGACAGCCGGCCTTCCCGGATGGCCGGCTTGGCGATATGGTCCAGCACAAACGGCTGGTCCGGGAATTCGGCGACCAGCTGGCGGGCGACGGGAAGATGGCAGGGAAACAGCAGCAGATCGTAGGTCAGTTGAAATTCGCGCAGGGCCGCAATGCCGCGCCGGAATTCCGGACGGAGCATGAACTGGATATCCGGTTCGTCATGCACCACATGGCGGACGCCGACGAGTTTGGGATTGGCGGCATATTCTGCCAGCGTAGCGCGTACGTCCGGTGCCCGGAGATCAACCCAGCCGACCACGCCCCGGATGCAGGGGTGCGCGGCCGCCAGATCCAGCAGCCAGACGGTTTCTTCGGGCATCTGCCGCGCCTGAACGGCAATGGTGCCCCCAAACCCGCTGGCGCGCAGCAGCGGAGCGAGTTCCCCCGGCAGATAATCGCGGCGCAGTACGGCCATGGCATCGGTCATCCATACCTGATGGGCCGGGTTGTAGTGCCAGAAGTGCTGGTGCGCATCAATCCACATCGCCGTGTTTCCGCGGTTCAAGATCAAGGGCTTAACCATGAAGCCTGAACGATAGCGGAAACTCCCGGGGGGTGTCTAGAGTCATTTTGCGGCGTGCGTAGTGCCATTTTGCGGCATGGAGTTGACGCAGTTAATCCCGCGATCTATCGTCGCGGTACAATGCGTCGCCGGATCATCAGATTTGCAAGGAGAATCGGCATGAGCGTGTTTCTGCCTGTGCACCGCAATGCCCGCCTGCTGGCCAGCGCCATGGCTCTGGCACTGCTAACGCTGCTGGGGGGCGCCCGTGGAGATTATCCGGGGTGGCAACATTCCGGAGTCATGTGCATTCTGACAACGCCCGATGGGGCCAATCTGCCGCCGACCGCAGCCGAAGAGGGGTTTCCGCTGCTGGTGCGGTTAGATAAGGATTTCTTCGATTTCCGCCAGGCCCAGCCGCGGGGCGAGGATATTCGATTCTCCACCAGCGGTGGCGCCCCGCTGCCGTACCAGATTGAGCAATGGGATGCGGCCCAGGGATCGGCCTGCATCTGGGTGCGGGTTCCCCGCATCAAAGGCAACGAGCGCCAGACGCTTACGCTGCATTGGGGCAAGACGGATGCCGCCAGCGAATCCAGCGGCGCGGCGGTTTTCAACGCGTCCAATGGTTACCTGAGCGTCTGGCACATGAATGATCCGGTGAAGGACGAGGTCGGCACGCTGCCTGCAAAAGATGTTGGCACCACCGCCACCGCGGGAATCATCGGGCAAGGGCGGCATCTGGCCGGCGGGCAGGGCATTTTTGGCGGGAACAAGATCCCCAATTATCCCGCCGGTTCGGCCCCGCACAGCTCGGAAGCCTGGTTCCGCGCGGACCGGCCCAACACGACCATCCTGGGCTGGGGCAATGAAGGCGGAGGCCGCGGCAGTAAAGTGCGGATGCAACTGCGCAGCCCGCCGCATGTGCATATCGATAGCGACTTCTGTGATGTCAACGCCGCCAGCAGGTTGCCCATGGCCCAGTGGATTCATGTGGTCCACACCTTCGGCAACGGAACGGGGAAAATCTACATTAATGGCCAGCTCGATGGCACGGCGGCCACGTTGCTGAATATCAAGAGCCCTTCGCGGCTGTGGCTTGGCGGCTGGTACAACAACTATGATTTCATCGGCGACATCGACGAGGTGCGGATATCCCAGGTGACCCGATCGGCGGATTGGGTGCGGCTGGAATATGAGAATCAAAAGCCGCTGCAAACGTTGGTGGGGCCGCTGGTGCAGCCGGGTTCGGCGTTCTCGGTGACGCCGCCGCAGTTGACGGTCTTGGAAGGCCAGCGCGCCACGGTCACCGCCACGGCCGGCGGGGCGCAGAAGATCTATTGGATCGTCAAGCGCGGGGGCCAGGAAACCATCGCGGCGGTGGACCGGTTCACTTACACGTTTGATGCCGGCCGCGTGGTGGGCGATACGACCGCGACGCTGCAATGCCAAGCGGTATATCCGGAGGGGATTAAGACGGCGGATATCCCCGTTCTGATCAAAGAGGATATTCCCGAGCCGGTGTTCACCCTGGCCGCCCCGACCCACTGGGATGGACGCCAGACCATTGAAGTGGCAGCCCAAGTTGCCAACTTGGGCGCCATGCAGGCCAAGGGGGCCGGCGATCTCGATTACACGTGGAGTGCGTCAGACATTGCCGTGATTACCCAAACCGTGCCGGGTAAGCTGATTCTTCAACGCTCCCAGAACAGCGGCAAGCTGACGGTAACGGCTCGGGTGCATAACGGCGGCCAGGCGAGCACGCAATCGGCCACCATTGAAGTCCGCGAGCCCCAGCACGATGCCTGGCTGACACGTACGCCGGCCAGGGACGAAAAGCCGGAGGACAATGAACTCTACGCCCGCGACGATCACAATGAAGGCACGCTGTTTTACAACGGCACGCTGACCGAAGCCGCCGATTCTGTTTTCCTGCGGGTCTTTGCCGACGGCCAACTTTATAAGACAGAGAAAATCAATCCGGGCCCCGACAAGGCGTATGCCTTCACCGTGAAACTCAAGCCGGGCCTTACAAAATACAAAGTGGAATTCGGTACCAGCGCTGGCGACCACGAGACGGTGCTCAACACCGTCAACAATATAGTCTGCGGCGACGCCTACCTGGTGGATGGGCAATCCAACGCCGTCGCCATGGACTGGGGCAAGGGCGATTTCCCGGACACCAGCGAATGGGTCCGCAGTTATGGCAGCATGGGTGGCAATCCGCGCAGCGCCGCCTGGGGCCAGGCGGTGCGCCGCAGCCCCGGCGATCACCTGGCGGTTGGCTACTGGGCCTTTGACCTGGGCAAACGCCTGGTGGAAAGCCACAAGATACCCATCTGCATCATCAACGGGGCGGTGGGGGGCACACGTATCGACCAGCACCAGCGCAATCCGCAGAATCCGACGGACATGGAGACCATTTACGGGCGCCTGCTCTGGCGCGTGCAGCAGGCCAAGCTCACGCACGGCATTCGCGGCGTGCTGTGGCACCAGGGCGAGAACGACCAGGGGGCTGATGGCCCCACCGGCGGCTTTGGCTGGGAAACCTACCGCCAATACTTCATCACCATGGCGGCGGCTTGGAAGCAGGATTATCCCAACATCCAGCATTACTACGTGTTCCAGATCTGGCCCAAATCCTGCTCCATGGGCAGCAACGGCTCCGACAATGTCCTGCGGGACGTGCAACGCCTGCTGCCGACGGCGTTCTCGAATATGAGCGTGATGTCCACGTTGGGCATCAAGCCGCCCGGTGGGTGCCATTATCCGGCAGCGGGCTACGCGGAATTTGCGCGGCTGATGTGCCCGCTGGTCGAGCGTGACAACTACGGGGCGACATTTGCCAAATCCATTACGCCGCCGGATCTTAAACGGGCGTATTACACCAGCAACCAGCGCGATGCAATCGCCCTGGAGTTCGACCAGCCCATGACATGGGATAACAGGTTGGCGAGTCAGTTTTACCTGGATGGTGTGGCCAAGTGTGTCACGGGCGGCGAAGCGTCCGGAAACATCATTACCCTGAAATTGAATGCCGGCGCGGCTGGGCAGAAGATCACCTATCTGGATAGCGCCGCGTGGAGCCCGGATAACCTGCTGTACGGTAGCAATGGCATTGCGGCATTGACGTTCTGCAATGTGCCGATTCTTTCGTGCAAGCCGCAACCCTGATATCGTCCACGCCCATGGATCGCAATCCATGGGCCAATGTGCGTCCATAGCCACACGATCCAATAAGGAGCCTCTCATGCCACGCCTGACCTTGGTCCTTGCCGCGATTTTCTGCCTGCTGTGTGTGCCGCCCACGCGGGCCGACGATTGGAAGCCGGCCGCCGGACCGCTGGTTACGCGCTGGGCCAAGGATGTATCGCCGACCAACGCATTGCCGGAATACCCCCGGCCACAGATGGTGCGCAAGGATTGGCTGAACCTCAACGGCCTGTGGGACATCAAACTCGGCGACGCCGCGGAGACCAGGATCCTCGTGCCCTATCCCATTGAGTCGGCCCTGTCCGGCGTGATGAAGCATGCCGACCGCATGACCTATCGCCGCACGTTTGAAGTTCCCAAGGAATGGAACGGCCGGCATGTGCTGCTGCACTTTGGCGCGGTGGATTGGGAAGCCACGGTGTCCGTCAACGGCAAAGAAGTCGGTGTACACCGGGGCGGTTATGACGCATTCAGTTTCGACATCACCGCCGCCCTAAAAATGGATGGCGCCCAGGAAATCACCGTCGCGGTGTTCGACCCGACCGACGATGCCGGCCACCCGCGCGGCAAACAGACGCTGCACCCCGGCGGCATCATGTATACGCCGACCTCTGGCATCTGGCAGACGGTGTGGCTGGAACCGGTGGCCGAGGCGCACATCGACTCGTTGCACCTGGTGCCGGATCTGGACGGCAACTGCCTGCGGCTCACCGTGGCCGGCACCGGAACGGTGGAGGTACTCGCAACCGATGAAGGCCAGGAGGTTGGCAAGGTCAGCGGCCCGGCCGGCAGCGAACTTAAACTCGCCATTGCCAACCCCAAACCCTGGTCGCCCGCCGCACCCCATTTGTACGATCTACGTGTCACCCTGAAGACGGATGGCAAGGCGGCCGACGAGGTGACCAGCTACTTTGGCATGCGGAAGATCGCCATCGGCAAGGATGACCAGGGCGTCACCCGCCTGCTGCTCAACGGCCAGTTCGTGTTCCAGGTCGGCCCGCTGGACCAGGGCTTCTGGCCGGATGGCATCTACACCGCGCCCACCGATGAGGCATTGCGCGGGGACATTCAGAGCATGAAGGCGCTGGGCTTCAATGTGGTGCGTAAGCATATCAAGGTCGAGCCGGACCGCTGGTACTACTGGTGCGACAAGCTGGGCCTGATGGTCTGGCAGGACATGCCCTCGGTGAATTCCTACACCAACAAGCCGCAGCCGATCGATGTCGCCGGGTTCAAATCCGAACTGGAGCGCATGATCACGATTCATTGGAGCCACCCGTGCATTATCATGTGGGTGCTTTTCAATGAGGGGCAGGGGCAGCACGACACGGAGTCGCTGGTCGCGGCCATCAAAGCCCTGGATCCCTCCCGTCTGGTCAACAACGCCAGCGGCAACGACGACAAGCAGTGCGGCGACGTGATCGACATGCACAATTACCCAGGCCCCGGTTCCCCCAAGCCCGAAGCGAACCGCGCCGCGGTGCTGGGTGAATTTGGCGGCCTGGGGTTCTTTGTTCAAGGCCATACGTGGGGCAAGCAGACCTGGGGTTACAAAGGAACCAATAGCTTCGAAGATCTGACCCGCAGCTACGAGAAACTGCTGGCCAAAGCCTGGGCCCTCAAGGATAAAGAGGGACTGTCCGCTGTGATCTACACGCAATTGACCGATGTGGAAAGCGAAGGCAACGGCTTGCTGACCTACGACCGCGCGATCAACAAGGTGATCCCGGAGCGTGCCGCCGCCGTCAATAGCGGCAAGGTGCCGCCGCTGCCCGTGGTCAAGGACGTGGTGCCGACCTCGCAAGCCAAGGGTATCACCTGGCGTTATACAACCGATAAACCTGCTGACGATTGGATGAAGGCCGCGTTTGATGCGTCCGCATGGAAGGAAGGCCCCGGCGGCTTCGGCACCGAAGGCACCCCGGGCGCCGTGGTGCGCACCGTTTGGAAGACCGATGACATCTGGCTGCGCCGCGAATTTGATTGGCCGGCCGATGCCACCGGCACCCCGGCGCTGACGGTGCATCACGATGAGGATGTCGAGGTCTACATCAACGGCGTGCTGGCCGGCAAGGCGGGCGGTTTCATCTCCGACTACGAAGAAATGGCCCTGACGCCCGAAGGTGCCGCCGCCTTGAAGCCCGGCAAAAATGTCTTCGCCGTCCATTGCCACCAGACCACCGGCGGCCAATACATCGACGTCGGCATCATTACCGAAACCCCGGCCGCCAAGTAACGGAACAACGCATGAACAGGTCTGTCGCATATTCCATCGTTCGCGTGGCCATCGTGCTGCTGGTCTCGTGTCTGACGCCGGCGCAACCAATGGCTCGCGCTGCCATCAAAGACTACGGTTTGAAGGAGTACGTGCACCTGTCGCGGGATTTGCCCCACGCCGAGAACCAGCCTTGGAAACTCGTCTGCACGATGCCCTACAACTGTCAGTTCCAGCCGTGGATCCAAGTTGCGGCGGCCGCGGGCCAGGAGATCCGCTTCAACTCCAGCAATCCGCTGGTGCTTTATCTGACCCCCACGGAAACCTGTACGACCCGCGCCGGAGCCCACGACTACGAGGCCGGGAAGTGGGTCAGCGGGGAAGGTGCGATCTATACCATCCCCGCGGGCGTTACCGTGCAGGCCGTCAAGTATCGTGAAACCGGATACGACACCACCTTTGCGGGTTCGTTCGCGTGCAACGATAACGATTACAACATTCTCTGGGCCAAGGCGGCCCGGACCGCCTACCTCTGCATGCGCGACCATTTCTACGACTGCCCGGATCGGGAGCGCGTCGGCTTTTGGGGGGATGGCACCCCGGAACTCAACCAATGCTTCTATGTGTTTGATTCCAAGGCGCATCAACTGGCCAAAGATCTGGTGCTGCGGAAGCTGGAACCCAAGTTTTATCCCGGCCAGCACCTGGAGTTTCTCGGGGAGTATGGCCTGTGGTTCTATTACCTCCAGACCGGAGATCTCGAATCGATCCGCACGGTCTATGAACCGACGAAACGGTTCCTCTTCGATACGTACCAGTTCGGAAACAAACGCACGTGGTTCGACTGGGGCAAAGAGAACAAAGACACCGCGATCATCGAGACGTGCTTCTATTTCAACTGTCTGGGCACGCTGCGGAACATGGCGCTGGTCACCGGCCACGAAGCGGATATTGCCGTCATTGACCAGAAGCGTGCGGCGCTCCGCAGTTCGTTCGACGCCCAGTACTGGAAGGGCGCGTATTACATGTCGTCCCAGGTAACCGAGCCGGACGACCGGGCCAATGCCATGGCCGTCAATGTGGGGCTGGCGGATGCGTCCAAGTGGAATGCGATCTACGACAACGTGCTGACGAAGAAAACGTATGCGAGCTGCTTCTTCGACCGCTGGGTGTTTGAAGCCCTCTGCACCATGGGAAAGCAGCAGTACGCCCTGCTCCGGATGCAGGAACGGTACCGGACGATGATCCCCTGCAGTTTCACCACGCTTTGGGAGCATTACGATCGTTGGTGGGCCTCCCGCGTCGACGCCTTCGATGGCGCTTCGTCCCTGAATCACGGGTGGAATCCCCCGGCCCTGCTCCTTTCCCAATCCATCGCCGGCGTGTCCCCGGTGGCGCCGGGGTGGAGCACCTGGCAGGTCCTGCCCAAGGAGGCGTTCCTGACGGCACTCAAGGTCGTCGTGCCATCAGTCAAGGGCAACGTGACGGTGGATCTGCACAAGACCGCGGCGGAATATGTTCTGCAACTGACGGTGCCGGCCGACACGACGGCTATCGTGGGAATTCCCAAGGGTTCATTTACCAAACTCGATTCCATCATGGTCAATGGCACGCCGCTATGGGATGGCACCTTCCACCCGGGACCTGCGGGGATAACCTGGAATAGCGCCGATGCGGACTACGTAAAGTTCAATGCGGCGCCCGGAACCTGGACCTTTGTCGGCCGCGGCACGCTGCCGCTGACTGCGCCCAAGCCGCTGCCGGTGCCGCCGCCGCATGAGGTTGCGCTCGACAAGAAGGCCTGGAGCGCTTCGGCCTCCGTGCCGGACGGCACGTTTCTTTTCTCCGGCGCCAAAATTCCGGTGGATGTATCGGCCGCCAATGCCCTGGATGGGGACCACTGGACCGGCTGGCGCGACATGACCCAGACCCAATATCCGGGACAATGGTTCCAGGTGGACATGCAGCACCCGCAGACGTTTGCCAGGATTGTCCTGGACAATACCTGGGCCCTGTGGGATTCACCCAACCAGTATTCGGTCGCGGTGTCCGATGATGGCACCCACTGGGGGCCGCCAATTGCCACGGGCTGCGGGCAATTGGGCATCACGACCATTACCTTTCCGACGCAGAGGGCACGCTATTTCCGCATCACGCAGACCGGATCGAGCCCGACGTATCATTGGTCCATCTACGAATTGGATGTCTACTGATAACCGGGGCAATTGCATTTGGACGGAGGCCGTTCGTAGTACCGCCTTTAGGCCAAGACCGTTCAACGGAGGATCTCGATGGAATCGCGGAAGGGTCGTGTGGGCTGAGGTGTTTGGCGATG
>Ga0316217_10000775_pt1 | contig 44065 bp, 42 predicted proteins | sample 1anoAmetaG_FD_203633 | JGI IMG/M metagenome (GOLD analysis project Ga0316217, IMG submission 203633) | Freshwater microbial communities from Trout Bog Lake, Wisconsin, USA - 1anoA | ecosystem: Environmental > Aquatic > Freshwater > Lake > Hypolimnion/Profundal zone | place: USA: Wisconsin...
GTCGTTCCTCCTCGCCGTATCTCTCCATTGATACGCCTCGTCGTCGCTCCTTGATTGCAGGCGAAATATGCATCGTCGCGGGGCCATTGGGTTCTGAGATAGATTCTAAATGCTGAACGACTGAAGATCGAAGGTCTTCATCAGCCCAGCAAGCAAGAGGATTCACGGCCCACGGTTCACGGTTCCACGCCAGGCGGCGCGGGCGGCGTCTCGAACTGTGCGGGACGTGTCCCATGCCGCCGTCATACCGGGAATCCAAGTCGACTCGGCTTGGCCGCGCAATAGGAAAAAGAAGAGCGAGCCAGCCTGATAACGCGGGTATTTCGCCTGCAGCGCCTCAATTAACTCCGGCGGCGCTTCGGGCTCGCACAGATATAATACTCGGTGGCCGGCGAATCGATCGGCCTGTGCCTCCACCATGGCTAAGGTGAACAGCGGCTCATCGCTGACTATCATGCGGTCGGCGTACCACGCCAGCGAAAAACGCAGATTGGCGATGCGGGTCAGAATCACATCACGCGGCTTGGTGTAAGTGCGCAGCGGCTCGATGTAACCAAGGCGCATGTCGCCGTATTCACTTTCAGCAAGCACCACGTCTCCAAAGGGCCGCATGCGCCAGGCGAAGGGTCCCCAGGACAGACAGGGCGTGGCCAGCAGAAGAAAAAATGCCGGTACGGCCCCAGCCAGAATAAGACGCCGCCGTTCCTCCGCCCACATTTTCCAGCAACCGGCAACCACGCCAGCGCTAAGTACCGCGACCGGATAAATCAGGAAGTATTGCCAGAATTCGTGAATGGCGGCCCCTTCGGCAAAAATGACGCTGTAGAAACACTGGGCCAGGAACACCGCCAGAAGCGACCGCCCCAAGGCTCGGCGGCAAACCGCAAATTCATCGCCAGCAACTGGACCACCGCCCCGGGCCAGCACCGGCGACCACCATCGCCAGCCAATGGCGCCCGCCAGCGCCAGCAAAAGGGCTGACGGAGTAAACAGGCTGACAAACCACCTGCGCAGCACAGTCGGCGTAGTCGTCTGATCCAAGAGAATCTTCCAGCCGGGACGCGCGTCAAGTGGTCCCACGACGACGGCGCCCGGCCTGGCCGTCGGACCGTCAGACATCTCGATATCATTCTGGCTCAGGGAACTTATGCGTATCCGCCCCTTGGCACGCTCCACAGCCGTGGACAAGCCGTCGCCATTGATATGCAGGTAGGCCACAAACAATATGAACATAATGACGGGAACGGCCACGATCGCCGCCGCGACGCCAGCGCGGGCTTTCCAGCGCCGCCGGAAATACTCTTCTGGTTGGGCATGAACGAAAAAGGCCAGATGTACCGCGGCCAGAGTGCCGCAGAAGATGGCCACGGGCCAGTCGGTCCAGCAACCAGCGGCCAGGCAAAGCAACATCGCCGTCAGAGATCGCTTCCGTCGCCTGGAACACCAAGCCAAGTAGGCCAGCGATGCTGCCAGCATTGCCGTCATGCACCATGGCTCCATGTCGGTGGACTGGGCGAAAAATGCTGTCATAGGCAAAATGCTGTAAAGGGCCGCTGCCAGAATGCCCGTGGGCCGCCCCAGCACTCGCCCTACAAGCGCATACACCAACAGCAAGTTGAGCATGGTAATCGCCAGCGGCGCCGCCCGCACCGCTGTATTGCTCACACCGAAGCATTTCATCCAGCCGGCCATCCACCAGGCCAGCATCGGGGGATGGCTGGGATAAAAATCCCGGCCTTCCCGTTCAATTTCGCCCGCCGAGATGAATACTCCCCCGTGCGACGCCCAAAACCCATCGCGTAGGATATTCCGCGCCGCCGTTGCGTATAAGGCGTTGCCTAAATCATAACGGCGGTCAAACCGGCGTTGGAGTGTCACGCCCATCCCCGCCGAGTAGAGCACGACCCAACCTAGAAGCAGGGCCAACCATGGAAAAGGCTTGCGAATGGGCGACATTGCGAACATCCCAAAGGGAGCCGGATTTTTACGTAATTGATATTAGAGCAAACCTTGTCGCCCCGGAACGGCACTTTTGCTGAAAACGCAAGAGAACACAAGTGGAGTTCTCTTGCAAAATATCAATTCCAAGCATACGATAAGGAAGTGTAAAGTAAGGCTGGCGATCGATAAGCGGTCACAACATTAATCGACCGCTGTCGAAGCTGACCACGGGCGAAGGTAAGAGCGGATGACCGCTCGCCCGCAACAGGCCCTATGGTTGACGTAATATCTTGCCGATCAATCGGTTAGGTTTAGCTTGACACTGATCGGCAGTGGTTCGATATGAACGTGCTCATTTTGGGAGTTTTCGCGCAAGTTTTGGCAGTGTTGGCTTGGGCCACATTGCTGGGGCTGAGCATCTGGACAGGCGCCCTTCTGGCGGCATGGCTGCACCGGCAGTTGTCGTCGGAGCGGGAACCGGTTCTTCAGTTGGCTGCGGCGCAGTCGCGGCCCGTCGGTAGCCTTGGGCTGCCGGCGGATCGTCGCGCCTATGGCTCGCGGTTTACTCTCCCTCTGGATGCTATGCTGCACACGGCGCTCCATGCGCGCCGTGTGCAGCAGAGCATCCTCTGGCCCTCATACATCCACCGACGATCGATCCCCGCAGTCGGGGACTCCCCGCTTAAATAAGCGGTCGGTCGGACTCGGATGCACGTCGAACTCGTTACGCCACAGTCCTAAGCAGGGCCTTCTCCTGGACATCCGCCAATTTGTGTTGTGAGGTTTGCGCCGCGCGCTATCCGGCATGTTTGCCTGGGTAAAGCCCTGCGCCGCCAACCTTGCCTCTTGGAACGTAATTTATGCCATCATATATTTTCATACTTCTGGGAACTCTCATCGGACTGATTGTCGGCGCCGGAGGCTGTTATGCCTTCATCGTCATGAGCGGCCGGAAAACCCTGGCCCAGGCCCACGCTCAGGCCGAACGTGTACGCAATACCACCATTGCCGAAGCCGAGAACAAGGCCAAGGAAATCGAACTCAAGGCCCGCGGCGAGCAAATCCGGGCCAGGGAGCAATACGAGAAGGAAACCGAAGCCACCCGCAACGAACTCAAGACCCACGAACAGCGCCTCGGCAAACGCGAGGATACACTCGATCGCAAACTGGATACGCTCTCCGTCAAAGAAAAGCACCTTGATGATCTGGAGACGCGTCTGGAGAACCAGCAGAAAGCCCTGGCCGCCAGAGATGAACAACTCGCCGGCGTGCTCCGGGAACAGCGCGACCGCCTCCTCCAGATCACCGGCCTATCTCCAGATGCCGCCAAAGAACTGCTCCTCAAACGCATCGAGAGCGAGTGCCGCCACGATGCCGGAGCCCTTATCCAGAAAATCACCGAGCAAGCCGAGGACGAGGCCAAGGACCGCAGCCGCATGATTATCCTCCAGGCCATCCAGCGCTACGCCGCCGAGCAGACCAGCGACCATACCGTCAGCACTGTGGAGATCCCCACCGACGACATGAAAGGTCGCGTCATCGGCCGCGAGGGCCGCAATATACGCAGCTTCGAAAAAGCCACCGGTGTGGACGTCATTATCGACGATACCCCCGGCGTGGTCGTGGTGAGCTGTTTCGATCCCGTCCGCCGTGAAATCGCCCGCATTTCTCTCCAGAAGCTGGTCTTGGACGGACGCATCCATCCGGCGCGCATCGAGGAAATCGTCGCCACTACCAGCAAGGAAATGGAGGAGGAACTGGTCAAGATCGGCCGCGAGGCCGTGCAGGAGGCGAATCTTCCCAACATCGCTAAACCTATCCTCCCCATGCTCGGACGCCTCGGCTATCGCACCAGCTACGGCCAGAACGTCCTGAAACACTCGCTGGAGGTGGCCTATCTCGCCCAGGTCATCGCCGACGAACTGGGCCTTGACGGCGCCATTGCCCGGCGTGCCGGACTGTTGCACGATATAGGCAAGGCCATGGACCACGAGACCGAAGGCGGCCATCCGCAGATCGGCATGGAATTCCTCCGGCGTTTCAACGAAAGCGAAGCCGTGCTCAACGCCGCCCTGGCCCACCACGGCGACGTCCCGGCGACGACGCCATATACAGCCATAGTCCAGGCTGCCGACGCCATCAGCGCCAGCCGGCCAGGTGCTCGTCGCGAGAGTCTGGAACGCTATGTCAAACGCCTCCAGGAATTGGAGGATCTGGCCAAAACTTTCGAGGGCGTCCGCCAAGCCTACGCCATCCAGGCCGGCCGCGAGGTCCGCGTGATCGTGGATGCCAGAGCCGTGGACGACAAAATCTCCGCCAAGATAGCCCGCGACATCGCCAAGAAGATCGAATCCGACATGAACTATCCCGGCGAAGTCAAAATCACTGTAATCCGCGAGGTACGGAGCGTGGAATACGCACGCTAAACGATCTATTAAACCACAAAAACCACCGCCCGTTGATCGCCTGAGAATAATTATTTTAGGGATATAAGTGATTGTCTGTAAACTATTTACCATTGCCGTAAGATAATCGTGGTACGAAAAATCATTTAATCACGCAATAAGGCAGTGACTCGCGTGTATTGGTGTATAGCGTGCTGACAGCACGCCATGATCTTCAAGGGGCGGATCTTGCCCTTGATCCCCGCCCTCTGGATCAAGGGCTTTTTGTTCACGGAGCAATCCCATGAAACTCATCCCCGCTACAAGACCATCACCGACCTTAAAAACGGCCTCTGGCAGCCGCTGGAGATGAGTGTCAACGATCTGGCCAACATCTACATGCAGGTACGCCACGCCGAGGGCAAGACAGAAAAGGACGTCGAGTTCATGATAGACAATGTTGTCTGCGGGGATGGCGACTTGAAAAACGACCCATGCGTCGATCCCGATGCCCCCGCCAAATCCCTGGCCGATGCCCCCATCTGGAGTGCGAAAAAACCAGAGGCGGCGATGACGAAGCCGTAAACTACAACATCCTTGTCAGGTTACAGCCCTGGAAGGCATGATTGAAAATGGACAGGTGCGTCTTCGCGTACAACCCATCAGCGGCAAAGATTATCAGTTGCTTGGTTGCGATGGAACTCGGACAGTCCCGCCGGATGGCAGCGGAATCGCGTTGGAACTTTCTTGACTCCAGCCTAATTGTGGTATCATTATGGGTATGGTGTTGAGCATCCCAGTTCCTGACAATCTCGACCAGAACCAGCTTGACGACCTGAACCATGTCGTCCGTGAATTTGTTGCCGTGCGGTTGTACCGTGAAGGCAAATTGTCACACGGGAAGCTCGCCAAATTCCTTGGCGTCGGTCGTGGTCAGGTCGACGAAATCCTCGGTCATTACGGCGTGGTAGATATGACCGTGGAAGAACTCGACCGTGAATTCAAATCCATTCGCCGCCTGGGGTTCTGATGGCGGTCGTTTCTAACACCAGTCCCTTACGATACCTGGTTGAGGTGGATGCCATTGAGGTTCTGCCGAAGTTATATGACCAGGTGATGACGACACCGTAGGCCATGGCGGAGCTTTGCCAGGGGCACTTCCCGGAGGCCGTACGCAAGTGGGCAGAGCATCCACCTCTTTGGTTGCAAATTGAATCGCCTGCCGCAATCCGCTTTCTGGATCGGTTGGACGATGGGGAGGCATCGGCTCTTTCTCTGGCCTGCGAGCGCCACGCATCGTTGATACTCATCGACGAACGCCCCGGCAGGCACGCAGCCTACAGTGTGGAGATTGAACCACGCGGCACATTGGGGGTTCTCACCCGCGCCGCCGCCGACAGCCATCTGTATTTTGAGGCGGCCCTGAATATCCTCACCACTCGCACCCGGTTCCGGCATACACCCGATCTGATCGAAAACGCCAGACAACAGTATGAGATACTCTACCGTGATTTGCGCAACCGGAGCCGTAACCCTGGCCGTTGAATATTTCACCGAAAACCTGCTCGGATATTTAATTGCATCGCGAGGCGGGGCAAGGGGCCAAGCCAGGCGCAGTTTGCCATGACCCGCCCCCGGTACGCCTCCGTTCCCTCCTCCACGCCGCGGGGAAGGGAAAGGTGAGGGGGGCTTGGAGGGTTGCGGTGGGGGCATCGGCGTACGGTCCATGTTCTCGATCCACGACCCACGCGTAAATTGACAGGAACCGCGAACACTCTATACTTCCCCTTTCACGCGGCAGGCACTTGGATCCGGCCGCATCGGATTGGCCGCGTTTTCGCCTCCGAAGGCGAATAATTTTTCAAACCCCTTAACTTTCCACGGCACAAAACCCGAGGAGTAGGAGCATTATTTATGTTTAAGCAGAGCAAGAAGATTAAGAAGTCGGCCGCCCCGGCCGGTAAGAAAGCCGCCAAGCGCGTCTTCTTCTTCGGCAGCACCAAAGCAGAAGGAATGGCCACCGCCAAGACCGATAAAGAACGCCGGATGATCCTCGGCGGCAAAGGCGCTGGACTAGCCGATATGACTGCCGCCGGACTGCCGGTGCCTCCCGGCTTTACCATCTCCGTGCCCTGCTGCGAACAGTATTACCAATCTGGCCGCAAGCTGGCCGACCCCACCAAAAAAGAAATTCTGGAAAACCTCGCCAAGGTCGAGAAGCTCATGGGCAAGAAGCTCGGCGATGCGACCGATCCGCTGCTGGTCTCCGTGCGCTCCGGCGCCGCCCGCTCCATGCCTGGAATGATGGAAACCATCCTGAACCTGGGCCTCAACGACAAGAGCGTCGAGGGCCTGGCCGCCAAGACCGGCAACACCCGCTTCGCCTACGATGCCTACCGCCGTTTTATCCAGATGTACAGCACCACCGCCATGGGCCTCTCCAAGGAACCCATGGAACACATGCTTAAGGCGATGAAGGAAAAATTGGGCGTCAAGACCGACCCGGAAATTTCCGCCGACGGCCTTAAGGAACTCTGCGGCCAGTTCAAGCAATTCTACCGCGACAACAAGGGCGCCGAATTCCCCCAAGATCCCACCGAGCAGCTCTGGGGCGCCGTCATGGCCGTCTTCGGAAGCTGGGAGGCCGACAAGGCCGTCAAGTACCGCCAGGTCGAGAAGATCAGCGACCTCAAGGGCACCGCAGTCAACGTCCAAACCATGGTCTTCGGCAACAAGGGCGAAAACTCCGGCACCGGCGTCTGCTTCACCCGCGACCCCAATACCGGCGAGGATATTTTCTACGGCGACTACCTGATCAACGCCCAGGGCGAGGACGTTGTCGCCGGTATCCGCACCCCCCTCAAGCTGTCCACTCTCGATACGCAGATGCCCGCCGTTTACAAGCAACTCTGCGGCGTCCGCAAACAACTTGAGAACCACTACCGTGACATGCAGGACCTGGAATTCACGGTCGAAGACGGCAAGCTGTACATGCTCCAGTGCCGGACCGGCAAGCGCTCCCCGGCGGCGGTCTTTCAGATCGCCGTGGACCTGGTCAAGCAGAAACTGCTGACCAAGGCCGAGGCCATCAATCGCATCAATCCCGAGGACATCGAACGCCTTTTCTATCCGCAATTGGACGCGGCGTCCGCCAAGAACGCCCCCAAGCTGGCCAGCGGCATCAACGCCGTCCCCGGCGCCGCCACCGGCAAGGTGGTCTTCACCGCCGCCGAGGCCGAAGAAATGGAAAAGAACGGAGAGAAGATCCTCCTGGTACGCAAGGAAACCAGCCCCGAAGATGTCGGCGGCATGCATGCCGCACAGGGCATTCTAACTGCCACCGGCGGCAAGACCTCGCACGCGGCGGTCGTCGCCCGCGGCTGGGGCAAGTGCTGTATCGTCGGCTGCGAAGCCATCGACATCAACTATGAAACCAAGAGCATGCGCATCGGCGAAACCGTCATCAACCAAGGCGATTACCTGACCCTGGACGGCAACACCGGCGCGGTCTACGCCGGACAGCTTGAACTCAAGCAGCCCGCCCAGCCCGAGGCCTACAAGACCCTGCTCGGCTGGTGCGACGATCTGCGCACGATCAAAGTGCGCACCAACGCCGACACCCCTTACGACGCCGAAAACGCCGTGCGTATGGGCGCCGAAGGCATCGGCCTGTGCCGCACCGAGCACATGTTCTTCGATACCGAAGCCCGCCGCCTGGCCATCCAGGAGATGATCGTCGCCGAGAACGTCGAGACGCGCAAGGCCGCCCTGGCCAAGCTCCTGCCCTTCCAGCGCGACGATTTCGTGGGCATCTTCAAGGCCATGGCCGGCAAACCCGTCACCATCCGCCTTATCGACCCCCCGCTCCACGAGTTCACCCCCAAAGACGACGCCGGCTTCCAGAAGCTCTCCGAAGTTACCGGCATGGCCATCGACAAGATCAAGCACCGCTGCGAGCAACTGCACGAGTCCAACCCCATGCTCGGCCACCGCGGCTGCCGTCTTTGCATCACTTACCCGGAGATTCTGGACATGCAGGTGACGGCCATCATCGAAGCTGCCATCACCGTCGCCAAGAGCGGCTTGAAGGTTCTTCCCGAGATCATGATTCCCCTGACCATCGACCAGAAGGAACTGAAAATCCTCGTCGACCGTTCCCGAGCCCTGGCCAACAGTCTCATCAAGGCCGCCGGATCCAAGCTCAAGTACATGCTGGGCACCATGATCGAGATTCCCCGGGCCGCATTGCTGGCCGACAAAATCGCCGAGGTTGCCGAATTCTTCAGCTTCGGCACCAATGACCTTACCCAGATGACCCTGGGCCTTTCGCGCGACGACGCCGGCCGCTTCCTGCCTACCTACGTCGCCAGCGAAAAAGACGGCGGCATGGGCATCTTCAAGAGCGATCCCTTCCAGAGCCTGGACCAGGAAGGCGTGGGCATGCTGGTCAAGATGGGCATCCAGAAGGGCCGCAGCACGCGTCCCGACCTCAAGGTCGGCATATGCGGCGAGCACGGCGGCGAATCGGCCAGCGTCAAGTTCTGCCACAGCGTGGGCATGAACTACGTTAGCTGTTCCCCCTACCGCGTTCCCATCGCCCGCCTGGCCGCCGCCCAGGCCGCCATCGACGATAGCGCCGGCGCCAAAAAGGTGTCCAAAAAGAAGTAACCCAAGCATACACTCCTGAGTCAATAACGCCTTGGCGGCCGGTCCCAAAGACCGGCCGCTTGCGTTGTGGCATGGGGCGTTATGACAAACTTTCGAAATATCTATTTGCCCGTCTCTCAAGTAGTACTATCATGCCAGGTAAACTCGCCTTCGGTGTTAATAATTAAATTTTTATATTGCTTGCAATTACACAACCCGCTATAATTATGTTTGTTGTGGGTGAAAGCGTGTGGGTTGTGTAGTAAATTGTGATTTTTTTCACGAATCTACGCGGACAGTTTATTTCCGACAAAAGAATAGTACCTATTCGGTTGTGAATTAAGTGTACGTAGTGGATTGTGATTTTTTTCACGAATTGTGACGCTAATGGTTTATTTAACACGAGGAGATGAAACATGTTTCGCATTTCTATACGCGCTCTGACGGCCATTGTGTTGGTATTGCTGCTAAGTCGGATGGCGACTGCGGATACTATCTTCAATTTCATCGTCACTGACCAATACAACCCCAGCTCTGACAATAGCGATAGAGGATATGGTTGGTTGGCGGGCAACCCTTCTGGTCTGAATGATGGGAGCTACTTGCTCACCAGCGGCTCTATCACCTTTACCGAAACCGACGACAAAGTAACCGCGGGCACTTGGTCGCTTATTACTTCATCCAACGATGGCGGAGCGCAGATCGGACCATATGAAACCTTGAGCCCCATCGAAAAATATGACGTGGACAATCTCCTCTATCCTGACCAAAACGCCAATTTAGCCTATACTTCCGGAATTTATGGCGGGCAACCGTCCTACCTTACACAATGGGGACTTCTCTTCGGAAACGAAAATAATAGCATTGAAATAAACATCTGGGGTAACCTTCCGGGCCAGAATAATTACTCCTTCTATTCAAGTAGCGATGGCTCCAATGAAAGCAACGCGGACCCGGACGAAACATTTATTCTGACCAGCGGCGCTCCCGCACCAGGAGTGCTGCCGGCTTCGCTTTCGTTGTTGTGCTTGAGCGGCTTGGGTCTTCTCGCCCGCCGTCGGTTTGCCCCGGTTTCGCTGTTGCCCAACACGCTGGCGTAAGCGAAAAAATTTTCTCGCCATGCCGAGTTGCCACGGCCAATATCGCCGCGGCAATTCCGGCCTTGGCGTGTTCGCTGCACGACATCAAGACCGGAGTCTGGCAATCCAGAACTCGGTCATGGCATCATTTGGGGTAACTCAACCTTTATCCGAAACTGGGAGCGCTCGGATTCGAACCGAGAACCAAGAGATTATGAGTCTCCTGCTCTGACCGTTGAGCTACGCTCCCGGCGGTTACGGGTACAACCGCATGGCGGCATGTTCCCCTGCCTGCGGGGGGTTTGTCAATCACACCGGTTCCCAACTTCGCCGCGTCACCGCATCAGTCATCCTAACCCTGCCCCTTGAGCTGCCACTTTACCTCGCCTCCGACGATGGTCGCCACAGCGCGGCCTTTGACCTCCCAACCCTTGAATGGACAATTGCGGCTCTTGCTCAGAAATTTCTCCGGATCGATGGTCCACTGAAGATTGGGGTCGATGATGGTGATATCGGCATCGGCGCCGTCCTGGAGAGTGCCCTTATCGAGCTTGACCACCTGGGCCGGACGCCAGGTCATCAGTTCGATCAGCTTGATCCACGGAATGTGGCCGGGCTCCACGAGGGCTTTGATATAGAGCGGCAAGGCGCATTCCAGCCCGATGATGCCGCATGGGGCATAGGCGAATTCCAGTTCCTTCTCCTCATTGCGATGGGGAGCGTGATCGGTGGCCAGGCAGTCGATGGTGCCATCGCGTACGCCCTCGATGCAGGCACTGACGTCGACGGCCGTGCGCAACGGCGGACTCATCTTGAAATTCGTGTCGTAAGTCCTGCAGCATTCATCGGTTAACAGCAGATGATGCGGCGCCGCCTCGACGGTAACGCGCTGGCCGGCAGCCTTAGCCTCACGCACCAACCCCACACTGCGGGCGGTGCTGATGTGTTGCACATGATAGCGGCAGCCGATCGTCCGGTTGAGCAACAGATCACGGGCAATCATGAGTTGCTCGGCCTCGGCGGGAATGCCGGCCAGACCAAGAGTGGTCGAGACAATGCCTCCATGCATGGCTCCGCCGCAGAGACTTGGCTCTTCGCAATGCTGCATCAATACCGCGTCGAACATGCGGGCATATTGCAGAGCCTTGCGCATGACTGCGGCATCGGCCACGCCGATGCCGTCATCGCTGAAGGCAATGGCCCCGCGGGCCAGCATGGAGCCGATCTCCGCCAGTTCTTTGCCCTGACGGCCCTTGGAGATGGCCCCGACGGGATAGACATTGGCCAGGGCCACAGTCTGGGCCTCGCGCAGGACGAACTCAATCTGGCCTTCGTTGTCCAGTGGCGGATCGGTGTTGGGCATGCAGCAGACGCTGGTGAAGCCCCCCGCCACCGCTGCCGCTGCGCCCGAGGCTATGGTTTCCTCTTCCTCATCGCCGGGCTCGCGAAAATGCACGTGGATGTCGATCAGACCGGGGGTCACATAGCATCCCTGGGCGTCGATGACGCGATCGGCGGCGGGCAGGTTGTTGCCCACAGCGGCGATCTTGCCGTCGCAGATGAGTACATCCATGCGATGCTCGAAAACCCGGGAAGGATCGAGGACGGTGCCGTTTTGGATCAGGAGCGATTGGCTCATGGGCGGGCCTTCATGGTGCGAATACCGGCAAAAATCAACTGGATACGTGGCTCACCAGGTAAAGGGCGGCCATGCGGACGGCCAGGCCGTTGGTCACCTGCGTAAGGATTCCGCTGTGGGGACCATCGGCGATCTGGGAACTTATTTCGATGCCCCGGTTCATCGGACCCGGGTGCATGACGAATACGTCCTTCTTGCAGCGTTGCATGCGTTCGGAGGTCAGACCAAACAAGTGGGTGAACTCGCGCACCGAGGGAAACTGGCTGCTCTTGATGCGCTCGAACTGCACGCGCAGCATGTTAATTACGTCCACTTCGCCGATGACTTCCTCGAAGTTATGCACGACCCGGGCTCCCATGGTCTCGAAAGATCTGGGCAAGAGCGTCGGCGGACCGACGAGAATCACCTCGGCGCCGAGTTTGGTCAGGCCCCACAGGTTGGAGCGGGCCACGCGGCTGTTGACGATGTCGCCGACGATGGCCACCTTGAGGCCCTCGATCTTTCCGAAGCGTTCGCGGATGGTATACAGATCCAGCAGGCCCTGGGTGGGATGTTCGTGGGCGCCGTCGCCGGCGTTGACCACGCTGCACTTGACCGAACGACTGAGGAGGTCGGCGGCCCCCGCCGCCGGGTGGCGCAGGACGATGATGTCGATGCCCATGGCCTCGATGTTGCGGGCGGTATCAATGAGGGTCTCGCCTTTGGAAACGCTGGAGCCTTTTTCCGAAAAGTCGATGACGTCGGCACTGAGACGCTGGGCCGCCAAGCCAAAGCTGGTGCGGGTGCGCGTGGAATCCTCAAAAAAAACATTGACGACGACATGCCCGCGCAAGGCGGGGACCTTTTTGACGCTGCGTGTCGAGACTTCCTTAAAGGAGTTGGCGGTGTCGAGCACGATGCGTATCTCGTCGGCCGAGAGATGTTCCAGCCCCAGCAGGTGTTTTCTGGTCCATCGTTGGGTTTTGTGTGCCATGGGCGGTTTCCACGAAAGCGAAATGTGCCCGAGCGGCGGCTTATGCCGGCCGCTCAATCAGTTCACGGCTGCCTGGGTTCCACGACGATCTCATCCTTCTCGTCTATCTCGCGGAAACGCACGTTGATCCGATGATCGGCGGGCACGTCCTTAAGGGCGAGGCCGACGAAATCCGCCTGTATGGGCAATTCGCGACCGCCGCGGTCGGCCAGAACCGCCAGACGGATCACCGAGGGCCTGCCAAAATCCATCAGAGCATCCAGGGCGGCCCGGATGGAACGGCCGGTGAAAACCACGTCATCCACCAGCAACAGCGGACAGGCATCGATGTCCACCTCGATCTGTGTGGGCCGGACCACGGGCTTGGGACCGGCCTGCGACAGGTCATCACGATAGAAAGTGATGTCCAGAACGCCCCGTCCGATCCGGGTAAATCCACGGCGGCGAAGCATCTGGGTGAGCCGTTCGGCCAGAATCTCCCCGCGGGTGCGAATGCCGACAATATTCAGCGTCTGGCCCGGCGCAAAAGCCCCGGCGACCTTCTCGGCAAGTTGGTCAATGACGCGCTCAATGTCGCTTTGGTCGTACTGCGTGCGCATGTGGACAATAACTTACGGAAAACGAGCCAAAACTGCAAAGGGAATAAAAGCCTTTCCCCGGCATTCACTTTTTTCGCCTTCCGTGCCTTTTTGTGGCGATCACAGACGGTACAATCCCACCCCATGACCCGCGTTCGCCTGGAACACATCGATAAATATTTTGGTTCGACGGCGGCTCTTGAGAATATCAACCTCCAGATCGAACCGGGAGAACTGTTCTTTCTGCTGGGACCCAGCGGCTGCGGCAAGAGCACGCTGCTGCGGCTTATCGCCGGCCTCCACGAACCATCCGGCGGTGCAATTTTCTTCAATGACAAAGACGTTACCCGGTTGAACACCTGTAAACGCAACGCGGTCATGTGCTTCCAGAGCTATGCCCTGTGGCCGCACATGACCATACGGCAGAATGTGGCCTTCGGCCTGGAGGTTCACAAAGTCCCAGCGCTGCAAGCGGCGGAACGCATCGAAAAGACCCTTAAACTTGTACAGTTGGAAATGCTGGCAGCCCGCAAACCCAACGAATTGTCTGGCGGGCAGCAGCAACGGGTGGCCCTGGCCAGGGCTCTGGCGGTGCAGCCCCAGTGCCTGCTGCTGGATGAACCCTTGTCCAACCTCGATGCCAAGCTGCGCCTGGAGATGCGCGGGGAAATCCGCCGAATCTGCAAATCCGCCGGTTTCACCACCATCTACGTCACCCATGATCAAAAAGAAGCCTTATCCGTGGCGGATCGGATAGGTCTGCTCAACGCCGGCCGCCTGGTTCAGGTGGGAACGCCGTCCGAGTTGTATCACACGCCGCGGACAAGCTTTGTCGCCGACTTCATCGGAGGAGCCAATCTGGTAGTGGGCGTGATAGCGGGCCAGAAAGACGGCCATAGCGTGGTGAAGACGCTCATCGGCGACATGCTGGCCAGGGCCGATGGCGGACCCACGCAGTCGCCAGGCGACAAAGTCATCGTCAGCATCCGGCCGGAACAGATGCGGATGATCGCCGCCGGGGCGCCCAATACAGGGACTGGAATCGCAGCGATCAACCGGGTGACGGGACGGATCATCGCCAGCACTTTCCTCGGGGAAACCAGCGAACATCTTGTCGAGGTGCAGGGCAAGCAACTCAGGGTCGTCGCCGTCCCGCCGGTGTTCCAGCCGCCCCAAGCGGTAACCTTGGAATTCGCTGCCAGGGATGTGCTGGTGCTGGGAGAGTAATGCGGCGCTACGGCTACATCCTCGCCTTCTTGCTGGTGCTGCTGGCGCCACTAGTGGTTCAGCGCATCGTCACCGGCGGACTGAACACGCATGCGAAAGCCCAGGCGTCGTCCCTGCGGCTGGTGGTCATTTCTCCGCACAACCAGGACATTCGCGGCGAATTCGCCGGGGCGTTCAAGGAATGGCACGCCGCCAAATACGGTTCCCCGGTAGAACTGGATTTCCGCACTATGGGCGGTACCAACGACATCCAGCGCTTCCTGGACACCAATTACAGCAAAATCCGAACCGTCAACGGAGGCAAACTGCCGGCGGAAGACCTGATCAATCCGCCGGCAGACATCATCTGGGGCGGAGGGGATTACTTTTTCGACGCCAAGCTCAAGCCCATGGGCGTACTTCAACCTCTGGACCTTGATCCCGAGGTGCTAAGAAAAGCCTTCCCCGAGCGTTTGCTGGCCGGGGTAAGACTGTACGACTGGACGCAGGACGCCAAGGGTAAAGCGCTGCCGCCGCAATGGGTCGGGGTGTGTCTAAGCTCGTTTGGGATCGTCTACAACCCGGACCTGTACCAGACGCTGGACTTGGCGGCGCCGACGACATGGCAAGACCTGACCGATCCGCGTTTGTCAGGGTTGGTCGCCTTGGCCGACCCAACCCATAGCGGATCGGCGGCGGTGGCTTATGTCATGGTGATGCAGCGCAACATGGCCGACGCCGAAACCGCCCTGCTGACCCGGAATCCGGATCTGAAAAAACTGAACAAGGACACCCTGGCGGCCCAGAGCGAGTACCAGGCGGCCATCGCCCAGGGCTGGAAGAAGGGCATGGGGCAGTTGCTGCTGATCGCCGCCAATTCGCGGTACTTCACTGATTCCGCTTCGGTGGTGCCGACGGATGTGGCCAACGGGGAGGCGGCGGCGGGAATGGCGATCGATTTTTACGGGCGGGTGACCGAGGAGATCGCCGGAAGCCAGCGTCTGCGCCTGGTGACGCCGCAGGCGGCAACGGCGATCACCCCCGACCCGGTGGGAATCCTGCGCGGAGTCGTAGGCCAAAAACACGAGCTGGCCACGCATTTCATCGAGTTTTTGTTGAGCAAAGAGGGACAACTCCTGTGGATCGTTCAGGCCGGCCGCGCCGGCGGCCCACGATTGCGCAGCCTGCACCGTCTCCCGATTCGGCACGACCTGTACCCCGATCAAGCCGGTTGGTCGGATACGGTGAATCCGTTCAAGGAAGCCGGCGGTTTCAACCAGCGGGCCGAGTGGTCGGCGATGCAGGGCGATCTCACTCCGCTGTGGGGCTCGGCGTGGATCGACAATGCCGATGCCCTCCATGCCGCCTATCACAAAGTCCTGGCCGTCAAGGACCAGAAACGGCGGGCTCAGTTGCTGGAAAAACTGGCCGACCTGCCTATCGCCAAGGAAGACATGGACGCGATGAAAGCCCAAAGAAGAAAGATCGTTGACGCCAAAGGCGACGTGGAAATATGGAAAACACGGCAGCGTATACATTGGTCGGAGATATTTAAAGAGCATTATCAGAGTGTGGAACAAAAGGCGGCCGGCGCAGCGTGCGAGACACAGATGAACAGCCCCATCAGCCCCTCCCCGGTGCATCGTGGGAGTGGAGAACAGTGAATGATCGCGCATGACGACTATTGACATGCCAACAACGACAACCACCAAAAAGCCGGCGTTTAAAAGACAACGTCACTTCAGCGGTCCGCGTCCCACTGTGCTCCACATTGTCCTGACCGTGCTGCTTTACGCGTTCTTCGCGGTTTTCCTCATCTGGCCCATCGCCCAGATCGTGAAGACGGGGTTTTATTCCAACCAGCACATGACCTTCATCTACATCAGGATGATCTTCCAGGACCCGATGCTGGTGCGCGGCCTGCTGAATGCCGCGGGCATCGCCATCGCGGTCACGGCGCTGACTCTGGCCGTTGCCCTGCCGCTGGCGGTATTGAGCGTGCGCTTCGATTTTCCCGGCCGCCGCCTGCTCAGTGGCCTGCTGCTGGTGCCGCTGGTGCTGCCGCCGTTCGTCGGGGCCATCGGCATGCGCCTGGTCTTCGGGCGATTTGGCACGCTGACGCAGCTTGTCGGCGGCGGCGGGCCCATGGGCATCGACTGGCTAGGCCACTACAAGGTGTTGGGCATTGTCATCGTCGAGGCGTTGCACCTGTATCCCATCATGCTGCTGAACCTCCAGGCGGCGCTGGCCAACACCGATCCGGCTATGCAACAGGCGGCGGCAAATCTGGGGGCCGGACGATTGCGGATCTTCCGCCGGATTACCCTGCCGTTGATCCGCCCGGGGCTCTTCGCCGGATGCACGCTGACACTGATCTGGAGTTTTACGGAACTGGGCACGCCGCTGATGTTCGAGTTTTACACGATCACGCCGGTGCAGGTGTTCCGGCAGATCACCGATGTGGCCGACAACCCCTTGCCCTACGCCCTGGTGGTGGTGATGCTGGTGGCGTCCTCGACCCTTTACCTGGTGGGCAAGGGGTTGCTGGGACGGGGATGCGACAGCGATACCACCAAAGCATCGACCGCCAACGCCCCAAAACAATTGTACGAGGGCTGGGGCCTGCTGGCCGCTCTGCCATTCCTGATAGTTTTCCTCATGGCGGTACTGCCGCACCTGTCGGTAGTCATGACCAGCCTGTGCCAGACCGGCCAATGGTACAAGACGCTGCTTCCCCACGACTTCACCCTGGCCCACTATCGCGACGCCCTGTTGGATGAACAGGCGATGCCCAGCGTGCGCAACAGCCTCCACTACGCATCGCTGGCCATGTGGCTGGCCATGGCGGTAGGACTGGCCGCAGCCATAGTCATCGTGCGCAGCAACGTGCCGGGGCGGGGAATCATCGACGCCCTGGCCATGCTGCCCCTGGCCGTGCCCGGCATCGTGCTGGCCTTCGGGTATCTGGCCATCAGCGTAGCCCTGCGAAACCCCAAGACCGGACAGTGGTCGACGCAGTGGCTCAACGTGCAGGAACAGCCGATCGTGTTTCTGGTAATCGCCTACGCTGCCCGGCGTCTGCCCTACGTGGTGCGGGCGGCGGTGGCCGGCCTCCAGCAGACGCCGCCGGACCTGGAGCGGGCGGCGGGCAACCTTGGGGCGGGAAGATTCACCGTGCTGCGGCGCATCACCATCCCTTTGATCCTTGCCAATCTGATCGCCGGCGGGTTGCTGGCCTTCACCTTTTCGATGCTGGAAGTGAGCGATTCACTGGTCCTGGCCCAACGCGCCAAGTACTACCCGATCACCAAGGCCATCTGGGAACTATCCCAACGTCTGGGCGATGGCGTCTATATCGCCAGCGCCCTGGGCGTCTGGGCCATGGTGTTGCTCACGCTGACCATCCTGGCGTCTAACTCGTTGCTGGGAAAGAAAATGGGAGCGATTTTCCGGATATAGCGGGAGTTGAGGATCGGGAGCCGGACACGTGTGATCTGGAGTTGCTTTCACCTTCGATCTTTCGCCTTTTCCTCCTCGCCACTGGCGACTCATTACTCTGTCACGAATCGGCCATCGACCGTAAAGCGTCCGCTAACTTGAGATGGTGCCTTGCATAGGGTAGTCTGCGCCGGTTCCTATGGTGCTTAATGTGGAGCGGATGCAATGATTGATGGCAAAACCCGCAAGGGAAGGCTGACGGCATACGGTCTGGCAATGGTAATTGCTGGAGCGGTGCAACTGCTGCTGGGCGGCGGATGCAGTTCTGACGATGAACTCCAACCACTGGCGCCGAGCCAGTTTTATGCGACAACGGCGCCGCATGACCACGCCCAGACTGCGGATAAGCCCCAACCCGTGGTGGATCGCGCAAATATCGAGGAACCATCCCCGATACCCGTCCTGCCGGAGGCGCCGGCGCTGCTGCCGGATATTTCGCTGGCGCCTGCCATCACAACCCCGGCTCCGGCTACTCATCCCGGGCCGGGCCTCAGTTCCGGCACCTACCTGGTGCTGGGCACGATCGTCGCCGAGGTCAACGGACGGCCGATCTACGCCAACAAAGTGCTGTCCATCATCGAGGAACCGCTGCATCGCAAAGCCAGGGATCTGGAACCGGCAGCGTTCCGCAATTTCGCCAGAGGCCAGATCGACAAAGAGGTGCAGGAGCTGATCCGCGACGAGATGGACTATGCCGCCGCCGACCGGCTTCTGGAACGCGAAGACAAGCGCATGGCCGACGCCATGACCCAGAAGTGGCGCGACGACCGCATCACCGACGCCGGGGGATCGCTGGAAATCGCCAAGGCCAACGCCGCCAGGGATGGCGCCGACTTTGAGGAGCAGGCCCTGCGCGAGTACCGCACCAATCTGATCCGTATATACATCTTCCGCAAACTGGAGCCGCGGGTACAGATCTCGGCGCAGGACCTGCGCGACTATTACGCCAGGCATCCCACGGAATTTTCGGAGCGCGATTCGGCGGTCTTCCGCGTGATCAAGATCGACTGGTCGCGCGTGGGGAACAAGGAACAGGCGTTTACCAAAATCAAGGACATCTACGATCGCGCCAAGAAGGGTGCGGACTTCCCGAGCCTGGCCGGGGAGGAAAACCAGGAGAAGAGCCTGAAGGAAAACTGCGGCCTGATGGATTCCAAGCCGATCCAGAAGGGCAGCCTGAAGTTTGAGAAACTGGAGGAAGCAATCTGGAATACGCCCGAAGGCCAGCTCACCGACATCATGTCCGACGGGCAGGCCTTCTATTTCGCCCTGGTCGAGAAGCTCAATCACGGCAAGGCCACCCCCTTCGAGGATGAGAAAACGCAGAAAGCCATCCACGAAAAACTCGCGGCCATGCAACGGGCCACCATGCTCGAAGCCACCCATGCCAGCATGATGAAAAACTCCCTGGTGCGCGTCGATCCGACCAATATCGAGATGGCCCTGGATATGGCCATGCAGAAGTACGCGATTTGGCGGCGGAATTAGCGCCCCGCGGACCAGTCAACTCTGACTGGTAAAGATGGCCTCTATTAATTGTACACGAGGAGTCAATCATGCCAAAAATCACCTTCATGGGCGCCGGGAGCGCGGTATTCGCCAAAAATGTGCTGGGCGACGTCATGTGCTCGCCGGCCCTTTGCCAAAGCCATATCGCCCTTTACGACATCGACGGCCAGCGCCTCAACGACTCGCGCCGGATGCTGCAAACCATCAATCGCAACATCAATGCCGGCAAGGCCACCATCACCACTCATCTGGGGCCGGCCAATCGCCGGGCCGCCCTCAAGGGCGCCAATTATGTCGTGAATGCCATCCAGGTCGGCGGATACAAACCGTCCACCGTCATCGACTTCGAGATTCCCAAGAAATACGGCCTGCGCCAGACCATTGGCGACACCCTCGGCATAGGCGGCATTTTCCGCGCCTTGCGCACCATCCCGGTGATACTCGATTTTGCCCGCGACATGGAGGCCGTCTGCCCCGGAGCCTTGTTCCTCAATTACACCAACCCTATGGCCATGCTGACGGCGGCCCTGTGCCGCGGCTCTTCAATCCGCACCGTGGGCCTGTGCCATTCCGTCCAGGTGTGCGCCGATGGCCTGCTGGGAACGCTGGGCCTGCGCCATCAGGTCGAGCAGGTGCAGTGGAAGATCGCCGGGATCAACCACCAGGCCTGGCTCTTGGAAATCAGCGACCGCGGTTACGATCTTTACCCGGAAATCAAACGCCGCGCCGCCGAACTGTTGGCCAATGCCCGCAAGAGCGGCGGCGCCAAGTATTGGGACATGGTCCGCCACTACCTGATGCTGCAGTTCGGCTATTACATTACCGAATCTTCGGAGCACAGCGCCGAGTACCTGCCGTATTTCATCAAGACCCGTTTCCCAAACCTGATCAAGGAATTCAACATCCCGCTTGACGAGTATCCCCGCCGTTGCATCCGCCAGATTGCCAAATGGGCGCACATGCGCCGGGAACTGGCGGACAACCCCGCCCTGACGCACAACCGCTCTCACGAATACGGCTCCTACATCATGGAGGCGATGGAAACCGACGTCCCCATCCGCATTGGCGGCAACGTCATGAACCGAGGCCTGATCGAAAACCTGCCGGCCAAGGCCGCCGTCGAGGTGCCCTGCCTGGTCGATCGCAATGGCGTCCAGGGTTGCCACGTCGGCGATCTGCCCGAAGCCTGCGCCGCCCTCAACCGCACGAACATCAACCCGCAGATACTGACCGTGGAGGCCGCCCTGACCGGTGTGAAGGACTACATCTATCAGGCGGCCCTGCTCGATCCCCACACTTCTGCCGAGTTGACCGTGGACCAGACGCGCTGTCTGTGCGACGACCTGATCGACGCTCACGGCGACATGTTGCCGTCCTTCCGCAAAGCTCCCGGCCCGGTCAAAGAATGGCGCACCGGCCTGTTCAAGTCGCGCTGGGGCCCGCCCGCGCACGCCTGGCGCATCTCGCGCCTGTATCCCATGCCTGCCGGCAAGATCGAGGCCGTGCCCGTCGTGCGCCTGTCCGACCGCAGTCAAAAGTGGCAGCCGCTGCCATCGCCGACTCTGGACGGCTTCGCTGACGTCCACGATCTTCATCCCAACAAGGATGCCCTGGTCTATTTAGGCTGCCGCTTGATCGCCACCCGCCGTGGCCAATGGGTCCTGGCCCTGGGCCACGACGGCGGCGCCGCCCTCTTCGTCGATGGCCGGCGGGTTCTAGTCGAACCCAAACGCCTCAACCCCGCCAAACCAGGCCGGTCCCTGGCGACCGTTTCCCTCACCGAGGGCGCTCACGAGATCATCGTCGCCTTCGACACCGATCACGGCATGGGCTGGGGCATCTTCCTGCACGTCGCCCACCCGGGCGACAGCGCCCGTCCAGGCGCTATGCCGACGTTTGCGTAGGGTCCGCCAGAGCGAATAGACAGGCGGTCCGCCACTATGACCAATAAGGAAAACGCGCTCCGCATTATCCACTTTGACCATCCCGAACGTGTGGTCGCCGGACCGCCAATCCACCTCCTGGCCTATTTCGGCTGCAATCACGAATCTTTCGATGGCGGCGGACACGATATGCCCGTAGGCTCTCACTGGACTGACATCTGGGGAACCACCTGGTTCAAGGAGCATCCCGGCGTTATGGGCTTCCCGCGTGGCTTCCCGCTGGATGAACCGGGAAAACTGCGATCGTACTGCTGGCCCGATCCTGATGACGAGCGTTACGTGCGGTTGATCTACCAGAAGGCGGCCACCTTCGACACGTCGTCGGATCAGTTCCTCGCCGGCGCCCATCGTGACACGCTCTGGGAAAAAGCCTACATGCTCGTGGGCATGGAAAACCTTATGGAATACATGGTCACCGAACCCAACTTCGCCCGCGAAGTCTTCGGTCGCATCATGGATTTTCAGCTTGGCATCGCCCGGCACTACTTGAAACTGGGCGTGGAAATCGTCAACAGCGGCGACGACCTGGGCACGCAAGTCGGTCCCCTTCTGGGCGAAAAACGGGTGCGTGAATTCCTCGTGCCCCAATACCGCAGGTTGTTCTCCCTCTACCATCGGCACGGCGTGTTGATCAACCACCATTCCTGCGGGCACATCGAAGAAATGCTGCCGATCTTTATGGATCTTGGCGTCAACATTCTCAACCCGATCCAGGCTACCGCCAATGATCTGGAGAGGGTTCGCACACTCACTCAAGGCAAGCTGGCTCTCCTCGGCGGCATATCCTCCGGCCTGATTATGAACGGCCCGCCACAGTTAGTCGCCCAAGAGGTGCGTCGGCGTATAACGCAACTCGGCCGGCACGGCGGCTACTTCTGCGCCCCGGACCAAGGTTTGCCGTTTCCTGACGAACATCGCCAGGCGGTCGCAATTGCCATCGATAACTACGGAAGATACCCTCTTGATGGATGTTGAATCAGAACCCAGGTAAAGCAGGGGATGCACCATCCTTGCCCGCGCAGCCCTTCTTTAAACTTCCAATGTTAAAACGTGATCGTCTTGGTGCCAAATGACCCTGGCCATGTCTGGGCGTCGCGCGTCGGCCTCTTCAAAAGCCACGCGCCCCTGCCTACAGGGCTTCGGTCGCCATGGCCTCGACAATCCTCCGCGCCAGGGCGACGGCGGCCAAGCCGGCGGCGGCAGCAACTTCGGGCGGCTTGCCGGCGAGGACCGCATCCACGAAAGACTCGGCCTGGCTGCGCAGGGGATCGGTGTTGCTAACGGGCAGTTGCTCGACATTCACCAGCTTCGTGTAATCCACCTGGGCCAGATCGCGCACCTGGCCGGCGCGAACGCGGGTCACGGCGTCACGGATAGTCGCCAGATTGCCGTCACGGCGGACCATAATGCCGGTGCGCTTCTGGTAGTCGATCGATACGTAGGCATCGCGGCTGAAAACGCGCATGCGCCGTTCGGGTCGCAAGGCCAGCCGCGAAGCCGTCAGGTTGGCCAGGCATCCGTTGGCGAACGTCAGACGGGCATTGCATATATCCTCCACCCCCGCCCCGCCGCCGGACGCCCCGGTCACGCTGGCGCCCATCGCTTGGCAACTCTGGACCGGCGAAGACGCCAGTTTCAGAACGATGTCGATGTCGTGAATCATCAGATCCAACACCACTCCCACGTCGATGCTGCGATAGCTCAAGGGGCTGATGCGCGAAACTTCGATGAAACGCGGGGAGATTTTCAGGGCGTCCAGAGCCCGCAGGGCGGGATTGAAACGCTCGATGTGGCCCACCTGGACCATGACGCCGAACTGTTCGGCCCAATCCACGATGCGCTGGCATTCGACGACATCCTTGGCCAGTGGCTTTTCAATGAGACAGGGGATGCGCCGCCGCAGGAACGGCTCGGCCAGTTGCGTATGCAAGACGGTGGGGACAGCGATAGTGACGGCCTTGACCTGGCCCAGCAACTCCTCGATACCCATCGCCCGGCAGCCATGTTCAGCAGCGACGGAGGCGGCCAGATTCCTATCGGCGTCATGGACCCCCACCAGGCGGACCCGGGGCATCTGCGCATAAACGCGCGTGTGCAATTTGCCCATCCGCCCGCAACCGATGACCGCCACGGGAAGCCGGCCGGAATCGTCAAGGTTTGTCATTGTTGTATCCGGGGGTCAGGGATCGGGAATAGGAGGTCGGCAGCAGGAGGTCAGAGTTTGCCGTTCACGCCATCTGTCCATCTTCCGCTGTACTCTGTCTTGTGCCTTCCGTCTTCCACGTTGAACCTTTCGTCAGTGTTGTTCGGCTCTGCGGCGCATTTCGGATTCCAGGTGACGGCCGTGGCGGCTGGTGCCGCGGCGCTGGAGAAATTCGATCAAACGCTTAACGTGCGGATTGATGCCGTTGAGCATGTCGAATTCGGCGATGGTGACGGCCAGGGGTTGCTCGCTGGCGAACAGGGCGCGGTGGGCATCCTCCAAGGCATCGATGTCGGCCGGAGCATAGCCGGCGCGGCGCAATCCGACGCTGTTGATCGAGCGGACCAGATCGGGACCATCCACCTTACAGAACGGCGGCACGTCGTAATGAATGCGCGAGTACCCGCAAACGTAAGCCAGATCGCCGATGGTCACCAGGTGGTTGACGGCGGCGCCACCCATCATGTTGACATTGTCGCCGCAGATGCAGTGCCCGCCGAGCATCACGTTGTTGGCCAACAGACAGTTGTTGCCCATCTGCACATCATGGCCGAGGTGGGAATTGACCATAAGAAAATTGTTGTTGCCGACGCGGGTGACGCCGCCGCCGTTTTCCGTGCCGACATGGATGGTGACCGCTTCGCGGAAGATGTTGGCATCGCCGATCTCCAGCCTGGTAGCCCCGCCGCGGTATTTCTTGTCCTGGGGAGGGCCTCCCAGCACGCAATTGGGATGCATGATGTTGTCGCGACCGAGGGTGGTATGGCCCATGATGGTGACGGAAGAGACCAGACGGCAACCGGGGCCGATGGTGACCTGCGGCCCGATCAGACAGAAGGGGCCGATCTCCACGTCGGCCGCGATGGCGGCCTTGGGATCGATAACGGCATGGGGCGAAATCTTAGGCATAATACAGATACTTCCCGGGCGAGCGCCTCCGGCATCAAACCGGCTCGGCATCCACCAGCATAAATTTAATATCGGCCTCGCAGGCCAGTTTGTCGCCTACATAGGCCTTGCAACGCACGTGGCCGGTCCGGCTCTTTACACGCACGGTAACGGCCTCCAGTATCAACTGATCGCCCGGCACCACGGGGTGGCGGACCTTAACCTTATCCATGCTCAACAGCACCGCCAGCTTGCCGGTATGCTCCAGCTTCTGGCTCAACAACAGGCCCCCCAACTGGGCCAGGGCCTCGACAATGAGAACGCCGGGCATGATAGGCGTGCCCGGATAGTGTCCCTGGAAAAAAATCTCATTGAAGGTGACATTCTTGATGCCCACGGCCCGGGTATCGCCCACCATCTCCACCACGCGGTCCACCATAAGCATGGGATAGCGGTGGGGAAGAATCCTCTGAATACGGCGGATGTCCATGGCGGCGTCGCGGCCAAGCAAACCGACGCGCCCGGCGGCCTCCTCCTGAGCCAAAAGCTTGCGGACCAGGGCGTGATTGAGGGTGTGGCCGCTCTTGTGGGCGAGGATGCGGCCGCGGACGGGCCGTCCGAGCAGGCACAGATCGCCTATCAGATCCAGAACTTTATGGCGGGCGCATTCATCGGCGAAACGGAACTGGTTCTCGATGGGCCCACTGGGAGCGATTACCAGCACCTGACGCGGCGTAAGATGGCTGGCCACGCCACGGGCCTGCAACTGGCGAGCCTCGGCCTCGAAGGAAAAAGTGCGGGCCGGGGCCAACTGTTTGAGAAAGTCGTCAGCACCGCAGTGGAAGGCGAATATCTGGCGGCCCACGGGAGGAGGACCCTCAAAATCGTATATGATCTCCAGCTTGTCCTGCGGCCCCGGCAAAGCGGCCAGAGTGGCGTCACGATCGCAAACCTGGATAGGCGACTGCACAACCAGCGGCTTGCGTGGCGCTTCCTGCTCCGTCAAACCGGCCGACTGAATGGCCTCGGCAAACCACTGGCTGGAGCCATCTCCTCCGGGAATCTCGCCCGAAGCCCCGCCGCTGACCTTGACGATCGCGTTGTCGATATTCATCCCCGCCAGGGCGGCCAGGCAATGCTCCACTGTTTCCACAAAGAGCGTGCCGTTCTTCAGGCAGGTGCGTCGCGGACGCTTGAGAACATTGGCTATGGAAGCGGGAATGTGGGCAACCTTCCCATCCTGTTCGCGCACGAACAGGATGCCCGCATCAGGCTCGGCGGGACAGAAGGTGAGGGAAACATCCTCACCGGTGAACAGGCCGCGGCCTTGCAGGGAAACTTCCTGCGAAATTGTGTGTTGGCGATCCGTCACGCTATGCACTTCATCCGAAACGTCTATTATACTTGAATTAAGGCGAACAGGAAGCGTCGAGGAAATAACATGAATAAGGCAGAATACGGCAAGACAGGGACCACAGGCCAGGAGCCAGGAACCAGGGACCAGGGAATAGGGGATAGCGGGCAGGGGACAGCGGGCAGGAAGGCGTGGGCCGTGGGCCATGTAACGTGGACCGTGGCTGTCGTGCTGATGGCTTTGGTTGCAAGTTCCTTGTGGGCGGGGGGGGGTGATTTGACGCTGCAAGTACCGCAGGGGCAGATTCCCAAGACCGCCGTGGCACTTAATCGGGACATGAAACTGGAAAATGCCGGCCAGGTGCGAGGGCAGGAAGTTGTGTTTGGCAATCTGCTTCCCGATACAGCATACGACCTGGCCATTACCCTGGACGATGGCACGGTGCTCCAGGGGGTAGACATGGGCTGGTACAACGAAGAAGAAATCAAGGCCGGCACGGGCCCGATGACCGCTGACGACCGCGAGGGGGTACGGGCCATCATTCAGGACATCAAGGATATATACAATAAGAAGGATCTTCTGCTGGTAAAGGGCGATCACAGCCGTGCCGTGGTTCTGACGCGTTTGATCATCGACAAGGACTTTCACGCCAAGGTGGGCGACGAGGTGATCTGGCGGATCGAACTGTGGTATTTCAAGAACCAGTATGGAGGCTGGGAGAAGATATCCCAGGTCAACAAAGTGCTGCGCCGTGAACGTTTTCCCAACCATGCGGCCTACGAGGCGGCGGCCGGCAAGATCAAATGGACGCCCGAGTTAGGCGGCATCCGCGTGCCCAAAGATCAGCAGTCATTGACCTTGAAGCTTCCGGCGCCAACAACGAGGACCAGCAGCCCGTGACCACTAACCCAACTTCCGCAGCAAGAGGGTGAAATATTTTTTTAAGTGACAAGAATCGCCGCTGGCGTGGTCGTGGCGCAGGACGGGTGACTGAAAAGCCGATGTAGTGAAGACCAAGTTGGTGGGAGCACCGTGTTAGAATGCTGGCATGTACATGCGACGGTGCCACCGAGCCAAGGACGGCAAGCATCACGCCTACTGGGCGTTGGTGAAGTCGATCCGGACGGCGCGAGGGCCGCGGCAGCAGGTGGTGGCTTATCTTGGCGAGTTGGATGAGGACGGGCGACTGGGTGTGACAAAGGCGGCACAGGAAGATCGAACTGACAGCCAGGGGCGGCTTTTCGCCGATCCATCGGCGCGGTTTGTACAAGTCGATGTGAACAGTGTGCGAGTAGAAAGGCAGCGTGCCTTTGGAGGGCCGTGGCTGGGCTTGCAGATACTCAAGAAGCTGGGGTTGCCGGCTTGGGAGATGAACCTCTGAAGGTCCTGGAGGAAATCGGCCGGATCGCGGTGGTGGATGTGGTTATGCCGACAAGCGAGGGAATTGATATCCGCAAGCGATGCGTGGCACGGCCTACGGAGCACCAGGCGATACTGCTGAATCGGCTGGGATTGCACCTGCCAGACGCATTAACGGTCGTCAATATGTAGTGAAGACTTTTCTCCAAAATCGGCCTTGGCACTAGCGCCAGAGCCGATTCGGCTCGACGGTTGCGGAAGTTGGGCTAAGAATCTATCTCAGAACCGAATGGCCCCGCGACGATGCATATTTCGCCTGCAATCAAGGAGCGACGACGAGGCGTATCAATGGAGAGATACGGCGAGGAGGAACGACGACGAGTGCGGGCGCAAGATGCATCGCCCGGAGGGTGGGCCGGGAATGGCCCATCGCGGAGTCATTGGGTTCTGAGATAGATTCTAATCCCTCAGGTCGCTCTCGCCTATCAGCGTGAAACCTTTGCGGATAAGGATTTGCGCCGCCAAGGTGGGGTCGTCGACGTACATGGCCAGGGCCGGCCCGTGGGGGCGGTGGAGAAGTGGATAGCAGTAGTGGATGTTGATCTCGGCGCCGAGCAGGGCGCTGCAAATCTGGATGAGGGGCTGAGAATCGCGTTTGGGCAGTTCGACAGCCAGCAGATCGGACTCGCCAAAAGAGAAGGCCCCTTTGCTCAGAGCGCCGCGGCCAAGTTCGGCGTCGGAGCAAATCAGGCGAACCAAGGCGCTATCGCCGGATTCATCTATGGATAGGGCGACAATGCGCACACCCCCTTCCTCGAAAGCGCGAACCAGCGCCTGCAGACGCCCCACGCGATTGTCGAGAAAAACGGTGAACTGGCGGATGCGAGTAAGCTCAAAGCCAGCTCCGTTCTGAGTCTGCGGCGGAAGGATTTCTTCCATGACAATATGAGCTTATCGCCAGACCAGGCCGATTCCCAGTAAAATATAGGAAAACTATAAAACACCAAGGCCCGCCCTTGCGGGCGGGCCCTGGTTAAAAGCTGCGCGTCAGTCAAGCGGCGGGACCGTTCAGTCCGGCTGCACGCTGCTGCTCTGCTGGCAAGGCAGCAAGACGCTGTCCCAGCCGCACGAGGGAGACCAACCGGTGGTACCGCTGGGGTTCGTGCTGATGGGGTTATAGACGCCGGTCGCGGTGGTCACGCCGGCGCTTGGCGCGTAGATGTTGTCCTGCTGCACGCCGCACATACAGGTCGTCTGCCAGGCAACGTGCCCGTCGCCGTACAATACGTTCTGGCCGACCTGACTGTGATTGGACGAGTTGCCCTGCTTGAGGACACTGGCGGCCGCATTAGTCGTCAAGGCAACCGACATGCTGTTAGATCCGGTGGTGGTGGTACCCGGATTGAGGTCGGCGGCAATGGCGTATTCCGAGCCACCTACTGGAGGATTGGGGCTCCAGTTGAACGGAGGGCTGGCGCTGATGGCCGTGGTGGTCGGATAGGGATTCTCGATGCTGTAGCTCAGATTCGAGTAGAGCGTCCAGTTGACCTGACCAAGCTTATTGCCGGTCATAGTCGTGCCGGTGAATTTGTAGGCATCAGGGGTGTAGGTACTGCTGGGGCATACAAACACGGCGGAGGTCAGATCCTGGGTGCGGAGAAGCAAGAACAGGACGGACGGGACATTGTTGGTAAGGCCGTTGCCAGCGCCGAAGGGATCGGTGCAGCCGCTGCCGCCAGCCAGCGTGCAGTCCGTGGTAGTCCCGGTTCCGTCGTAAGTGGTGCGGGGGTAAGCCGCGTTGGGATCGGCGTTGCTGTACAGCAACATCGCAGCGCCGAGCTGCTTCAGATTACTGGCACACTTTGCCCTGTTGGCCGTCTCACGCGCTTTGTTAAGAGCCGGCAACAGAATAGAGATCAGCAGCGCGATGATGCCGATCACGACTAGCAACTCGACAAGGGTAAAACCCTTGGAGCCAGAGCGATTGGGACGCTTCATAAAGAAGCTCCTTTCAGTGGGTCGCTCAAGCATGCCGCGCGATCGAATAAGCGCAATGGATAATAAATTATGATGCCAATTGCAGCTTTACGTACGCCTGTCTTCGATCAATCAGCGTGACTTTCGCGACCAGGGAATGAATCCGTCGGCGAACGCCGCCAACGGTCTATTTCTCAAAGAACCCAAAACTCCCCGGGCCATCATGCCCGAAGCCGCCATGCATTCGCATCCGACATGCAAATGCGGCCCAGATAACAGAAGCTAATTTACCCATATTGGGCTCGCCTAGTCAATATTAAATGCGTATTTGTGGCGCGGCATGAAAGATAGTTCTGGGCGGCAACACCGCATAATCGTCGTCAATTATTGTCTAACTTGTTTATAATCAATAACTTAAATGAATAACGGAGTATATTAAATTCATGTAACATACAATTTCAGGACTGCGTAAGATCATTTGTTGCAGAATTGGCATCGCCAGCCAGTCGCTTCTCGCGTAGTCGCCTGATGACCAAGGCGGGCAGCAAGCCCCGAAGCTTGCGTATGTCACCACCAAGGGCCACCACCTGTCGTATCAAACTGCTGCTGGTAAGGGCGAACTTTTCGCCGGTCATAATAAACACTGTCTCGACATTCCCCACCGCCCGATTGGCCATGGCCAACTGAAACTCATGGCGCAGGTCGGAAACATCGCGAATGCCGCGCAGGATGGCGCAGGCCCCCCTGGCCGTCACAAAATCGACGGTAAGTCCGCTGAACTTCTCGACCTTGATGCCGCCGGTGCGTGCCAGGAGTGACTTGATCATGCGCACGCGTTCGTCGACGCTGAACAGTCCCCGCTTATCGGGGTTGCTACCGACCGCGACGATCAACTCATCGAACAGCGCTGCGCCGCGATGGATAACATCCAGATGGCCATTGGTAATAGGATCAAACTGGCCGGGAAACACCGCCCGCCGTATCGGCCGTCGAACATCTGATTTAGAAGACATGCGAACCTCCAATGCCAGAAGCATAGTAGGAAGAGTGACGAAACGAAAGTAAAAGATGAAAGGTAAAGGTACAATGGATGCAGGGCGTTTTCGTCCTCCGCCTTTCACCTTTCACCTTTCACCTTTCACCTTTCCGTCTTAAACTGGCATCCTGTGACCATCATTCCGGAATATGATCTCGTTCAGGTTTCCTCGATTTTCCGCGAACGGCGTTTTGTTGTACTGCTGCTGGCGGCGGCGACTCTAGGCGTCTTTGCCCGCTGCGGCGGCATGGATTTTGTCCACTTGGACGATTGGGACAACATCGCCTGCAACCAGGCCCTGCATCCACCGACGCTTGAGGGAGTGGTCGAATACTGGAAAAATCCCCATGCCGGGCTCTACGTGCCTTTGACGCACACTTTCTGGGCGGTGGTCGCAGTTGGAGCACAGCTTGGCGTCCCCGACCCGCGCGGCTCGCTGCTTAATCCCTGGGTATTTCACCTGGCCAATGTGCTCATCCATCTGGCAAGCGTGCTAGTCGTCTATTCGCTGCTGCTGTTTCTGCTGCGGTCCCACCACTGGGCAGCCTGCGCCGGGGCACTGCTGTTCGCCCTACACCCAGTCCAGGTGGAAGCGGTGGCCTGGGTGTCGGGAACCAAGGACCTGCTCTACGGATTGCTCTGCTTGGTGGCCATCCGGCAATACCTTCAATTCGTAGTTTCTCCGGGCCCGACCCCGGGTGGGCGCAACTCCCGGCGCGACCGGGTTGCCGCCGGCCATAAAGATCGCTATCGGGCATCCTTGGACTCCACCTGTCTTGGCGACCGGGCACGTCTGGGACATTACCTTCTGGCGACGTCCGCATTCGTTGCCGCCATGCTCTGCAAACCGACGGCCATCGTGACCCCGCTGCTGATCTTCAGCATCGATTACTGGATTGTGAAGCGTCCCTGGCGGCAGATTTGCCAGGCCCTGCTTCCCTGGGTGGTCCTGGCCCTTCCGTTCCTGGTGATCGCCCGCCATGTGCAGGATGTGGCCGGAGTGCCGGCGGCGGCATGGTATTGGCGCCCGCTCGTGGCCGGGGACGCCCTGACGTTCTATCTGCGCCAACTGCTATGGCCGGTGCTGGCGGTGGACTACGGCCGCAATCCGGCGACGCTCCTGGCCAAACCATGGTTCTGGGCGGACGGGGTGATTCCACTGCTAACAGCCCTGTGGCTCTGGCGCCGGCGGAGGGCGCACGCCTGGCTGGCGGCCAGCGCGGTAATCTTCGCGGGGGCCCTGCTGCCTACGCTGGGACTGGCCACGTTCCAGTTCCAGTATTATTCGACCGTGGCGGACCATTACCTGTACCTGGCCATGCTCGGGCCGGCGCTTTTGCTGGGACGGATGGCCTATCGCTTTCCGCACAAGTTTACCGCGCTGGCCTGTGGCATTCTTTTGTTCTGCCTTGGCCTGGCGAGCTTAGCGCAAGTAGGCTACTGGCAGGACGACACGACTTTGTGGGAACACAACCTCGAGGTAAACCCCGACAGTCTGCTGGCGACGATCAACCTGGGATCGGCCGAAAACGACCTGCATCATGCCGCCCACGCCGGCGAACTGTTTCTCAAAGCCATCAGCCTCCGCCCCAACCACCCCACCGCGCACTTCAATATTTCATTGCTGTACATAGCGGCCGGCAACCTTAGGGACGCCCATGCCCATGCCCTGAAGCTGATGGATATTCTGCGCACCCTGCCGCCGGAACGAGCGCGGGCGTACCTGCCCTTCTTCGCCGCCTTGGGAAAGAATTTTGCGGAATTGGGGTATTACCGGCAGGCGATTCCTTACCTGGAAGAGGCGCGACGACTGGAAGGCGAACTGAAGATCAGTCCCGACGTGAAAACGGCGGAAAAACTCGCCACATGCCGGGAAAAGATGGAACAGTCCGCGACATTACCGACCTCGAGGCCCAATCGCTAGTGGTTTGTGCCTTGGGGCGCGTGCGAGTTCTGGCGTCCATTAGCCTTGCTCATCGCACCTGGAGCGTTTCGCCCTCGAACGCAATACCCGCCGGCACAATTTCCACCGCTTTGCGCTTGCCCTGGCGGACGACAGTACCGGCCTGCCAGGCGTCGTATCCGGCGCCACGGGCGATTCCCAGACAGCGTTGGGCATCCGCCGGAGCCACATAGACCGCAAAGCCGGCGCCCATATTGAACGTGGCATAGGCTTCCCGAAGTTCAACAGGTCCGCTGCGCATGATGAACTGGAATAGTTCCGGCAACGGGCGCAGATCGGTCAGGCGATAGACGAACGGCTCGTCGAGGCGCATGAGTTTTCGCCAGCCGTGGCCGGTCACGTGAGCCGCATAATGCAGATGGAGACCGGCCTGCTGGCAGGCGGCTATGAAACGCACGTAAATCACTGATGGATCCAGGAGGGCCTGACCATAGGCCCGGCCATCGGCCATGGGCGTCAGATAGCCTTCGGGCAGCCGTTTGGCGATGGCCCGGCAGAGGGACAGACCGTTGGTCTGCACGCCGCCACTGGCCAGCATGACGATAGCATCACCCTGGCGGACATCGCCGACAATGCGATAATGTTTGGGGCGAATCTGCCCCACCGCCGATCCGGCCAGAACGATCATGCCGGGATTGACAATTCCTTGCAGGGCCGGGGTTTCCCCGCCGCCCCAGACAGCATCGGCCTGGCGGCAACCCTCGGCAAAGCCTTCGGCCAGATCCTGCGTGCGTTGGACATGGCCAAACCACGAGGCATCCCCCACCGCCGCATGCATAGCCACAGAGACCGGAAGTGCCCCGCAGGTAGCCAGGTCATTGACAATGGTGGCGACGGTATCGATGCCGATATTGCGGTAGAAGCTCTTGCCAGTCTTCTCCAGCACCGCATCGGCGACCAGGTTTTTGGTGCCAAGGCCTTCCTCAACGTGGGCCAGGTAGCCATCGGGCAATTCCAGCAGGTAGGCGCTTTCTCCGCGCACGCCTGGGGGTTCTTTCATGCCATGCTTAGCCAGGGCTCCCAGCGTCGAAGCGGCGGCCTGCTGGCAGGCGCGTTTGAAGGCATCGAGCTGGTCGTAGTTCACGCCCGTCTGCTGGTAGTTCATCGGGCCGGTGTTGGCGCTGTTGCTGCTCATGGAGTGCTTGTTGTAGAGGGAAGATGCGCGCCGGTCAATTCTCCGCCACTTCCTTTTGCGTACGATCATATTACGATTGACGCATCATGAGTGAGGAGAGGATGCTCACGCCCAGCTGGTCATTGCAACGCGTACAGGCGCTCGATGACGCGCGCATCAGCGCCCTGGCGGACCTGTTGATCGACTGCGTTGACGGCGGCGCATCGGTGAGTTTCATGCACCCGCTGACACGCGATCGCGCCGTGGCATTCTGGCGTCAGGTGGCGCAGGACGTAGCCGCGGACAAGCGCGCCCTGCTGGTCGCAGAGGACGCGACAGGCCTGTGTGGCACCGTGCAGTTGCTACTGGCTCAACCGGAAAACCAGCCGCATCGCGCCGATCTGGCTAAAATGCTGGTCCACCGCAGGGCGCGCCGCCAGGGACTGGGAGCCGCCCTTATGCGCGCGGCGGAAGCGACGGCTCGCGAATGTGGCAAGACACTTCTGGTGCTTGACGCCGTCACTGGCGGCGCTGCCGAACGTCTTTACGCCCGTCTGGGATGGATACGCGTAGGCCCCATCCCCGGCTATGCCCTGATGCCGCGGGGCGGTTTATGCAGTACCACAGTGTTCTACCGCGAACTACGGTAAAACAGGGACACGCCATGGGTTACGAAGTCCGCTTGCTTTTACGTACGATATTCCGTACGCTTAGACTATGGTTACCGTCAGCGCTACAGAGGCTCGTTCCAACCTTTACCGCCTGATCGACAGTGCCGCCGATGAGCCGGTTCGGATCACCGGCCGGCGCGGCAACGCGGTGCTGCTGTCAGAGCAAGACTGGCAGGCTATTCAGGAGACTCTGTATCTCCTGGGCATTCCCGGCATGCGTCAGTCCATTCAAAAAGGCCTCAAGACACCCGTGGCTCAGTGCAAGTCGGAGTTGAAGTGGTGAGTTGGCTACTGGTCTTTACCGCCCAGGCTCAGAAGGATGCCAAGAAGCTCAGGACATCGGGCCTCAAACCCAAGGCCGAGCGCCTCCTGGAAATCCTCCGCCGGAACCCCTACCAGACTCCGCCGCCTTACGAAAGGCTGGTGGGTGATCTGGCTGGCGCCTGCTCGCGGCGGATTAACATCCAGCATCGACTGATGTATCAGATCCCTGAAGATGAACGCGTGGTGAAAGTGCTTCGGCTGTGGACGCATTACGAGTGAGGTATTCGTTGTGAAAACGGATTATCTTGGTACATCGGCCTGGCGCTGATGATAATCGGCTTTGGCGGCGGCATCGAACTCTAACTGCTCGCCAGTTCCACCATCAGGCAGAAACAGCTTGCAAGACGCTTTTTCGCGCGGACCTCGGCACCTCGATCGGCACAAACCAGTCGGATCGATAGAGGTAGTCTTCGTTCTCTTCGTCAATACACGCAGATGCGCTGCGGGGGATCACCTTTGAGCTCCACATGTTCAGTCCCCTACACATCCAATCCGCCCCGTAGTTCCGGCCGTTTCTTCTTTTTGGCCGGGGCGGCGGCCGAAGCGGCGTCGGCGGTCTGGGGCAGTTCGGTTTCCGCCACGCGTTTGATGGACAGGCTCATCCGCCGGGCCTGCTTGTCTATCTCCAGGATATGCACCCGTATCTGCTGGCCCGGCTTGACGACCTGGCTGGTAGAACGAACCGAATCGCGGGATAGTTCGGAAATGTGAACCAGGCCCTCCAGGCCCGGCTCCAGTTCGACAAAAGCGCCGAAGTCCACCACGCGCGTGATCTGCCCGTTCACGTTGGTTTCCAACGCATAGCGCTCGTTGACTGTGGACCAGGGATCGGGGCCGGCCTGCTTGAGGCTGAAGCTCATCTTGCGGCCGGCGGCGTCCAGGCTCAGAACCACCAGCTTGAGCGTGTCGCCTTCCTTGAGCACATCGGAAGCATTACGAATGCGCTGCCAGCTTATTTCGCTGATGGGCAGGAGGCCTTCGATGCCTTCCTCGACCTCAATGAAGGCTCCGAAATTTTCCACCTTGGTGACGCGCCCGGTGAGGGTGCTGCCCACGGCATACTTGCCGGCGGCGTCCGCCCACGGATCAATGCCCCGGGCCTGCTTGAGGCTCAGGCTCAGCTTGCCGGTTTCCTTGTCGATGCGGATGATCTTGACGTCCACCACATCGCCGACTTTGACGAATTCACCGGCATTGTGCCGGCCGCGCTTGAAGGTCAGTTCGCTGACGTGCAGCAGACCGTCCACGCCGCCCAGGTCGACGAAGGCCCCAAAATCCATGACATTGCGGACCGTGCCGCGGCGAACCTGGCCCTCGGCCAATTCGGCCAATAGTTTGACGCGGTCCTCTTCCTTCTTCCGCTCCAGTATGTTGCGGCGGCTGAGCACCAGGTTGCGGGCCGAGGCATCGAACTGCATGACCTCGGCCGTCACCTTCTGGCCGACAAACTGGGCCAGGTCGGGGACATGGTAGATATCCACCTGCCCGGCGGGCATGAAGGCCCGCATGCCCTTCACATCCAGTTCCAGGCCGCCCTTGTTGGTGCCGGTGACCGTTCCCTCTACGATCTGGCCCACTTCCATATTTTGCCAGGTAACGCCGGTCGCCGTCGCCCCCTTGCGGGCCAGGATCAGCAGCCCGTCGCGAACATCGTAGCGTTCGACGATGAAGTCCATCTCCTGCCCCAGCACCGGCTCGGTCTCGAACTGCAACTGCGAGGCCACGCCCAGGGTTTTGCCGCCGAAATCGACGAAGACATCGTCCTTCTCGATGCGGACGACCTTGCCGCGGCGCGTCCCGTCGGTGGAGGCGGCCGGCGCCGACGTCGGCTTGGGCTTGTCGTATTCGTACAAGTCCACCAGCGACAAGTCGCCCAGGGCATCCTGTATTTCCTTTTCAAGGGCGGTATCGGCGTCGGGACGAAACTTTTCCTTGTACTGATCGTCGTGCGGTTGCTTGGACATCGGACTCCTGCATGCTGAAACCAGTCTGTAATCAAACGCCCCCTGATTCTAGCATCGAACTTGCGCAACGGAAGGGCGGAGGAGGATGGAAAACATGAAGCTTACGGCGGCATGAGGGTCGGGGTGAGTTGGCGTTGTCCTGACAATGTCCGCCACTGTCCGGCGCCAGCCTGCTAAGAAAGAAGGCCCCACCCCCTGACCACAGGCAACGCCCCATGCCATTTCGCCGCCAATGCTTTTGCGGTATATCTGGCGGACCTAGAGAAGGAGATAACATGGCTGAACTGCATCTGCTGTCCCCGGCGGGATTTGCCGCCACGGGAGTTTATGCCGGAATCAAATCGACCAAGACCCCGGACGTGGGATTGCTGGTCTGTGCCACGGCGGCAACGGCGGCGGCGGTCTTCACCACCAACCGCGTCTTCGCGGCGCCGGTGAAGATCGGACGCCGGCATATCGCCGGAGGAAAACTCCGCGGCGTCATCGTCAATGCCGGCAATGCCAATGCCTGCACGGGCCGGCAAGGGGACCGCGATGCCTTGCGCATGTGCGAAGTGGCCGCACAAGTCATCGGCTGCGCACCGGAACAGGTTCTGCCCTCATCGACGGGGATCATCGGGCATCTGCTGCCCATGGAAAAAGTTGCCAAAGGGATTCATGCCGCCAGTCAGTGCCTGGGCAACAGCCAGGAACATGCCCTGCTGTTCACGCGGGCGATAATGACGACGGATTTGAAGCGCAAGGCCGCCGCGGTGCATTTTAAGCTTGGGGGACAAAAGGTTTATCTTGCCGGCGTGTGCAAAGGAAGCGGCATGATCGGCCCGCGTCTGGCCCTGGCAGATGCCGCCCAATCCGCGCGCCCCAAGCATGCCACAATGCTGGCCTACCTGACCACCGACGCGCAAATCGCTCCCAGCCTGCTGCGGCAATTGCTGAATGAGGCGGCCGACGCCAGCTTTAACGCCGTTACCGTTGATGACCACACCAGCACCAACGACACAGCTTGCATCCTGGCATCCGGAGCCAGCGGCGCCAGGGTCGCTTCAGCGTCGGCGCTCAAGAGCTTCACGCAGGCGCTGCGGGAGGTCAGCCAATCCCTGGCTTACCAGATCGCCGCCGATGGCGAAGGGGCGAGCAAGGTGGTAGCCATAACGGTTAGCAAAGCCACCGATGAAAAAGCGGCGCAAACCATCGCCCGGGCCATCGCCAACTCGCCGCTGGTCAAATGCGCCATGAACGGCAACGACCCCAACTGGGGCCGCATCGTCTCAGCGGCGGGCTACGCCGGCGTCCCTTTCGATCCGGCCAGGGCCGTGCTGTCGCTCCAGGGAACGGTGGTTTTCCGCCATGGACAGCCAGTGCCATTCGATACGGCCAAGGTTAGCGCCGCCTTGAAAGCCCCGGAGGTCAAAGTTGATCTGGCGTGCGGATTGGGCCGGGCCAGCGCCCAGTGTTGGACTTGCGACTTATCCAAGGAATACGTGGCTATCAACGCCGATTACCACACCTGAGAGCCCCCGCTGCCGCCTAGGTGACGTCGTCAAGCAGTTTCTCGATGGCGGCATTGAGCTTGTCTTCGGTTTCGTAAGCGCCGGCCTCGATGGCGGACTTTATCGAGGCTACTTTATCAGTCCGGATATCGTTGGTCTTGAGCACTTTGAGCATGTGGCCGATGCCGGAAAGCTCAAGACGGTCGGTCACGCGAACCTGGGCCGGGGGATCAGTCGGAACTTGTTTTTGGACCGGTTGAGTGACTATCTTCTGGACCGGGGTATTACCGTTAATGCTATTGATTGAATTCATGACGACATCCCACGACTAGAGGCATCTGACCGGCCCAGACTTCATCGCCTGCGACCGCCGAACTCCCTCGGCAATGACGTATCGACGCATATTCGGCACCTTCTTGAGTACTGAAAAGATATCTTGAAATAACCGTAATCCTATTCTAAATAATACGTTACGTTATGCGCCATATTCCTGGCGGCAAAAAAGTCCGTCCGATAAGCAAATTCTTCCGTCAGATAACTTTGCCTAATTACCGTAGTTTACCCATTCTACGCAATCGTCACAGCTACCAATAATGCCAGTAACGGTCTTATCGGACGCGACGATAGCAAGACGAATTTTCAAGTTTGGCGGAGGAAGTGGCTATGTGTGACTAATGACCAGTGCTTGGCAGCGTTTCTTCATCTAACCATGCTTTTACCCAAAAGAATGGCTTCACTCAGCCGCGTGGTCATAACCTGATTGCGATAGACCAAAGGCAGGAGAAAACGCAGGTTTTGCTGGGGACCACGAAGATAGTCGCCTAGAGTGGTCCGCCATCTCTGTCGGTAGGACTGGATCGCATCTTGAAGGTGCGTTTCCCGCAGGGCTTTCTTTATCACTTCGGCGGCGAACAGGGCCGACCAACAGTTGGGATATATATCTTCGCCGCTGGCCGAGTAGAACCCACCAGCCGGACCCACCAGCAACGTGCGATTGGCCACGCCCTCGTGGGCCAAGGCACCGGCCAATGGCAAATCCCTGGTCTGGACCGCGCCCAGGGAAATCCGGGCGACGTCTTTGACCACCCCGTGGCTGCACAACACCGCCAGCCATCGGGCCAAAAGCTCCCGCGAATCACTCAGCCCCACACTTTCCATGGGTTGTTCGATGGCGAGTTGTACCTGGCCTGCGAACGGCAGCAGCCATGCCCACGAAAGCCGGCCCCCCAGATCCAAAGACATTGGCAAAAGTGGACGGCGGCCCAGGTCAATGCCTTGGGCCGTCTTTAAATGCACGAATGTGTAGCGATGCACAACCTCGGGACCCCAGGCATCAGGCAAACCCAGCATCCGCTGCTGGTCATCGGCCAATGTCCCGCACAGCACCAGAACTTTGGCCCGAATGTCCATCTTCCCCGCCGTCAGTTCCAGGCCCTTCTCATCGAGCCGGTGGATTTGCATGGACTTGGGAGTCAAGAATTCCACCTTCTGGGCCTGGGCTATTTTCTGGACGGCCGTGCGCAACTGGCGGTACAAGACGACAAACGCCATAGTGGACCGGCTTTGATGTTCGCTGCGAATCGCCGGATCATCGGCCAGGAACTGCGTGCCATATATGGGCTCAAGGGACAATTTGCGTCGCAGGGGCTCGAGAAGTTTGTGCATCGCAAAAAAAGCGGGATTGACGATCGTCAGGTGATCGAGGGTGTTCTGGCCTGGTATGGTCAGATGCAGCACGCGCAGTTTGGCGTTGAATCGCAGCAGGGCGGCGGCCAGATATGCAGAGGGGTGCTCCCCAAGGACCAGACAATCGAACTGGGCTTCTTTCCTCGCCATCGGCAGATGTGAATCATAACGTGCCGATGCGAAAATACGAAATCCGTGCGCGAGTTGGGCGTCAGCGGCATCGGCGGGGTCGTATTCGCGAAAAATGATGGGTTGGCGTGGAGTCATTGGAATCGGGGGTCGGGTGTGATAAATAGATGGTCTTTCAGGAACCGAAAGGGCAATATGAGCAAGAAGAACCTGGCGGTTGTAGAACCATTGGAATCCCGGCAGCTATTGTCAGTTTCGGCGTTTGAGGTGGGAGCGCAGGGAATTCTTGAAGCTACTGTCGTCGTTAAACACAAGCCACACCTGATTGTTGTCAAGCAGACGAATGACAGAACGACCGTAAACGCCGCCGTGGGCCAGACCATCCAGATCCAGCTTCACGGGAACCCGAGCACGGGATACGAATGGTCGATCCACCACCTCAATGGCACCTCGGCGGTGACCTCTGGCGCCGTCGTCTACCAGCAGGATCCCGCCCCGTCCGGGATGGTGGGCGTGGGGGGAATCTACTACGCCACCTTCAAGGCCGGCGTCCCTGGCAAAACCACCATCACCATGGTTTACCAGCGGCCGTGGGAAGCAGCGCCCATCCAGACTTTCAGGGTGACGGTAAACGTTGTCGGCTAAAGGCGCACGACGTCAATCCAGCACCTCCGCCCAAGGCATGAAGGTCAATTATTTGGTGGAGGTCATCTCTTCGGGCCTGAATCAATCGCACGTATCTTGTTATCCGACCTCCAACCGTAACTGGCCACTTGCCACTGCCGTGTCCACCGGCTACCTTTCCGTCCATGAATTGGCCGCGTGCGGTATTATTCGATTTCGACGGGGTAATCGTGAACAGCGAGCCTCTGCACTTCCATGCATTCCGTGAAGTGCTTGGTAATGAACACATTGAATTGTCGGAAGAGGAATACTACCGCGAGATTCTCGGCTTCGACGACCGTGGGGCCTTTGGCCACCTCTACCACAAGCGCGGCCTGCAACTGGACCCCAAGACCTGTATGCGTGTCATGACCGCCAAGAGCCAAACAATGCGGGAAATGATCCGCCGTCGGGCTTACCACGCGCTGCCAGGAGTCGAGGAGTTCGTCCGCGGCTTGTGGCGCAACTATCCGCTGGCGATCTGCTCCGGGGCCCTGCGCGACGAAATAGAGGCCATGCTCGAAGGGGTGAACCTGCGCGAGTGCTTCCAGGTAATCGTGGCCGCCGAGGATGTGGCCATTGGCAAGCCGGACCCTCAAGGATACCTCATGACAGTGCGTCTCTTGGGCGAAAAAATCCGCGCCGAACTGGCGCCGGCCGACTGCCTGATCATCGAAGATGCCCCATCGGTGATCCGGTCGGTCAAGGCGGTGGGCTTCAAGACCTTGGGTGTGGCCACCAGTAGCCCACTGGAAAAACTCGCCGATGCCGATTACGCTGTTCCTTCACTGGTGCCGCAGATTGTGCAAAAGTCCATCGAGCAGATCAAGATTGGCATCTAAAGGCCCTTGGAACATCATCCAAAGGAAAAATAATGCGTTGGTGGCTGTTTGTCGTGGTTTTGTCGGTAGCCGGCCTGTGCCGGGCCCAGGAGGACCCCCCTGGTCCGGCATCCATGCCCGGAAGCACGGATGGGGCGGCGGTGGCTGTGGATCAGACCGCTCCGGCAGTGCCTCCCGACGCCGCTTGGGCCAGCACTATGGTTTGGGTAATCCTGGGCGCTTTCTTCGTGGCGGCAGCGGTCATCGGACCTGTAGTTGTTCGTAATTTGCCCAAACAAGCGCCGGCAGAGACGCTTCACGATGAAACGGCCGGCGCGCACCAACAGCACGGCAGCACCCATTAGGCTCTGTCTCAATGAGCCCGAAGGCTGCCAAGCCATCGGACATATAAGACAGACCCCGAAGAAAATGCTGTCGTATTGTTGAAATGGCGGCCGTTGCCGTCGATGATACAATATGGTAATCCACATTGACGTCCGTACTGGGCTTGTGTCCGGGCGGCTCAATGGCCCTGTCAGGAGACAAAACTATTTCTACGAATTTCCGCCACAACGAACAGATCAGGATTTCGCCGGTATTCCTGATTGATCAGAACGATGAAAAGATCGGGTCCACCGCCACCAACGAGGCCCTGAAACGGGCCCGCGAAGCGGGGCTGGATCTGGTTGAAGTCGCCCCGGTAGCCCGCCCTCCCGTCTGCAAGATCATGGACTATGGGAAGTGGCGTTATCAACAACAGAAAAAGCAGGACAGGAGCCGTTCGAGTTCCAAGGGCGGCCAGCTCAAAGAGCTGGTGCTCAAGACGGTGAAGATCGGCGTGCATGATCTGCTGATTAAGGTCAACCATGCGCGTGAGTTCCTGAAGGAAGGCAACAAGGTTCAGTTCACGCTGCGCTTCAAAGGTCGGGAAATGGCGCACCTGGATCTGGGCCGCGACATCTTCGTGAAGATCAAGCAGGAACTGTTCCTGGTAAGCAAGATAGAGCGCGACGCCAAGATGGAAGGCCGGCGTATGACCCTGGTGCTTCAGCCGGACCACAAGAGCCCCGACGCCAAGCCTCCGACCGGCCCGGCCGGCAAGGCTCCGGTGGCCGCGGTGCCGCGGCCGGCCGGCAGCAGCCTGAATATCCCGCCCCGACCTGCGGCCCCAGTGCAGCCGACGCTAACGACCGCTGCCAATGTTCCCTCAGCCCCCCCGATAGCCGCGGCGCCAATCGCCCCGGCGGCGGCTCCAGTCGGCGCAGGACGAGTCCCGTAGCAGCAGTTGTGAAGGGGAAAAATCAAACGGTCAGGACGCCGCGGAAAAGTGTGGTCGGCGACTGCAAACAGGATGCCTGCTGATTCGTCAGCAGGCATTACTCACTGACCCCAACGTCTGACGCAAGCACGGGGCGAGGGGGAAAGAGGCCGCTGTTCCTGGCGTTTTTTCCCCTCTCCGCGGCGGTTTGCGAGTTGCTTCCAATACCCTATCCACTATTTTCCTATCCACCTTAGCAGCAGCGCCAGAGCGATGGCGGCGAGAATGATTCCGCCGATGATAGCCACGAATAGCCGGGCCGCATCACGAGGAACCTGTCGCATGGCCGGACTCTTGATGGATTTGTAAACGATGGATACGCCCAGGCACAGCGGCAGCAGTAGAAGATACCAGTAGCCCCAGATCGGCAGCGGGTTGCGAAAAGGGAGGTAGTGATAGGCCTCGGCGGCCAGGAGAACGGAGGTGGAGGCGAAAAAAGAGTTCATGGCCGCTTACTCCCCTGCCCCCTGGCCTGGGGTTCGCCCATGGCGCGCGAAGAGGAATCAATGACGGCCATCAGATTAAGCATCCCGGCAATGGCGGTGTAGAGCGTGCCGATCTCGTTCATGCGGGCGTGGGAAACCGGGAAATTATAATGCTCGGCGCAGAATCCCGTGACGAGCGCCGGAATGCCTGCCAGCGCTTGGCCGATGAACCACGGCTTGCGCATGATCAAGTCGAAGGAAAAGCCTGCGGGCATATCGATGACGTGGAGTCCGCCGATGAGCAGTCCCAGCGCAAACAAGCTCAACACGGTTACGCCGATGGTGATTCCCCGGGCCTTCTGGCCCAGAAGGAGATACCCGGCGCCGGGAATGAACCAGGTTGCCAGCGCCACCAGCGGCACGGGAGGGGAATGCGATTGGCCTTTAGGGTCACCTGACATCAGGGGGATACTCTAGCGTGGAAAGTGGCCAGTGGCTAGTGGCTTGTGGATCACTGGGCAGCGCCGGTTTTTCGGACGGCTACGAGTTCATTCCAGAGTTGTTCCACGGCCTGGGGCACGATGCGGACCTCGCCGATGACCTGCATGAAATTCACGTCCCCGGACCAGCGCGGCACCACATGCTGGTGAACGTGGCCCGGCACGCCGGCGCCGGCGCAGCGGCCCAGGTTGGCGCCTATATTGAAACCCTGTGCCGAAACCGCGCGTTTGAGCAGGGCCACGGCTTCAATGGTCTGCTGCATCAGGTCGCAACGTTCCTCGTAGCTCAACTCTTCGAGATCGGCCTTGTGAACCCTGGGAGCCACCAGCAGGTGCCCGTTGGTGTAGGGATAGCGGTTGATGAGAACGATGGAATGGTCCGTGGTCCAGAGCACAAGGCGTTGCCGGCGCTGTTGGTCATCGGCGGCGGCGACGGCGTCACACAGAAAACACTCGGCCGGCTTGCCGGAAGCATTGGGCTTGTCGATGCCGCGAATGTAATCAATGCGCCAGGGGGCGCTGAGCGACCGCGGACTGCGGCCGGAATCGTCGGGAGCCTGATGGGACATGGAAGACATAGTAGAGACAGGAACGCCGGGAGGCAATCGGTCTATCCGCCCTCGCTGCGCTCGGGCAAAGGGCAAGATGGCTCAAGCACAAAGGGCTAGTGGAAGTCCAGGACGACCCGGAACCCGATGAGGTAGCCCCGGTAGACGGGCGAGCTCCAGAAGCGGAACGCGGCGCGGCAGATCTGTGAATCGTCGTTTCACGACCCACCGCGCA
>Ga0316217_10000776_pt1 | contig 44063 bp, 35 predicted proteins | sample 1anoAmetaG_FD_203633 | JGI IMG/M metagenome (GOLD analysis project Ga0316217, IMG submission 203633) | Freshwater microbial communities from Trout Bog Lake, Wisconsin, USA - 1anoA | ecosystem: Environmental > Aquatic > Freshwater > Lake > Hypolimnion/Profundal zone | place: USA: Wisconsin...
TTTGCTCCGCAACCCCGCCGGTACACCGCTGCTGGTCCCGCTTCCGACCGGATGAGCCAAAAGCCGCTCAGCACACCTGAACATGGCCCCCCATCCCATCACTGCGGTGACACGCTATCCAAGCACTTCCCGTTTAACCGCGGAGCGGAGCGGAAAAGGCCAAAACATTTGACCACGGATTTCCTGATGGCCACGGATAGGAATTCATTCGGCTTTGGGGTGAACGCGATACACATGACATACGGCATTATATTGCTGTTGCTTTTAGTGAGCCGGCACTGGTTCGGTTAACAAGCGACGGTTACGCCGCCGGATTGAATGTCGCCAAACCCTGTTGGCTTGCGGCCGTCAGAAGTTCCAGATCGGCGGTGGCCAGCACCACCTCGGCGGCTGGGCGCAATGACAAAGCGCAGGCCAAATGCAGCGCGTCCATCGCCGCGGCAGTGCGCTGGTCATCGACGGCAATCACCCGAAACCCGGCAAAATCATCATGCACGTTGCTCAGGAGCGTTTGCGTCACTGCGGGATCGAGCGCCGCGGCGCGGCTTTTGCGCGCGACGGTGGCGACCATTTCCAATACGCCCAGGCGGCAACAGGCGGCCTCCACACCGCTGCGGAACAGGTCGTTGACGGCTTCGCTGCCGCGTTCCTGGAAGTACCGTTTTACCCAGACACTGGGATCGAAATAATGAATGGTCATCGCCGATCCTGGATCAACATCGCCGAGGCCGGCATGCCGGGGACCGGCAAAGGCACGACTTCGCGAAAGCGCGGTGCTGCCGTTGCGGGCTTGGCCGGCAGACGCACCGGAGCCTGGGACCGTTGTTGCTGCAACTCCAGAAAATCACGCTCGGACACAATCACATAATGTTCGCCACGTAATTCAATATGCTGGATGGTCATGGCACACCTAAGCTTGGCTGCGGGTTAAGCGGTTCACGCACGCAATTGCCTGCATTATATTCGCTGCCGAAGCGATTGGCTACCGCCCAACACGGGGACAGAAAACCGGCGTTTGCCGTACCTGGCAGCGCGTTTATCTCGCTATAGCCGCAACATGAAAGCGAACATCGCAGTGGCAATTCGCAAGCTGTGCATTTATGTTGTTGGACGTGTCGGCAAGGCGAGCAGACAGTTGTGGAGCGAACAAGCAAACGCACACTTGGCCCCAGCCCTCCCCCGGAGTAGTGGAGGCGGGGGAAAGATATGAAAGAACCCAATGATTAACGAACTTCTTCAACGCCTGATCGCCGGTGGGCGATTTGAAATCGATGGCCAGACCATCAGCGGCCGCACCGCCGCCTGGAAACGGCAATCGCAGCAGCAGCTTGGCCATGGTGTCACGCAGTCGGTGTATCTGGCCAAGCTGGATGCGCTGCCGGATGTTCAAATGGAGATAATCGCGCAACAAGCCACCGGCGAACCGGCCGCGCCGGTGCGGTTTTGCTATCGGCTTACCTCGCGGCAGAAACACGCAATGACGAAATCGGCAGGACGCGACGGCGTCACCTATTTGTCGCTTCCCTTGCCGGCTTTCATGGCGCTTGTTGAGATTCGTCTCAGCGAATTTCTGGAATTGACCCATACCTATACGCCGGCATACGCAGAAGATTCCACTGATCGCCTGCGCGATGGGTTGAGCGTGAATGGGCCAATTTTGTGGGTTATTCGCCTGACCGCTCCGCCGCTACTTCTGGCTTATGAACACGGGGCGCAGCATCCAGATGCGTTTTTGCACTTCGCTCTTGCGGAGGATCAATTGCTTCTGCGAGCTGCGAAAGGGAACTATCTGCCCGGGCAGCGGTTGGATATCGGCAACGGTTTTGAATCGCCGTGGTTTCATCTGGCCAATCCGTATGATGCCGCCGGCTATCGGCGGTTTATGTTGAAACATCAGTCGGGCAATAGCGAGAGCCGCAAGCCGTACATTTTCTACAACACCTGGAATTATCAGGAGCGCATCCAGGGCTGGCACGGGAAGAAATATCTGGATGAGATGAACCAGGAGCGCATGTCGCGTGAGATCGACGTGGCGGCCAAGATCGGCATCGATTGCTTCGTCATCGACACCGGCTGGTTCCAGAAGACCGGCGACTGGCAGGTCAATCGCCAGCGCTTTCCTGATGGGCTTAAATCCATCAAACGGCAATTGGACGATCACGGCATGAAGCTGGGTTTGTGGTTTGACAACGCCGCGGCGGTGTCGTCGCAAATGCTGGCGGGGCACCGCGATTGCGTGCAGCGCATCGGGCCGGACGATCCCAAGCCGTCGCCAGTGTGGGAATCGGAAGAATCGTTGCGGCTGTGCCCCGTGAGCCGCTGGTGGAACGCGTTTGCCGATGAGATGATTCGCCTGCATAAGGAAGTGGGCGTCAGTTATTTCAAGCTGGACGCGATTGGCCAAACCAGTGGCTGCATCGGCTCCGCGCCGCGCTATGCCTGCGATGCCGCCACGCACGAGCACGGCGGGGCCGAGCATTCGGCAACCGAACGTTCCGAGCGTTTCGGCTATCTGCTGCCGATTTATATGGCCAAAATTGCCGAACGGGTGCGGACCAGCGTGCCGGAGGCGATTGTCGATTTCGACATGACCGAAGGCGGGCGCTGTTTTGGCCTGGCGTTTTTGTCGGCCAGCAAATTCTTCCTCATCAACAACGGGCCGTATTACCACAACTATCAGGTGCCGAATCCCAAGGGGTACAACTCCAACCTCTTTTTCTATCCCGGACCGGCCCGCAACGCCTTGTGCCGAACCACTGCGAGCTTTGACAAGATTTTTCCGCTGACGGCGTTGCTGACTCATTATTTCCCCGATGGCCCGGCCGAATATCAGCTTGATTCGGCCGTGAGCCTGATGCTGGGGCACGGCGGCATCTGGGGCGATTTGTGCGCCTTGGAAGCCGACGGCGTTGGCCTGCTGGGCAAGTGGATCAACCTGTACAAAAAGGTTCGCGACGATGTCGCCAACGCCTACCCGGTGCAGACCGGCAAGCCGAGCGGCTCGCCGGAAATTCACGAGAAAATCCACGCGAATGGCCGCGGCTTGGTGGCCACCTTCGCGCAGACTATCGGGCGATATGAGTACGTCACGAAGAATCCGGCGGCGGCAACTTTCACGGCGATGGAGGGCGTAACGGTTACGCACCGGCCGGATGGCCGGGCGCAGATTGTGGCGGAATTCTTCCCGAAGCAGACGGCCAAAGTAGTGTTGTTTGGCGTGTGATCATTTCCCAAAACAGTATATCGCCCCATCGGACGTGCCGATCACCAGGCGGTCGTCAGCTATCGCCGGCGACGCGGTGACTTCGCCGCCCAGCGTGTATTTCCATGCCACGTGGCCATCGGCTAGATCCAGAGCATACAGGTTGCCATCAGACGAGCCGACAAACGCCCGCTGGCCGACGACTACCGGGGAAGAATCGATGCCACCCTTGGCTTGGAAGGTCCAGACCACTTTGCCCGTATCGCGGGCCACGCAGAGCAACTGATCGTCCTCCGAGGCAACCAGAACATTTTTCCCGGCGATGGCGGCACAGGCAAGAATCTGGCCAATGGTCGGTTTGTCATCGCCGATGCGCCATTCGATTTTGCCGTCGCTGAGGCGCACGCCGCACACGCTGCCGTTGATGGTGCCGAAATAAGCGTGGCCATCGCACAGGGCCGGGGAAGCGCCGACGGCTTCGTCGATATCCGCGGCAAGACGCTGCTGGCCGGTGGCGATGTCGATCAGGCGCAGTTTGCCATCACAGCCGCCGATGACGGCCGCACCGTCAAAAATGCCCGGCGAGCAATGCACTTGCTTGTCGGCTTTGAATTCCCATTTGAGTTTGCCGGTGGCCGTTGCAAAGCAGAGCAGGCGGAAGTCATAGGAGCCGACCAGCACGGCATCGCCAACCACAGTCGGCGAGGACATGATTTTGTCGCCGGTGGTGTAGGTCCATAGCTCTTTGCCGCTGGCGGCATCGACGGCGTAAAACTTGCCGTCTTCATCGCCGATGAATATTCGCCCATCCGCCACCGCCGGGGAAGATGACAATGCCGCGGCACAGTGCTGTTTCCAAAGCAGCGAGCCATCGGACAGATTCAACGCCAGCAAATCGCTGGCTTGCGTGCCGACGTAAACGTGGCCGGCGACGATGGCGGCGGTGGAGGCCACGGCGGAGCCGGCGTCGATTTTCCAAAGCTTCCGGGGATTGGCGGGCAAATCCGCCGTGGCAATGCCGGTCATGGCGATGTTGCCGCGAAAGCTAGGCCAGTCTGGCCGGGTGGCCGGCAGTGGATCGGCGTGCGTCATCGCCGGGATAAAGACCAGCGCTACCACGAACAATTGAAATCGAACGAACATACTCATTCTATCCCTCGCGCAGCACCGCGGCGGGCGTGGCGGCAATCGACCACTGCGACGCCAGCATACAGCAAACCAATCCCGCCGCCGCCACCGCCAGCAATAATATCGCTAGCGCCGGCCAGTTGGGGCGCATCTGTGCCGATGCCAACTCCGGCGCGACCGCCAGCAGCGCGGCAATGGTGCCGGTAACAATCCCCGCCAGCAGCAGGCCAGCGTTTTCCAACAGCAGCAGCCGCACCAGGCGGCCGCGGGCGAAACCGGCGGCGGACATCAGGGCCAATTCGCCGCGGCGTTCCAACGCGCTGCGGAAAACGACGGCGATCATACCTGCCGTGCCCAACAGCAAGCCCAATCCGCCCAGCGTCATGAAGATCGACAGGTAAACATTCTGCACGCTGATGAACCGGTTGAGGATTTGCCCGGTCGGCTGCACGTCGAGCCCCTCATCGGCCAATGCCGCCCGCAGAGTTATCGCCAATTGTTCTTCTTTGGCCTGCGGAACCGACAGCAGGAAATACGTCGAGCCGCCTTGCTGCGGATAGATGCGGCGCAGGTTGGCCTGGCTGACCAGCAGTTCGCCGCCGAAGATGCTGCCGTGAATGACCCCGGCGATTTTCAGTTTGACCAGCGTTCCGGCCGGGCCGATGAAGGAATAGGTTTTGCCCAAGCGGCTGTGCAAAATCCACGCGACGCTGTCGGCATCGCCGAAGGCGGGAATGACATTGGAATCGTCGTCCGCTTGCAGCGCCGTCCAGGGATTATCGAGCCTGCGATTATCGGCCAATTCAATGCTAAAGGCATTCCGCTGGATCAAGGCCGGTGTCACGCCCAGCAAACGCGGCTGCATCGGCCGGCTGAGATTGAGACAACTGACATCATCGCCGCCGCTCATCGGCAGGGCGATGGCGGTGACGTCGGCAAAGGCTTTTCCTTGCTGGGCCGAAAATCCCAGCTTGGCCCGGCCAGCGGGTGAATTCAGATCGAAATGCAACGGCACCGAAGTGGTGGCCCGCAAGGCAAACCCGCCCGCGCCGCCCGCCGGATCGCGAACGTCCAGATGCGACAGATCACGCCGATTGGCGGCTACCGCGACCAGAATAAAACTGGCCGCCGCCAGCACGCCCAGCGTGGTCAGACTTCGCGCCCGATTGGCCGCGGCGTTGCGCCACGCCAGCAGCGCAAACGTCAACGCCGCGCCACCGTGCAACGGGCGCGACAGCAACGCCCAGAAGCCGGCGAGAATCGCCAGTAGTATCGCCGCCCCGCCGCCGAAGAATCCGGCCTCCGGGGCGATCACGCGGAATGCGGCCAAAATCAGCAGCAGCACGGCAAGCACCAAGACCGTCGACGGCACCACGCCGCGCCAGCGCGATGCCGTGGGCATCGCCACCGCCTGCCTTCCCGACAGCAGGCGCAGGATCGGCTGCTTACGCACACCGCGCATGGCCCAAATCGAGCAGAGTAATCCCAGCACCAGCCCCCCGCCGCCGCCGATCAATAGCGACGTTGGGCTGATGGCGGTGATCAGCCGGGCGTTATCCCACGGCTGCATCCACCAGTGATTCATCGTGGCAATTATGCCAATATTATAGATAACACCACCCGGCAATCCTACCAGCGTGCCGGCGACCGCAACTGCGGCGCCTTCGGCCAAACCGATCCGGCTGATTTGCCGGGGCCGCAATCCGCTGGCCAGCATTATGCCCACTTCGGCACTGCGCTGCCGGGCCTGCAAACGCAGCAGCATCCCCGACAAGGCGGCAGCGGCGACAATAAGAAAGAGGCTGAGATAGAGGAAAAGCTGGCCGAAATCAGTCGAACCTTGGGCCGCTTGCAACATTTGTTGCCGCAGCGGACGGAAGACCATCCGGCCATCGGCCGGCGAAAGGTGCCGCAGCAGAACCGCGGCAAATCGCGATTGCAAATCGCCGGAACTCATGCCAGCGGGAGGAATGATCCGCATGGATGTGATCCATCCGCTCACCCCTGCCGGCAGGGCGCTAGCCCAGAGGCGGCGCATGGTTTGCGGATCGACGAATGCCTTGGGCGTGGGGCCAAAGCGATCCCAATACTGATCGTCGCGCTCGGTGATTTTTTCGGTCAGCGGGAAGGGCATGTCCCAGCGGTCAATTTTTTTGGCATCGGTCAGACCGTTCAGGTCGGGCGTGAGATGCCGGTCGGCGTAGGGACCGGAAAGATCGACGATTTTGCCCAGCGTCAGCTTGATGCTGGCCGGGGCATATTCGCCGCCGGGAGTGGGCACCAGATAGGTCACTTCCAATTCATCGCCCACGGCGGCAGCAAGATCATCGGCCGCCCAGTTGTTCAGGACGATGCTATTGGCATCGGGCAAAGGCTCGGTGGCAGCCACCATCGCATAGGAAACGCTGTGCGCTTTGCCGGCGATACGCGTGGCCAAATAAACGCTGCTGGGTGCGGCGGCGGCATGCAAATCGGCAGTGGCTTGCTGGGCAGCGGCAATCTGCGGGGCGCTCAATAGCAGCGATGCGCTTTCGACACCGACATACCCGCCTTCGGGGCTGGGCACCAAAGATAAGCCGTAATCAGCAAGCTGAAGATGCTGGGCCAGCGTATCGGCGGAAACCGGCGTGGGCGCGAGAATCGCATTGGCCGACTGTGGATGCTGCACCAGCACCGCCAGCTTGGCGCGGGCGATAAAAACATTGCGCGGCGCAGCGGTGCGGGCATCGGTGGCAAACGCGCCGCCGGCGTCATCCGGCACAATGGCCGCGATGGTTGCCGGCAGCGTGCCGCGGTTTTTGCGCTGCGCAAAGAGATTCTCATCGCCCAAGGCCGATGGCCGGTCGAAGCTTAACACTATCTCGTCGCCAACTTTGACATGCAGGTCATCGGCAACAGTTTGGTTGATGGCGATGGCATCATCATGCAGATTCGGCCCGTTGCCGGCCGGGAAGAGTTTCCAAAACCGTTCATCCACGCCAACGAGCGAAACATTCGGCAGTGCCCAATCGGCGTCAGTTCGCCGGGCACTGCCATGCGCTATCAGCACCGCCGCACTATGGGGCGAAATTGCCTCAGCCAGAGCCGTGCGGAAAAAATGCGGCGCGATCAATACCTGATCGATTTTCCCCAGCCGCTGCAAGGCATTGTGCCGCAGCGTGGCGGTCATGGAATCGCCCACCAGCAGCGAGCCGGTGATCACCGCCGTGGCCACGGCCAGGCCCAACGCGATGCAGGCATCGGTGCGCCAGTGATAGCGCAAGCCGCGAAGAATCAGCCGGCCGGCCGTCACGACAGCACTCCATCCACCAGATGCAGGCAGCGGTCGAATTTGTCGGCCAGTTCGGTGTTGTGCGTAACCATGATGACGATGACATTCTCCCGCCGGGCCAGCGCGACAAACATTTCCACCACGGCCAGGGCGTTAGCGCGGTCGAGGTTCCCGGTCGGCTCATCGCACAAGAGCAGTGACGGGGAGTTGATCAACGCGCGGGCAATCGCCAGGCGCTGACGCTCGCCGCCGGATAATTGTGCCGGGAAGGCGTGCGCCCGCGCGGCAACGCCGACTTGCGCGATCAGGTCTTTCGCCCGCTGGACAACATCCCCACCTGATTTCGTCGCCAACGTCGGCAGCAGCACGTTCTCCAATCCGGTCAATTGCGGCAGCAGATGATGATCCTGAAAAACGAATCCCACATGCCGGGCGCGATAATCCGCCGCCGCTAGGCCGGCCAGTGCGGTTACGTCAATGTCGCCCAGCCGCACGCTGCCGGCATCAGGTTTGTCCAGCGAGCCAATGACGTTCAGCAGCGTGCTTTTCCCCGATCCGCTGGGCCCGACAACGGCGATGGTTTGGCCCGGCGAAGCTTGGAAACCGACATCGCGCAACACCGCGCGGCCATCAAATTGGCGTGTGACGTTGGCGACGATGAGTTGGTCGTTTGCTGGCATCCTATATCGATAATACCGGCAAAGGCATACGGAAGTTGCGGTTGGTTGGTTCGCCTTCCTGCACCTCGGCGGTTTCACGCAACACCAGCGCGCCGGTCGGGCAGGCTTCGGCGCACTCGCGCGCAGCACGCTGCAAAGCTTGCGATAGATCGGCATTCATCGGGGCTGATACCATCACGTTGAAGCCGCGGCCGACAAAGGCCAGGCCTAGCGGTTCGACGGCGCGGGTGGCGAGTTGAATACATAAGCCGCACAGAATGCACTTGCCCGGCTCGTAGGTAATCAGCGGATGGGTGTCGATACGCTGGAATTGCCGGCGTGCGCCGCGGTGGCGCGAGGGGCTGGCCTGGTATTTGATCGCCACTTGGCGAAGTTTGCAGCCGCCCAGTTTGCCGCAGTCGCAATGGGCGCAGCGGTCGGACTCCAGTGTCGCTTGCTCATCACCCAGCGTCGGAACCGATCCGCCGTGCGGGGCTTGCCGCGGGCCGGGGTTGGCGGCGGACAGGAATCGGGCTAGTTCATCATCATGCAGTTTGCCGATGCGCGAAGTGAAGGATTGGGCTTTGCCGGCGATGGGCCGCTTGGCAAGAAAATCATCGATATTGGCGGCGACGGTTTGGCCATCGGCAATGGCGCGGATGGCGTGGTGCAGCGGCAATAGCGCACTGCCGGCGGCAAACATTCCGGCCTGATTCGTCATCATCGTTTTCTTATCGATCTTCACACCGGTGGCGGCGAAGTCGATGCCCAATGCCGTGGCTTTGGCCTTGTCCAGCGGGCCGACCGCCAGCAGCACGGCATCATATTTCTGTCGCAGTTGCGCGAGCGTGGGATCGACACCGACGCGGGCGTTTAGAATAAACGTTGCGCCCAAGGCTTTCACCAGGGCAATCTCGCCATCCAGCACGGCACGCGGCAAGCGATCTTCGCCTATCTGATAACGCAACGCGCCACCGGGCAGCGGATGATCGTCGTAATGATCGACGGCATGGCCACGCTGCAAAAGGAACCACGCGGCGGTTAGCCCAGCCGGGCCGGTGCCGGCGATGGCCACACGCTTGCCAGTGGCGGCGGCGCGGGGCGGCAGGTACGGCGCGGCCGAGGCCAGATCCTTATCGGCCACGTAACGCTTGAGCGAACAAATCGACACCGCATCGTCCAGATGATTGCGGCGGCAACCTTTCTCGCACAATTCAGGGCAGATGCGCCCCAGCGTGGCCGGCAGGGGAATGGCGGATTTCACGGTGACGATGGCGTCGCGCAAATCGCCGCTGCGGATGTGCCGCATCATCGTGGGAATGTCCATGTGCGCCGGGCAGACGCTTTGGCACGGGGCGAAACAATCGCCGGTGTGCTCGGCCAGCAGCAGTTCCAAGGCGCTGCGGCGGAAGGAATGAACCTCCGGCGTTTCACTTTCGACGATCATTCCTTCGGCCGCGGGCGTGCCGCAGGAGGGGGCCAGCCGCGCCGAACCGTTGATCTTCACCAGGCAAACCAGGCAGGACGTCTGCGGCGTACACCCGGGCAAATGGCAAAGCGTGGGAATGTCGATGCCCAGCTTGCGGGCGGCGTCTAGTACGGTTGCGCCGGGCGGAACCTCCACTTCGCGATTGTCGATGCGCAGCCTCATGGCGACACCACCTCGATACATTGGCTGGGGCAAATCCGCCGGCAAACATCGCAACGGGTGCATTTGGCCACGTCGATCTCGTGCTTCTCGTAAGGTCGCAAGGCAATGGCGTTCACCGGGCATTGCTGGGCGCACAGCGTGCAGCCGATGCACTGATCGGTGACGCGGTATCGGATCAGGGCTTTGCATTGGCCGGCGGGACACTGCTTCTTCAAGTGCGCTTCGTATTCGTGGCGGAAATAGCGTAGCGTGGTCAGCACCGGATTCGGCGCGGTTTGGCCAAGGCCGCACAGGCTGCCGCGCTTGACCGTGGTGCAGAGTTCTTCCAGCCGCGCCAGGTCGTCGGATTGCGCTTCGCCGTTGCAAAGCCGGGTGAGGATTTCCAACATGCGTTGCGTGCCCACGCGGCAGAAGGTGCATTTGCCGCAGGATTCGGCCTGCGTGAACTGCAAAAAATACCGGGCGATATCCACCATGCAATCGCGGTCGTCCATCACCACCAAACCGCCGGAACCCATGATCGCGCCGGCGGCATTAAGCGATTCATAATCCACCGGCGTATCCGCCAGCGCCGCGGGGATGCACCCACCGGACGGCCCGCCGATTTGCACGGCTTTGAAGGTTCGGCCGGGCGACACGCCGCCGCCAATTTCTTCGACGATTTGGCGGATGCTGACGCCCATGGGGACTTCGATCAGCCCGCCGCGCTGGATTTTGCCGGTGAGGGCGAACACCTTGGTGCCCTTGCTCGCGGCGGTGCCCAAGGCCGCAAATTTGGCCGCGCCGTTGCGGATAATCCACGGCACCAGTGCCAGGGTTTCCACGTTGTTGATGCAGGTCGGCTTGCCCCACAAACCGCTTTCCGCCGGGAACGGCGGGCGCAGGCGCGGCATTCCCCGCCGGCCTTCAATGCTGGCCATGAGCGCCGTTTCTTCGCCGCAGACAAAAGCGCCGGCACCTTCCATTACACGGAAATCGATGCTGAATTGGCTGGCAAGGATGTTCTTGCCCAGGATGTTGCGCTGGCGGCAAACCTCAATCGCGGCGAGGATGCGCTGCACCGCCAGCGGATATTCATGGCGAATATAGAGAATGCCATCCGTCGCCCCCACCGCCAGGGCGGCGATGATCATGCCTTCCAGGACGCGGTAGGGATAACTCTCCAGGATCATGCGATCCATGAAAGCGCCGGGATCGCCTTCGTCGCCGTTGCAGATGACGTATTTGACTTCGGCCGCGCTGGCGCGGGCGCGTTCCCATTTGATACCGGTGGGGAAGCCCGCCCCGCCGCGGCCGCGCAGGCCGCTTTGTTTGATCTGGTTGATGAGGTCCGCGAAGGGCAAGCTGAGGGCCTTGCGCAACGCGACGAAACCATCGTTGGAAAGATATTCGTCGATATCCAGCGGATTGAGGTGCCCGCAGTTTTCGGTGGCCAGGTGCAACTGCTTGCCGAGAAATTGGTCGATGGGCGGGTCGCGGTGGTCGGCGGCGCGGCGCAGCAGCGGCACGGCATCGTCGCCAATCATGCGATCCAATAAATCATTGGTGGCCAGGCCAATGCGCTTGAAAAATCCACGCGGCTTGAAATGCCGGCGGACAATCTGCTCGGCCTGCTCGGCATCCACCTTGGTGTAAAGAATCGGCGGGCGATTGGGATAGACCACTTCCACCAGCGGGGTCTGGTGGCACATGCCCACGCAACCCACCGGTTTGACGATCGCTTCGATGCCCAGCCGGCGAACCGTTTGCTGAAGCGATTTCTGCACGGCCATGGAGCCGCCGGCGATGCAGCACGAACCCACGCCGATGCGCAACTGCGGCGTGTTGGGATCGCGTGCCGCCCGGTAGCTTTCGCCGTTGCCGTTATGCTCCGGCGGATGGTTCAGGTAATCGATCAGAGCTTGCGGGGCGCGGTCGGGAGTGCTGTGGCCATAGGTGATGCCGTCAATCTGAATCACCGGCGCCAGCGTGCAGCAGCCCAGGCAGCCGACACGCTCCAGGGTGAATTCCCCATCGGCGTCGGTGTCCTGCTCGGGCGTCAGCTTGAGCTTGCGGCGGATGGCGTCTTCCACCAGTTCGGCGCTTTTGACGTGGCATGCGGTGCCGTGGCAGATGCGCACGGTATGCCGGCCGGCGGGGCGATGGCGGAACTGGGCGTAGAAAGTGGAAACGCCGGAAATCGCCGCCGGGGTGATGGCGGTGATTTCGCTCAGCCGTTGCAACACCGCCGGCGGAAGATAATGGTAATGCTCCTGCACCGCCTGCAAGATGGGGATCAGGACATCGGGCGCTTTGCCCAGGCGCGCCACCGTCTCATCAACGAAGGAAACGTCAATGGGCGCGGCCGGCGGTGAAACTGGCGGATCGATCACGCTCATTTGCCACCGATGCAATAAAGATTCTCTTTGCCGCGGATATAAACGCGGTTGCCGACAAACGCCGGCGAGGCGCTCACCGCTTCGCCCAGCGGATAGGTGGCGATCTCCTTAAACTCCGCGGCGGCGGCAAAAACGTGCGTTGCGCCCTGGTGGTCGATCAGGTAAATGGTTTTATCCACCACCACCGGCGAGGCGTGAAAGGCGACGCCGAAATCATGTTCCCAGAGTTTTTTGCCGCTCTTGGCATCGTAGCAGGTAGCGCCGCCGTCGCTTTTGCACAGCAGCACGATGTCGTCGGTGGCCAGCGGGCTGGGAATGTCCGGCATGCCGTCTTCGGCCGACCAAGCCACATGCGTGGTGGTGACATCGCCATGGCCGTCAATGCGAATGGCCGACAGTTTCGCCTGATCGTTGGCGACATAAACCATGCCGTTGGCAAACGCGGGGCTGGCGGCCACGTCGCCATCCAGCACGCTGGCCGACCAAATCTCCTTGCCATTGTCGGGGTTGTAGGCATTCACCCACGGCCTGGCGGCGGTGACGATTTGCGGCCCGGTGACGGGGAAGATCACAATCGGCGAAGCCCAGGAATTGGGCACGGCCCGGCGGGTGGACCACAACGTTTTGCCGCTGGCGCCATCCAAAGCCAGCAAGGCCGATTTGCAGTTGGGATCGGCACCATCGGAACCTTGATCCAATTGTACGATTACACTATTGCCGTAAGCGGCCAGTGACGCCGCATGGCCATATTGGCTTTCCGGCCGGCCAAGGTTGCGTGCCCAAAGCTGCTTGCCGTCCAAATCGAAACCCGCGATATCACCGGTGGCGAAACTGGCGTAAACCCGCTGGCCATCACAGGCCATGGTGGGCGCGGCGTAGCCGGTGTCGTCGTTGACATCAAACGGATGCGTATCGGTGGCGGGAACGGCCACCGGCTGCTGCCAAAGCAGCTTGCCGTCGCCGGCGTTGTAGCAGAAAATCTGCTGCTCTTTTTGCGTGGCCCCACTCAGGAAAATGCGGCCTTCCCACACAATGGGCGAATTTTGGCCGGGCAGGGGAACCGGGACTTTCCAAAGGATGCCTTGGCCGCTGGCACCGTCCCACCCTTGCGGCGGCGTGGCGTGGACGGTCAGGCCGCAACCATATGGGCCGCGAAAGCACGGCCAGTTACGCAGCCATCGTTCGTGGGATATCGGCGATGGCTGGGCAGCGGCGGCAGCAACGGCTGGCGCGGCCGCTGGCGGCGGAAAGGCCGGCGCCGCGGTCAATGCGAAAATCGCCAGCGCGGCGATGACCGCCCCGCCGGCAACGGCGATGGCGTATTGGCCATACCGCACGGCGATGCGCGCATCAGCGGCGGGGGTAAAGACGGTCATCACGCCTGGCGGGGTCGTGGAAAACTGGGATCGCGCTTTAAGCGCCAGTAGCAACATTGCCATGCCGCCAACCAACAGCCACGAACCGAAATGGATCTGGTAGCGGCGATCAAAATGGCGCCGCACCATCTGGGCATCCGCTTGGCTCAATTGCTTTCTGACCACATCGTCGTCGGGATTGTTCAGCACCTGCCGCTGAAGATCGCACAACTGTTTGACCAGCGGATCGGCATTGGCCGGGGCGGGCTGCTTGCTCAGCATGAAATTGGCGGCGGCCAGCGGGCTGCCGGCGCGATCGCGCACAAACATGACGATTAACGCCAAGGCCATCAGCAGGCAGAACACGGCCGCGACCACCGCCACGCTGCCGGCAAGGCGGTGGTACACGCCGCGCTGGGCGGCATCGCGCACGGGAAGTTGCACGGGCATTCGGTTCATGTGGCGGCAACGCTCCCTTGCGGTTCGGTCGCATCCACCGGACAAAGTTTGAAGCAACGGGCGCAAGCAAGACACGCGGCGGGGTCGGCGGTGTATTCGCTGCGCCGGCGGCGCAGCACGTGGTCCAATAATTTCAGCGAAATCACCAATCCCATCCAAACGCCCAGCCAGCCAGCGGCAATCGCGTAGCGATGCTGGATATGCCGGGCCTGCTCGTAAAGATCGTCAACGGTTTGGCCGGACTTGTTGTGGAAAACATCCAGTTGATCGCGTTGCAGGGTGAGCGTGGGAGGCTGGCCGCGCTCGGCACTCTGGACAAGCTTGGCCAAATGCACGGTGGGATCGGCCGCGGCCATGTGCGGCCCGGCGGCAGCGCCCAAAAACCACAGCAGCGCCGGCAGCACAATCACCAGCATTGCCGCGGCGATGAACCGCAACCGATCCGCCCGGCCCACGCGTGCCGGCTGCGGCGGTGTGGGCAAACGAATCGCGCCATAAGGGCAGGAATTTTCGCACAGCCGGCAATTAACGCATTTGTCCGGGAAGATGGAAACACGCCACTTGGCAAACGGTGAGAACAGCCGCAGTAACACGCCATAGGGGCAGATGAAACGACAATAAATCCGTCCGACGAACATCCCCGCCAGCAGAAACACCGCCCCAAGAAAGAGCATTGCGGCGGTGCCGTTGAGGCGGAAAAAGGAGACGAACGGATCGTAGGAACAGATGACGAAATTGCTGCCCAGGGCCGCCATCATCACCGCCAGGCCGAGATAGGCGTAGGCGAATAAGCCAACCGAGGCGTCAATCCAATAAGGAAGCTGAATCGGCTTCCACACCACGGCATCCTGGATCGCTCCCAGCGGGCAAACGCCGGCGCAGAACACCCGGCCAAAAAACAGATTCACCAACAGCGGCAGCAAAAAAAACAGCACCACCACGCAGGGCAGCGCATAGCCGGGATTCGTGGCCGCAAAGGAAACATTTTGAATCGCGCCAATAGGGCAAACGCAGCCTTTGCGATAGAAGCCGAAATAGATCAGGCAGGCCAGCATGAGCACAAACACGCCGCGGCGTGAGCGTTTGGCATAGACGAAATACGCGGCCAGAGCCAGGGCCACGGCTAGCGCGGCGACATCGACGTAACCCCACCAATACGCGCGGATGACCGGGATTTGCGTGGTGGGGATTTGGTATCCCTTGCGAAACTCCGGCGGGGGAAAGCGGTCTTCGGCATGAACCATTGCGGGGAACAGCGCCAGCAACAACAACACGATACACCACGCTCCCCTTCGGGTCGCGGCTAAACAATGCGCACGGAAGTTTGGCAACCACATTCGCATCAACTGATCCGGGTCCGGGTCTTCAATTTGTAAGGATTATCGGCCGGCACCCGGCTGATGGCGGTTGCGGGACATTTGGCGGCTATCGAACACCAATTGCAATGCACGCAGCGCGCTTGGTCGATCTGCAAATGCAGCGAGCCGTTACCATGCAAGCTGCATCCCTTGACGCAAAAGCCGCAGGCGATGCACAGGTCGGCATCGATGGTGTATTCGTAATACGGGTCTTCGATGTATTTGCGTTTCAGGGCGTTGGTGGGACACATCTGGTTATACACGCCGGTGTTCACCGCACCGGGCTCGGTGTGGAAATAGCCGCTGCAGGGTTGGCAGTAACCGCAGATGCCGAAGCTGTGGAAACACTTAACGGCGGATTGTTCCAGCACGCATTCGGTGGCGCAGCGGCCGCACTGAATGCACTTGTAGGGATCAATCTGCCAGGCGGTTTGGCCGCGGGCGTGGCTGGGAATCAACATGCCCAGCGCGCCGCCCATGCTGAGCAGCGCCGCGGCGCGCACCGCCCCGGCAAGCACCTCGCGGCGGGTTGGATCACTGGCCATTGGTTCTCCGGTAATCGGCGGCCTGGCTTAGCGGGCAATCTGGAACCTTGTTGCAAGCGGCGCAGGCAAACCGGCGTGTGCAAGCCAGATCGCCACGGCGCATCGCCAGCTTCGCCCCGCCGGCAACCATCCCGCCCAGGATGGCCAAGCGCCCGGCGCTGCGCAGAAAATCGCGGCGTGAGGCAATTTTGTCCACGTTCATAGCGTCCCCGCTTTCTTGGGCGCGAACACCCGCACCGTCGTCGAGCCAGGCTCCATCACCCACACTTGATGATGGCCATCGACCGCCAATTGCAGCCCTGTGGTGCTTTGGCCAAAAATGTCCGGCCCGGCCACCACGCAATCCAAATTGCCGTCCGCCCGGTAAACCTTCACGCGGGCGATGCCCTTTTCGGCGGTGACGATCCGCCCATCAGCCATGATGGCGATATTGCTGGGGTTGCAGCAGCCTTCAAACTTAGCCAGGCCAACGCCCACTTCGGCGATGGTGCCGATGAATTTGCCGTCGCTGCCATACGTTTCCATGCGCAGCCGGCCGGGGTTGGCAATCAGCACGTTGCCATCAGCCATCGCGGCGACGGTCAGATGCGGGCTGGGCAGAATAAAACCGGAAGCATCGTGGCCACGGATGGTGTTGATGATCGTCCCTTGCTGATCGCAGTGCAGCACGACCTTATTGCCGGAATCAGCCACGTAAACATCGGCACCATGCACGGCCAGGCCGGTGATGATCGCGGCGGAATCCAAGGGTTTCCACGCTTTGGCTTGCGTTCCATCCGCGTTGTAGATTTCCACGTGATTGTGAAAGCCGACGATAAGTTGCCCGATATCGGAAACGACCAACGCCGTGGGCGTTTCCGGCAATTTGATATCCGCGGGGCTTTCGCTGCTTGGGCTGATGATGCGGATGCAGTGATCACCGGCCACCAGCAATCGGCCGTTGGCATCGACCGCGATGGCTTGGGTATCGTGCAAACCGGTGGCAATGTCGCGCACCTTTTCATAGCCGATCAGCGCAGGATCAATATTGGCATATTGGAACGGGTTGAAATTGGTGATTTTGTCGGAGCGAGTTTCGGAGTCATCCGACAATTTCATATACGTCAGCGCAGCGCCGATGGGCACGGCGATCAGCGCCGCGCCCAGGCCAAGCTTGCGTGCCAGGGACACCGGCGGCTTGGGTTTTGGCTCGGGGATGCCGAGAGGGTCGTTTTCACTCATGTGCCGCCTCCGTTAAATCCAAACAGGCCAGATGCGTTATATCGCGCACCAGCAGCCGCGTGCCCACCAACGCCATCGGGCCCCAGGCTTCGCGGCCATGGGGAAAGATCGGCCATTGGCCCTGAAGGTGAAAACCATCGGGGCTGGCCTGGACGATGCTGAGTGTGCCGCTGTCGTTCATCAAAAAAATCCTGTCGCCGATAATCATAAACGGCCCGATGCCAAAATGCTGGGTGCCGCTGTCCCACTTCTGCGTCCCGGTTTCCGGATCGAAGCAGGCCAGTTGATATTTCCGCTCCGGCGGCAATACGCCATAGATCATACGTTGGTAAAGGACCGGCGTTTGCTGTTCGGACCCGAAAACTTCCGGCGGCAGGCGGTAAACGACTTCGGGGACGAATTTCCCGTTATCTTGCCGCAGCCGCAGCAGCATCGCCCCCGCGCCATAACCGCCGCAAAGCAACATGCGATCCTCGCCAATCTGGATGGGCGATGGCACGGTCGCCAGCGAGACTTTCCAAGCGCTGGTTTCCCACAGCAGCGAGCCGTCATCCACCGAAACGCCGGCCACGCCGCCGCTGGCACAATAGACGTACATTTTCTTGCCCAGCAGAGTCATGGGCATGATGGACGAGTGGGTCATGTCCCAATGGTGCGGATTGGGCGTTTGCCAAACAGGTTTACCAGTAGCCAAATCTAGGGCGACCACCAGCGCATCAGCCCCCGGGCCAAAAATGACCCGATCGTTGTCGATCAAGGGACACTGGCCGGCATACCACGGCGGAACCACGGTGTGGTACTTGGCCACCAGATCCAAACTCCAGCAAAAATCGCCGCTGGGAATCTTGACGCACAGCACATCGCAGCGCGGCCCAAGCGTGACAATATAATCGCCGCTGATGGCCGCGACGGTGCGCGACATGCCATGGTTGCGTTTCACATCGCAGGCGTAGGATAGATCCCAGACATCTTTGCCGTCGGCCAAGCGCAGACAGCGCAGCACATCGGCACGCTGCTTGGCGTCGTAATCCAGAAAATAAAGGCGGCCATCGCGTGCCACGGGCGCGGCGTAACCTTCGCCAACTTCGATGTTCCACAAAATCGGCGGAGCCGATTTGAAAACAGCCGGCAAGCCACTGGGCGCCGGAGCGATATTATCAAAATGACTGCCGCGGAAGCGCAGCCATTGCCCGGGCAGATCGAATGGGTCGGACGGGTGCAGATCCTCGTTGCTGGCCACGAATATGGTCGGGAAGGTTGTCGCCTGCGAGGCAGCGTTACCAGCCGGCTGGTCATTGGCCGCCGGCCCGCGTGCCACAATGGCCAATTTGCCGTCATGCGAGGTCGCCCACACCAGCAGCAGCAACAATGCCGCCAGGGCAGTCAACACCGGCACGAGTTTGAGCAAGAACGATGGTTTCATGCAATACGCTATACTGGGGAGTATTATACGGCCAGAACCCGCCCCGCAAGCGGGGCCGCTAAACGATCTCAATCCTTCCTCGGCTCATACCCCCATCCGGCGATCAGATTCTCCTCGCTGGCCGGCGATGCTTCGCCACGCTTGGGAATCACCTGTAGGTAATTCTGCGCGATCGGCATTCTTCGGCCAAAGCCAAACGCCCGGCTGGTTACCTTAATCCCTGGCGCGGCCTGGCGGCGCTTGTATTCGCTGCGGTCGATCAGCTTGACCACTTTTAATACCGTCTGCTCGTCAAAGCCTTCGCTGATGATCTGGCCGACGCCTTTCTCCTCTTCCACGTAGCGATACAAAATCGCGTCCAGCAGCGGGTACGGTGGCAGGCTGTCCTGGTCGGTCTGGTTGGGACGCAACTCGGCGCTGGGAACTTTGACGATGCTGCTTTCGGGGATCAGCTCTTGGCCGGCGTGCTGGTTGATCCAACGCGATAGTTCCCAGATGGTGGTTTTGGGGACGTCGCTGATAACTGCCAGGCCGCCGCACATATCGCCGTAGAGCGTGCAGTAGCCGACGGCTATTTCGCTCTTGTTGCCGGTGGTCAGCAGCAGGTGGTTGAACTTGTTGCTGAAAGCCATCAGCAGCGCGCCGCGGATGCGGGCTTGCAAGTTTTCTTCGGTGACATCCGGCTTGCAGGCGGCAAAGGGAACGGCCAGGGTTTGTTCGTAAGCATCATGCAACTGCTTGATGGGGACGATGTGAAACTGGATTTTGAGATTCTCCGCCAGCTTTTGCGCGTCGGTGATTGAGTGATCGGAACTGAACCGACTGGGCATGGACACGCCCACCACTTTGTCGCTGCCCAGCGCGGCCACCGCCAGGGCGGCGGTGACGGCCGAATCGATTCCGCCGCTTAAACCCAACACCACGCTTTTGAAGCCGCATTTGCGGACGTAATCGCGCAGGCCCAAGACCAAGGCTTTGTGGATGGATTCGATGCCGCCGGCAGGCTGATAAATATTTCCACCAGCGGCAGCCCCCCCGCCGTCCGGCAAATCAGCAATCAAAAGCTGTTCCTCGAAATCACTGGCCTGGGCGATGATCTGGCCATCAGCGCCAATCACCACGCTGCATCCATCGAAGACCAGTTCATCGTTGCCGCCCACCTGGTTCACATAAATCAGCGGCTGGCCAAATTGCTTCACCTGGCTGGTAAACAGTTTCACGCGGAATTCATGTTTGCCCACCACAAACGGGCTGGCCGATGTGTTGATCATCACCTGCGCCCCGGCGCGGTGCAGATCGGCGATAGGGTTTTGATGGTATAGCCGGCGAGCGATCATCCGTTCGTCGTTCCACAAATCTTCGCAGATCGATAGGCCGGCCAGCGTATCGCCGATGCGCACCAGATTTTGGCCGGGTTGCGGGCTGCCGGGTTCAAAATAGCGGCTTTCGTCGAACACGTCATACGTGGGCAAAAGCGTTTTGAAATGCCGGCTGATGATTTTCCCCTCGCGCAGCACGGCCACGGCATTATGCAGCGGCCGGCCGACCGGCGCGGTGTTGCGCTCGGCATAGCCGACGATGACATCGATGCCGGTCACACGTGCAGCGATCAGCCGCAGCGCCCGCAGATTATCCTCGATAAACTGCGGCTTGAGCAGCAAATCCTTGGGCGGATAGCCAATGATGGACAGTTCGGGAAAGACCACAAGCTGAGCCGCCGCCGCTTTGGCGTGGCCGATGAAGTCGAGAATCTTCCGGCAATTGCCGGCGAGGTCGCCGACGGTGGGGTTGATTTGCGCCAGAGCGATACGCATGGGTTAGGGAGTATACTCGCAGAATGACAAGGTGATAGGGTGACAAGGTGAAAAACGGTCACCGCATTTGTCACCTTGTCACTTCGTCATCTTGGGATCGCACATGCCGCTGCAACACCCAGGGGAACTCGACATGATGCCGCTGATAGACCCAGCCCATGATCCAGCAGAAAGCGTGCATCAGATAGATGCCCAACGCCAGCATGGGATAGCCGACGAATCCACGCAGGTAGATCGGTAGCTGCCCGCCGACCAGCAACCAGAAGGCCAGCCCCACACAGGTGCCGGCGACGCCCAGCAGATACACCAGTGCCGCCGCCATAAAAAATACCACGTGGAGCAGATAGCGCAGCCCGATGCAGGAAATGACTGCCAACACGCGCGGCGGCCACAAGTTCAACAGTGTGCCACTGGTTACCGCGGTTAAGAGCACGGCCGGGAAAAAGAACGACCCGAGCAACAGTAACGCCAAATCCGCCAGCACCAAGGGATACGCCGGCCCGCCCACCGCCAGCAGCACAATCAGCGGCCAATAGCAAACCACCATGGCCACAACCACATGGCAAAACGGCAGAAAAACATCCTCATAAAGCTGGAGGTCACGCAGCGGGCGCGGGAGATCATTGCGGGCTTCAATCGCCATTTCTTCCAGCACCATGCCGTAGTGCGCAACAATCACCACGAACATCAGCACTGCCAGCAGTTTCATCCCGATCATCCCCATCATGCCAATGGCGGCGATCGTCAGCATGGTGCCGGCGGGGTGCATGACGAAAATGACAAACATCACAAACAAATTAGGCGGCGAAAATAGCGCGACGAAAGGATTGCGGACCACATCCTCCATACCCGACTGCGTGCGGCCCGAGGCATAGCCCAGCACTGGCACGGCCACGGGAATCTGACTGACCGGGGTATCCAGCGCCTGGTCCGGGCGGATCGGCATGGGCAGAACCAATTCACCGGTGATCGGATCGTATTTCGGCGGCGAAGCGTGCATGTCTTTGACCAGATCGAATTCGGCATATTCGGTCCCCGCCGCCGCCACGTCCGCCGGCGTGGGGCGCAGGTCGATCTCCCGGCCATCGGCTTCGATTTTGTCATGCCCGTAGGTCCGCTTTAATCCCGGCAGGCGACTGGCCTGCGGCTCGGGAACTTTATCGCCAATACGATAGGTGCCATCTTCATTGAGATTGGCCAGATCGCTCAAGCTGGGTACATCCACCAGCCGGCCGCATTTGGGGCATTGCAGCAGCCCGCCGGCCTGGTCGTCGGCAACTTCAAACGGATTGGTGCAATGGCAATGAAAGCGAATCATGGCAGCCGCCGAAGTGATTATACCTTGCCGGCCGCGCCGCGTCTTGGCAACAAAAAAGCCCACGGATGGCTATCCGTGGGCTTTCGGGTGTGCCTTGTCTGCCGGCGAACCGTTCAGGTGGCATCGGATGTCGCCTGCGGCGCGGGGGCTTCTTCCTTTTTCTCTTCGGCCGCTTTTACGGCGTCAAAGTACAGGTGCTTTTCCCCGCCATCTTCGGTCTTGACCGAGATCTTCACCAGGTCTTTGCCCTTGAAGTTGCCACGCAGGATTTCCTCGCTGAGCGGGTCTTCCACATGCTGTTCCAAGGCGCGGCGCAACGGCCGGGCGCCAAAATCGGTGCTGGTGCCTTTGTCGATCAAGAACTCCTTGGCTTCCTGCGTCAGTTCCAGCCGGATGCCGTGATCGGTCAGACGCTTGGTCACCTTGCGCAGTTCGAATTCCACGATGCTCTCCAAATTCGTTCGGCTCAAAGGGCGGAACACGATCACGTCATCCAACCGGCCGATAAATTCCGGCCGGAAGTAACGCTCGATCTCTTTGAGCAGCGTGGTCTTGATCGTCTGGTAGGTGCGTTCTTCCGCCTGGCCTTTGGTCGTGGGGCGCAGGCCGAATTGCGGGCCGCCATCTTTGATCAAATCCGCGCCGATGTTGCTGGTCATGATCATGACCACGTTGCGGAAATCGACGTGGCGGCCAAAGCTGTCGGTCAGCCGACCTTCTTCCATGATCTGCAACAGCATGTTGAACACATCGGGGTGGGCTTTTTCCACTTCGTCCAGGAGCACCACGCTGTAAGGCCGGCGGCGGATACGCTCGGTTAGCTGCCCGCCTTCTTCGTAGCCGACGTAGCCCGGCGGCGCGCCGATCAACCGGCTGACGTTGTGCTTCTCCATGTATTCAGACATGTCGATCTGCACCAGGGCGTCTTCGTCGCCGAACATGAATTCGGCCAGAGCCTTGCTCAGCAGCGTTTTACCCACACCACTGGGGCCGAGGAACAGGAACGTGCCCATCGGCCGATGCGGATCCTTCAAACCGCTGCGGGCGCGGCGGATGGTCTTGCTGACCGTCTTGATCGCTTCATCCTGGGAAACCACACGCTTGTGCAGTTCGTTTTCCAGCTCCAGGAGCCGCTGGGCTTCTTCTTTTTCCAGCCGGGTCAGCGGCACGCCGGTCATTTTGCTGACGACTTCGGCGATGACTTCCTCATCGACCACGCCGTCAACTTCCTTGGCCCGGTCGCGCCATTGCCGCTGCATTTCTTCTTTCTTGGTCCGCAGCGTTTCCGCCTGATCGCGCAGGCGGGCGGCCTCTTCATATTCGGCATTGCGAACGGCTTCGTCTTTCTGAATGCTCAGCCGTTCGATCTGCTCTTCGATATCCGCCAGATTGGGCGGTTTGGCCATGCTGCGCAGGCGGATCCGCGCCCCGGCTTCGTCCAGCACGTCGATGGCTTTATCCGGCAGGCAACGGCCGGTGATGTACCGGTCGGAAAGTTCCACCGCCGCCTCCAGAGCCGCATCCAATATCTGCACGCGATGGTGCGCTTCGTAGCGATCGCGCAAACCCTTGAGAATTTCCACCGTGTCCTTGGTGCTGGGCGGTTCAACCGTAATCGGCTGGAACCGCCGGGCCAAGGCGGCATCTTTCTCGATGTACTTGCGGTATTCATCAAACGTGGTCGCGCCGATACACTGGATTTCACCGCGCGACAACGCCGGCTTGAGCACGTTGCTGGCGTCGATAGCGCCTTCAGCGCCGCCGGCACCAACCAATGTGTGCAGCTCGTCAATAAACAAAATGACGTTTTTAGCGCGGCGGACTTCGTTCATCACCGCCTTGATGCGCTCTTCAAATTGGCCGCGATATTTCGTGCCGGCCACCATCATGGCCAGATCAAGTACGACAATTCGCCGGTCATGGAGAATTTCCGGCACGTTGCTGGAAACCACCATCTGCGCCAAACCTTCGACGATGGCCGTCTTGCCGACGCCGGCCTCACCCAGCAACACCGGGTTGTTTTTCTGCCGCCGGCACAAAATCTGGATCACCCGTTCGATTTCGTTCTTGCGTCCGATAACCGGGTCCAACTGGCCTTCTTTGGCCAATTCAGTCAGATCCCGGCCGAAACTATCCAGCGCCGGCGTCTTGGACTTTTTCGCCTGGCCTTGCTTTTCCTGCGTCTGTGGTTCTTCGCTTTCCACACCTGCTCCTAACAAATTCAGCACTTCCTCACGGACTTCTTCCAACTTCAGGCCGAGATTCATCAGCACTTGGGCGGCCACACCATCATGCTCGCGCAGCAAGCCCAGCAAAAGGTGTTCCGTACCCACATAATTGTGGTTGAGATTGCGTGCTTCCTCGATGGCGTATTCGATGACTTTCTTGGCACGCGGCGTCTGCGGCAGCTTGCCCATGGTCACCATGTCCGGCCCGCTTTTCACCAATTTTTCGACTTCCAGGCGAACCTTCCGCAGGTCAACATCCAAATTCTTTAGCACGTTAGCGCCCACGCCGCTGCCTTCTTTCACCAGCCCCAGCAGAATATGCTCTGTGCCGATGTATTCGTGGTTGAAGCGCTGTGCTTCCTGATTGGCCAAGGCCATGACCTTGCGGGCCCGGTCGGTAAAGCGTTCGAACATGTCCATCTCCTGTAAGCCGGCGTTCTTGCGCGTCGGCCCCTCTACTATTAAAAAATACGCCACGACCGCTGCGGCACCATAAGGACGCGCATCCGGTCAAAGCGCTAAATTCTAGGGGGCCGTCGAGCATAATCAAGCTGAGCGCAGCCCGTGGGCCTGGCTTTGCTATCCGCCCATGTCCCGATAATTGTTGGTTCGGACGCTTTCCTCGCCCCACCGCCTTGGTTTAGAATCTTTACCACAATTAACAGGGAGAGGTCGGCATGATCACGGTGAAGTGCAAGTGTCCGCTGGCCCGGCACGTGCCCGAGAATGCGGTCGGTAAAAAACTCCGCTGCCCCACCTGCGGGCAAACGATCCGCATCGCAGCGGCGGAAGCAATTCCTGACGGCCAGGGTGCCGCCGATTTTGATGCCAGTCTGGTCATCAATCGCGGCCCAACCCACGCCGGCGATAAACTTCTGCTGGGTGGGGTGGCGGATGTCGCCGTCGGCAGCGGCGCGGGCTGCCCGGTCATTTTGAAGAGCGACAATATTGCCGACATTCAATGCCACCTGGTACGCCTCGATTTTGACCCATCCCGCTGGAAATTGCAGGTTACCGGAAACGGCTGCGGTGTGTTCGTCAACGGCGAGCGCATCACCGAACGCGAATTGGATAACGGTGACACCATCGATATCGGCGAGTATGAATTGCAATACGCCACCGGCGAAACTGCGGGAGTAACGCCAAGCCTGCCGACGGTGGCGCCGGTTAGCCACCCCGCCCCGCCACCGCCCAAGCCGGTGCTGTCACGTGTCAGCGGCAATTCCTGCCCAAGCTGCGACAAACCGCTGGCCGGGAATGCCAAATACTGCATGGACTGCGGCATCGACGTGAAGAGCGGCCGGCCAATCCTGACCAGCCAGGGTGTGGATGAAGACGCCTTGTACGAACACGCCTTGAGTTTGATCAAGCTTATCAGTCTGGTGGTTTGGGTGACGCCGTTGCCGATGCCGATTCGCTCCGAAGCGTTCGGTATGCGTAAGCCGTACGCGATTTGGACGATTGCCATACTCACGGTTTTAGCCAGCCTGGCATTTTTGATCGCGGTTTCCGGGCCGGAAAGTTCCGGCGATTACAAGAATCTCATGCTCTGGGCCCCGCGGCATTTCGATCCGGCACTCGTCCACCAGACTGTGGCGACACTCTCCAATGAAGAACGCAAGGCACTTCATACGGCATACGATCCGGAAAACAAACTCAGCGACGAACAGATGGTTGCCAAGGCATTAGACGCGGGCGTGGCGTCGGAATACCAGCTGGCCAGTTCCATTGGTATCAATTGATCACCCACGCCTTCCTGCACGACACCAGTTCGATTTACAACTTCATCATGCACCTGGCGGGGAACATGCTGTTTTTGCTGGTGTTCGGCACGCGCGTGAACGCGCTGATTGGCAATATCGCCACGGCGATTCTCTATCCCATCCTGGCGGTCTGCGCCGCCTGGGCACACATTCTCTCGCTAGGCAACACCTTGTCAGGGCCGATGGTGGGCGCTTCGGGCGCGATCATGGGACTGGCGGGCATGTACCTGATCCTGTTCCCGGTCCATAAAGTTTTCTGTGCCATGTGGATCAGCATCTTTCTGCGTTTCAGGCGTTACTTTGGCTGCAAGATTTTCCCGTTGCGCGGATTCTGGGTGCTGCTGATCTATTTCGGTTACGACCTGCTGATGAGCGCCATAAGTGCCCATTTTGGCACCAGCAGCGGCGTGGCGCACTGGGCACATATCGGCGGATTTACCTGCGGCATGGCCATTTCCCTGATGATTCTTTTCAGCCGGCAATTCAACACCCGCGGCGGCGATCTATTTTCGGTGGCCCTGGGCAAATATGCCTGGCCGCTGATCGGCAAGCCCAGCCGCTGGATCGGCTGCGATGCCCGCCCCGGGGCCGGTATCCCGCGCGCCGTGAATATCTATGCCAATCAGCCAACTGCGGCTAGCAGGACCTGATCGGCCCGTCGTGCGGATTAAAGAAAGCCGGGCCGTCCTCGGCCCGGAATGCGGGGCGAGGACGCCCCGGCTCCGTTTGAACGTCCGCTTTACAATCCTCCAACGCATCCCCTAAGCTTCCTTGAGATGAGTGTTGCCACCGCGCCAGTTTCGCCTCCCCCGCCGCCGCCGGTGATTCCACCGGCCAAGCCGCTGGATTACAATCCGCTCCATTTGGATTATCACGCGCCGATGCCGCGGCCCAAGGTGCGCGGCTTGGCCATTGATGGCCATACACATTTGCTGGCGGCACGCCATGCCGAAACCTATTTTGCCGCGTCACGGCATTATGGCTTTGAAGCCATCATCACCCAGACGCCGCTGGAAGAAGCCTTGACGCTGGCCCGCCGCTGGGGCGAGCGCATGCACTTTGTCACCATCCCGCAATGGACCAATCCCTCCATCGACGATTGGCTCCGACGGCTGGAGGCTTTTTACAACCTGGGCAGCCGGATGATTAAATTTCACATGGCTCCGGGCACGATGGCGGCGCGGAAATTGCGGCTGGATGCGCCGGAATTGCGCCCGGTGATCCGCGAGGCCGTCGCCCGCAACATGATCCTGATGAGCCATGTCGGCGATCCCGATGGCTGGTACGCCGGCAAGTATGCCAACGCCGCCAAATATGGCACGCGTGAGGAACACTACCGCATGTGGGAAAACGTGATGGACGAATATCGCGACCGTCCCTGGCTGGGGGCGCACATGGGCGGCAACCCGGAAAACCTGCCGCGCTTGCAGGATTTGCTGGACCGCTTTCCCAATCTCTCGCTGGATTGCAGCGCCACCAAATGGGTGGTGCGCGAGCTGAGCGTCCGGCGTGACGCCGCCCGCGAATTTTTCATCCGCAACGCCGACCGCATTATCTTTGGCACCGACCAGGTAACCAGCGACGACCGCGGTTTCGACTTTCTCGCCAGCCGTTTTTGGGCACACCGGAAAGTGTGGGAAACAGCGTATATCGGCCCGGTGCCGATTGTCGATCCGGATATGCCGGCGGACAACCAGCCGATCATGCGTGGTCTGGCCCTGCCGGATGACGTGCTGCAAAAGCTCTACCACGACAACGCAGTGAAACTGCTGGGGCGCGTGGGGGCGACAATCGGGCCAAACTGACTCCCGCGGATAACATCCGCAACTTTCCATACCAACCCCAGCGGTTATTGCATATCTCCAGCCAACCAGATAATCTGTTAAGCACTTAACCCAATCAATCGCCATGAATACATCAAAAGCCAGCGACGCGCCGAATCCTGCTATACCGGGAGAAGCGCTGGGTCTGCACATTTCCGGTGAGGATTGCACGCCGCGCGTGCAGTTGGTGAATGGCAGCCGCGCCGTGCTGGGACGGGCACCGGATGCATTGGTGCGTTTGGACCACGATACGGTTTCGCGGCACCATGCGGAAATCGTCAAAGACCCGTTTGGCCGCTGGTGGGTGCGCGATTTGGTCAGCCGCAATGGCACCAAGCTCAATGGCCAGCGGATCAACGAACATCTGCTGGGCAATGGGGATGTGCTGCGCGTGGGCAAGTTCACCGTTCGCGTCGAGTTGGTGGAAGCGCTGGAAGCCACGCTGGCGCCGGCGCCAAGCCTGCCGGTGCCGCCGCTGGATGATGCCCTGGACATCGAAACCAGCACCATGGACGAATTGACGGTGCCGAAAATCGCCGTCGCCCAACTGACCACCCTGGCCGATTTTGGCCAGCGGCTCAATGAAATGGACGATCCCACCGAACGCATGAAACAATTGTGCGCGCTGATGGTCACCGAAGAATTCCACGGCATGGGCGCGATGATCCTGAAGCTCAACAAAGCTACGCCAGCGCTGGAACCGCAGGTATTGGCGGCGGTGGCGTCGAATCGGCCGGGCTATTTGCCGGTGCCGCTTTCGCGCACCGTGCTGGAAACGGTGGCGAATAAATCGCGGCCGGTATTGGCCGGCAACACCCGCAATGAAACCCGCGAAGTGAATCTGTCGATCTCGCCGGACATCATGCCGCTGGCGGCACTGGCGTGCCCGATCCGCCTGGAGGCGGATCGCGTGGTCGTGCTGTACGTCGGCCTGCCGCCGGAATATGGTCTGCCCGAATGGCTGGCGCTGGCGTCGCTGGCGGTCAAGGAATACCAGCAGGCCGAATCCATCTGGGCGTCGCGCCAGGTGATCCGCAAACACGCGGCCATCGAGCACGATTTGCAGCAGGCCCAGGCCATACAGCAGCGTTTGATTCCCACCAAGGTTCAGGCCAAGGGCATGGATTTGGCGTTGAATTTTCAACCGTGCCGCTGGGTGGGCGGCGACTACGCCGACATTGTGCCACTCAGCAATGACCGCATCTTCCTGGGTGTGGCGGACGTGTGCGGCAAAGGCTTGCAGGCTGCTCTGGTCAGTTCCAGCCTGCACACGCTGGTGCGTGCCAGCCTGCGTGGCGGGATGAGTTTGCCCGATGTCATGTGCGCCGCCAACGAACATCTGTGCGAATATCTGCCCAGCGGCGCGTTTGTGACCATGGTGGCCGCGATCATCGACGTCCAGACGGGCAAAGTGGAATGCATAAACGCCGGCCATCCGCAGTTGCTGGTAGTTAGCGACACGGGCGAACTGCGCGAATTGGATCTCCGCGGCAGCATTCCCCTGGGCATCGACCCGGCGCCGCTGTGCAGCCAGGAGATCGAATTGCCGCGGCAGCATCTCATGGTCATGTACACCGACGGCTGGACCGATCTCTCGGATGGCGCCGGACAGCAACTAGGTCTGGAGCAACTTGGCCAGGCCGTGCAAAGCAGCTACCGCAAGCACGCCAAGGCGTCGCTCAGTGATTTTCTGGAGCGACTCACGGCGCAATTGGACGGCCACCGCGGCAATTGCCTTCCCGCCGACGACCGCACGTTGCTGGTGGCACGTCGGCAATAGCGCGGAGTCGGGAATTGAACACATGGATGATGAACCACCAAGACACCAAGAATTGCAATTCCAATTGATTTGTATTCTTGGTGTCTTGGTGGTTATTTCCTAGAGCGGTTTCACCGGCACGAGCACGACGGGGAACGCCGATTCCTGCGGCAGGAATTCACCGACGGCAATGTGCGTTTGCAACGTGGCGCGGAATCGCATCATTTCCGCCGGATCGATGAAGGCCCGCTTGGGGAAAAACCACAGCCCCAAATCTTCGTCATGCACGACCAGCAGATTGTCCGTTTCGCGGTAACGTGCCAGAGCCGACCAGCGAATACGATGCTCGACCGCATCATCGGTCAGGACAAATCCGCTGTCGTCAAACTCCAGACGTTTGGGGCGTCGGTAGGATTGGAGCGTATTCCACGTTCGCCGCAGAGTGCGTTTGCGCGACAGGCCGGCGGTGGCGATCAGGATGATAACGGCGAAAACCCACACGCTGTAACTCCATATGAGTTGTTCGGCGCGCGTGGGATTCCATAAAATCGAGAGCCGCATATTATCGTCAACGACCGTGTTGATTGGCATCACTAAACACATAAAGACTATACACATGATCGTGGGCACGATTGCCGCAAAACTTCCCTTACGCCGGCCTGGAATTTCGATGGCTTGGGCAACTTAAGCGGCATGGCAATTCTTGCGAGATAGAACATGAGCAGGAATCCTGCCACCGTGATGTGCGGGGCAAGCATGAGCATAAGATCCTGCGTCGGTGGTGGCGGCGGCGGTGGCGGCGTATTGCCGGGAATGGCGCTGGGCGGAGTACTCCGCTGGAGTAAGACGAATAAGAACACAATGATGCTTGCGAAAAGAACCCACCCCAGTAATCCGTTGCGCCGCATGGACTGTTGCTTCTTTGACCGCAACTGCGCAGGAACTTCCGGCGCAAATGCCTCTTTTAGATCGTCGAAGCTATAGGTAAACTCCACCGTCATTTGACCTCCGATCGCGTTTGCGGCCCATCACGCCGCCTCCACGGCGGCGTAAACCCTTCCGTGCTGTTTCAGCCAGCTCACGTCCCCACGCCTGGCGTGCAACTCAACCTGGCGAAGCATTTCCACCGTTTGCGGCGTGAAGCACACTTCAGAAGGATCAGCATCAGGAATCACGGCGTCAACGTCCACGGCAACGACATACCGTTCCGTGCGGATCAGCCGCGTACGCTTAACTGTTTTGCCTGGAAGGTTCATCGGCGTCTCTCGTCAAAAAAGTGTACCGTCACCAGCTTGGCCACGTCCAGTGAAATGATATGCGACCAGACCGCCTTAATCTCGGTGCCATCGGCGAGCAACTGGCGAACCTCCACTGCGGGGTTGGGCGTGGCATCCGCGCGTTCCACGATCAATGTACCCTGTTCGATGCCAGCAACCACCTGCCACTCCAGCACACCACGTTTGTCCAGCCGCTCGACGGCGTGCTCGCCCACGATAAAACGACCGCCGGCAACCAAATCTCGGATCGTTTCAAACAGCCGACCCACGCCAGCCTCCCGGCTTTACGACCGTTTAACTGCATCCCATCGAATTGCCGCAATTCTGGCATTTGTAGCAGGTGCCGCTGCGCACGGTGATGCTGCCGCAAACGTCGCAGGCGGGGGCATCGGCCTGGAGGTTGCTGTTTAGCTGGCTGAGTGGATCGCTCATAATCGTCACCCGCAGGTTATCGCCGGCTGGCGCTGGGGCGGGGATCGACTGCTTGCGAATCTCGTCCTCGGTGTAGGGGAAGGATTTGGCGGTGTCGGGTTCCAGACGCGGGCCGTGGCCGTTGCCGCCACGTTTGGCGGGTTTGGCTGGGGCGTTCGCCGCCGTCTCGGTGGCGGCGGGTTCCGTGGCTGGCGGCTCACGATGGGGGGCGTTGGCGGCACGGTAGCCGTGGACAAACTCCATCGCCAGCCAGCGGAAGATATAATCCACCAGGCTCTTGGCAAAGGGGATATCGGAATTGCGCGTCATGCCGCTGGGTTCAAAACGCACGTGCTCGAATTTGCGCACCAGTGATTCCACCGGCACGCCGTACTGGAGGCTGACGCTGACCAGCGTGGCGATGGTGTCCATCAGACCGCCGATGGTGCTGCCCTCTTTGGCCATGCGGATGAAAATTTCACCGGGGGAGCCGTCTTCGTAGAGGCCGACGGTGACATAGCCTTCGTGGCCGGAGACGTCGAACTTGTGGGTCATGGCGTTGCGGGTATCGGCCAGGCGGCGGCGCAGCGGACGCTCGACAATGCGTTCGACAATTTTTTCGACCACCTTGGTATGCGCGCCGCTCAGGTTGTCGCTGGTGACCGGGTGGAACAACGCACCGGCGGCGCGAACCACTTCGTCGGCCACTTCCAGCCGGGCGGCATCCACCGCTTCCTCATCATCGGCGTCGGTCTTCTTGTCCAGATCTTCATCGCTCTTGACGTTCAATGGCTGGCTTAGTTTCGAGCCATCGCGATACAGCGCGTTGGCTTTCAGGCCAAGCTGCCAGCTCAGGAAGTAGCTTTGCTTGATATCGTCCACGGTCGCTTCGTTGGGCAGATTGATGGTTTTGGAAATAGCCCCGGAAATAAACGGCTGGGCCGACGCCATCATGCGGATGTGGCCTTCCGCCTCGATAAAGCGCAGGCCGATCTTGCCGCATTTGTTGGCGCAATCGAACACGTCGTAATGTTCCAGACGCAGGTGCGGCGCGCCTTCCACGGTGCCGTTGCCGCAAATCCAGGCGTTGGCCTCGTTAATCTGCCGCTTGGTAAAGCCCAGGTGCAACAGCATGTTGAAGTTCGGCGATTTCCAGATCGGCTCGTGAATATTGAGCCGTTCCAGCGTTTGCGGCGAAAAGTTGTATGGGCTGAAAGCAAAGCCCAGTTCAAACACACCGGGCAGCCCTTGTTCGATGCCGTCAATTTCGCGCTCGGTGAAACCAAGCTGTTTGAGCGATTGATAATTGATATGCGGGGAATCATGCAACGATAGCGAACCCATGACATATTTAAGAATGGCATGGATCTGTTCGGCGCTATAGCCCAGGTTTTGCAGGGCGGGACGCAACGACTGGTTGGCGATCTTGAAATAGCCTCCGCCGGAAAGCTTTTTGAATTTCACCAGGGCGAAATCGGGTTCGACACCGGTGGTATCGCAATCCATCAGCAAGCCGATGGTGCCGGTGGGGGCGATCACCGTGGTTTGCGCGTTGCGGAAGCCGTGCTTTTCGCCCAGCGCCAAAGCTTCATCCCAGGACTGGCGTGCGGCTTGCAGCAGGTGCGTTGATGCCAGGGGATCGCTGTCGTTGAACTGCGTGGCATCAATGCCGACCGGCTTGATGTCCAGCGTTTCATAATCACCGACGGTCTTGCGAGCCGCGGCCTCGTGGGTAACGTTGTACGCAGCGCGGCGATGGTTGCGGATCACCCGCAGCATGTCGGCCTTGTTTTCCGGGTAACCGGCAAACGCGCCCAATTCACCGGCCATGACGGCGCTGGTGAGATACGCTTCGCCGGTCAGCACAGCCGACAGCGCGGCACAAATGGCACGGGCTTTGTCGCTGTCGTAGGGAATGCCAGCCTGCATCAGCATCGCGCCCAGGTTGGCAAATCCCAATCCCAACGTGCGGAATTTGTAGCTGCGCTGGGCAATTTCTTCGGACGGGAAACTGGCCATCAGCACGCTGATTTCCAGCACGATGGTCCAGAGCCGGATGGCATGACGGAAGCCCTCGACATCAAAATGCCGCGATTCAGGATCGAAGAACGTCAGCACGTTCAGCGAGGCCAGATTGCAGGCGGTGTCGTCCAGGAACATGTATTCCGAGCAATTGTGCAGGGTCAGGCCGTTGGCGATAAACGAATGCGTCACCGGTTCGGTAATGTCGAACACCTGGCGACGGCCCACCGGGAACAGGCCGGCCATCTTGTCGAAATTACCGCTGTTAGCCGAGTAATTGTCATCATCGGGCCGGGCCATGGCGTAGCTGGCGGCGGTGGCCAGTTGTTCGGCCTTGTGTCCGGGGAGCAGACCGATGTGGCGGGCAAAAGTGCGAAGGCTGCCCGAGTCGATACGCAGGCCGTGGCGTCTGAAGTCTGCGTCGGCGCGCCGTCCGCTGGCGCTGGACGTTTCCGTCGGGCGCTCGGGCAGCCGTTCGCGATTCTCGACGGCTCCGCCATCGAAGGCAACGGCTCCGCCCTTGCCTGAAGTTTCGTTGTAAATGGCGCTTTGCACGCCAAAGCCCAGCAGCAGCAACTGCACGTCCTGGATCAATCCCAAGCTATCGCTGTGCAGTTCCAGCACACCGTTGCGGATGGTGCCGTCGGCGGTGAACAAGCCGCGCAGCAAGTGCTTCTGCGCCGGCAATCCGGCGGTAAAGGCGTCATCGCCCAGCCGGCGCTGGCCATCTTCCATGTACACATAGGCGCGCAAGCGGCTGAGCAGCCGGCGATTGGTCAGCGTGGCCGTGGCCGCCCCGCCGATGCTGCCGCAATCGCTGTCATCCAGCATCAGCGTGTTGACATAATCATCATCGTAAGTCGATTGTTCGCTCCAACGCTGGCTGATGTACTGCATGAGCGGTTCGGTATCGCTCACGCCGGTCAAGCTGGCGTCCAGGCTCAGGCTTTCGCCGCAACCATTGGCGGTGGAAGCAAAAAGTCCCAGCAGTTGGAAAAGCTGCGGTTCCTGTGGTTCGCCGATGGCTTGCACCGCGGCCGGTTGATGCGGCAGTTTCACTTCGTCGCCGGCGGTGAGATTCTTGGCGGCGATCCAACCGCGGCTGCGCGTCCACACCAAGTGCTCGGCGGTCAAATTCACGCGGTATCCGCCCTGCGTGCGCAGCTCGAACACTTCCTTGGTGCCGGTGGGGAACGCACCTTCGGTGGCGTGAATGTGCTGGCCATTGAGATTGGTCATCACGCGGGCCGGCAGGTGAATCATGGAATCGATGCGCCGCCAGATGCCGCCGGGGGTGAGCACGCGGGTATCACCGGTGACGCAGGGATTGGAAGCGTTAATCCGTCCGCTGCGCGGGCAGGTATGCCACTGATTGATGGTATCGTCATACTGCACACCGGGATCGGCACAACGCCAGGCGGCAAAGGCCACCTGATCCCACAAATCGCGAGCGCGCAGACTTTCGGCCACTTTGCCGCTGGTGCGCGAAATCAAATTCCACGCGCCGTCTTCTTCCACCGCCTTGAAAAAGCTGTTGGGGATGCGCACCGAATTATTGGAGTTCTGGCCGCTCACCGTGGCGTAAGCTTCGCCATTAAAATCGTAATCCAGCTTCAGGCCCAGCTTCTTGGCCAAATCCTGGTAATCCTTGGGCAGATGCTTCATGCCCTCGGCCATGGCCGACACTTTCAACTCTTCGCGAACCTTCCAGTTCACAAACGGCTGGATATCAGGGTGATCCAGATCGAGGCAAACCATCTTGGCGGCACGGCGGGTGGTGCCGCCCGATTTAATCGCCCCGGCGGCGCGGTCGCCGATCTTCAGGAAACTCATCAGGCCGGATGATTTTCCACCGCCGGACAGCGGTTCATTTTCGCCGCGCAGCTTGCTGAAGTTGGAGCCGGTGCCGCTGCCATATTTGAACAGGCGGGCTTCGCGGGTCCACAAATCCATGATGCCGCCGGAATTCACCAGATCGTCGCTCACCGACTGGATGAAGCAGTTGTGAACGATCACATTGTTGGAAAGATATTGGCCGGATTCGGTTTGAATATCGTACACCGCATGAACGCCGATGCGTTCGACGCGCTTGATGGCGATCTGCCGCAGTTTGTACACGTGCGTGGTCGTGACGGGCTGGGCGCCGCCTGGCGAATTCGCTCCGGCCGCGAGTTTTTCCGCGGCTTTCTCTGCGGCGCGGTCGCGCACCACGCGCAGCAGCGACATCGACTTATCCAGGCTGTCCACGCGCACCCAGCGGCCGCTCAGGCCGTCGCTATCCTCGGCATACACCAGATGATCGCCGGTGGCTTCCACCAGCACGCCATCTTCCAGCACGATGCGCAGCACCGGCTTGGTGCCATTGGCTTTCACCGCCACGACATGCGTAATGCCGGAGCCATGTTCGCTGCCATCATAAACTTCCAGGCCAATCAGGTTGTCAACGACGATCTTACCGATCGGCATCGGACCAGCCGGCGTGGAAACCGGCGCGCGATACGGCTGGCAGGCGTGCGGCTGCGGATGCGTATAGGCATCCTTGCCACGCTGAAGCTCACCGGTTTGGGGATCGCAATAAAAATGCCCCTGCGCCGGGCCGGTGATGTTGTAGGCCCAGTTCAACCCGGTGTTAAACCACTGCGGGCTGTTGGGGGCGCACATCTGGTGCAGCAGCATGTGCGACAGTTCGTCGTAAAAGGTCTGGGCATCGGCGGCGGTGTCAAAGTAGCCATGCTTTTCACCCCAGTGCCGCCAGCAGCCCACCAAACGATGGATCACCTGTTTGGCGCTTTTCTCCGGGCCGGTCACCACATTGCCGTTGGCGTCGCGCAGCGGTTGGCCATGCTCATCCACCTGCGGCACACCCGCCTTGCGGAAATACTTGCTGACCATGATGTCCGTGGCCAATTGCGACCAAGGCCGCGGCATCTCCGCATCGTTCATCTCGAACACCACCCGGCCATCGGGATTGGTGATCCGGCTGGTGCGTTTCTCGTACTCGACGGTATCAAACGGGCTTTGGCCACTGCGAGTAAATCGACGGTTGATTTTCATGGCAAACATCCTTCCATAAATGTAGCGGGCATCAGCGCCCGGCGCATCCAATGCTTTAGTAACGGACCGAACCACTTACCACATAAGTCTATTTTGCCGGCCGGGTCGATGGCTGGGTCGCCGGCTTGCCTGCGCCAGATGGCGCTTGGGCGGCATTGGCTTCGGCGATCTTCTTATCAATGCGGCGGACAAATTCCTCGGGGCTGCGCTGGCCAAAGCCAACCTGATAGCCCAGTTTCTTGGCTTGCAGGAAATCGGCACGCGCCGCAACCCAATGCTGCGCATTCCATTCCTCCACACCGCGGTCATACACCTCGCCAGCCGCAATTTGCGGATCGACCGGCTTGGTGAGCGGCGCTACCGGCGCAGGGGTTACCGGGGCGGCAGGCTTGGCAGCCTGAGCCTTCTTGTCCGCTTCCGCTTTGGCGTCGGCGACCTCCTGATCGATCCGTCGATCGATGCGGGAGATAAAATCATCCGGGCTGCGCTCGCCGAAGCCGGTATGGTATCCCAGGGCTTTGGCCTGCGCGAAATCGACCCGAGCGGCATCTAAGCGGTCGACATCCCATTCATCCACACCGCGGCGATAAACCGTGGCCGCTTCGGCCTGCGTATCGACCGGCTTGGTAGCCGGCTTTAACGCGGCCGGCAGCGTGGTTGCCGCAGGCTTGACCGGCGACTTGGGCTCCGGCGCAACGATCACCGGTGCCGGCAGCGTCGTCACCGCAGGCTTGGCCGGTGCAATGGTCACCGGTGTCGGCATCGGCGCGATCGCTTGCGGAAGCGTGGACTCACTGTAAATGCTGTAATGATGGTTCAAATTCACATTCCACAGCATCCGGGTTCCACCGAACGCGGCGGCGTCTTTCAAATCAATTGCCGTGGGCTGGGTGGTCGCCGTGTGCAACACCACGGTGCCGCTGTTATTGTCCAGCACGTACACGTTTTGACAAGCTCCGGCCTGAACCACCGGCGGGGGATAAACGCCCTGCGTCAGCAACACCGCATGCGGATGTTGCTTGTTGAAGGACGGCCCTTCCTGGCAACCGACTATCACCGCCGCCGCCAAACCCGATAACGCGAGCAACCAAACCTTCGTATTCATGACGTGCATTCTCCATGGCCGGTAAAAATACCGGTCCCAAAAATTCCCTTGATCTTCAATCCACACGCGGCAAAGTCAGGCCGACTTGATCCTGGTACTTGCCGCTCTTGTCGGCATAACTCTTGGCGCACACGCGCTCGCCCTTGAGGAACAGCAACTGGGCAATCCCTTCATTGGCGTAAATCTTGGCCGGCAGCGGTGTGGTGTTGCTGATTTCCAAGGTGATCCGCCCGCGCCATTCCGGCTCGATGGGCGTGACATTGACGATAATTCCACACCGCGCATACGTGCTCTTGCCCACGCAGATCGCCAGATAGCCGCGCGGCATCTTTACCGTCTCCACCGTTTCGCACAGGGCAAAACTGTTGGGCGGAATCAACACGAAATCCTTACCGCTATCGGCGGTGTCGATGGTGACAAATGACTTTTCGCTGAAGCGCTTGGGATCGACAATTTCCGAATTGACGTTGGTAAAAATCTTGAACACCGACCCCACGCGCAGATCGTAGCCGTAACTGGAAACACCGTAGCTGATCTTGCCCTGGCGTTTGACGTTTTCTTCAAACGGTTCGATACCGATCAACTCGCGGATTTGCGTGTCACACAAGATTCCCATGTGTCCGCTCCAAAACAGTCTGCGCCAGCATGCCCCGCGAAGGGCAAGCAAGCGGCAAACGCCAATACTATCCATGCCGGCGTGCGCTCCGGCACGCCGATTAAACAAACCGTCATCATCCTAACGACGTGCAGGTCATACCCGCGATCATTTTCTCCGGCCAGTGGATCACCACCGCCAAGCCCACGAATGATCCTTCACGCGTTGGGCTGGCCGCCGTTCATGGCTGACCGTCCAAGGTTCAATATACACAACTGGTTGTAGTCTTCAAGGAAAACTTTCCAGTTATAGCGTTTCCAGCCTATCACTTTTGCCGTAAAGCGTGAAGGTCATTAAGTTTACGTTAAGGGAAAAATTTTTTGCGCGTGAAAATTCGCTTGCGCCAGTTCACGTTATCCACAATGCCAGTTGCGCCATCGTGGACAAGTTGGGGAGAAATTGCGCTGCGAAATCGCCCATTTGCTGCAACTTGCGTATTTTCATCTTCGTTTAGCCGGCCCGTATACGGGCCGTCGTGCGTCACAGCTAAATCCCCGGTGCCACATGCGGCTCAATCCGCGCCAATTCCTCCCGTGCCAGCCGGATTTCATTTTCCGTATGCAGCCGGCCCAACGCCTGCACCAGCAATTGCCGGGCGCGGACATAATTGTGTAAATACCGCGAATAAATAATCCCCAGCATTAACTGCACCTGCTCGATCTGCTCGAAATTGGCGTAATGGCTTAAAAACTGCTCGTACGCCTCGGCGGCCTCGGCATATAATTGCTGGCTGGCGAGCTGATTGGCCACGTCCAATTGCGATTGCCGGGCCAGCACCTGGGCGGGATCGAGGTTTTTCAGTTGCAGAAACAAAATCGCCGCGTGCGGTAGATTGCGATGAGCGATAGCCTCGCTGATTTGGGTGCGCAGGTCCATCACACGCTGCGTCTGCGGATCGAGCGGTTTATCGGCAAAACGCACATCCACCGGCGGCGGTTGCACGTAGCCGAACGGGTTGTAGCCGGAACTGACCAGCGCGCGATATTGCCGGCGGCGGTTCCAGCGCGTCACCAGCGACAGCACATCAAACTGATCGCGCGGCAGCAGGCCGATGCGCAGCATGAGCATGGCCAAGGCCGCGCCAAAAACCGTGCCGGAGATGTGCGCCATGTGGGCGACATTTTCGCCGCCGCCCAGCCAATCGGGCAAAACCTGGCCCAGCACGTCACGGGCGAAATAAAACAACAGCACCCACAAACTGGAGATTTCCAACGCGCCGATGATGAAGAAAAAGTAAATGATGGTGATATGCGACCGCGGCAGCAGCACCAGGTAAGCCCCGGTCACCGCGGCAATCGCCCCGCTGGCGCCGATCACCGGCGACATGGAAATCAGCGCGTGCCCCATGCCCGCCACCACCCCGCCGGCCAAATAAAACGCCAGATATCCGAAGTCGCCCAGGCGGTCGTTGATATTGTTCCCGAAGATGTAAAGGAACAGCATATTGCCGATGATGTGCGCCCAGTTTTCATGCAGCAACTGGTAGGTGAAATACTGCCAGAGATGCGGATTACGCGGATCGAGCGCGAGGATTACCTTAATTGGCTGGCCGTGAAAGGTCGCCAGCAGCGGCTGGCCACCGTGGCTGGCCACGCTAGTGAGCATAAAGATGGCGAGGTTGACGAAGATCAGCCCCAGATTCATCCAGGGGATACGCCGCAGGCGGACATCAGTGCGAATCGGCAGCAACATGCAACCTGCGGATTATAGGGTGGCGGCGAGTTTTTTGCAGCGCGGCGCGGGTAGTAGTTCAGTTTGGGTAAACACACAGAGCCGGGGTGTGCCGCCCCGAACCGGGCCGACACAGCCCGGCTCTTAGCGGATGCAAACAAAATTTCCACCGCGGTGGCGCAATTAGTTTTTCGGCCGCTTCTCCTGAATCGTCAGGATCACCTTTTTGATTCCCGCGGCATCGGTATCCGATGGCGCCCATTGCCCCATTTCAAAGAACTGAGCGCACTTGGCGCATTTTTCTGTGTCCACAAACGCCAGCGGACACCAGAAGCTTTCCACTTGATTCAGCATCTCGGTTCCCAACGCCCATTGCCCGGTCATCCAATCGCAATACAGGCACCAAATAAGATCGGCACCGACCAGGTTGGCAATCTTGTGCCGCGAAACTGCGATGTAATCGCCATGCCGATAGTTCTTGAAGCCCAACAGCACCACCAGCGGATAATAGCCGGCATATTCCCAGAAGCGCACGATCATAAACCCGGGGATCGATGGCACGGTGACCCACAGGCCCAGCCGCGAACGCCAGCCGCCATATAGTTTGTTCACCGTTTCATTGATCCGCAGGCTCGATTTGCCGCTCAGCCGCGTATGCAGAAAATCGAACACTTCCAGCGTCAGCAACTGCGCCGCCACGGTTAGCGCCAACCCGGCAAAACCGCCGTACCAATGCCCGGCAATGCACGCGCCCATCACCCAGCCAACGATCCAGGGAATCAGCGTCAGCAGCGCCACCACCAGATCGACCGTTGGTGGCCGGGCAATCCAGTGCCACCGCCGCCCCAGAAACACAATGGCCAGGGTCAGCAGCAACAGATATCCCAGCATGTCGGCAGCAAAAACAGCGTAGACCTTGGCCATGATCCGGGTTCCTTTCAATAAAACCGGCAGCGAGCAACAGATTGTATCGTATGCCGGAAAATCCCCCGACGCGCGGGCCGGCCCCTATCTTCGCGGTAACACATCCGCCTCGTTCTTCTTGACCATCCGCAGCCGGCGGCCTTCGTGGCTCCATTGCACCGATGACATGTACGATTCAATCAACAAGATTCCCCGCCCGCAGCACTTTTCCAAGTTTTCCAGCAACGTCGGATCGGGTACGCACGCACGGTCAAAACCGTTGCCTTCATCTTCGATAATGATCTCGGCCTGACGGTTAGTAACCTTGGCCTGGACTTGAACCTTCTTGTGCGCGGCAAACCGGTTGCCATGTTTGATCGCGTTGATCAACGCTTCTTCCAGCGCCAACTGCACCGCAAAAACACTTTGCCCGTTAAACCCCCGCCGCGTGATGTCGTTCAGGATCGCCTTTTGAATTTCCCGGCTGGCGGCATAATCCGATGCCAGCGTGCATTGAAATCGGCTCGCCGCCGCCGTGCTGCGCATCGCCAGCCCCGTGCCGGACGCACCTCTAGCCGCCGTCCCACCGCCACGGCCGGCTGCCCGCGTTGCCCGCTTCGATCCGGAGAGGCCCATATTCATTCCTCCGCATCGACCACTGCCGTCGCCATCCTACTGCTCGAAACTCCCCAACGCCTCGGTGCGGTTGGGGAAAATCCGGAACAGCTTATTCAGCTTGGTGATGACAAACACCTCGAAAATCTGCGGCTTGATATTGGTCAGCCGCAGCTTGCCATTTTTGCCGCGGATGCGATTGTTGACGTTGATCAGCATCCCCAGCGCCGCCGAGCTTAAATGATCCACATTGGCAAAATCCAGCAGCAGCTTGGGATCGGGCGTTTCATCCACCAGGGTGCCGAGTTGCGCGCCGATATCCGCGATATTGGCTTCGTCGAGAATCTTGTTATGGGTGAATTCGACGATGCGAATATCTTCCTGCCGCGTGATCAAAACCGACGAAGGTGTTACCGCCATGGGAGTTTCCATTAAAGGCCGCGTCCATCGTGCCAACCAAGCCGGCGCAAACGCGACCCAACCAACCACGCCGACAAGGCCAAACATAAGGTGTCGGCAAAACGCTGTCAAGATTGACGAGGAAACGCCGCGACTCATTGACGTTCGCCCCCCGCCCCACCACAATCCGCTTCATGCCCAGCCTCCCCCACGAAACCACCCGCACCACCCTGGCCGCCGGCAAATTCCTCCGCCTGGACGCCATTCACTTTATCGATGCCACCGGCAAGCCGCGCGTCTGGGAATCCTCCGAACGTCTGGGCGACGCCAAGGCCGTGCTGATGATCGCCGAACTCCTGCCCTCGCACCGCCTGATCCTGGTCCGGCAACATCGCCCCCCTGCCCGCGGCCTGGTCTGGGAGCTTCCCGCCGGCATCATCGACGCCAACGAATCCCCCCAGCAAGCCGCCGCCCGCGAACTGCTGGAAGAAACCGGCTACCGCGGCCAAATCGATCTGCTCTTGCCCGCCGCCTACAGTTCCCCCGGCATGTCCAGCGAGCGGGCCTACCTGATCAAGATGAGCATCGACGAAACCGCCGCGGAGAATATTCATCCCCAACCGCAGCCGGATGAAGGCGAGTCGATTGAAGTGCGGCTGGTGCCGCGCGACCAGTTGATGCAGTTCATAAAGGACGAAACCGCCGCCGGCGGGCAGTTTGATAATAAGCTCATAGGTTATGCCTTGGGCTGCGTAGATTCCGGCGGACTCGCTTAAGTGTGTCCGCCAGACCACTTCTTTCGCTGTAAGTCCTTATTCCCAAATGACTTACCTACTCAACTGGTATTTTCCGGGATATTTTTTGATTTCCCGAAGGGGTCTGAAATTCTCAAAAATGGGTCTCCCATTCCGAACAAACCACGTTGGCGCAAAAATAACGCGGGTACTGATGTTGGCTATTTGGGCTTAATACTGGTCTATCAGGGGTCTAATAGACCTTAACAAGGGCTTATTTATCCTTAATTTGCCTCTATTTAGGGCTATTTCCAAGCTCCAAGCGGCTTTTGCCGTTGATTTTGGACGTTCCCGGACCAAAATTCATCGAGAACGGACCAATTCGATGGCACAACGGAAGGCGATTCGCCGGGAATGGACGATACTGGCAAATGGCAAAAACGTGCGTTACTCGTGCGGCTAAAACGCTGATGAACCACCAAGACGCCAAGGCACCAAGCCAAGGCGGAGAAGGCTTGCCATTGAACCGCGGATCACCCGGATGGTCCCGGATAAAATCAAAGGCAGGCATTTTCTTAACCCTCAGTCTGCGAAGGAAACCTTGGAGCGTATTCGTCTTGCGATAAGTCTGGTGGACATGCATGAACTCGGGCTGCTTCAAGTCATCTTGGGTACCAGCAAGGGATACAGCGGCCAGTCCGGCGAGCTTTGCAGAAGGCCAAAGAACATGCCAAATTGCTTGCTGGTGGAGCCTTTGCGGGACGCTTTGGCAATAGCCCCAACGGTGGCGACAACAATGCGGCGCGAATGCTGATGGCGACGAATCCCGTGACCTCCGTATTCGCCGGCGTTCGGGATTTGATTTGGGATGCCACGCACTGGCACCAGACAACCTGGGGAAATGTTCTGACGGATGGATTGGAAACACTACCCCTTCTTGGTATGCTAAGCAAAGCCGCGACCGTCAGTGCGGAAACGGCAGACACGTTGAGTTCAGCAAGTAATGCCACAGACAACGCAGTTGTGTCCGTTCCGCAAAGCTTTCAATTACCCACATCTTTGGCGGAGGACACGGTCGCGGTCGGCCCACGGGTGTTCAGGCCGGTCAACCCGGCGTACCCGCCTAACGCGGGGGCGATGGTCCGAGCGGATTCTGAAGGCTTCGGAGCGCGCGTGGCATTGGAAGGTACTGTCACGACGTATAGACCGTGAGGAGAATCATGCTGGAAGTACGCAACATGCTTGATGAGATTTGCGAGTTGGAGCAGTTTCGCTCAGGTTCGCTTCAACGACCGGCGTTGATTGCATTCCGGTTCAAGGGCCGCCCGCCGGAACTGGCAGCCTTGCTAACCAAGTGGGTCGCCGAATTCCCCGGCGAGATGCGGTGGCACTTCAATCCCAATGGCCCGGGTATCAACTGGGTGCTGGGGCCGCAGCGGATCTGGGATTACACCATGGAACATGGGCTTCAGGGGGAACGGGAGGCCGTGGTCCACCTGGCGGAAGAAGATCCGGAGTTCACGCGGCGATCCCAAGCCGAACTGATCCGGCTGGCCGACTACCTTCGGGACTGCTGGCGGCGTCATAGTGCAGAGAATTGATTGCGCTGGGCGATGACTCCGAGCAAGGGGATGCCACGAATGGTGTCCCGCTTCTCTCGATGGAGCCAACGACATGGAATCATGGATCGATCAGGAACTGGCGGGTTGCAACTTCGCTGACGTCCGCCTGGTCTTTGGTCTTTCGGGGTCAACGCGATACTCAAGATTCCGCTGAAAAACCCTCCCTTTTCGGTGGGACGCTATTGACTGTATATACGACTAATATATAATACGCCGGTCATAACCCGGAGTACCCATGAG